>JAAUYL010006639.1_pt1 | contig 29454 bp, 29 predicted proteins | sample 7278011 | NCBI WGS metagenome assembly JAAUYL01 (sample SAMN14350225, study PRJNA611818) | marine sediment metagenome | isolation source: surface marine sediment (1.8m) | place: French Polynesia: Moorea | collected 2018-08
ATGCGCTCCACAATTAGGACAAATTTGACTGGTATATCTGTAGTCTACCTTGCCAAAATAAACCCCTCGTTTCCTGCATACCCAAGCCAAAATATTGAAAAACTGACCGAATCCTGCATCTAAAGTCTGCTTGCCTAACATTCCTTTGGCCCAGGTTCTCAAGTCTAGGTCTTCAACGAATATCATTCCTGCTTGGTCGCATAAATGATGAGCTAGCTTAAAGTGAAAGTCTTTTCGGGTGTCTGAGATTTTTTGATGAAGTCTCGATATCTTCTGGTTAAGTTTATATCGATTTGCTGAACTGGATGATTTTAACTTGAATCTACGTTGCAGTAATTTCAACTTGCTGTGTAGTTTGGTTAAAAACTTTGGACGTTCAATCAATTCACCATCAGAAGTTGCTAAGAATTTATCAACTCCAATATCAATTCCTAGCGGATGACCAGAAGTCGGAGTATCCGGAACACTAACGGGACTTTGCAAAGATAACATGGCAAAATACCCACTAGCTCGTCTGACCACTCTCACCTGTTTCAGTTTAAATCCTTCTGGAATTGGTCTAGATAATCTCATCGGAACTAATCCAATTTGGGGTAGTTTTATGTACTCGTTCGAGATGGGATTGTTTTTAAACTGAGGAAATACAAAAGACCTCATTCTGTACTTGTTCTTAAAGCGCGGGAAGCCGTAACCCTGCTGTTTCATATTGCTAAATGCTTTTTCTAAAGTCTTGAGAACTTGCTGTAAGACTTGGGCATTTGTTCTTTTCAGCTCTGGATTAGTAATTTTAGCTTTTGTTAAGTTGGTCGCTTGTCTGTTGTAGTTAGGGTAAGGTGCATCCGCAGGGATTATGTACTCTTGATCCAATGAACAAGAATCAACTGCACATTTCCTACTCTTAATCCAGTCTTTTCGCTCTCTCAAGGCATAATTCCACACCTTTCTACAGACCACCAGCATATCTTCTATGATGGCAATCTGTTTTGGAGAAGGGATTAACTTAAATTCGTAGGTTAGTGTCAGCATATGTCCATTGTATCATAATTCTATCTCAATTCCGCTTGCTTCGGAGTAACAAGAAACCGGGTTTGTGGGAGGTCAATGTTAGTATTGTAGGGCATTTGATACTTTCCCCGGTTTCTCTGCTTTTTTATACCGATACTAACGGATTTGATATAAGAGATAACTTCATTCCGCTTCCCGATCATTTTTTTATCTTTATCAGGGGACTTCAGCCCAGCCTAAACTATCCTAGTTATAGAACAGGAGGTTCCCAAACTTAAAAAGCTGAAAGCTGAATGCTAATAGCTAAATGCTTATAAAAAAACTTAGACTAATCCCTACACTATTCCGCAAAAAATCCTATTTTGTTTCTGGGAGAATCTCTTGACTCTGGAAAGTTATACTCTTAACAAGTTTAACTATAAACTTTTGGAAAAATTGAATAGTTGCCCTCATGCTAGAACCGTGACTAACTGCCCAAATATTTGTGATTAAAGAACAGCTAGCAAATAATAAAAGAATGAATGTTTGGATTCTAACTACTCCGACAATAAACCAGCTTCCGACATGAAGGATAATCATTAAAGCATAAAAACTGGCTACTAATGCCATTAAGTTAATTTCTTTTTTGGGTCTATGGAGGACTGTAAAAATTATTGGCTGTAAACTTGCTAGTACATTCATAGGTACTAGCAATCCACAAATTGCTACACAATATAGATGTGAAAATTCGATTATGTTATTGAAGTCGAACATTTTCTAAATCTCTACTTTATAATTGATTAATTTTGCACTGCTATTGGAGTGTCATTTCAGTTATCAGTACCTCCTACTAAAGTAGAATGCTTGAAATACTGAATTTTCTTTTTTATCCCCTTTAAATAGGAGGCTTGAAACCTTATTTCTTGGTCATATCAAAACTCAGAAAACCGCTTTTTATTTTTTTGTTTTTTGCTTTTTTTGAACTGAATCAGTCCAAAAATTAGTAAACATCATTAGCATTCCTCCAAGAAAGATAGTAATTGCGATTCCTACAGGAATTACAGTTTCCCAGTCAGTTGTTTCCATGTACTTCCTAGTTCATTTAGTCAAGGGATTTTAGTAATTATACCTAATATGTTATTAACTACTATTTGATTATATTAAGATTTGTAAAAAAATGTTAAGTTAACAAAAAAATTAGGGAATGTTTAAACTTACTTTATGTATACTATGAAAAAAATCTATTGTAGTCAAAAATAGATTGACTAAATGTATGAATGTCATTTTGGGATAATCAGTTATAAAAAGCATAGTTTCCTTCTAGTTAGCAATATTCATTTTTATCCTTTTTTGCTTGTTCCCTGTTGCCTATTATCTACTAAGTACTTATGCAAAATTAATTGTATAAATCCATAAGCAAAATGTAAGCATTCAGCTATTAGCCCTCAGCTAGGCAAGAGGCTAGCTGAGGGCTGAATGCTTACAGCAAAATTAATTACACATTACTATTAAAGATCTCCAATCTTATCGAGAAATTATCAATTATTTCTGCCTGTTCCCAGTTAAGTGTTCCCAGTTAAGTGTTCCCTCTCTCAACTAGGAAATTCCTAAAAGCACAACTACTTATCTATAAGTATTGAACTGAACATGATATAACTGCTATATTTAGATTTAAACCCATAGAAGAGGTAACTATTAAGGTATTAGTAGTCAGCTTTTTCTAAATCATAATGTACTAATATAGCAATCACCGAATCAATGGTGAGAATTGAGATGTTCTTGAAAAGGATAGAATATAGCAGTTATCATATTCATATATATTCGTTTTTTTTCTTCTTCTGTGTTCCCTATTTCCAGTTAAGTGTTCCCTAAAAGTCTCCAGTATCTGACAACTTGAATCATATTTCTATAGCTTTTTAATGAATCAGGAAGATTAGCTAATTTTCTTTGAGAGTAACTTTTAATTTTTGCTCATCAATTAATTATCCTGTTTCCCAGATAATAAATTAATAGTTGACAGCGAAGAGCTGACGGCTGTTGGCGCAGCATTCCGCAGGAAATGCTTACTAGCCAAATATAAATATTCAGGGGTATTGTGATTAATCCTGTAAAAGTAGTTCCAATTTTACTAATATGAATAGTAACCAAATTAATCAAGCAAATCAAGGAGATTTAGCTAACCAATATCAAGAACAAATTCATTTGTCAGGTCACATTCAACCTCACGGGATATTATTTCTTTTAAAAGAACCGGAATTAACAATTTTACAGGTAAGTAATAATACTTTTGAACTATTTGGCATACCTGCTCAAACATTACTAAATCAAAACTTAAGTGACTTTCTCGACCAAAACCAAATTGATACACTGAGAAAAAGCTTAGAAAATAATCCGGTATTAAAAACAGTAAATCCTGTGAAATTATCAGTTAAAAGCAGAGATAAATCTTTAGTTTTTGATGGAATAATTCATCATTCGGAAAATTTTTTAATTCTTGAATTAGAACCAGCCATATCTCAAGAAAATCTTTCATTTTTAAACTTCTATCATTCTGTCAGAGAAGCAGCATCAAAAATGCAAGGAGCTTCTAATTTGAAAAATTTATGTCAAATAATTGTAGAAGAAATCAGAAAAATCACAGGTTTTGACAGGGTAATGGTATATAAATTTGATTCTCAAAACAGTGGTTTTGTAATTGCTGAAGACAAAATAGAAACTCTACAAACACTCTTAGGATTAAATTACCCAAGTCTAGATATTCCACCCCAAGCAAGAAAACTATTTCAGGTAAATTGGCTCAGATTAATAACAGATGTTAATTCTCAACCTGTAGAAATTTTACCAAGCAATAATCTAGTTACTAATGAATCCCTTAACTTAACCTATTCTATTTTAAGAAGTGTCTCACCTTGTCACATAGAATATTTAAAAAATATGGGTGTTGCTGCTTCCATGTCTATATCTTTGCTGAAAAATAAAAAATTATGGGGTTTAATTGCTTGTCATCATAATTCAGCGAAATATGTGCCTTATGAATTAAGAGCAGCGTGCGAATTTTTAGGACAAACAATGTCTCTAGAAATTTCTGATCAAGAAAAAAATGAAGACTATAATTATCGGTTAGAGTTAAAATCAGTCAAGAGTCAAATAATTGAAAATATTTCAACCTCATCAAATTTTATTGATGCCTTAGTTGAATGTCAAAATCAACTCCTGAATTTGGTCAGTGCTGAAGGAGCAGTTGTAATTTCTGGAGACCATTTTCATCTAGTAGGTAAAACTCCACCATTAATAGCTATTCAAGAATTAATTCCAGAGATAGAAGAACAGTTTAATCAAGACGTTTTTTCTACAGATTCTTTTCCTAAAGTTTATAAAAAATTCGATAAATATAAGAATGTAGCTAGTGGGTTACTAGCAGTTTCAATATCTTCAGATCAGATAATTTATATTTTGTGGTTTCGACCAGAAGTTATTAAAACTATTGATTGGGCAGGAGATCCTAAACCAGTGACAGAAACAGAGTTTAATGGTGAGATTAGATTATGCCCTCGCAAATCATTTGAACTATGGAAAGAAACTGTTAAACTAACATCTCTACCTTGGAAAAAGTGCGAAATAGATGCTGCCCTAGAACTGAGAAATGCGATTATTAAAATTGTGCTTAAACAAGCAGATAAACTAGCAAAATTAAATTCTGCATTGCAAAATTCAGAAGCAAAGGAGAGAGAAAAATCGGCTCAATTAGAACAAACATTAAAAAAATTACAATTGACTCAAACACAATTAATCCAAAGTGAAAAAATGTCAAGCTTAGGGCAGCTAGTAGCAGGTATTGCCCATGAAATTAATAACCCTGTTAATTTTATCTCTGGCAACATTGAATATGCAAAGAATTATTCCCATCAACTAATGTACTTGGTTAAACTATATCAACAACATTACAATCCTCCTGTGGAAGAAATTGAAGTAGAAAGCGAAGAAATAGATATAGAATTTATTCTAGAAGACCTACCTCAACTATTAAAATCTATGAAGGTAGGTACAGAGCGGATTCGTGAAATTGTCAAGTCATTACGCAATTTTTCTAGACTTGATGAAGCAGAAAAGAAGCCAGTTAATATTCACGAAGGAATAGATAGCACTTTACTGATACTTAATAATCGATTTACTCCTAAAGTTGGGAAAGAGATTAGTTTAATTAAGGAATATGGTAATGTTCCTCTGGTAGATTGTTATGTGAGTCAGTTAAACCAAGTATTAATGAATATTGTGGTAAATGCAATTGATGCTCTGGAAGAAGCACAAGCAAAAGGGAAATTTTCTCAATCGAATCAAGAGGAAATTCCCACAATAAAAATTCAAACAGAAGTTAGAGAAAAAAGATTTCTTACTATTAGCATCTCCGATAATGGTACGGGTATGACAGAAGAAGTACGGCAACAAATATTCGATCCTTTTTTTACCACAAAACCTGTAGGTAAGGGTACTGGTATTGGGTTAGCAATTAGTTATCAAATTGTGGTAGAAAAACATGGCGGTCGTATCTTTTGTAATTCTCAATTGGGAGAGGGAGCTGAGTTTATAATCGAGATTCCAGTTCAATAGAATACTCCGAAATTTAAGACTCTATAAATTGACCAGAAAAAATTTCTTGGAGATTTTCTATAAAGCTATTTAGCAATTTTTATTAATAATCTTAGCTGAATGGATGAGGCAATTAAAAAAACACCTTTTGATCTGTCGATTTAAGATAACTCCAGATTTTAAAAGTTCGCGATCGCTGTTTTTCTATCCATTCTAAAATCTGATTAGAAATTTTAGTTGCTCGATATCCCACCTTATCCCATCAAGAAAAAGTTTCTATGGGTAGTAAATGTGGATGTGCAATATCTGGATAAAAGCAATGATCAGCTAACAAACCTGCTCGTACTAGAGCTATATCATTTGTGGCAAAAAGGAAAAATGGTGCGACCCCGCAGTTAGTGACGCACCTGACTTAGATTTGCAGATTATAACTTTGATATCTGTTTTACAGTAAATACTCAAATTACCAAAAACTTGAGGTAACTACTATTGACTAGACTGAATACTTACAGGTGAATTATTTCCTGCATTATCACAATTGGTAATTGTCAATTTATTATTTTCTACTCTGATCAAAAAATTATCAGCAGCATAGTTTTGACTTGGATTTTGAGTCTTAGGGTCAACAGGATTACTTCCTAATAGAAATAATCCCCTAGGAGAATTATAAAGCTGCATGGTTTGAGAGACAAATCTTAGACCTCCATCATTCAAATCAGAAGCCATAACTATCATTTCACCTGAGTTTCCCTGCATTTCAAGTGTCGCTTCATAAATAAATCCACCACGCTTCCACTTCAAGCTCCATTTTATATCTATATTAGATTTGCCAGGCTCAATTAGTGATTGCTCAGAGCCGCAAATAACTGCATACCTAGTTTCTAGACTAGGAGGAGTACCAGTCCCTGAGTTTTCTTTTGGCGGTGATATAGGTTCTCGATCGGGAGGAGTAAAATCCCTTATTATTGGCGCTAATACTGAAGCAATTATTATTCCAGCAGTTCCTATTACAAATTTAAGAGGAAATTGTTGCATTTTGATTACCTTCCTTTAATAACTAAACATCTAGCAATAATATCGTTAACAGCTTGCTTTTCTCGGCTAAGTACCGCGATTAGATTGTCGCTTCTTAATTTTTTCTAGTTGTGGTTTTTTGTCCTTTAAAATCCTTATTTTTTCCGATGACATTTCCTATCCCCTTAGCAAGTTCAAAACACCTTTCCAAGTTTTATACATAACTCCCTCTGTATCCATCTCTAACTCGTAAAATGCAATTGCTGGAATTAAAGGTAAAACAACCTTTAATTTAGCTGCTGCTGATTTATCTAAATCATTTAACTTAGCTCGAATATCTTGCAATAGTGAAAGTAATTCATCAGGATATTTATTATTTGGAATATTTTCTATAGATTTAACTGCTTCTTGTATTTGAACTAATTTAAGTTCAGCTTCACGATCGGAGATAATAATAGCTTCCATATCTTCCTGAGGGTAAAGCGCCCAATATTCAGCTTCATATTGACATATTTGTGGAAGAATCTCTTCTTTAATTTCCGTCTCTAATTCAAACTTCTTTTTTTCACTATCAGTAATAATGAGTCTACGTTCAAACCTATAAAGTTTTTCATTTAACGTTTTTAGGTGTTTAACGACAATATTAAATCTTGGGTTTATGAATCTATATATATTACCTTTCTCTTCGTCTATTTGTCTATCTATATCCTCAATTTGTTTCTGAAAAACTAATATTTCCTTTTCACATTTTCAAATTTCTACTTTACATATTTTAATTTCTTTATGTGCCTCAAATTTATGAAATACATTGTTAGTAATAGTGAAGTCTTTCTCATAACCTACTTTTCGTTCTTCCCAATTGTTTTTACTCTTTTCCGAACCATCCTTAATTTTTTTTAGTTGTCGTTTTTTGTCCTCTAAAATCCTGATTTTTTCCGATGACATTTTCTATCCCCTCAGCAAGTTAGAAATACCTTTCCAAGTTTTATACATAACTCCCTCTGTATCCATTTCTAACTCGTAAGATGCAATTGCTGGAATCAAAGGTACAGCAACCTTTAATTTAGCTGCTGCTGGTTTATCTAAATCATTTAACTTAGCTCGAATATCTTGCAATAGTAAAAGCAATTCATCAGGATATTCAGTATTTGGAATATGTTCTATAGATTCAACTGCTTGTTCTATTTGAAGTAATTTAGGTTGAGCTTCATCATCAGAGATAATAATAGCTTCCATATATTTCTGAGGGTAAAGCTCCCAATATTCAGCTTCATATCGACATATTCTTGGAAGAATCTCTTGGTCAATTTGCTTCTCTAATTCAAACTTCTTTTCTTCACTAGAAGAAATATTGAGTGCATGTTGAAACCTATCAAGTTTTTCATTTAAGGTTTTTAGGTGTTTAACGACAACATTAAATCTTTGGTTCTTGTTCATTTTCTACCTCTATATTTATAGGTAAATACTTAATTCCCTAAAATTTTTAATTATGACAGTCCAGGAATTATATAATCAGTACAAAATTCTGGAAATTTGAGAAACTTTACTTTTTAAAGTGGTTTACCTTTTAAAGTGGTTTACCTTAAAATTAAACCCCTGTAATAACTCCTTACTAACAATTTCAAAGATTTTCAGTGAAAACTAACTATTATAAAAATTTTTACAACCAATTTAGGATTGGCATAGGTAAAACTGATATAGCAATACTATTTTATTTATATATAAAAATCTTACAGCTTTCCGGGAATAGGCAATGGGCAATAGAAAATATTTGAGAATTTTTCGGTAAAAATAAACCTTCCCAATAATCCCAAACTAGAACCAATTAATATTTATAGTTGATGTAAAAAATGTAGATATTATTGCTTTTACTATGATTGATAATGGAAGTAAAAGAATTTCAAAATCTCAGGTTTGATCGGGATTAGTAATAAGTATTTTAAAAGATGCTTTACAACAGAGTCAGAGTATCAATCTTTCTTCCTGACTCTATACGGACTCCCTTATGCAACTTCCCTACCACTCCTTCCTCCTCCCTATTTGTATAAAATCAAAAATTAATTTTTCTAAGGCAATTATGCAATTTTTCTTAATATATCTTAATATATATAAAAGGAAAATTTAAGGATGTTACCATGACTGACAACCAAAAATCTCAATGGAAAGCCAGTAGACTGTTTGAAACCCTATCTTACTTCGGGGTAGTTCCTTTTATCGGTAGTGTTAAATGGTTACAAAAATTATTTGGTGAAAAGACACCTAAAGCAACAAACACATCAGAAGTTGTATTGGTAGTAGGTGCTAATGGTGGAGTGGGTAAACGAGTTGTAGCTAGACTACAGAAACGGGGTTATCAAGTTCGATCGCTCGTTCGAGATGCCAAAAAAGCTCAGAAAGTTCTTGGTAAGAATGTTGAAATAGTAACTGCCGACATTACTAAACCAGAAACCCTCACCCCTGAGATATTCAAAGATGTTAGCAAAATCATCTGTTGTACGGGTACGCGAGTACAACCTGTAGAGGGAGACAACCCCAACCGGGAAAAATATTATCAAGGCATCAAATTTTTCATGCCAGAAGTTGTGGAAGACCCCCAACTCGTCGAATACGAAGGTATGAAAAATTTAGTAGCAGCAGCAAAACCACAACTACAACCAAGCAACAAAAAAATCTTGTTTGACTTCACAAACGCTACCCAAGACCTCAAAGAAACCTGGGGTGCATTAGATGATGTTGTCATGGGTGGAGTCAGCGAAAGTTCTATTCGTCTCACAGACAGCGGCGCTCTTTTCTCCGGTAATGTATCCACAGAAAACTCCGGCGGTTTTGTCTCCGTGCGTACCCGTAACTTCGACCCCCCAATGAATTTATTGGGATCTACTGGTATCGAACTCCGGGTCAAAGGAGATGGTAAACGTTATAAATTTTTCCTGCGCTGCGAAGACAAATGGGATGGGGTTGGTTATAGCTATTCTTTTGACACCGTTTACAATATCTGGACAACTATTCGCATTCCATTTAAAGATTTAACTCCAGTATTTCGTGCCAAAGTTGTAGAAAATGCTCAACCATTTAATCCTAGTCAAATTTATTCCTGTCAATTAATGTTGAGTAAATTTGAATATAACCGAGAACTTAATCCTAAATTTGCACCAGGATTTTTTCAGTTAGAAGTTGAGTCTATTAAAACTTATGGTAGTGACGAATTACCTAAATTTGTTCTAGTTAGTTCGGCGGGTGTAACTCGTCCGGGGCGACCTGGTTTAAACTTAGAAGAACAACCTCCAGCAGTGAAGTTTAATGACCAATTAAAAGGTTTGTTGAATTGGAAATTAAAAGGGGAAGAAGTTGTTCGTTCCAGTCGGATTCCTTATACTGTAATTCGACCTTGTGGAATGACTGAACAACCAGGAGGTCAAGCTTTAATATTTGACCAAGGCGATAATATTAAAGGTATTGTTAGTCGGGATGATATTGCCGAACTTTGTGTCAAAGTTTTAGAAGAAAATAAGGCTTGCAATACAACTTTTGAGGCAAAAGGAGATAAAGAAAATCAAGCAACTGCGGAAAATTGGGAAAAATTATTTAATAGTTTAGAATCTGATAGTAAAAAATTACCTATTACAGTTTAAATAGTAGTAACATGACACCTCTAAAATGCTGCAAATGATGTAGATTGGGTTGACAGAGGAAATCAAACAAAAATAGTCTCAGTCGAGTAGGGTGCGTTAATGAAAATGTAACGCACCACTTCTATATTTAAAGTCATTTCAGTTACCAGTTATAATTAAAGTTCGTAGTAGGGCTTTAGCCCGAACTATAGAAATTGCTAAAGCCCTACTACAAGCAACAACTTTTTGCTCGCTGATTATCAGGACATGGTATTATATCAAATCCGGTTGGATAGTCGTCATTGCGACGATAGGAAGCAATCTCCTAAACCCTTGGGATTGCTTCCTTCCACTCCGTTCCAGTCGCAATGACGCAGGCTATAGTAATTATCAGGATTTTATATTATCAGTAAATAGGAAACTCCTGTATATGATAAAATCTTAAATAATAGATAGATTAAGGAGAATAAAATAATGTCTAAAGGTTTTGGTGTATCTAATTCTGGTTCTAATAAAAAGAAAAGTAAGTCAGGTAAATTTTTTTCAGAATTACCAGCAGTAAAAGAACTATTTGTAGTTATTAATTTGCCGACAAATTTGGGGATAATTCCTCTGGAAATAGAAATATCTTTTGATGAACTTGCATTATATAGCATGGTTAAGATTAAACCACACTTTATTGATGTAAAACCATTTTATCAGCAAGTACAATTCCTTTCTAAATTTGTTGAAACCAATTCTATATCCTGGTCATCTTTTATTTCTGATGCAGGTAAATTTGACGATCAATTTAAAACATTGCTTTTAGCTAAATATTTAACAATTCAAACTAAAAAGTCTCATGCTGTAATGAAAATTGGTGAGATAAATAAAATAAATACAGCTAAATATCTACCTGCTATTAGTTTTACTTACGATGAAAGTTATAGAATATTAGAAGCAGAAATATTGGATAAATTTGGAAAAATGCCAACATTTGATGAATATTTTAAATATCATATTGAAGATATATCAACAGAACTAAAAGAAAGTTTCCAAGATTCATAAATTTCAGAAATGGAGCCTTTTTACTGTATATTGAAAGTTGAGAACCTTGACAGCTTTGATACGAATAATATTTGGGATAATGACATTACCTATTTCGTAAAGGGAATAGAAGGATTTAACGGATTTAGTGAAAATGGATTGCGTTATTCAAAAGCAGATACCTATCATATAGATGAATAAATAGATGCTCTTGTAATGGCAAAATATTTAACTATGATAAGTCAAAAAAATCATGTTGTTATCGGTGTATTAGAACATGACACTAAAGAGGTCTGTATTGGAAAATATGAGTATGATAATAAACTCAAAAAAACAACATCAAGTATTACTTAAAAAATTTGCTAAAATGCCAGAATATGATGAATATGTAAATTATATTAGTGAATTATTGGATAAGGAAATAGAAAAGTCATAAAGGTAGGGTTGAGAATTTAGGAATTAGGAGAATTACCGAAAAATTTAGATATAAAGCCTCTCCATTCATGGATAAAAAAGAAAAAAATTATTTTAGCAAATCCTTCTATTACAGAAGAGGCAATTATTAATTATTAATTATTAATTATTTATCAACCAATTCGATAAATCGTCGAAAGCAGTAAAGTCAAAAATCTCCTCGCTCAAATTTTCTAATTCTGACAAAGACAAATCTGATAATTGATTTTTAAGATTCTCTGGAAATTCACCAAAACGCTTTTTCAGTAGGCGAATTATTAGAGCGATCGCCTGTTTAATTCTGCCTTTTTTTTCCCCTTCTTTTTCTCCTTCTTGTTTAGCAAAAGCAATTTGACCGCGACGGTCTCGAAGCAAGGTTTCTTGTCCGTGCAATTTGTCTAGTTCTTGAGGAGTTAAATTAGCGCAGTTGGCAATATTAAGAGCTTTTTCTATTTCGGGAACCTCCCTTAAAGAAGTTGGTATTTCTTCCAAAATACCTGCTTCTTTAATAAAAGAAATCCACTTATCTGTTAAAGTCTCTAATTCGGATAAATTCTTCTGAAACTTGGGCAACTCCACAAATACAAAACCAATTTGCTCTTCAGTGTATTCAAAATTTTCTGATTTCTCTTTTAAAACAAAGTTAGTAATCAATTTATCCGTTTTTGGAAACATGAGAAAATCTACAATTGTTAAAGCTATTATTGGTCTAATCTCTGGATAATATTCTCCTGATTTGAGTTAGTTTTAGTAAATTTTAGCGGCATTATAAACCACAGGATTTCCAAAACCTGCCACGTTAGCAACTTGCATCTCAATAATAACTGTTGAATTATTCTCTAAAACTGCCCGAACATCTAAAAAACTATCCTTTATAGCGCTACGCATTAAGGTTAGGACATTTCTAAATCCTGAAACCCTTTAACAGTTCACTATTCCCTATTCCCTATTCCCTATTCCCTAGCGCGTAGCGCTATAAAATTTGAACTTGACCGGGGCTATAGGGGTCAATAATTTCTAGAGATTTAAAAGTACGATTTCAGCGTACCACGCCTCCGCACGTCGCAAGTGGCACAATGAAGCCCACCCCCAAAAATATAATGGTCTTTAAAATCCACCAAAATTGGTTTTAAGCCTATCTCCTTAAAAAACTTGATAGTTGGTTCCTCACTCTTCTCAACAACCACTCGCTCCTCATCAATCATCAAAATATTCATGGAAAGCCAACGGCTCGACATATGAAATTCAGCATTTGCCACGCCTCTAGGAGGATAAAGAATCTCCCATCCTCCCCGCTTAAACATATCTAGAATCTCGGGTGAAATGCACTGGCGATCGGGGCAAGATAATATACGCCCTTCGCCGATGGGAACCCAAGTTGCATCCATGTGTATAGGGCTTGGATCGCGGAACTTGACCGTGTGGACTGTGTACTTCGAGCCAAGATGTCTCTGCATCCACTGAATTCCCAAGTCATTAGTAACTTGGCTCCTCTGCGCCAAGATGTCTCTGCCGAAGCGCGTGAAATCAGCTGCATCGAAGCAAGGCTCTGACTCAGTGGTGATGAAGCGGCCATTCAATGGACCAATGCTATCTGGCACACCAGATTCCCCCCGGAAAAATGCCATATCTTCTTCAGGATAGTCCCAATCGTAGAGAGCATCAGACATCTTAGGCTTAGGAGCTGCTGTCCAACCTGCTCCCTGCTGGAAGTATTCTTGGATTAAGGGTCGATAGCGCAAAAACTCGAAATAGCGGCATCGCTGAGACATAGGTGCTTCAATAATCTCATTGCCCACAACCAACAATACATCTCTTACATCAGCATTGAAGAATCCCGCTGATTCAAAATAAGGTGTTTTGAAAACATGATGAGCATAATTAATAGGTTCTGGTCGTCGTACAATTACACCTTCTCCTTCGAGCACTTCTTGAAGATTGTCGAGAGCTTTTGCAGCCTTCTTAACCAATTCTGTGGGGTATGGTTGTCCGCCATACTGCTGATAGAAGCTCCAGTAGTCTTTTCGGATGAAGGTCTTCATATCATGGGTTAAAACAGGTGCCGTCACTCCGTCAATAGTTCCCACAATTATTTCTTCTAGAGGGTCCCATTCGTTATAGCTACAGACCAGAGAGCTCATTATTCTATTATCTCCATAAATAAATTGTATTCTTGTTCCGTTAACCGAAAAATAAAGGTTGAAAGCCTCTCCTTTCAAGGAGAAAAAAGAAAAAAATTTTCTTTTAACCAATCCTCAATCTTTTAAGAAGAGTTCATTAATTGATAATTGATAATGGATAATTGATAATTACAAGAAGGTTAAAACCGTTACGGAATTGAAGATTGGGAAATTCAAGATCACTTTTTTTCCCCTATCCAAGGGTCGGCTTTAAACCACAATTATTTAATTAACAATTAATAATTAATAATTCGGTAATTAAGTAGCCATACAAATTTAATTACCTAGTCAAGGCAAGAAATCAAAAACGTTGTAATAACCTATATTCAAGGTATACAGCGATTTATTATTACCTTAAAATATGTGTAATTAATTTTGCCTATGTACTTATTAATTATTAATTATTGAAATAGGCACTTTTTTTGCTTAATATCATGTCCGGATAATCAGTGATAAAAAAGTATATGGTTTGTAGTTGGGCTTTAGCCCGAACTGTAGATAGGGCTAAAGCCCAACTACAAGCTTTAATTATAACTATTCAACCGGACATGATATAACAGGTGCAAGAGTGGGGGCTGGCTTACTTAGGACTAAAAGCCAAGGATGTCCAGTCACTCAGCTATTATACAGCAGCGCTGGCAAAGTAAACTCCTCCAAATCTAACTTGATTTTCGGTCGCAATTAGTTAGGACTTACGCAGTACAACGTATTTTCGTCATTGCGACCGACAGGGAAGCAATCTCAAATCTTAGTTTTTCGTACCTCATGCGTAAGTCCTGTTAGTATTAAAGTACGGTGATAAAACTTAAGTCGTGTCTTTATCGGAAGGCGTATGTTCCAACCTTAATCAGAGAATTTGCTTAGGTTTTTGGCCTGTCCTATCAAGAGCTAATGTAGAGTTTTGGTCTATATTAATTTTAGTCGGCTCGCTGGATATGGCTAGATACAGACCAAGCAAAATTACAAATAAAGCTACCCAGTCAAATAAGCTTAACTTTTCACCAAATATTCCCCAGGCTGCTATAGCAACCAAAACAGGCTCTAGTAAAAGAACTAAAGCCACAACACCTGAGGAAAACTTTTTGAGACTATAAGCAAGAAACCCTTGCCCCAATACCTGGTCAATTAAAACTAGAGCAGTTACAAATACCCACCCATTCACTGAATAGGGAAAAAGTCTATCTTCGGTGAACAGAAATATAGGCAAACTTAACAGAGTTCCTAAGCCACAACACCATAGTATTATAGTTGTTGAATTAATCTTAGTTCTCAGTTTTTCTATGGTCAGCAGATACGCAGCTTCCAAAATTGCCGCCAGAAAAGCTGCTATGTCACCTTGAACTTTGTTCGTACCAATTTGTATATCGTCTAGCCCAATAGCACTTGCACCGACCATTGCAATTATCATCCCAATTAGGAATTTGTTGTCAAAGCGCTGACCCCAGAGCAGCCAAGCTAGGAGGCAAGTAAATATTGGTTTTAAACTACCTAGTACGGTAGAGATAGCGATCGCTGTTTGACTAACAGACCAAGCCCATAAACCTTGGAAAGCAAGATAAAAAACAGCCATTGCTAGCAATAGCCAAATATCTCGGCTGTCTAATTTTTCTTGTACAGGTTTTTCTTTGTTGGAGCGGTTATTTAGGGTATTGACTCCTTTCCAAAACCCAAAGGCAATAGTACCAAATGCCACACGGTCAAATACTGTTCCGTAGGGGCTGATTTCTGCTTCACACAACCGGATAAATATCGAGCCTGAAGAATAGGCAAGTACACCTGCACATAAAGAGGCGATCGCTAATAGATTTGTTGTTTTAGAATTATCTTGTTGTGGGATTTGTAGTTGATTGGTCATTTCAGTTATCAGTTATGACTTAGAAGAAAAAATCGGCGTTGGTGAAGAGCGTGTATGATATTAATCTTAATTATTTAGGAGTCAGGAGTCAGGAGTCAGGAGGAAAGAAAGAATAGTAGAGGGAGAAAGTTTTTTGTTTGCGCTCTTATCCGGACAAGAAATCATATCTCAAATCACCAACGCCAAAAAATCAATTAATTAGAAATCAGGTCATTGCCTAATGTAGAATTTTGGTCTGTATTAGTTTTAGTCGGCTGACTGGATACGGCTAGACATAGACCAAGCAAAATCACAAATAAAGCTACCCAGTCAAATAAACTTAACTTTTCACCAAAGATTACCCAGGCCGCTATTGCAGCCAAAATAGGCTCCAACAGAAGAACTAGAGCTACTAACCCTGACGAAAACTTTTTGAGACTATAAGCCAGAAATACTTGCCCCAATACTTGGCTAACTATAGTTAGAGAAATTACAAATACCCACCCATTTACTGAATAGGGAAAAACTCTATCTTCGGTGAACAGAAATACAGGCAAGGTTAACAAAGTTCCTAACCCACAACACCAGAAAATTATAGTTGTTGGGATAAACTTAGTTCTCAGTTTTTCTACAGTTAGCAGGTAAGCAGCTTCCAAAATTCCTCCTAGTAAAGCTGCTGCATCACCTTGAATCTGGCCTGCACCAATTTGCAGATCGCCCACTCCCATAGCACCTACACCCCCGATGGCAATTACCATTCCCAGCAGGAATTTGTTCTCAAAACGCTGACCCCAGAGTAGCCAAGCAAAGAGACAGGTGAATATTGGCTTCAAACTAATCATTAGAGTAGACATCGCGACAGTGGTTTGACTCAGAGACCAAGACCATGAAACTTGGAGAGCCACATAAAAAATAGTCATTGCGAGCAACAACCATAAATCTTCTGGAGTGATATCTAACTTTTGTTGTGCAGGTTTGTTAGTAGAAAGTTGGTGACGCGCTGCATTGATTCCATTCCCAAATCCGAAGACAATAGTAGCGAAGACCAATCGGTTAAAGACAGTCGCTATGGGGCTGATTTCTTCTTCACACAATCGGATAAAGATTGCTGACAAAGAGATAGCGACTAAAGCAGCAAATAAAGAAGTGCTGGCTGCTAGATTTCCTGTTGGAAAACTATTTTGTTGTGAGACTTCCAGTTGATTGGTCATTTTCTGATTTAGAAGTTTTGACTTGTGGACAAAAGATGAAAAAACTGCTCTATAAAACTGATACAAAGCGTCATATAACGTGACAAATTGAAGTTTACTTCCTGCTTCTACTGAGACCGTCGGCGGTTACTCATCCACAGGCATTCACGACCGTTCGCCGAAGGCGGAGCGTAGCTCTCACCGACCGCATTTCTCAAATTTATACTGGCGTTTAAATCCCTATCTATTGACAAGCCACAGTCAGGGCAGTCATAAGTCCTTACATTTAAGGGCATATCTTGAACATGACCGCAGTTTGAGCAAGTTTTTGATGATGGAAAAAACCTATCAACTACTACTAACTTTGAACCATACCATTCGCACTTATATTCTAGCTGTCGCCTGAACTCATAAAATCCTTGATCTGCTATTGATTTCGCCAGCTTATGATTGCGGAGCATTCCGCTAACATTCAAATCTTCTATAACAACAGTGCCGTGGTTTTTGGCTAGGTAAATTGTCAATTTATGAAGTGCGTTTCTACGAATGTTAGCTACCTTTCTATGTAGCTTGGCTATCTTTAATTGTGCCTTTTTATAATTAGCAGAACCAATAATTTTATTCCGGTTTCGGTATTGATATCTAGATATTTTAGCTTCAAATTTATGATACGATCTCACACTTTCAAATACTTTGCCATCACTTAATGTAGCTAAAGTTTTCACACCTAAATCTACACCGATGACATCAGTTTTTTTTGCCGTGGTTATGCCATTAAATTCATAGCTACAACTGAGATACCAATCACCTGCCTGTCTACTAATAGTTATTTTTTTAGTTGTTGCTTCAATTGGTTCATAAGTTTTCACAACACCAATAAAAGGCAATTTATGACACCAACCATCAAGTTCTATTGGTTTTCCAGAATTATCAATTGTGAAAGAATCAGACTTACCTTTCTTTTTAAACTTTGGGTGTTTTCCTAATCCTTTGAAAAACCTTTTAAATGCTTCACCTAAGTTGATAAAAGCATATTGGTAAACTTTAGATGACAAGTTTTTCATCCAAGGATATAAAGGCTTTGTATGATTGGTAAAAACTTCTCTAAGGATACGAGCATTAGGCTTGTAGCCATTAATATATGCTTGATTCCATAAGCTTAAGCCCCAATTGTAGCACCAGCGTGAGTAGCCCGCGTGTTGAGCCATCAAAGTTTTTTGCTGATTGTTTAATTTAAGCTTGGTTCTAATGGATTTCATTTATTTGTGTTTTGTATGCGCAGCAAACGCAGTCTATCTAAATAGTACGGTTTATAACGTATAATATCGTTATTCTTTGATTAAGTCAATGCTCCCTCAAATCAGATACTATTGAGGGAGGATATTTTTCTATAAAATAACCAACTTTTTGGCTATAGCTACTACTATTAGACCTCTGGTGAGCATTAAAAATCAAATCAACTATTGTACATAAATAATCAATTATTTCCCCCTACTCCCTACTCCCTCTTTTCCGGATAGGTCTATTTTTGAATAACAGGAGCAAGAATTGTTTTGTACTGATAATATTTGCAATCTGAAGGAGAATTCACATTAACAATATTAATATCAAACTTAGAAAACTGAGCTTCTTGAAGTAGTGGTATTTGAGTTTTATTAAAAAGCTCATAATCATCAGGATATTGGCTTTTAAGATTCCCCCAAGAAGTTAAGTTGCAGTAAGTGATAATTCCATTGGGTTTCAGCAGACGATAAGCTTGCTTGAGAAATCGAAATTGGTGTGTATGCAAATCTTCTTCAGAAGTAGAATAAGTGTCATAAAGAATCCCATCGAAACTAGCATCTGGTAGAGTAGGGAGAACATCTTCCCACATTCCAAATAAAGGAGTAACTTTTTGAGCTGCTGTCTTTTGAAATTCTAAGAGGCGTTTGAATACTCCCTCATTCGCCTCAATTATTGTATGCTCAAGTATGGGGAAACTTTGAATAAAGGAGGCTGAAATTCCCATACCGAAACCTACTTATACGACCACCATTTTTAGCGGCAATAGAGGCAAGTTCTTTCATGTATGGTTCTTCCCAACGCTCCATAACCGGATGCCCAAGGATAGTCAGTTTCGTATCTTCTTCGGAATATTCAGCAGATGCTGTATCCCAATTTGATTTGCTATTCCCTGTAGGGATGTATCCTTTGAGTGACTCATTCATAACTAAAAAATATCAGAACTTAAGCTACTAAAGACTGAGAAAACTATAGCACTACAAAAAAGTGTTAGAACAACTACTTTAGCTCAGTGCTGATAGCTATAAATTTACTGAAAAATAAAGGTTTAAAGCCTCTCCTTTCAAGGAGACAAAAGAAAAAAAATTTCCTTTTAACCAATCTTCTTCTTTTTAATAAGAGGTATAGCAATCAGGAATGAGATGTGAGAAACCCCTACGATAAAATATTACAAATTCTCACAAATGACAACTGATTGCTAAATTATTAATTATTAATTATTAATTATTAATTATTGAAAGCCCTATTTCCTAATCAGTTGGTTCGGCAAACCCGTAAGATTCTAGTTGACTGTTGCGCCTGACATCGCAGGTAACACAGTGAAATGAACCACCAAAAGTATAGACATGACGGAAATCAACAGGAATTACTTCAAAGCCTAAATCTTTGAATAGCTTATGGATGGGTTCTTCTTGCCTTTCGACAATAATGCGTTCTGGATCTAAAATCAGAATATTCATGCACAGCCATTTACTGGACATATAAAGTGGCCAGTCATCGGGGATAGTAGGTTGAGTTGCTTCCACAATATCCCATCCAGCTTTCTTGAAAATATCAATTTGTTTGCAAGGTCTGTCAGGATTGGTTAAAACTAATCCAGGTTTAAGAGGAACAAACGTTGCATCTATGTGCATGGGGTTCGGGTCTTTAAACTGAATTGTGTGAACTCGGAAGCGATCGCCTAAATTTCTTTTCAACCAAGTAATACCTAATTGATTTGTGACTTGACTCCTCTGAACAAATAAATCCCGTCCACAACGCATAATATCAGCAGCATCAAAGCAAGGCTCAAACTCTGTTGTGACAAATGTCCCTTTTTCTGCTAGAGCGTGTCTATCTTCGACAGTATAGATGGGATAGTCAAAGTCGTACAGTTCGTCAGCCATCAACGGTTTAGGAGCAGTTGTCCATTTTGCACCCTGCATCAGATACTCTTTCATCAAAGACCTGTAAGCTCGGTATTCAAAAAATCGCGATCGCCAAGCCATTGGTGCTTCAATAATTTCATTGCCAATGACAATTAGTATGTCCCGTGGCATTGCTGCATACAGACCTGTGGCTTCAAAATCTGGTGTTTTATAAGGCTGAGAAAAATCAATAATATCGGGTCGCCTAACAGTTACACCCTCCCCCTCTAGGACTCGACAAAATTCATCTAACTCTTTTGAGGCAGGTTCAACTAATTCTTCAGGATATGGAAGACCACCATACTTTTGGAAAAACCACCAGTTTTTAGGATATGTATTTGCCTTGACAGTAGCATCAAATTGTGGTACACTAGCCCCTTCTACACGCCCTACAAGAAATTATTGTAGGGCGTCCCACTCATTGTGGCTATTCACAATTGGAATAGATTCTGTATTTTTCATTTTTTCTCTAGACTCAATGGAATCTATTCAATCAGGAATTACCCAAAATCTCAAGTTATACACCATCTTTAGGAGTCAACGACCTTTTTGCTCCACAACATTATAGCCAACAGTTACTAGCCCTATTAATATTATGTTCGGTTAAATAGTTATTATAATTAAAGTTCGTAGTATAGCTCTCAGCCCTATATACAGTTCGGGCTTCAGCCCTACTACAAACCATATACTTTATTATAAGTGATTATCCGAACATGATATAATTTATCAAAAATCTACACTAATAAACTGTGATTCTGGTAAAGCTGCAATTTCTGCTACATCTGTGTTCAACACATATCCTAATAATTGATTTGTGGCACCCATTCTAATAGTAGTACCCTCTAAAATACCATCATTATTCGGGTCTAAATCCTGCACTGAAATCCCTGTCTTAGCTAACAGTGCAAGTTCATCGGGAATAAATGGTAAAATCAGATTTGTATTAATACCAAACTCAGTTAAACTGTTAAAATCTTCAAAGATTAAATCAGCTTTTGTCATCCCTCCGGTTAATCCAATAATATCTTCATTTACGTCAAAGTCAGTAATAACTGCATTAGGCAATTCAATACTACTGGGAATTACTGGAAGTATAGAACTAATAAAACTTAAATCTTGTGTTACTGGTGCTAACTCAGTTCTGAAAACATATACATCACTTCCTAAACCACCCTGATAAATACCAACACCAGCATCACCAATAAGAGTATCATTACCCTCGCCACCAACTAATAGATCGGTACCTTTACCTCCATACAATATATCATCACCATCGCCACCATCGAGAAAATCGGTATCTCTATTACCAAACAAGCTATCATTACCATCATTGCCTAATAGATCGTCTTCTCCTTTTCCTCCAAATATTAAGTCATTCACAGATGAACCACTAATGGTATCATCACCAGCAAGAGCTAATACTCCTCCAGGAAAATCATTAGCTTGTTGTACTGTGATAATTTCATTATCATCACCATCTGTTCCTAATAAACGAGGAAGGGGTTCTGAAAAGTCTGGGGTAAGTACCATAATTAATATGTCTCCTAATGTGCTAAGTTTTTTTGCCTATCCATTTCTATGGAATTTGGCGTGTAATACCGTTTCACTGAAGTCAAAAGTCAACCCACCCCTAACCCAACCCACCCCTAACTCTCCCAGGAGGGGAGTCAGGAGGGGAAGTAGGGGCGAATGGCCATTTGCTGACGCAAAGCTGTCGCTTTATATGTCGCGGAGCGAAACGCCCGTACAAAAGTCAAAAGTAAGATTTTACAGGCTCAAAACTTTGACGCTACAGTAATTTCAGGAAATTATTTCACATTTAAAGTTGGAAACTATTTGTGACATCTCTAAAGTGAATTGGTATAACCTAAAATTGATATTTAAAGTTATGTCTATTATACTCGCTAAAAATTTAAGCAAAGTTTATCCAGTAGCTATCAAAGAACCTGGAATTAAAGGAACATTGCGTCATTTTATTCGTCGCAACTATCAATATGTTAAGGCAGTTGAAAATATTTCGTTTGAAATAGACCCAGGAGAAATAGTAGGATTTCTTGGACCCAACGGTGCCGGTAAAACTACTACCCTGAAAATGCTGACAGGTTTAATTCATCCGTCTAATGGCGTAGTTAAGGTTGCAAATAATATACCTTTTGACCGCAAGAGAGAATTTTTACAGCAAATTACTTTGGTCATGGGGCAAAAACAACAGTTAATATGGGATTTACCTGTGTTAGACTCGCTGAAAATTAATGCTGCTGTTTATGATGTTTCGGACGAAGAATATTACAGACGGTTGATGGAGTTAACAGAGATGTTGTCTCTAGAGGGTAAGTTGAAGCAACCAGTTAGAAAATTATCTCTAGGGGAACGGATGAAAGCGGAGTTAATGGCAGCGCTGTTGCATCGACCACAGGTTTTGTTTTTGGATGAACCAACTTTAGGTTTAGATGTCAACGCTCAAGCAGCAGTGCGGGAATTTTTGCGGGAATATAATCAACGTTATCAAGCAACTGTGTTGTTGACGAGTCATTATATGGCGGATATTACTGCTTTGTGTAAGCGGGTGTTGTTGATATACCAAGGTGAATTAATTTATGATGGCAGTTTGGATGGTTTACTCGATCGCTTTGCTCCTTATCGAGAGGTGCAGATAGAATTAGCTAATGCTGTTCCTCCAGATGTGGATAGTTTTCGGCAACTTTTATCTAATTATGGGGAGGTGGAAACATTGGAAGGTCAGGTAGTACGTTTGTTGGTGCGTCGGGAAAATTTAACTGAGACTGTAGCGCAAATTTTGGCAGAGTTAGAGGTACAAGATTTGACGGTGACTGACCCACCTATTGAGGAGGTTATTGGTAGAGTGTTTCAGTCAGGGAAATTATGAGTGAAGTCAAAAGTCAGAAGTCAAAAGTCAAAAATAAGAGCTGTTGTTAATTGATACAGCATATTTCGGGCAAATGATGTACAGGGTAAATGGTGAAAACATTGTAGTGCGGGCATCTTGACCGCAAGAGTGTACCTCATAACAACGGAAAGCGCTGTATATTGTAATTTATTTGATTTTCAGTTCAGCAGAATATTTATCTATTGAATTGTTATTTCTCAATCAATTTCTTTACTTTTACAAAATATGATGACTAATATTCCGCCAGAAATTCAACCTTATAAACGTCAAGCTTGGAAACCGATAAGTATTGAGGGTAATGGTGCTTTAACTGCTTCTAAATTTTCTGGTAAACCTTGGTTAGCAAAAAATGAACAATGGCCGAAATATCCTCTTTGTCAGAATCCTTTACCGAATTATTAATTATTAATTGTTAATTAAATAATTGTGGTTTAAAGCCTCCCCTTGGATAGGGGAAAAAAAAGTGCTAGGATATTTCCCAATCTTCAATCCTCTCGGTTTTAACCAGAGGTAATTATCAATTATCCATTATCAATTATCAATTAATGAAAATTCTTTCTTCAGCTAAACCTAAATCAGTTACCAGAAGCATTACCAAATGAATTTGGTATTGGAATTTTACAAATGTTTTATTGTACCAATATAGATATGTTATGTGATGTAGACTATGAAGGATGGGAGGCATTTTCAGATGTTCATTTTCTCAGGATTATTCAGCCATAAAGAGAAGGAAAAGATGTATAAATTCCCAAAAATCAAGATTTTTTTCCACCTAAATTAATCGTCGATTGGCAACAATTAGAAGATTATCCTAATTATGATGAAGCAGCAGAATTTGGTATAGAATTAAATGATGAATTATATGAGGATAATTTCCTAATTCAAGGAGATAAATTAGCTGGCTGGCCTTTATGGATTCAGGGAATAGAATATCCTAATTGTCCGATTTGTGGTGAAAGAATGAGATTAGTTTTTCAGGTTGATTCTGAGGATAATTTACCTTTTATGTTTGGAGATGCTGGTTGTGGTCATATTACTCAGTGCAAACATCATAAAAACCAATTAGCATTTGCTTGGGCTTGTGGTTAATATAGTATTAGACACTCAATAATTACAAAAAGCGCATAAACCGAGTTTGTATTGAATGCCCTACCATAATAATATTACCTTCCAACAAACCCGGTTTCTTATAACTCAATAATTACAAAAAGCGCATAAACCGAGTTTGTATTGAATGCCCTACCATAATAATATTAGCTTCCAAAAAACCCGGTTTCTTATAACACTTCCATTGCAAGTGGATTTGATATAATACCATTTTGAAAAAATAATGTTACGAATAGTAAGGGCGATAAAAATATTTTACAGGAGATGTTCCTTTGGCAAAAAAGATGATTTACGAACTAAAAAATGGTATTGAAGCAATTCCCATGGGACTCCTGACTCCTGACTTCCCCTCCTGGGAGGGGTTAGGGGTGGGTTGACTCCTAAAAATTTCTCTAGCCATTTGTAGCAAACATTTATAAAATTGGTATAACATAGTATTCGACACTCAATAATTAGAGCAATTATTGTTATTAATAGAGAATTTTATCTCAGTCAGATACATTACTAGCAGGCAAGATGCCTGCACTGGAAAAATGAAAAAAATTATTAAAACTGCAAAAGTTTTTCTCTCTACTTACTATGCCTATATGCTAGAATATAGAGCCGAATTAGTCTTATGGGTATTGTCATCTTCTTTACCTTTTATTATGATGGGCATTTGGATAGAAGCTGCAATAAAAGGCGAATTTCCATTAGATAAATTACAGTTTTCTCGTTATTTCTTAGCAGTATTTATTGTTCGAGCTATAACTCCTGTTTGGGTAATTTTTGATTTTGAAGATGAAGTAGTTGAAGGAAAATTATCTCCTAAATTATTACAACCCATAGATCCAGTTTGGCATCATGTAGCAGGTCATATTGCAGAAAGATTTGCTAGAGGACTTTTTGTTTTAGGTTTAGTATTATTATTTTTTGTTCTCTATCCCCAGGCATTTTGGTTGCCGAATTTTGGGAATTTTTTGTTATTTTTAATCGTAGTCTTAATGGCGCTTGTCTTGCGATTTTTAATTCAATATACATTGGCTATGTGTGCGTTTTGGACTGAAAGAGCTAGGGCGATCGAGCAACTTTGGTTATTACCTTATATGTTTTTGTCGGGAATAACTGCTCCATTAGAAGTGTTTCCAGAATTAGTGCTTAAAATAGTATTGTGGACTCCGCTTCCTTATCTGGTTCATTTTCCTGTTTCTTTGTTAGTGGGGTTGCCTGTGGATGTTGGGCGGGGGTTATTAGTTATGTTTGTTTGGAGTGTTATATTTTTTGGCTTAAATCGTTGGTTGTGGCGACTGGGGTTGAAGCAATATTCGGGGATGGGTGCCTAATCAGTTATCAGTTATCAGTTATCAGTTATCAGCAAAATTTGTAGGGTGCGTTTCCGCTAAGAGCGGACATGAAAAGACGGCTTAAATTTAGACTGTGGAAGGCATTTAACAATCCGTCGTAACGCACCTATCAGTCCACTAGGCTAATTTTGGTACAGTAGCTAAAACCTACAATAATTGTTTTGTATTATCTGCCATTGGTTGACCGTCACTATCTGGATAGATAATTTCTGGTTTGGTATCGGTAGTTAATTCTTTTACCATAACTATGCCACGATTAAGTTTTTTAGGCTAACTATATTATTGTTTGATTCTATCTTTGAAAATAATTCAAGATTTTTTGGTCTTGAGTGACTAATAACGAATTGTGAACTTTAGCTGTTGCTACAATAATCTGGTCTGCTGGATCGGCATGAAATCCAGATAGTTGAGTGGATTGTATAATAATTGGCAGGTTTAACTCCAGTAATTGGATTCCAGGGTAGTTGAGAGCAAGTTTAAGCCATTCTTCTACAGAACACTCAAAAGTTAGTCTCTTTTTCTCGACTAATTTGGCAATTTCCCAACAGGAAATAATGCTAATTCCCAGACCACTTGTTTGATTTGCTTGAATGATTTCTCGGTTTTGGGAAGATAGTTGAGGATTATCGTCAACCCACCAAATCCAGATATGAGTGTCTAGAATAATCATTTTAATGCTTCCCAATCTTCTTGAGCTACAGGTTCATAGGGAGCATCATAATGAATAACTTTTCCTTTCAGGGGGTGTTCTTCTGAGGAAAGCTGATGTGAGGATGTTAAACCCATATCATTTTTAACTGTTTGCAAGATTGCTTCAATGACAAGAATACGTTCTTCGATGGATTTTCCTTGGAGTTTTTTGAGTATTTCTGAATCAATCATCTTTATTTTGTTAATAGTTTTTTGTTGATTTTCAGACTTATGACTTTATTATAATTGGCTGTTGTTTCTATCATTTTATAACGTAGTTTTATCGCTTAATCTGAAGTCAGAAGTTTTGATGAAGTTAGAGCTTAGGAGAGCAAAACCAAACCTACAATATATTTTAGTTGAATAAAAAGTCATGTGTAGGTACGAGCAACGCCCAATGATTACATAGTACCATGATTTTTTTCCCGATGCAAGGGGAAAATCCTTTCGTCGCCGACTTTTTTGGGAAGCTCCAGAGAATGAAACCTCTCCTACCAAGAGAGGGAAGAAACTCTTGCTCCTCCTTCCCTTGCAGGGAAGGGGGTTGGGGGGTTAGGTCATAATAATCCGTGCATCCGTGGCAAAATCCTTGTCTTGCCCTAACTTCTCCCACTCTGAAAAAAAATTTCCCTGCTTCGCGGGAGGGAAGAGAAAAAAGAAAAAGCTCACATGGATTATGGCACGGATATACGGATGGATTTAGGAAAGAGGGAAAAGAGGAAAAGAATAAAGGGGAAGAATCCTAGGAACGAGAGACAGAGGAGGCGACACGAAAACCAATATTGAAGTCGTGGAGGTCGCGCCTAAGATTGTTGTAACGATACGCCGAACGGCAGTAAGCAGGAATGCTGAACCACGAACCGCCCCGCAGCGGAGAAAGACTCTTATTTCTATCCAACCAAGCACTACCATCAGTAGGCGCTCCATTATAATTACCATGCCAACCATCAGCGCACCATTCCCAAACATTTCCGTGCATATCGTACAAACCAAAAGCATTGGGAGGAAAAATTCCCACATCTGTTGTTTCTTTACGGTGTATTCCTTTCGGTGCATCAGCATAAATAGAGTTGCCATTAAAGTTAACTAACTCAGACGTTATAGTTTCCCCAAAATAAAATGGTGTAGTTGTTCCTGCTCGACAAGAATATTCCCACTGACTCTCACTGGGTAAACTATATTTTTTACCTGTTATTCGCGAGAGTTTCTGACAAAATTCTGTCGCGTCGTACCAATTTACTTTTTCTACAGGGCGGTTTGCACCTTTAAAATGGAAAGGATTATTTTTATTTCCCATAATTACTTGCCAAAGATTATTTTTTCCCATAACCGCTTCCCATTGTGCTTGAGTGACTGGGTACTTTCCCATGAAAAATTCTGGCACATCTACATAATGTTGGGGACTTTCTCTATCTCTTCTCCCTGCTTCTGTGTCTGGAGACCCCATGAAAAATCTACCTGCGGGAATTTTTACCATTTCCAGGGTAACTCCATTACCGAGGTTTTCTGTCATTACTTCTGCTTGATGTTGAGGGCGACTTATTATTTCTCCTCTACTGTTAACTTTGACAGTAGTAAATTTCTGAATAGGAATTTTGGGTTTTGGTGGAGGAGTAGGTGCTGCTCTAGGTTTTGGTATTAGTGGAGTAGTAAAACCTAACATTTTTAATACTTCTGTAGCATTTTCATAACGTTGTGGAAAATATTCTCGCACCATCCTATCTAATATATTTGCCAGACGTTTACTCACTTGTACTTCATTCAGCCAGATAACATTTCCTGTCTTTGGATCTGTAGGTAAATTTCTTGGGTCTTTTCCTGTGAGTGCTTTTATTCCTACCATTCCCACTGCATAGATATCGCTACTCAGTTTTGGTTTGCCTTTACTTTGTTCGCTTGCCATATAACCAGGTGTTCCGACTGCTACAGTTAAAGTTGTTGTTCCTGGTTGGTTGGTAGTTAATACACTTATTTCTTTTACCGCCCCAAAGTCTATCAATACTATTTTTTTATCCGACTTACGACGCATCAAATTTTGTGGCTTAATATCTCGGTGAATTATATTATTTTGATGAGCTACTGCTAATGCTTTTAAGATTCCTTTAAGTAGGGCAATGGTGTAAGACTCGCTTAATTTTTTTCCTGGGGTAAGTTCCTGACTAATATCTTGCCCTTCTATATATTCTTGTACTAAGTAAAATTCTGTTCCTTCCTGGAAATGGGCAAATAATTTTGGTATTTGGTCTGAGTCTTGCCCTAATTTGTATAAGGTCTTTGCCTCTCTATGAAACAACCTTTGGGCAATAGCCAAAACTCTTGGGTCTGAACTTTTAGGTTTAAGATGTTTGACTACGCATTTCGGATTTCCTGGTAAGTCTAAATCTTCAGCTAAGTAGGTATCTGCGAATCCTCCGCTTCCTAGAGAGTCAATAATTTTGTAGTGATTTCTCAGGATTTTTCCAGACTGCATAATTTTTTTCAGTTATCAGACTACCTAGCAGGAAAATAGGTTTTTTTGGCCGAATTTATTTGAGTATATCTGAGCACACCTTTCCCATTATGCTTATAATACCATGTCAAATTATTTTGTCAACAAGTTTTTTTCATCTATTAGTTAGCAGTGGGAGCATCTTGCTCCCGTCCTCCTCATTCCTTGCTCCCGTCCTTGGCGTTGCATCGTAGGGACGTTGCATAACAAAAATGCGTTTCATGTCGCATAGCGAAACGTCCCTACGGGGTTATCATTTTTTCAGTTATCAGTTATCAATTTTTCAGCCCCCGAAATAATTGAGATTGCTTCCCTCCACGGAGTTACCGTCGCAATGACATTATTCAGTTATTACTTATTCAGACTTCCTCTTTTTATTTATCAATTATCAGACTGCCTAGCAGGAAAATAGGTTTTTTTGCCGAATTTATTTGAGTATATCTGAGCGCACCTTTCCCATTATGGTTATAATACCATGTCAAATTATTTTGTCAACAAGTTTTTTTTCAGTCCAGTAGGGTGTGTTTTGCTGCGCAACATGAAAAGGCGCTAGCCGTAACGCACCACTATTAATTCAAAAATCATCTATAGAATTGATTGGCTTTGTTGTATGAAAGCATATAGCTACCGCACAAGCTTAAGCATATGTACTTCAGACTTATACAACTATTGTCCAACAAATGAATAAAACATCAATCTTTGATATAAAAAGGCTGAAACTTATACCTGTAAACGCTTTGAGGCTTTTAACTATTGTCCAACAGATGAATAAAACATCAATCTATAGAAAGAGGGTGATATAGCTGCCACTAGGTTCACCTTTCATGTCGGGGACAACCGAAAAGCGGAAC
>JAAUYL010060717.1_pt1 | contig 29403 bp, 14 predicted proteins | sample 7278011 | NCBI WGS metagenome assembly JAAUYL01 (sample SAMN14350225, study PRJNA611818) | marine sediment metagenome | isolation source: surface marine sediment (1.8m) | place: French Polynesia: Moorea | collected 2018-08
ACCGAGAGGATTGAATATAAGGAATATTGTCTTTGTTTTCCCCTATCCAAGGGGAGGCTTCAAGGCGCGAATTATTTAATTATTAATTATTAATTATTAATTTTTCGGTAAAATTAATTTTCGTTGAATACTTAATTAACAAACACAGCGATTTATATGAGCAACAACACAATTCCGTCCCTGTTCTTTGGCTTTATAAAGTGACTGGTCAGCATCTATTAATAATGTACGAGGCGATAATTGAAAATTAGGAATTATACTACTTACTCCTAAACTTACAGTAACATAAGGACTTGTTTTTGAATAGGCATGAGATATCTGAAGGTTTTTGATTTCCCGTCTAATTAATTCTGCCCTTCGTAAAGCTTCATCAAGGTTTGTATTGGGTAATATAATTCCAAATTCTTCTCCACCATAACGACATACTAAATCAGTAGGAAATATAACAACTTTACTAATCGCCTGAGCAACTTTTTTGAGACACTGATCTCCCTCTGGATGCCCATAATAATCATTGTAATATTTGAAATAATCTACATCACAAATTATTAGAGATAAAGGCTGTTTATCTTGTCTAAGTTGTTCCCATTTTTGGTGAAAATATTCATCAAATTTACGACGATTAGCCAGAGAAGTTAGACTATCTAAACTAGCAATTACTTGTAAATCTTGGTTAGCTTTTTTGAGAGCTATTTCTGCTTTTTTGCGTTGAATTAACCCCCCTAACTGAGTTGCAACACCATTAACTAACTGCATAGAATTTTGATCGAGGCAACGACAAATTTTATGGAAAAAGACTAAAATAGTTAAAACTTTTCGCTCTAGGATAATAGGAATTCCTAAAGCAGATTTAATACCTATTTTTTCAGCAATTTTAGAACAAATAGAAACAGAATATTGTTCCTGAGAAATATCTTCTAGCCATTCTGCTTGTTGAGAAGAGAATACTCTTTGGAGGAAACCTGGATGAGAGCCAAAAGTAATAATTTGATGCTGTTGTCGAAACTTGAGAGTAAGTGGCAAAGTGCCATTGCTACTATTACTAGCATACCAACCTCTACTAAATCTGAGCATTGTATTATCTTGGTTAGGAATCCATGCTTCCCCAAAATCCCAATTCATAGTTTGACAGATTTCTGCGAGAATCACTTCTAAAGCTGATTCAAAATCAGATGCTTCACTAATAGCATGAGTCGTTTTTAATAATAGTTGTAATCTAGCATTTTGTTGTTGTAATTCCTGCTGTAGGGATCGCAAACGTAATTGATTTTCAATCCTGGCTAAAATCTCAATTAATTCAAATGGTTGAGTTATATAATCTACACCTCCCACAGTAAAAGCTTTAATCTTATCCATAACTCCATCCAAAGTAGAGATAAAAATCACAGGGATATTGCAAGTTCGTTCATCTCTTTTCAGAACTTCACAGATTTGATATCCATCAATGTCTGGCATTTTAACTTCTAATAAAATCAAGTCTGGAAGTATGAAATGAATAGTTTCTAGAACTTGCTTACTACTGGTGGCAATTTCCACCTTATACCCCTGGGTAGATAACAACTCAGTCAAGAGTTTTAAACTTTTAGGATTATCATTGATAATTAAAATAGTTTCTCTGAATCTAGAATTTTGTTGTTGATACATGATTTAGTAGGACTAGAGTGAACATGACTACTCTTCTAGCTGGCTATAGGGAGCTATTGGCCAAATTAATCGCTTCTTAAAATTGTGTTCGGTTAAGGGGATATAGAGTTGTAAGACTAATTCTGTAAACTAATAATTAATAACTGTTTGATTGAATTGCACCTACTCCATTAAGAAACCTACAACTAATGTTTAATTGTTATATACAGCCTGAATTGCCTTAAATATTATGTATAACATAACTTTTAAGATGAAATATTTTAATTTAACTAATATAGCATTTTTATTGGAGTGTTGAAAATACTTTTGAGAAAAAACAACAGGGAATCAAGTATATACTTCTTGTGATAATCGAATAAAAACACAGTCGTTGTTAGCAATTTTATATAGTAAGCGATGATAGATCATCAAGTATGAAACTCTTGCTAATGTTACCTTTTCCCTAATTTATAAATAATTTATCAACAAGCAAAATAGGACTGATATATAAATAATTTATATTAGCTTTTCTATAGTTTATCGTCTCTACACTCAAATATAGGGACAATAATTTCTACCAATTTCAAAAAAGAGTGCTACAAAACGGAAAGCTGGAAATTTATTTTTATGCACGATATTATCCAATTGTATAAGCCAGCTAATTTATATCATTTCTGCGATTTTTTTCTTCTTTCTTGATTCTTTCTTGCTTCTTTGGAGCCTATACTTACAGCAGTTTCCGAAGTTATGAGGTACAGTTGTTTTTCTTCTTTTCTATTAAGTGTTCCCTGTTCTCTGTTCCCTCAAACCTAAAGTCTTGTACCTCATAATAAGGGAAAACGCTGTAATTTGACTTTCAGTTTTCCAACAGGTCTAATGTTGTAAGTGACTTTTTTTTAATCTACCATGGCAACAATTAACGATAATTATCTCAAACTCAAAGCAGGATACCTATTCCCAGAAATAGCTAGACGGGTGAATACTTTTGCTGAAGCACACCCGGAGGCCCAGATTATTAAATTGGGTATTGGGGATGTGACCGAACCATTGCCAGAAGCTTGTCGTCAGGCCATGATTAAAGCTGTGGAAGAAATGGGCGATCGCTCAACTTTTAAGGGTTATGGCCCAGAGCAAGGTTATGGTTGGTTGCGGGAAAAAATTGCAACTCAAGATTTCCAAGCTAGGGGATGTGATATTGATGCCTCGGAAATTTTCATTTCTGATGGGTCTAAGTGTGATAGTGGTAATATTTTGGATATTTTTGGCCACAATAATACTATTGCTGTGACAGATCCAGTATATCCAGTGTATGTAGATACTAATGTAATGGCAGGTAATACTGGAGATGTGAATGAAAAAGGAGAATATGAGGGTTTAGTTTATTTACCAATAACAGCAGAGAATAATTTTATTGCTGAAATTCCTACTCAAAAGGTAGATTTGATTTATTTGTGTTTTCCTAATAACCCCACTGGTGCGACTGCTACTAAAGAATATTTGCAAGCATGGGTAAATTATGCCAAAGCGAATGATGCAATTATTTTGTTCGATGCTGCTTACGAAGCTTTTATTACTGATGCGAGTCTTCCCCATTCTATTTATGAAATAGAAGGAGCAAGAGAATGCGCAATCGAATTTCGCTCCTTTTCTAAGAATGCTGGTTTTACTGGTACCCGTTGTGCGCTTACTGTCATACCCAAAACTCTCAAAGGGAAAGCTGCTGATGGTAGCGATGTAGAATTATGGAAATTGTGGAACCGTCGTCACTCTACTAAATTTAATGGAGTTTCTTATATTGTGCAGCGGGGTGCAGAAGCAGTTTACTCTGAGGAAGGGAAAGCGCAAGTTAGAGCATTGATAGAATTTTATTTAGAGAATGCGAAAATTATTTGCTCCCAGTTACAAGCAGCAGGGTTAACTGTTTATGGTGGAGTGAACGCGCCTTATGTTTGGGTGCAAACTCCCACAGGTTTGTCGAGTTGGGATTTCTTTGATAAGCTGTTGCAAAATTGTAATGTTGTCGGTACACCCGGTTCAGGTTTCGGCGCTGCAGGTGAAGGTTACTTCCGCATTTCCGCTTTTAATAGTCGGGAAAATGTCAACGAAGCGATGAAACGGATAACTGAGAAATTTAAGGTTTAGACAGGCGATCGCTCATAAACCGGGTTTATCCAAGAAATTTCTGGAAAAAGAGTAATTATGCCAATAAACTCGGTTTTTTATTTCGAGCGGTCGTTATTAATTAGACAGAAACCTGGTTTATCCAAGAAATTTCCTGAAAAGAGTAATCATGGCAATAAACCCGGTTTCTTGTTTAAAGTTGATATACTTATATAATTCCTTACTTAGTGTAAATTGATAAATATCTATAGTAGTATTAAATTAAAAATAAACAGATAAAACTCCAATGATTAACCCCTTAGAAATAGCCAAATATTTCATTATGCGGGCTTATGAAGATGGTAGAGAAGCTCAAATAACCAATATGAAAATACAAAAACTCCTCTACTATAGTCAATGCTTATATTTAGCTCTTAATGATGAACCTTTATTCGCTGATGAAATACAAGCTTGGCGATATGGTCCTGTTTGTCCTCCTGCTTATAAATTTTACAGTAAATTTGAAGCCGAACAATTACCAATCCCAAACCAGGAAAGTATTGCTAATATTTCCTCAGAAATCAAAGAAGTTTTAGAGGAAACTTGGCAATACTTCGGTGAATATCATGCTTACTATTTAAGTGATTTAACCCACTTAGAATTTCCTTGGAAAAAAGCCAGAAAAGGTTTACCTAGTTATGCAAGTTCAACCGAACCTATATTATTAGAAGATATGCGTTTATTAGGAGAAGAAAAACTTTTAGAAATTGAGAAAGGGCATCCTCACTATGCTCCAATTGTTTCTCATATTTTAGAAACAGCAATAGAGTCTAAGGAAGAACCAGAATATATTCAGCAAGGAGAAGTTAATGACTGGCTCAACTCCCTTCTTAATTGAGAATTCTGCTAACTTTAAACGGAGTTTAAAAAAGTTAGTCAAAACCTATAAATCTCAATCTCAAAAACAGGAATTTATTCAGATTATTAGCCAGTATCTTGATGAACTAATTATTGATCCTTATCCTCCTCAAGCCAGGGTTGAACCTTTACCAAGTGGTCTGAAATTACCTGATGAATGGCAATTTTATAAATTAGTTTTAGCTATTGCTAAAGGTGCATCAGGACAAATTAGATTAATGTATTTAGTTGAGGAGAAGAAAAGAGTGATTAAGCCTTTATGGATTTATAATCATCAACAATTTCAAAAACGTCCTCCTGCTCAAGATATTAAAGATGTCATTCAAGAAATTTTTGAGGAATAATCTACAGACAGAGAAACTATTAAATGTAATGTCTATTTTTGTTGAATAGAGATTTTTTCTTGGGAGGAGTATTGCTTTTTTTTGATGTTTTGTTGTATTATTAAGTCGTTCCTCGCAATTGAGGCTCAGAGATTAGCTTTGGTAAGGGTTCTAGAACCCCGCGGCTTCTCACTTTGTTGGGAAGCGGAATTAATGGAAACTCATTAAATTCAAACCCACACTTTGGGCATTTATGACGCTTCTCATTCTGTTGGGAAGCGGAATTAATGGAAACTTGATTTTGAAGTTACGCGATCGCAAAAACTCAAAGCTTCCCACTCTGTTGGGCAGCGGAATTAATGGAAATTGAAGTACAAAAGGTGAGTCGTGAGTAGTCCGAACTAAGCTTCTCACTCTGTTGGGAAGCGGAATTAATGGAAACAATTATAAATCTAGTGGTTGGTTGGAGTATCAAAAAGCTTCTCACTCTTTTCGGAAGCGGAATTAATGGAAACGTACCAGTTTTACAATGGTTGGCGTTGGCTATTTTGGCTTCTCACTCTGTTGGGAAGCGGAATTAAAAGAAACAAAAAGTTACGGTAAGCAAACCTTATCTTGTAAAAACAAGTTGTATTTGCTTACCGTATTTTTAATAAATTATATTAGTGGAAAAACTCAAAAAAAATCCAATAATTAAAACAGTCTTTGCTTGATTCTTTAAAAAGCTGTTAACGCAGTTCTTTCGCAGGAGGTTAGCTGAATGCTAATAGCTGGATGCTTACAAAATAAACAGATCAAAGTGAAATGATTGACCCCTTAGAGATAGCCAAATATTTCATTATGGATTTCTAATCATCAACAATTTGAAAAACGACCTTCTGATGGAGATATTAAAGATGTTATTCAAGAAATTTTTGAGGAAAAATCTATTGACAGAGAAACTACTAAAAATCAAATAGTTGCTTGATTATTTTTGCGAAAAGCATGATTTATGAAACCATTAATATTAGATATTTTTTCCGGTGCAGGTGGATTTAGCCTTGGTTTTAAGTGGGCAGGTTGTCAAATTATTGGTGCAATAGAAATAGATAAATGGGCATCAGAAACTTTTGCTTATAATCATCCAGATGCAGTTGTGATAAATCAAGATATTAGGACTATTACTAATAGAGATATAGCAGCAATTTGGGGTAATAATAAACCACAAATCCTGATAGGAGGTCCGCCCTGTCAAGGATATTCTATTTGTAATAAAAATTCTGGAGATCCTAAAGACCCTAGAAATAATCTTTTTAGAGAATTAATCAGAATAGCTAAAGTTTTTGAGCCAGAAATATTAATTATGGAAAATGTACCTAACCTAATTAAATTTCGGACTGATTCTCAAATCAAAGTTATCGACATTATTAAACAAGAGTTGAAAAAGATTGGATATAACGTCTACATAAATATATTAGAAGCTACAGCATACGGCGTGCCTCAAATCAGAAAACGTTTATTTATTATTGCTTCAAAACGAGAACTAGAAAATCCTTTTCCCTTACCAACTCATGGAATATTAACTAATCAGCAAATGTCTTTATTTGTAGAAAATTTAAAGTTTTGTCCGACATTATGGGATGCTATTTCTGACTTACCGAGCTTAGAAGCTGGTGAAGGAAAAGAAGAGTCAAATTATTTAAAACAGCCTTTGAATGAATATCAAAAATTGTTGATAAATGGCAATAAAATTCTGTTTAATCACAAAGCAATGAATCATACTAAAAGAATGGTAGAAAGATTTGCCACAATGAGTTGGGGAAGTTCTGGAAAAGATGTACCAAAACATTTACAACCACGCCAAAGGAACTCTACAAAAATAGCTCAAAAAATCTACGACCAAAATAATAGAAGACTCCATCCAGATAAACCATGCCATACAATTCCAGCGTCATTTTATGCTAATTTTGTTCACCCTTATCAACATAGAAATTTCACAGCTAGAGAAGGTGCAAGAATACAATCATTTCCAGATAGTTTTAAATTTATGGGTAAACCAACAGTTGTTAGTCATAAACTACTATCTAGAGAAGGTCGTTTAGCAGAAAAACATTTATGTCAATACAATCAAATTGGAAATGCCGTTCCTCCTTTATTAGCTAAAGCTATTGCCGATAATATATTAAAACAGTTGTAAAAAAGAGTTAAATAAAATGTATGTTCACGGTCAAAATTTAGAGCAAAAGGAAAATCATAAAACAAAATATAGAGATACAGAATCTCGGAGATATTTAAGAGAAATCAGAGCAAAATATAATGAGTGGAAGTCAGCTAATGAACAGCTATTAGGTCCGTTGATTGAAACAACAAAGCAAGATAGTGAGTTGTTAATAAAGCGAGTAGAATTTTTGAATGAATACAAAGATTTTCTAGAACAACAGCACTATGCAGAAAAATTTGATTCTCGTTCAAACCTCCATTCATCTGTATTGGAAGAATTTATGTATTACCTTTTCAAAGATTTAGTTAGTGAATTTTCATCACAAGCTTTAATTGGTAAGTCTCGTACTTTCAAAGATATATTTTTTCGGTCTGAAAATTATCAAGATATCCTCACTCATCCTCATGCTTTAATTGAACTGAAAGATAATGATTTTGCCATAGGAGTAAGAATTCATGCCACAATGAATTGTCAGGGTTCCCAAGAATTAGAAAGTCATATTTGGGATGTACCTGCTGTAGTTATAGAATGCAAAACTTACTTGGATAAAACTATCCTTCAAGATGCAGCAACGGCAGCAGAACAACTTAAATATAGAAATCCTAATGCTATTTATATTTTAGTCGCAGAATGGCTAAAATTAACAGATGCAGTAAATTTACGAAAATTAAAAATCAACCAAATATATGTGTTAAGAAAACAAAAGAATACAGATAGAGAATTTCGATTTCAAGAAGGGTATGTGAAAAATCCTATATATGGAGATGTGGTAGAGCATTTATTTGTTTATGTTAGAGATTATTTAACTTCTGATTGGGAAGGCGGTATTAATTTTGGTTTGAAGCGTGGTTATTTAATTTAGCTAACTAATCTAGGTTAAGATTAGTGACGTAATTTCTATTTTTTTAGGATTTACACACTAAAACAAAAAATCGGACTTAATAACGAAATTTCCCGATCTAAAAAACAATAATTTTCAGTATTCAGCCATCAGCTATTAGCTAGTTTCTTAGGGAAGAAGTGCGCCATCAGCTATTCATAAGAGAAGCAGGTAAAAGGAACGTTTGAAATAGAGAAAGAATTAAAAGTTACTGCTAAATTTAAGCTTTTTTTAACCTGAAAAATAATTATTCATTATTTGATGAAGAGCTGACTGCTAGGATCTGAATTATATAAATAATCATGGAAATAAACTGGGTTTTTGTGTAAGTTATTAAAATTAAATGATCAGGTTGGCCAAAATTTAATTATTAGTATTATGATAAATCAAGTTTTATTTGTCCACAAGATTTTTTTCTAGTAGATTTATATAATTTCATTGCCAATGAATTCTCAACCTTACTTTTACCTAATAACGACATTATTATCCTTAATTAACCCACTGTTAGTAATGCAGGTTAACGCCCAAACCCAACGCATAAAAGTTCCCACTCCTTCCATCTCAGAAGAAGCACAAGAAGTTTGTCCCCCACCTGCATTATCTCGTCTCCAACGCCATACCGTCGCCCCCGGAGAGACGATTGAAAGCATCGCCCAACAATACAACCTAATACCCCCAACCTTATTAGCATTTAATCGAGTGCTACAAAAAGGACAAGCAACCATAGGTACTGAAATTGTCATTCCTCCCTATAACGGTATCGCTGTCAAAGTACCCACTGGTAAAACCTGGAAAAATGTTGCAGAAAATTATAATATCCGCGCTGATGCTTTATATGAAGTAAATGGTTGCCCAGAAACATCAGCTCGACAAACACCAGAAGTAGTTTTTTTACCAGGAGTAAATTGGTCTCCGGGAGGAAAAACACCGCCAAAAACATCTTTATTAACAGGTTATCCTTTACCTTTTGAAGCTAGGGTAATTTTAGGTTATGGTTGGTTGCTACATCCGATTAAAAATAAAGTAGTTTTTCATAGTGGTTTAGATTTAATTGCTGATAGTGGTACATCAGTTTTTTCTATAGGAGAAGGTATTGTGGCATTTGCTGGTAAACAAGGAAATTATGGCAATTTAGTCGTAATTAATCATATTTCTGGCAAACAAACTCGTTATGCTCATTTAGATTATATCAATGTTAAAACTGGTCAAAAAATTGAACAAGCAGAACTTTTAGGCACAGTTGGTCAGACAGGGCAACCTGATTTTGAGGAAGCTCATCTACATTTTGAAATTAGATATAATTCTCCTTTAGGTTGGGTTGCTGAAAATCCCAATTCTTATATGGAAGTTATTTTTAAGTAATTGAAAAAAATTTTGATAACATCAAACTGCTAATGAATATATACAACTATATTTTTAACTAAGTAGATCTCCAATGTGATTCTTTTGTATCAATAAATTATCTCTTCAGTACACCCTAGTTTTGCCGGAGAGGATGACAATTAAGAGTTAGGTGTGCTATAATTTAGTCATATAAATATCTTTGATATTTTTGGGAAATAGTTAGTAAACTTCCTTGAAGCAATGAACTTATAACTGAGGCTCAAAAATATAAAGTACCAGCAATTATGATCAAAATTAGGAGTATAAATATGATAGGCATACCATTTTACTTAATGATATTATGTTTCCTAGCTACTATTATCTGGGAAAAAGTAAAATATAGTTCTGAGCCAGATTCTCAAAGCTAAATTCAAAACTCAGGTAATATACGCTCCTCCACTTGCCATCCACAAAATGAGACAAATGACAATTAGAAGATCCTTATAGATCGTATTCAATCTATAGCTTTAAGCATTTTCCTAGGAAAAACTTAGTCAGACATGACTTCTGACTTCTGACGGCTGTGATTTTCCTTTAATAAGTTGGCCAGTGAAGCGATCGCTCAACTTTTTTTGTTAAATACCCTGACGGAGTTCAATTCCTTAGAAGATAGGATAAAAAATAATTAGATAGAGTAACAAACTCTCTTCGATCGACTACTAGATTTTGTGGTGAGTTTACTACCATCCCTAATTTTAACAGTAACACTCCTGAAGCTACAGTTCATTAATGGATAATGGATAATGGATAATGGATAATTACCTCAAGGAAAACCTTCAACAATTAATAATTAATAATTAATAATTACCTCTTCTGATAAAAGATAGGATTGCCTAAAAGGAATTTTTTTTCTGCTCGAGGGAAGATTTGATTTGGCTAGGTTTCTGATACATTTCACCCTACGGGAAACATAGTTCATTATTTGTAGTGGCGTATCTAGACTAAAATTGTGGCTAAAAAAACTTAACCCCCCAACCCTCCTATCCTCCCTTTGAAATAGGATACAATTTTTCTCTAGTGACAATAAATTGAACCTGTCCCTAAGGGTGGAAGTCAAAAGTCATCCATTAAGATTTTATTGGCTCAAAACAAAGAAAAAAATTCCTTTTAGCCAATCCTCTTCTTATCAATAGCTGATAACACAGTTCCTCTGCAAGAGGCTAGCTAATAGCTGAATGCTGAATGCTTACTAATTTTCATACCTTTTATTTGTATTTATCTAATTAAAATTTATCTGCATTGTAGGCATTTAAGTTTGAGTGAATACTTGTTACCGAGTAATCTCTTAGAAGTATCATAATTTATCAATTTAATCAATCAGTATTTATATCTAATTCAAAATAATAATTTAGCTTTTTTATCAGTAATTCTACTATTGTCCAGAATTAAAATTAATATTATCTCTAAAATATTTACTTCAATCATCACAAAAATAAGAGAAAACACCTAATTTACACAAAATAACCGGATTTAATTTAAAGCCATAGAATAACTTTTTTGTAACCTAAATTTTGATTTAAATAAAAATAAATAAAATAGGGATTTTATCTGAAATATTTGTTAATATATATAGTCAATTAACCAATACAAAAAGTTATGAGTGAAATAATAATAACCAATCCAACACCAAGTAGTTCATTTACCTTTAACGGTACGACATTTATCACAGCTACTCCAAATCCTGATGAACTAGAGGGAACGTCTGGCAACGATAGTATCAATGCCAAGGGCGACAATGATCTAGTTAATAGTGGTGATGGCAATGATACTGTAGAAGGCAAAGGTGGGGATGACAGTATAGGCGGTGGTGAAGGGAATGACCGCATACTTGGTAATGTAGGGAATGATTTTCTTGTAGGTGGGTTAGGCAACGACAATGTAGAAGGTGGTGCTGGCGAAGACACAGTAAAAGGTAACGCTGGTAATGACATCCTTGATGGTGGTAGTGGGGATGACACTATTGAAGGTGGTTCAGGGAATGATACTGCCATAGGGGATACTGGTGCAGACTTCATAGATGGCGGTAGTGGAAATGACAATCTTTCTGGAGACAATGTAGGTCAACCTGGTTTTAGTGATACAGTGCTTGGTGGTAGTGGTGATGACACCCTCTATGGTGGTGCTGGTGCAGATAGTCTTGTGGGTGGTGGGGACAATGACTCCATCCGAGGTGGTCAGGGTAATGATACTATGCGAGGGGGTATAGGTGATGACATCATCGAGGGTATTTCTGGGGAAAACCTAATATTCGCTGGTGAAGGCAACGACACAGTTATAGGTGGTCTAAACAGCGATACTATCTTCGGCGGTGATGGTAATGACTCTCTATTAGGTGGTAATGGTAATGACTCTCTATTAGGTGGAGCAGGTGATGATACTCTCAGAGGAGGTCAGGGTGAAGACACCTTCATTGGTAGTATTGGTAATGACATTATTGATGGTGGCGGTGGAGCAGATGTTTACATCTTTGATGTTAATGCTTCTGTAGGTATTGATACCCTTACCAACTTCCAAAATAATGACATCATTCAGATAGATGAGGATATTATTCTTGGTAATGCTGGAGGCAACATTGTACTAGAGACAGTTACAGACATTAATAATTTCACTCCTAATGGTTCTACTAATGTCGTTTATGACACAAGTGGAGAGCTTTACTTTGTTCAAGATGACAATACAGTACAACAATTCGCATTCCTCCAAGGAGATACTCCTGTAGCAGATGACTTTGAAATCATCTAAAACACTAACAAAAATAATAAATTAATTTTCACAGGGAAGCATCGCAACAGCGCTACGCGCAAGTCAGAAGTCAGAATTCAGAAGTTAAGTGTTATATCGTATATATTTTTTTATCATCAGGTTTTAAGCATTTACCAAAAAAAAGGTCTAAATCCTCTCTTTTCAAGGGGATGAAAAAAAATCAACTTCAGTATTTCAATCCCAATGCTTCGGTCAGAGGTACTGATAACTGATAACTGAAATGACCTCTTTTCTTTATCGAAGTTTCATATCATCTGCGGTAGAACATTTATAATTAGGCTCGTAGTTTTTCTCTAGCCCTCAAATATTTATGTCTGGGCTAGAGCAAAACTACAAACAAAAAATTTATTATAACTAATTATCCAGACATGGTATAAGTCAAAAATTCTGCCAACTAAGTCTCTAGAAAAATCATCTTTAGATTCCCCCGAAAAGGAAGAATCTTTACAGAATTATTATATAGACTTACCAAATCAGGAAGAAAAATAATATATGCAAAACGCTCCTGTTATTCAACTAATAGATGAAGCTGAAAATATAGCAATCAAAGGTTCATTGTGCCAGCAAGAAGGCAAATTAGAAGAGGCAATTTTTTACTATCAACAGGCACTGAATGATAATCCAAATTTACAACCAGTTCATTATAATTTAGGGATTGCACTATATGAAAAGGGAGATTTATTAGGAGCATATCAGAGTTATAAAAAAGCAATTTTGCTGGTACCAGATGATGTTAATGCTTATTATAATCTGGGAATTGTTTTGCAAAATCAGGGTTTATTAGAAGCAGCAATTGATAGTTATCAGCAAGCAATAAATTTATCAAAAATTGAGAAGAGTCACCATTTAGATTCTGTAATTAATTCTTACAGTAATTGGGGTTGTATTTTGCTGCAGCAGGGTCAAGCTGATGCAGGAATTTCTGTGTTTAAAAAAGCTTTGTTGCTGAAACCAGACGATTTTACTATCCATAATAATATTGGTCAAGCTCTGTTACTGAAAGGTCAACTAGAACAGGCAATAGTTTACTTTGAAAAATCCCTAAAATTAGAACCTCGATTTACCATAGCTCGTCATTATATTGGCAAAGTGTATCAATTTCGGGGATTACATCAAGAAGCGGTTGAATATTTTCAGCAAATCATACAATTAGAACCAGAAAATATTACGGCTTATACTGACAGTGGTTATTCTCTCATGGAACAGGGAAAACTGTCGGAAGCAATGACTCATTTACAAACAGCTATTAAGAATAATTCGTTTGTTGAAGGTTATTGTAAATGGGCGAGTTTATTAGCAGAAAGTACAGATGAATTAGATAAGGCAAAAGTAGCTTGTGCAAAGTTTTTAAGAGCGCTACAAAAATATAATTCCCAAAGTTCATCTTCTCTGACAGAAATTTCTGGATACTTGGTAGAAACTTACTTACATTTAGGGAATGTCTCTGCTGAATATGGGAGACATAACCAAGCAGAGTTTTACTATAAAAAAGCTTTAGATATTCAACCAGTAGCGGCCGAGTATTATCTCAAACTAGGTAATAGTTTAGTTGAGCAAAATCGAATAAATTCAGCAATTATTATTTATCATCTGGGATTGGCTATTTATCCTAATCATCCGCAAATATTAGAGAATTTGCAGAGTTTATCAAAATCAAAAAAATCTCAGAAGAAGCAGAAGCAATTATCATCTTTCTGTCAGGGATTAAACTGTCAACCATGCTTACGACGAATTTTTGAACAGTTTAATCCTATCCATTTAGGGAGTAGAATTTATAGTTGTTCGGGAAATCCAACAACTACAAATATTCCAGGCAAAAATAACTCATTAAAAATATTAGAACCAGAAACATTTGTAGCCAAAATACCACAAGGTAAGGCATGGGTTGTACCCCAGAAAAATTCTTGGATGATTTGTAATGCCATAGCAATTATTAATCAAGATAATCGACTTGTAAAAGAACTTTCTCGCGAATATCCTGGTCAGTTACCAGGATGCCAAAATTATGATGGAAATAAACATCGAATTTTTGAATTAGAAGAATTACCAAAATTAGAAAAAATAGATGGTAAAGTAGCAGTTTTATCAGGATTATCTGGAAATGTCTATTTTCATTGGATGGTCGATATATTGCCGAGGTTAGAAATCCTGAAAATTCATGGCATAGACTTAGAAGAGATAGATTGGTTTTTAGTTAATAGTTATCAACAACCATTTCAACGGGAAAGTTTGAAAATATTAGGCATTCCCGAAGAGAAAATTATCCAAAGCGATCGCCATCCTTATATTCAGGCAAAACAATTAATTGTGCCTTCATTTCCCGGATATTTAGGTTGGCTACCATCCTGGGGTTTAGAATTTCACCGTCGGATATTTTTAGAGAGAATAAAACAGGAAAGGAAAACCGAAGATAAACCCAGAAATTTTTATCCAGAACGGATATATATAAGTAGAAATAATTCACGATACAGACGAGTTTTCAATGAAGAGGAAGTAATCTCGAAGTTAAGTCAACTGGGTTTTGTTTGTATTGAGCCAGAATCAATGACTTTGACAGAACAAATAGACATATTTGCTCATGCCAAAGTGATTATTGCTGCTCATGGTAGTGGACTGACAAATATTATGTTTTGTCGTCCAGGAACTAAAGTTATAGAATTAGTTTCGCCTAACTATATTAGACATTATTATTGGGCGATTAGCCAACAACTCGGACTTGAGCATTACTATTTAAAAGGAGAGGATTTTACTTGTTATCCTATCCGTCAGTTAATGTATCAAAATCCTCTGACGGAAGATATTATCGTTAATCTTAACTGCTTAGAAAAAGTTCTGAAAATTACTGGGATTATCGAAAATACAAAAATACTCGAAACAGTTTTCAGTGGTAAGGTAAAAGCATCTATTCAGAAATATCAAAAATTAGCTATCGGGGAAAATTTATCTTACCAACGGAGCAACCCACCTATTAAATCGGTAGATAAAAAAATGTCATTAAAAGTTAACTCCCAAGAAATGGCTGCTGAGTTACATCAACGAGCAGAATTATACTTAAAGCAAAAAGAATTAGCATCAGCAAAAACAACCTGTGAGCAAGCATTAAAACATCAACCAGATTATGCACCTGCTTGTAAAACTTTAGGCAATATTCTTCATACTCAAGGTCAATTAGAAACCGCCTGGTATTGGTATACAAAAGCAATAGAATATCAGCCAAATTTTGCCGAAGCTTATGTAAATTTAGGAACATTATCTGTTCAAAAAGAACAGTGGCAAGAAGCGATAAGCTATTATCAAAAAGCTATAGAAATCAAACCAGATTTAGCAGCAGCTTACCGAAACTTAGCCAGAGCTTATGAAAAAATAGGCAACCACACTGAAGCGGCAGAATGTCGTAGACAAGCTTACTCTTTAGAACCTGGTAATCAAAAAATAGATCGACCAAATAAACTCACAAAATCAAAATCAGAATCATCAAATGAAGCAACCAAAATAGCAATTCCCAGTGATGCCACAGCTACCTACAAAAGTCTAGGCAAAATGTTGCAATCTCAAGGGCAAATAGAGGCAGCTTGGCAGTCCTATAAAAAAGGTCTTTCTCTACAGCCAAATGACCCAGAAATTTATCTAAATATCGGCAGTTTGTATGCTCAACAGCAACAATGGACAGAAGCAATTGAATGCTATAAAAAATCCATTTATATAAAGCAAAATTATGCCGATGCTTACCGCAAACTAGCTACAGCTTGGACAAAAATTGGCAAGCAAACAGAAGCTTATAATTGTTGGTATCGAGCCTACACTTTAGAACCAGAAAAAGCTACAGCAGAAGAACATTTAATATTAGGCAATACTCTGCTCAGACAAAACATAATTGATAAAGCAATATCCTGTTATTGTCGGGCGATAGAATTAAATCCAAATTTATTAGGAGCTTACGAAAATTTAGGGGAAGCATTAAAGCTGCAAGGAACAAAGAAACCTACCACACCAGTATTTCCTAATCATTGGCAAGATCCAGTAAATTCTCTCAATTTACTAACAGCAGAAAATCATCAAAATAGTCAAGGAATAATTCAACAGGTTAGGGCTGAAAATGCAATTCATATCGTTCAGAAACTCAAAAATTTTGAAAGAGTTGTTAGTGACCTAGTAAATACAGTCACATCAGCATTTAATTTAAAAAATGACTTCTCAGACAATTATCTAGAATCATCCTTATCTCTGTTAGAAAATAATCAGGCTCAGCTCAATGGAAATTTTACAGGAATTATCCAAACTGTACATCCCAATCAACCTCTAACCGTCGAACCAGATTTAACTAATATTTATTGGAATATCGAGGGAGAAAAAACTGTTCTAAATACTCCAACACAAAATAACAATCATCAGATTATCCACTCTGGTTTAAAAGCAGACAAAATTCCTCAAATAAATCAGACAACACCAATAAATTTAAAATCTGCTTTACCAGCTAATGGTACGGTAAATATTCCTGATATTTATATTCAGTCAGCTCAAAAATATTATGATCAGGGATTGTATGAACAAGCAATTTCCCAATCTCAGCAAGCTATTTCTATCAAAGTAGATGCAGTGGCAGCTTACATAATTATCGGAAATTCTCAGCAAAAAATTGGGCAAATCAAAGAAGCAGAGACAAGTTACCAAATAGCTCTTGAAATTGAGCCAAATAATGCCTTGATTTATAAACTATTAGGAAATTTATATGCTGAACATAAATCTTGGCAGTCAGCAATTGCTTGTTATCAAAAAGCAGTAGCAATTCAACCAAATGTGGCAGATAATTATCGCAAATTAGCCAAAATTTGGACGGAGTTAGGTCAAGCAAAAGCAGCAATAGATTGTTGGTATCAAGCTTACTCTCTAGAACCGAAAAAAGTAACAGCTAACGACCATTTTAATTTAGGAAATAAATTGTATAGACAAGGGCAAATTACTCAGGCAGTATCTTGTTATCAAAACTCTATAGAATTAAATTCTAATTTTCCTACAGTTTACTATAACCTTAGTGTTGCTTTAAAACATATCGGCAGATTAGACGAGGCAGTTATTTATCACCAAAAAGCAAAAGAAATATGGGCAGATAAAAATCAAAATCAGAACAATTTAAAGGTGGAGATGAATTCTCGTATCTCAACCAAATTAAAAATTCAACACCAGAATGGTCATCAACCAAATGTAGCAGAAATAAAACTCGAAAGTCAGAAACCACAGCAGTTATATCAGGCAGTACAAAATGAGAAAAAATATACTCAAAAAGAACAAATCCAAGAAATATTAAAAGAAGCCAACACTTATTATTTAGAAGGATTATTTGCAGAAGCGATCGCCTCCTGTGAAGTAGCAATTAAAATTAAACCAGATCCAGAAGCTTATCAAATAATGGGGAAAGCTTTTCAAGATAAAAATCAAGTAGATAATGCCATGAATTATTATCATCAAGCGCTGAAAATAAATCCTAACTTAGCTGGTGTTAATTATGAGATAGGCAAAATATTAGCAGTGCAGAAAAACTGGCATGAAGCTATTCATTATTATCGCCAAGCTTTATCTTTATTACAGTTAGATTTAGATACTCAAACATTAATAGGATTAAAACCCGATATTTGGGAAGTGCATCAAAATTTAGGAGATGCTCTACAGGAAATTGGGGAAATAGAAGAAGCTGTGAAAATTTATCGTCAAGCTCTTATAGCAGGGAATAGGGAATAGGGAATAGAGAACAGTTAGAAAAACATTTTCTAGTCTAAGATTCATCATTATTCTATGTCCTAAAAAACTCTTTCTTAGCTATAATGTAACCAAAAATTAGCTGTTTTTAGCAGAAGACCTACACTGAAAATGATACAGTCAGTGTGGGCGTATGTCACAAAACTTCCTGATACGAAGTAAAAAATCTAGAAAATTATAAAATGAACTAATTTTAGGTTCGGGTAAATAGACATCTCCAGAAAAGAGGGAACAGGGAAAAATGAGAAGTAATTAATAACAAAAGGATAAGAACTGATTTTATTTTTGATTTTTGGAGAGGTCTAATAGTTATATAGCAATTCCCATATTTGTTAATACCATTTCTCTGTAACAATGCGCTTAATAATTATTACCCATACCCAACATTTACTGATAGTTATTATCTTTTATTAAGAGCAACTTCATGGAGAAATGGTATAAGTACAAAATTATAGATTTTAGGGAAAGTTCACCAAGATAGGGAATAGAATACAAATTAAAGATAGGTGTACCTCACCAATTTGAGAAACGCTATACCAAATTTCCATAGTTTTTAGAATTGGGTACAAGTACCAAAGTATAAAGTAGTTGTAACGCTAAAGCATTAAGGCATGATAAATGGTATTAGGGAGCGAGTTAAAACATAAATTTTTATATTTCAATTGAAATTGATCTTAATTTAATCTAATCATCTTTATTTAGCTATTACCTATCCAAAGCGCTATAGCGCTAGGCATTTATGTTAGGACATTCGTAAATCATGAAGCTCAATCATAGATTACTTTTGACTTTTTACTTACCGAAAAATTCAGGTATAAAGCCTACCCATTCATGGAGAAAAAGCAGTCGTTTAGCTAGGGCACAACACGCGTTGTGCGGAGCGCTAAATGCCATATCCAATCGACCAAGAGAAGAAAAAAATTCCTTTTAACCAATCCTTCTATTACAGAAGAGGTAATAATTAATTATTAATTATTAATTATTAATTATTAATTATTGAAGCGTAGCGCTATATGTATTTTGATGACTAAAAAATATCGTAATTCAATTAATTTACTATGCTAATAGACAAACAAATCAATACAAAAAATAAAACTACGCCAGAGTCCAAGTCTGCTCAAACCAACTATAGCTTAGGGAAAAGTTTGGCTAAACTAAAAAAATTAGAAGAAGCTATTACTTGTTACCGTACAGCTATTGAAATCGATCCATACTTTACAGAAGCTTACTACTCTTTAGCCAATATTTTAGTTAAACAAAACCAACCAGAAGCAGCAATAACCCTATATAAAAAAGCAATTCAAATTCAACCTAATCTCTGGAAAGCTCATCATAACTTAGCTAACTTACTACAAGAAATAGGAGACTTAGAAGCAGCAGTAAACATATATAATCAGTCAATCAAACTCAACCCAAAATTTTCTTGGTCTTATCATAATTTAGGAGAAACATTAGTAAAACAAGAAAAATGGTTAGAGGCAATTTCAGCTTATCGCCAAGCAATACAATTAAACTCAAATTCTCCTTGGTCTTATTTTAACTTAGCAGAAATATTCGTAAAAGTAGGACAGTTTTTTGAAGCGATCGCCGCCTATAAAAGCGCCATAAGACTACAACCAGATTTACCGAAAGCTTATGAAAAATTAGGAGATGCTTTACAACAAGAAATGGAGCGTAATGCAGCAGAAGCAGTTAATTCTTATAGACAAGCAATACAGCAGAATCCAGATGATATAGAACTATATCATAAAGCTTTAGAAATTAAACCCAACGACTCAGAATTATATTTGCAATTATGTCAGACATTAGTCAGACAAAATGAATTAGACGAGGCAATTATTTTTTATCAAATGGGATTACAAGCTCAGTCAAACAACCCAGATATATCGGCACAGTTTGACTTAATGGAGTTAGGAAATTCCTGTGTTAAAAAAGGCGAATTAAAAGCAGCTATTTTCTTTTATCAAGAAGCAATTAATCACAATCCAGATAATGACTTAATTTCCTGGCAATTACAAAATACAAGAGCTATGAAAAATCGGGAATTTGCCTACCCCGTAGAAATGGCAGAATATCTCCAGCTTGTACAACCACAACCACTAACTCTAAACACCAGTGACCAACCAATTATTTCCATAATTATTCCTGTTTATAACCAAATTTTACATACCTACAATTGTTTAAGATCCTTAGTAGCAACCTTAGATGATTCTTTACCATTTGAAGTAATTGTCATGGACGACCATTCCAAGGATAATACTCAAGAAGTGCTAAGTAAAATATCTGGAATCAAATCAGTCTTTAACGAACAAAACTTAGGTTTTATTGGTTCTTGTAATCGAGGAGCAGAACTAGCAAAAGGTGAATATTTAATATTTCTAAATAATGATACATTCGTCATGCAAAACTGCTTCCAGGAAATGCTAGAAACCTTCAGCAAAATACCAAAAGTAGGATTAGTTGGAGCTAAATTTTTATATCCCAATGGAAAACTTCAAGAAGCAGGTGGAATTATTTGGCAAGATGGTTCCGCGTGGAATTATGGCAGATTAGACCATCCTAATAAACCAGAATATTGTTATTTACGAGAAGTAGATTATTGCTCTGGTGCTGGAATAATGATTCCCACAAAACTATGGAGACAAATAGGAGGTTTTGATACTCGTTATAAACCAGCTTATTATGAAGATACTGACCTGGCATTTGAAGTCAGAAAAGCTGGATATAAAGTTCTATATCAACCACTAGCTAAAATTGTTCATTTTGAAGGAATATCTTCAGGAACAGATGTCACTAAAGGAGTCAAAAAATATCAGGTAGTTAATCATCAAAAATTTATTCAAAAATGGCAGAATGTTTTAAAACTTCACCGACCTAACGGAATTGAACCTTATTTAGAAAGAGAAAGACCCGTACAAAAGCGATTATTAATGATAGACGCTTGTATGTTAACACCCGACCAAGACTCAGGTTCAGTAACAGCTTTTAACTTAATTAAAATATTTCAATCCCTTAATTACAAAATAACCTTTGCTCCTGATAACTTATTATATGTTGAAAAGTATACAGAAGATTTACAAAGGTTAGGAGTCGAGTGTTTATATTGCTCCCATGTAACCTCAATTCAATCTCATTTAGAAACCTATGGTAGTCAATATGATGTTATATATTTAGCCAGACTAGAATTTACAGAAAAACACATAGATAATGTCAGGAAATTCGCGCCCCAAGCAAAAATAATCTACGATACAGTTGATTTACATTATCTCCGAGAGCAAAGAGAAGCCAAACTAAAAAATAGTTTGGAATTATTGGAAAAAGCAATAAAAACAAAAGAAAGGGAATTAGCATTAATGGCAAAAGTAGACTGCACATTAGTAGTTAGCATGATGGAAAAACAAATGTTAGAACAAGAAAATCCCCACTTAAAAAATATAGAATTTTTCAATATGCCCAGAGATATATATGGTGCAGAAAAAGAATTTGCAGATAGAAAAAATATCTTATTTATTGGCGGATTTCAACATCCACCAAATGTAGACGCAATGCTTTATTTTGTCCAGGAAATCTTTCCCTTAGTCAAGCACAAAATCAATGACATGAAAATTTTTATTATCGGCAGTAAAGCTCCTGAAGAAATTTTGAATTTATCCTCCGATGATGTGATAATCACAGGTCATGTACCTGATATTTCCGAATATTTTCATAGCTGTAAAATCTCGATAGCTCCCTTAAGATATGGGGCAGGAATTAAAGGCAAAATTTTGACAAGTTTTAGCTATGGTTTGCCAGTAGTAGCTACTCCTATAGCAGCAGAAGGAATGGGAATTACTGATGGTTATGATGTTTTAATTGGAGATAATCCAGAAAACTTTGCTCAACAAGTTACTAACTTATACTTAGACAATAAATTGTGGTCAAAAATCTCTCAAAATTCGCTAGATACTATATCAAGCAGATATTCAATGAAAGCTGTAACCAATAAATTTGATGAGCTTTTAAGTAGTCTAGATGTTGCTAAAAAACAACTAACATCCGAATAAACAACTAGGTCAAATATTGTAATAATATTGCAACATCCTGAAACAATAATCATCTTGAGAAAACTATATGGAATGCCTAAATATTTATATAGGAAGTCTCAATCAATGGAAGTTGATCAAACAAATTTTCCCATCAAAGGTTCAGTAAAAGAAATCAGTGAAATTATTGGTTTATTTAATGATATGTGGGTAGGGAAAGACCTAAGCTTTACTATCAAAAGCGAATATCCTATCCAAGAAATTGAATTAGAAGGATATCTTTCCGATCAATTTCCTGAAGGCAACAACATTATATTGAAAGTAGGTAAAGAGACCAAACAAATTAGTAGTCCTGGAAACCAAGTATTTAACTGTTCAATACCTCTAACCCTAGCAGCTTATCAGAAAACCAAAGTTGAAGTTGTAAGTGAAAAAGTATTTAATCCTAAACAGCAGGGGTTAGGTGATGACCAAAGAGATTTAGGTTTTATTTTGGTTAACTTTCATATTAAACGGGGAAAAACAGCAGCAGAATATTTGCAAGAGGGGAAAAATTTAGAGAAAAAAGGCGAATTTGAAGCAGCTATTATCTGTTACGAGAAAGCTACTCTCTTAAATCCTAAATTCTCTTGGTCTTACTATCAATTAGGAGAAGCTTTGCTAAAACAAGGAAAATATCAAGAAGCAGAACCTCATTATCGTCAAGCTGTTGAATTAAATCCTAATTCAACTTTATTTCACTCTAGTTTAGCTAATTTAGAAAAAAAAATAGCACAAAATAGTAACAGGGAACAAGTTACTAACTATCTTAAAAAAATTGTAAAAGTTGAGCCATGCGTTCCCCAATATCAAAAAGTACAAGCCAAAATCTATAGTTAAAAATGAAAAGAACAATCTTAATTCACCATCACATATTTAAAAATGCAGGAACTTCCTTACAATATGCTCTGAAAAAGCATTTTGGAGAAAAATATTATGAATGCGAACTACCACAAAGTCAGATGGTGACAAAAGAGGATTTGGAAAAATTTATCTTAGAAAATCCTCAAGCATTAGCAATATCAGGACATCATATTTGTCTGCCTACTCCTCAAGAGAAAGAATATCAAACCTTGTCTTTTATATTATTAAGAAATCCATTAGCTAGAGTAGAATCAATCTATAAATTTGAGAGGAAACAAAATGCTCAAACGCCAGGAGCAATAAAAGCAAAAGAACTAGATTTTAAGGGATATGTTAGATGGAGATTAGATAAAACTCCCACAATGTTATGCAATTATCAAACTTATTATTGTGCGAGAAAAGATAAAAGTGAAGGTAGTAAAATTCCTACAGAACAGGATTTAGACGTGGCAATTAAAAATATCAAACATAGTGATGTAGTTGGTACTGTCGAGAGATATGAAGAAACTTTAGAATTAGCAAACAAAATATTGAGTCAATATTATTCCGGGATAAATCTAGAATATATTTATTTGAATGCTAATAATAAAAAGGCAATTAAACCAGAAGAAGAAATTAATCAAAAACTTGCAGCAGAGTTAGGGGAAGAAATGGTAAATGAACTGGAAGAAGGAAATAAATTAGATCAAATTTTATGTGGAGTAGCCAATGGAATTTTAACAGAGAAGTTGACAGAAAAATTAGAACTGGTAGGCGGAGGGAATTTATTAATTGATAATTGATAATTGATAATTGATAATTGATAATTACCTCTGGTTAAAACCTTATGGGAATTGAAGATCGGGAAATATCCTAGCACTTTTTTTCCCTATCCAAGGGAAGGCTTTAAACCAGAATTATTTAATTATTAATTATTGATAATTAATAATTCTGCAAAAGTAGAAAGCAACAGCGCTATAGAAGAAGTTTAATTAGTAATAAAGGAGATGAATTCAGGTGGAAATTAAATCAAAAAAAATACTATTACAGAGTGAAGATACTGTTAATAAAATCAATCATTCAGAGCAGCAAAATAGTCAACTAAATGATGAGGAATTTCAGACATTAATTAGATTAGCTAAAAAAGTTTTGTGGTCCGATCGCGAAACTAAACGTCAAATAGAAAGTGAGGGAATTCATGTTATTCCAGCAAGGTTTTATTCAGAAATTCCCACTGTAGAAGAGATTGAAAATTCCTTTGAATATAGGGATACTAAAAAAGGTCCTTTTCATTCTCCCCAAGTTTTTAACCAAGAAAATATTATTAACTTCTTGGAAGAAATACAAACTTATGCAGAGGAATTTAACCCACCCCTATTAGGAAATCTCGAAAACCCTAATAGTTTTTTCTGGAAAAATCCTGCTTTTTCATTCAGTGATGCTATGGCATATTACTGTATTGTCAGGCATTTCAAACCAAAGCAAATATTAGAAGTAGGAAGTGGATATTCCACCTTAGTAGCTAATGAAGCTCTTAAGAAAAATGGTGATGGAAAAATCGTAATTATTGAGCCTTATCCTAAGCAATTTCTTTATCAATTAGATACGGTAGAAACAATAATCACAAAATTTGTACAAGACATTCCTGTATCTGAATTTGTGGAGTTGCTAGGGGAAGGAGACATTTTCTTTATTGATTCAACCCATACAGTTAAAAATGGCAGTGACTGTCTGTATCTCTACTTAAAAATCATGCCAGAAATTAATAATAATGTTTTGGTTCATACCCACGATGTTAGATTACCATTTCCTTATAATCAGAAAGAATTAATCGAAAAAAATGTAACCTGGACTGAGCAATATTTACTATATGCTTATTTGCTTGATAATCCCAAAGTAGAAGTTGTTTTTTCTAGTATGTTTTTGCATAAATTTTTTCCGAAACAAGCAGAAATTTTTATGAGAGGTAAGTACCAAGAAGGTGGAGCTTCTATTTGGTATAAATTGAATGGTAGTCAACAAGTTAAGTAGTTTATTATATCATGTCTCTTTGAATAACTATAATAAAAAATTTAGTGAGTAGGCAACAGGGGGAAGTTTGTTTGCACAGCATTCCGCAGAAAAAATATTCTCCCTGAGAGAGAAAAAGATTTTTATTATGCCTAATTAATGAGACTTGAGCTTAATCATATAACAGTTTTAATTCACAACTACATATTTAATAGGATAAAGTATAAAAATGAATTGTTTGATGTATACAAATTGTCAGCGTGGTTTGATTTTTGAATTTTTAAAACTATCTGACAAATTTATGCAAAAATATAGGGTTGATTTAGATGAAATACCACCTAACCATATAGCTATTCGCGATCGGTTTGTCATTCCAGAGCAAATCTTAGAAAAAACAAAGTTATTTATTTATCAGCCTCTAGATTCAAAACATGGAGATTGCAGTACAGAATATATTTTGAAAAAGCTGCCTTCAGATTGTATTTCTATATCATTGCCACGTTTGTATTTTAAAGGCTACTGGCCACAACATGACTCTAATCCATTTAATAAAGGAAATAAAGAAAATTTTCATGGTTTATTTCCATACGGAGATAAAAACGTTAATTCAATGATTAATAAAGGTTTTTCCCAAGATAAAATACTCCAGGAAATAAGTAGAAAACATTTCTATCATAGGGAAGAATTGTTAAAAAATATTGACTATACACTGAATGAATTGTCAAAACGAGAAGTCAATAAAGATGTCAAAGTGTCAGATTTTATTCGAGAGAACTATCGAAAATATCGCCTTTTTCATACTATTAATCATCCCACTGATGTTGTTGGCTTAGAAGTAGCTAATCAAATTCTTATCAAACTTAATATGCCTCCGATATCTCAAGTAGCTAAACCTAAGCACAAAGAAGTTCTCGGAGGTCTTCAGGTTCCTATATATCCTAGTGTTATTGATGGTTTAAGCTTGACTTTTGTTTCCGATAGTAGTGTTTATTGGTCAAAAGAATTTGCTAGGAAATTCACTTTTAGTGAATATATAACTCAATATTTAGAGCAGGATATTCAGTCTCATCTATCATCTGCTGAAGCGGCCTTTAATAAGGCTGAATCCTTAGTTGAGAGTGGACAAATTTCATCAGCTATTTCTAGCTATAAATATTCTGCTGAAATCAACCCAGACTTTTGGAAAGTTCATTGGCGTTTAGGAAATGCTTTAGAAAAACATGGTCAACCAAATGAAGCAATTCCTTGTTATCGAAAAGCTATAAAACTACACTCTAGCTTTCCTTGGTGTCACTATAATTTAGGCAATATCCTTGCGACACAAAGAAAATTAGATGAAGCCATATCTTGCTATCAAGCAGCCATTAAACTTCAAGCTCCCTCAAGAAATTTTTGGTTTCATATAAAGCTAGGAGATATTTTGACGCAGCAAGGAAAACATGAAAAAGCTATTGACAATTATCAGATAGCTATCGAAATAAATCCTAATACTCCTAATGGATATCATTGTTTAGGGTTAGCTCTAGCCAAACAACAAAACTGGGATGATGCGATCGCTAACTTTCTTAAAGCTTTACAGATAAAACCTGGACTCATACCAGTCTATTACGATTTAGGTTATGCTTTAGAGAAAAAAGGTTTGTTAGAAGATGCAAAAGCTTGTTATACTCATAGAAATTTGCCTGTAAATTTTATCAAAAAGTATCTTAATTCAAGCCATGATTGGTCAGTTACACAATCATACTTGAGAAAAGATTTGTGGCGCACTCAGGTTTACCCAAAGGAAATAACATCCCTATCTCCACCAGGAACAGTTGATGGAAATTTGCACTTTGTTCATAAACAACTTAAGGCTATAGCTAAAGAAGCTTTCGTAGTTAATTTACCTAATGGTCGAGGTTGGTCCGATGGCTCCGCAAGTGCAATTATCACACAAGATAATCAGCTTTTGGAGGATGTTTCTACAGGAGGGGCACGTCTTATTGCTGCTTCTGATAATTTATCTCCAGCTCACAAGTTAAATGGAAAAGTAGTTTTTCTATCTACCTTTTTTGGAACTCCTAACTACTGCCACTGGATGTTTGATACATTGCCTAGAATTGAGTTAATGCGCCTTGCTGGTATAGACATTAATACAATTGATAAGTTTGTCATGCATATGTTTCAAGCACCATTTCATTTGCAGACACTAAATTTATTAGGCATACCAAAAGAAAAAGTTATTGATACTAAAAATCATCCCCATATAATAGCTGAAAATTTAATTGTTCCATCCGTGTTTATGCACCCAGCTAATGCTGCTTCTGGATGGGTTATTGAGTTTTTAAGGAAGTTAGTTTTAGGGAATAAACCAGTTAAAACTCACAGAAATAAACGCATATATATTAGCAGAACTGGAGCATCAAAGCGTAGAATTATTAATATAGAAGAAGTCGAAAACCTTCTAGATAATTATGGTTTTCAAACGGTTAAAATGGATTCAATGTCAGTAGTTGAACAAGCCATATTGCTTTCTGAAGCTGAGGCAGTAGTTGGTACTCATGGTGCGGGATTAACTAATATTGTGTTTTGTTCTCCTGGAACTAAAGTTGTGGAAATTTTCTCTCCTTTATACGGCACTAATGCTTATTTTGTAATTAGTAATCAGTGTGGTTTAGACTACTCTTGCTTTGTGGGAGAGGATTACGATCGCTCGTTACAGAATCAATTAGAGCGAAGAATACCTAATTCAACTCACGGTGCAAAAGATATTTTCATCGATATTAAGTCATTGTCAAATCTCCTTGATTCGATTCTCTGTAGTAAATCTTCACCTATATTTTGTTAGTACAATTGCTCTTTACAGCGGTTTTAAAATGGTGTGGCAGTCCAGTAGTTTAGGGGTTTTTAATATTATTAAATCCGAATAATTACTATACCTAAGTCATTGCAACTTGAGTAAAAGGAAGCAATTTCAGGGGTTTAGGAGATTGCTTCTTATCATCGCAATGACGACTGTTCAACCGGATTCTATATCACAAAGCAAAACGGCCATTAATATCATGTCCGGTTGAATAGTTATAAATAACGAGGGAGGAGGGTGGTCCGTGTGGTCCGTGTGGTCCGTGTGGTCCGTGTGGGAAGATTTGGTAATGGTTGAAGATGGAACTTTTTTTGATCACTAATTATCCGGACATGATATAACATCTACAAACTATCTATAATTTTATTTTAATACTTTTCCTGATTGTACAATCCGATTTTGTATTCTTACATAGAAAATATAAACAATCTGGAATTCCAAAATGAAAAATCCTATTCTAGTTTTTATTGATGCTGGAGTGGAGAACTATCAACAATTGTTTGATGGTGTGGTTGCGGAAGCTCAACCTTTTCTTCTTGATACTGCCACTGATGGTATCCAACAAATAGACGAAATTTTACAACAATATCCAGGACAGAAAACCGTTCATATTATCTCCCACGGTGCCCCTGGTTGTCTGTACCTGGGAAATACTCAATTGAGTTTGGGTACTCTGAGACAGTACGCTCCTCGACTCGAACAGTGGGATGTTGATAACCTGTTACTTTATGGTTGTCATGTTGCTGCGGGGGATGCCGGAGAGGAGTTTGTGAGTAAGTTGCAAAGTCTGACTGGTGCTAATATTGCAGCTTCTAAGTCTCTGACAGGGGCGGCGGTTAAAGGTGGTAACTGGGAGTTGGAATTGACAACTTCTAAGTGTGAGACTTCATTAGCTTTATCGGAAGCAGCTATGGTAGCTTATAGTGGGGTGTTGCAAGTTCTCAATGCAGATGATTACGCAGCTTTGAAAGCCCTCTACGAAGATACAGATGGGGCTAATTGGAAGAATAATACAGGCTGGAGTCAATGGGATTTCAGCAGCTCTACCCCTCCTGATGCCTTTGTTGTTAATGGTTGGTATGGAGTGAGTGTACCAGTCGATCGGGTAACGATTCTCGGGCTAAATAATAACGAACTCACAGGAGAGATTCCTGAAGAATTAGGCAATCTCTCTAATTTACTGTTTCTCTACCTAAATAATAACGAACTCACAGGAGAGATTCCTGAAGAATTAGGCAATCTCTCTAATTTACGGCAACTCAACCTAAATAATAACCAACTCACAGGTGAGATTCCATCAGAATTAGGCAATCTCTTTAATTTATGGGATCTCTACCTAAATAATAACCAACTCACAGGTGAGATTCCATCAGAATTAGGCAATCTCTTTAATATACTGTCTCTCTACCTAAATAATAACCAACTCACAGGTGAGATTCCTCAGAGTGTAAATGATTTATCACTAGACAAACGTTTAGACAACCCCCCTTATGTAGCAACTGACATTCCTGACCAGACTACAACTACGGATACAGTCTTTAACCTGGATATTAGCAGTAACTTCAGTGACATCAATCAAGATATTAGCAGTTACAGCGCAGAAGGTTTACCTGATGGCTTAAGTATCAACGAAACTACTGGTGTTATTAGTGGTACTCCTACCGCAGCAGGCAATTATACTATTACGGTGACTGTATCAGATA
>JAAUYL010086231.1_pt1 | contig 29305 bp, 18 predicted proteins | sample 7278011 | NCBI WGS metagenome assembly JAAUYL01 (sample SAMN14350225, study PRJNA611818) | marine sediment metagenome | isolation source: surface marine sediment (1.8m) | place: French Polynesia: Moorea | collected 2018-08
CCCCTCTTCCCCCTCTTCCCCCTCTCCCCACCCTCCCACACGGTTTTCAGGAGTTGCTTATCAGGGATAGCCTTAAGGGCGGGGTTTAAATATAAATATAAAATCCAATTATGGCAAACTTTTTGGTCATTGGTATTACACAGTTTCAGCATAGTCATCTTTATCTCAACGTTGGTTGAAGACCCGCGCTCTCGGTCAGGGGAGCGTCGGGATGAAAACCAATCAATAAGAGCGGTTCTTACTATAGTGTGCTATCCTCAATAGAATAAGGCTGCTGGGCTAGCAGTGTCAGTCTGTGAAGCGACCGTAAGACCGAAAAGAGGGAAGGGCCTCGGAGGCAGGTGCTATGTTAGCGCAGCTCCTCTGAAAGAGGCAGCAGAAAGTACCTATCAGTGATGTTAGGGAATCCCGCGCTGTCACGCAAGTGCAGCGTCGGGAAGATGTCAATTTAATTTCCCAACCAATAGTTAGGGCTTGCTGATTAAATCTCAAAGCATTTACAGATAAAGGTTTGAGCTTTTTTAGGTCTTGAAAAAGTACAAGATTTTCGTTCTAGGGATCTCAAAAAGTTAGGATTTTGGGTTGACTATGCTAGAAAAATAAAGGGATAACTCTTTCTCCTGCCTACTCTAAATCCCCCATTTATCCTGACTCCTGACTCCTACCCTCACCCATAAGACTTTTTCAGCGAACCCTAGTTATTATTGATTTTATTAACTGTTTTATTTATTAGTTTTCATCAGTTGATGCTAACATTTTTATCTATTAAATTTTTGCTTCAGTTTTAAATCTCCACTCTATTTTTTTAATTTTCTATTCCTAGAAATCAATACTAGAGAAGATTTTAGACAATTTATCTATAATAGTTTATCCTTTCTCGTTCAAAGAAAGGTCTAATTCTAGGTGAAATTGCCTCAATTTTCAACTGATACTCTCCTGACTCTCCTGCTTCATAAGAATTTGCTAATAACTTATAAGTTCCATCCTCTGGTAATGTAATTATAATTCTGGCATTTTTCTCTCCACCACTATCATCATCTTGAGCCAATTCTTGATCGTTTGAGTTTAATAAAATTAAGTAGGAATCTATTTGGTTGCTGCTCATATCAATAGAAATTTTTTGACCTGCTTTACCTTCAAAAGCGTAAAGATCATAATAACTATTGTCTACAGGTAATACATTAGATTCTCGATCTAAATTTCCTTTTACTTCTATTAAAGCATTAAGCTCTAATTGTTTAGCAAGCTGTTCATCAAACATCGCAGTTTGCTGTTGAGCGACTAAAGGTGCTCGTCCTTCTCGAACTGCCGTGAGAAACTCCGGGACTCTATCTATAGATATGGCGAAGCCAATACCAATGTTACCCCCTAATTGACCACGAGTAAATATAGCAGTATTAACACCGATGAGTTCTCCAGCACTATTCAATAATGGTCCCCCAGAGTTGCCAGGATTAATCGCTGCATCTGTTTGGAGCAAGCCTCTTTCTCGATCTATACGACTAACTATTCCTACAGTAAGAGTACCTTGAAATCTACCAAAAGGATTACCAATGGCAAAAGCTCGCTGACCTACTTTTGTATAACCAGGACGAGCTATTCTAATGATCGGAAGGTTTGTTTCTCCTCTAATTTTTAGAACTGCTAAGTCTAAACCTTTTTCACCAAAGCCTATGACATCTGCTTTAACTTTTCTTCCATCTGCTAAAGTGATTTGTACTATACCACCTTGGGAGACAACATGAGCATTAGTTAATACCATTCCATCGGCAGAAATAATTGTACCGCTACCGTTTGTTTTATCTGTATCTATGGAGACTACAGCTTGATTTGCTCGTTGATAAACACGAATATTAGTTTGTTCTTCTATACTAAGAGCAAGTATTGATTCTGTTTGATTTTTGTGCCGAATTTTTATGGTTTTATCTGGTCTTATTTGAGCATTGACGGCAGAAAAATTAGTTAAATTTGCACCTACTCCTATACCTACTACTAATATTCCTGATGTAGCTTTTTGCAAAAGTTTGACATTCATTGTTGCTTGTGGAATTAATTTAGATAACTAATTTTTTAGTTATACCAAGCGTGAAAAAAAATAATATTACAAATAAGCTTGAGCCATCAAATAACTTTATTTGAATCTATCTTGGAGTAAAAATAGAGACTCAACATAAAAAGAAAAAATAGTTAGATTTTAGATTCTATTCTTCCTAACTATAGGTCGCAAATTCGACATATTTCCTATTTGACTCCTAAGCAGCAGTAACTATTTGTAGCAAAAATTTATCACGCCTGGTATTAGTGATGAATACAATTTTATTCAATTTATATTGAACTTTGTTGCTGCTCTAAACTACTTATTAATCTACCTGAGAATAATTCTTTTGTCTAAATAAGTTAGGATTTACGAAACTCATCAAATATCAACAGTTTCAGCCACAGGCAAAATTTGAATTCCAATACTTATGGATGTAGAAGGTATTCTTACTCAACCAATGCTTACAAGTATTGCCTAATCCTACTTTAATTTAATTGCATTTGATTCTTCATGTCTACCAGTGAATAACTAACTGTAGCCATTATTTTTTTTTCTTTTATATTTTATTATCCTGGGTTTCTCTGTGATTTTTCCTTCTTTGTTACCTTTAACTAAATCATAATCTAGACCTAAATGACTCAGCTATATTTCTTAGTATTTGTTATACTAATATACTGTTTGTTAAAGGAATATTAAATCGAGGCTTAGAGTGGGTTTTGCGTACTGCAAAGCTTTCCTATTGGAATGCTACCGCAAACGCTTTTCATGTTGCGGAGCGAAACGCCTATTGCCGACTTAATTTGGTGGCAATACTTATGAGTCGCGAACCAAACTCTTAACTATACTGCCGTAACCCACCGAACATATCGAAGATTAAGCCAATACGCTGTCTTAATCTTTGCTTGTAAATTCACTCACTAATTTTGAGTAATGAATCTTCCTATTAACCTAGCTTTTCAGTAACTAATAATCAGCAGAAGTAAAGTCTTTTAATTTTTTACAGTTTACTATCTAACAGTTATTAAACGACACCTTACTAAAGAGACATTCAGCTACAGAAAAAATATAAGGAATGAGGAAACTAGGAATTTTCATCTTTACTTTCCCAATGAAATACCAATCAAAATAACTATCCCCGCCTCATTCCTACTGGTATTAAGAGTTTGTCGAACCATCAACATCAGGATCGGCAGAGTCCATAGGGGTATACTCCACATAATCTGTAGGTGTCACTTCTTTTCCAGGAGATGATGCTTCTGAAGGACGAACTTTCCTAGTTCTAGGAGGTCTTTCTTCTGAATAATTTGCTATGGGAGTAGGCCGACTACTACGACTACGAGATACTCTTTCTTCATTAGTTGCAGTCTCCCAACTATCTCGACTACTATAACGAGGTTGTCTATTTTCCTGCCCATTGGCATCAGCAAAATTCTCCCGACTACGAGAACGAGGTCGCCTATTTTCTGACTCTACAGAAGTTTCCCAATCTTCAGATGACCTTGGGTAATCTTCAGGGCGGGTACTACGCTTGCGTAATTTTCCTTTTGGCTCTCCGGGTCTATCATAATTACTTCTGCGAGCGGGAGGGCGACGGGGATAGTCATCTTCATAATAATCTGCTCTGGAAGAACGATAATCTTCAGCCCCTCTGATCCGACGTTTAGCAGGATATTCTTCATAAGGCTCTAGTTCATCAAACTCTGTTTCTGCATAGCTATAAACAGGACTAACTGACCGTTCTTCATCCACAACAGGTGTGCGTTCCCTAGCTTGCTTGGTTGTCAGTCCCCTTAGACTTATGGCTTCTGCTGCAAAGAATATAGTAGAACCAGTTAATAAGAACTGACCAAAAGCTAAAATTGGGTCTAGTCGCCAACCCTGAAATACTAAAATACCTCCAGATAGTAGGCCAATTGCTGCAAAGAAAATATCGTGATCTCTTGCTAGCTTCGGACGCCATGTGCGCAGAAAGTAGAGGCCAGCTCCAGCCAAGGCCAGAATTACTCCCATTAGAGTCTGAAATCCGAATCCTAAATTTACCATTATAAATCTCCTAATCAGTCACAAGTTAGCTGTTCGGGTTAACAATCTTTACCCTAGCCTGGTCTTAAGGCTTTAAGCTATCTATATATATAAAGTTGACTTAATATTTTTCTTTGTCTGATAATACATTCTCAATTTAACAGAGAAAAACCTCAGTTTGTAGGGGTTGGACAATTTTACCATTGTCTCCCCTTTACTTTAGCTGAGGTTTGAAATAAAGGTCAGGTTAATTTTACAGAAGACTTTCTTCTAGATTAATGTGACTCAAAGGTTGGATCACAAAGAAAAATATCCAGAGTCTAGGAACGGGTAACTTTGTCCTTTTGGCTGACGAATATCAGAAAAACTGTGGCCGGAATTACTACAATTAAAGTTCCCGCCAACAGACTGAAGAAGAAGTTTGATAAAGAAGGAGTCATAAATTATTACCCTTTGTTACAAAAATTGATTTCCTTTAGTTTTCAATATTAATCTATCATTTACTCCATTTACTCAAAATTTTTCCCTAGCATCTGGAAGTAGGTCTAATTTTTAGGGTACTTTTCTGGAGAATTTGATCTTCCCTGGTCTATAATTTTGAATTTAATCTAAAAAAAGTTGAAAACTTAACTTCCGATACTGGTAAAATCAAGATTTTCTGACTAAAGAAAACCTAGCGCCTACCACCTAAAATTTATTTGTAGCAAACATTTATCACGTCTGGTATAATATCCCTGAAAGATCCATTACTGGGGTAAAGTTTGCCTCGACAATTTTAGAGGTAGGTACTTTTATGAGTGGCACTAGCTCAACCCACCCTCTCTTGATTTAACCGTCTGGTCATAGACCAGGGGACTGGCATAGATAGCAGCCCAGGGTAGGAACTTCTCTGAACGTTGGTTGAAGACCCGCGCTCTCCGGTGGGGGAGCGACGCAATTGGAAAACCAATCAATAAGAGAGGATTCACAAATAATCTGTTAAAATGTAAGTGTTGAATAAGTAAACAGTGAAGTGAATGGTTGAAAAAGCGTACAAATTTAGATTATACCCAACTCCAGAACAGGAAAATCTGTTGCGGAGGACGTTGGGATGTGTACGCCTCATCTACAACAAAGCTTTAGCTGCTAGAACTCAAGCTTGGTATGAGAGCAAAGAGCGAGTGAGCTACAAACAAACTTCAGCTATGCTTACCTCCTGGAAAAAACAGGAAGATTTAGATTTTCTTACTGAAGTAAGTAGTGTACCATTGCAGCAAGGTTTGAGACATTTACAGACTGCTTTCACCAACTTTTTTAGTGGACGTGGCTTATATCCTAACTTCAAGAAAAAGCGTAACGGTGGCAGTGCTGATTTTACCAAGTCTGCATTTAAGTGGAAAGATGGTCAAGTATATCTAGCCAAATGTGCTCAACCGTTACCTATCAGATGGAGTAGGCAACTACCAGCAGGTAGTGTACCTAGTACAATTACTGTCAAACTAGAGCCTTCTGGAAGATGGTCTGTGTCTTTGAGAGTTGATGACACCAGAGATTTAAAACTTAAGCCAGTGGACAAACAAGTTGGCATTGATTTAGGGATCGCCAGTTTACTAACTACCAGTGATGGAGAAAAAGTGGCGAACCCAAAGAATCTTCAGAAGTTACATAAAAAACTGAGGTTAGCGGGGAAGTCTCTAGATAGAAAAACCAAAGGAACTAATAACTACCAAAAAGCTAGGCTCAAAGTAGCCAAAATACACGCAAAAATAAAAGATTCAAGACTTGACTATACTCATAAACTGACAACCCAACTAATTAGAGAAAACCAAACGATAGTAGTTGAAGACTTGGCAGTAAGAAACATGGTCAAGAACCACAAATTAGCTAGAGCCATATCAGATGCCAATTGGGGAGAGTTGGTCAGGCAATTAGATTACAAAGCTGAATGGTATGGACGGGAACTAATAAAAATTGATAGATATTTTCCTAGTTCTAAGCGTTGCTCTAACTGTGGTCATGTAGTGGAAAAATTACCTCTCAATATTAGAGAGTGGGATTGTCCGAAGTGCGGTAGCCACCATGATCGAGATATCAACGCAAGTATAAATATTTTGGCTGCGGGACTCGCAGTGTCAGTCTGTGGAGCGACCGTAAGACCCGAAGAGAGTAAATCTCGGAAGGCGGGTGCATTGAAGCAGAAAGCCCCTAACAGCGATGCTTGGGAATCCCGCGCTGTCTCGTAGAGCAGCGTCGGGAGGATGTCAATTGCAATACAATAATCTTGGTTTTATTGACAAAAGTTAATTTTTAGCTGGCTTTATGGACTATCTGATATTAGCTAACTGGACTCTAGGTATTATCCTAGGGTTAATGACTTTCTTATTTATCTTCCGAATTGTTCTGACATGGTATCCTCAGGTAAATATCAATCAATTTCCATTTAATTTGATTTTTTGGCCTACGGAACCATTCTTAGTTCCCACCAGAAAAATAGTACCGCCTCTGGGTGGGGTAGATATTAGCCCTATTATTTGGGTAGGTATTTTCAGCTTACTGCGGGAAATGCTTTTGGGTCAGCAAGGTTTATTGAAAATGATGCTGTAGCTAAAAGTGAAGTTCTCTCCCATTAACTAATTAGGATTTTATTATCTACAGAAGTTGAAAGTTGAATTGCCTAAGCTCCCGATCTTGTGAGTTCTTCAAAAAAATTCTGGAATTTATTTAATTCTCATTCCTACATCGGAGATTAGAAAATTATAAGGTGAGCTTCTCTAAAACAAGGATAGCTGTATCCAAGTTTCTGAATTTTTCTCCTTCTCAGGCTGATTAATATCTTACCGAATAATTAAGGTAAAAAGCCTCTCCTTTAAAGGAGAAACAAGAAAAAATTTTCACGCTCCGCGTCAATCCAATCGTTTTAGGGAGAGGTAATTATCAATTATTCATTATCAATTATTAATTCTTGAAGCCTCCACAGACAGGCAAGATGATACTCACCTCCTTTCAGTAGGTAGGCATAAATAAACCTTAAAACAAAAAATATGAAAAAGAACCCAGAAGCAAGTTATCAATGGATTCTCACCGTTGTGAATCCCCATTGCTATTTTACGGATAATTAAACCAACCTACTTAATAGACTTGTCGCTTTATAACTAAAAAAACTGGCAAACTATTGTCATGTAAGGATTTTAGTTATTCCGGAAACAAAACGCTTGAAATTATTCCTGTGTCTGAATCTGACCTATTTTTTTCTATCTATTTAGCGACAACTTTAATGTCTTATTGAAGGAGATACCGATTATCGAAACTTTGGCTTTTATAACCTGCGCTCTCCCTCAAGAAAATGTAGTATGGGAATACCTATAATGTTGAGGTTTTTCCCATAATTTTCTAATTTTCTACTTTGACATCCTCCCCGTCTCTTAGGCGCAAAGATTCCTACTAAGCCGAAGCTTCTCAGTGGGTTGACGTTTTACAGACTGCTGTTATGACGGTAGTCTTAAACTTGCCTCCACATCCGTTTTTTGTCTCGGACTGCCAGCCCGCGACTAATATATCTATTGCTGCATTTTAATCAATGATAACATATTTATTGAAACACCCATCAACTAAAAAGTAGCCCTATCAGGGTGAAGCTTTAGACCCAATTCTTTGGTAAATGTTGCTTCTGGGTAGCCACTATATGGAGCAACCGTAAGACTGAAAGATGGAAGAGCCTTTGAAACTGGTGCTATGTTTCGCTGCGCGACATGAAAAGGGTTTTGCGGAACGCAAAGCTTTCCTATCGGAATGCTACCCCAAACGCTTTTCATGTTGCTGAACAAAACGGCTGTTGCCGAAATGAATGGGGAGCATGACAAACGGAAAGCTCCTCTATTAGCCCAGCTACGACCCAGTAGGTAATATAGAATCCACTTAATATAATAGTCGATAATTTTATAATTACTTCAATATTAATCTACCCTACTCCCCTACTCCCCACCCCCAACTATATAATAAGTATTCAACCGAATTTGAGATAAGAGGCAGCAGAAATCCTGCGTTGTGTTTTCGGCTGTCGCTGACTTGAATTGCGCAGCGATGCCTAACACGATTTGGGAATCCCGCGGTGTCGGAATCGCCCACCGTCGGGAGTATGCCAAGTTGGGATTATTTTGCTTCTTGCTTCATCATATTTTCAACAAAGTTGGTATAGACTTCCCCACCAATAAATTCTGGAGTCTCTAGAATTCTTTGATGAAAACCTATGGTAGTAGGAACTCCTGTCACCGCACACTCCCTGAGAGCGCGTTTCATCCTCTGAATAGCAGTAGGACGGTCGTGTCCCCAGACTATTAATTTACCAATCAAAGAATCATAATAGGGTGGAATCTCGTAATCTGTATAAACATGAGAATCCATCCTAACTCCCGGACCTCCTGGTGGTAGATATCCACTAATACGACCTGGATGGGGACGAAAATTGTGGTCTGGGTCTTCGGCGTTAATCCGACATTCTATGGCATGACCATTAAAGTTTACCTGTTTTTGACTTAGTTGTAATTTCTCCCCTTGGGCAATTTTAATTTGCTCGGCAATTAAATCAAGTCCTGTAATTACTTCTGTGACTGGATGTTCTACTTGAATCCTGGTATTCATCTCCATAAAGTAGAATTGACCAGACTGGTCTAGGAGAAATTCCACTGTACCAGCACCAATATAATTAATAGACTTAGCTGCCTTTACTGCAGCTTCGCCCATTTTTTGTCGAAGTTTAGGGTTTAATGCTGCACTTGGAGCCTCTTCGAGTAGCTTTTGATGGCGACGCTGAATTGAACAGTCTCTTTCTCCAAGGTGAATCACATTTCCGTAACTATCTGCCAAAATTTGAAATTCTATGTGACGGGGGCGTTCAATGAATCTTTCTATATAAACTCCTGGGTTGCCGAAGGCTGCTTCTGCTTCTCCTTGGGCAGCTTGAAATAGTTTGGTTAGTTCCTCAGCTTGGCGAACCAGTCTCATTCCTCGTCCCCCACCTCCAGCGGTGGCTTTAATCATTAGGGGAAAGCCGATTTTTTTGGCGATCGCTACTGCTTCTTTTTCATCTGTTAAGATACCGTCACTGCCTGGAACTGTCGGAACTCCGGCTTTTTGCATGGTTTCTTTGGCTGTGGACTTGTCCCCCATAGCCCGCATTCCTTCTGGAGATGGACCGATAAAGGCAATGTCGTGGTCAGCACAGATTTCTGCAAATCGGGCATTTTCAGCCAGAAAGCCATAGCCTGGATGGATGGCGGAGGCATCGCGAGTTAAGGCAGCGGAGATAATGTTGGGAATATTGAGGTAGCTTTTGCTGCTGGTAGGTTCACCAATACAAACTGCTTCGTCCGCCAGTTGCACATGGAGGGCGTGCCGGTCTATGGTTGAGTGGACGGCGATGGTAGCTAGACCCATTTCTTCGCAGGTGCGGAGAATGCGTAGGGCTATTTCGCCTCGATTGGCTATTAGGATTTTAGAGAAGCGCATTTCAGTTATCAGTTATCAATTATCAGTTATCATTATCTCTGGTTAAAGCCAAAGGGTTGAAATACTGAAGTTTATTTTTTTCATCCCTTTGAAAGGGAAGGCTATTGACCTTATTTTTTGGTCAGAAGCTAGTATGGGTGAATGACTATTCACCCGTACATTCTTACTGTGATTAAAGAGGACTGCTATATCAACAAAGATTTGAGAAAATTTCTTGTAGACATTCCAGAATTTTATCTAATGTTGGCAGAAGACCCGCGCTCTCTATCCCCCCCTTTTGTTCCCCCCCTTTGAAAGCTATCCATTATAAGCAAAATTTTTTACAAAAGTGGATAATGCCTATTATAAAAAGCTTACGAGCATTTTGTTGATTTTACTAATTTGACAAATTGACTCGCCTTGTGTGTTCCTAAAAGTTATTTTTTGTTGTTGCGATTACAACGACACTAGGAGCTTTCATACTCTAATACATCAAATGATATTTTTGTCAAGTTTTATCTTAAGTTAAAGATGTTTATAAAGCATAGCTTTGAAAGGGGGGTTAGGGGGGGATGGATTCAGGCCAACCCATGCTATAAATAAAATCACTTGATGTTTTGCTGCCCCATAACGGGCGTTAACGCTGCGCGACATGAAAAGTAATAGGCCAAAAACATTCAACCTCACATATAAGTATTGCATATATCTAAATTATATCCAAATAATTAAATTAAATAAACTATACCTGACTTAGTTCGATCATTTCATGCTACTATTTTAAGAGTTGATAAACCGAAAACCAAGGTTGAAGCGAAAGCAATAGAAAATTCAATTCAACTATCACTTTTGAATGACGTCGCCGAGGGGCACTCGGAGACAATTAAACGGACAAGGAGGAAAAGTCAGACTGCAAGCCAGCATTTTCCAATGAGGTGTCAACCCACTCTGAGTCGTTCATTCAACTTAGTTTGTTTGAATGATGGATGGGAATCCCGCTCTCTCCGGGAGGGGAGAGTCGGGAGGATGTCAAGTTATTATTGTATATTGTTAGCTAAAGTTCCATAATTTTATGGAAGTTTGGTTGATATATCCTAACTAGAGCGGATGTGGCGGAATTGGTATACGCGCACGTTTGAGGGGCGTGTGGCTTTGCCTTGCGAGTTCGAGTCTCGCCATCCGCATGAGAGAATAATCGGAGGTTGAAATATTAGCCTTCGATTTTATCTTTTTTTGCCCCCTGGATTGGTGAGATATTGAGAGTCAAAACTATAGCGCTATAGTTTATGTAGTGTTTTGGTAAGGTAAAGTGGCTAGAAATGTTTTGGTGTGTGAGTCTTTTTTGTGAAGGGGCGATCGCTAAATACAAAAGAAGGTCAAGGTCAAAATAGTAATTTCCTAAATCAAATTTTGATAAATTATTACTATTTCTTTGGTTAGATCGTCCTGAAAAGGTTTAAGGTGAGATATTGAGAGTCAAAACTATAGCGCTATAGTTTATTTACTCTTCAAGGAGATGTTTTGCCTCCTTGTATTTTGCTTAGGTGAGTATATTTCCTAAGACTGCTTAGGATGATCGAAATAGTAATTTCATAAAATAAATATAATTTTGATATTCTATTACTATTTTTACATCCATAAGTTTGCCAGAGAAACTATAGTGTTAGAGATTATTAGTAACTAAGGGACGAAAATACAAGGATATCTATTGAGTTGGCTTCAGGTGATGCTGATAATTTCTGAATCGTCAAATAATCAGAAAATATTTGGTGGAGAAACTATAGCGCTATAGTTTTTCGATTTTTCAAGAAAGCAAAATACCAGAAGATATTTGGCTTGAGCGAGTTTATTCATAAATCAAAGGAAAATCAAAATAGTAATTTCACAGTTCTAATTTTGATACTCTATTAATCATAGAATATTTGACGTTGCTGAATAGTAATGATTTTTAGATTAAGCATTAACCAAAAAAATAGGCGTTGGTAATTGGTGGGATGATTTTCTACGCTTAGCTGATACCCATCACTTACTCTGGTTAAATATTTAGAGGTATTAGAAACAGATTACTCTTAAAGTTTCATCTCTTGATTTACCAACGCCAAAAAATATCTTTTCGGATTTTACCTTGACCTACTGACCATTAAATTTCAGCAACGCCGAATATTTGGCGGAGAAACTATAGCGCTATAGTTTATTTACTGTTAGGTTTGATCAATTAAATTGTCTTAAAGATGTTTTGCTTAGGTAGGACGATGCTGATAATTTTTGAGTAGCCAAATAATCAGAAAATATTTGGCGGAGAAACTATAGCGCTATAGTTTATTTACTGTTCAACTAGGCAAAATACAAAGAGATGTTTTGCTTAGGTGGGCTTATCTAGCTATAGATTTTGAACAACCCAATAATAACACAGTCTTCCCAGTTAAGAATTCCATAGAAATTATTTTAATCCCTGGAATTAGAGAAGAGCGACCTTAAGCAGGTCTACTCTCTAGCAAATAGAGACAACTCCTCTACACAAAAAAATTATAGCTCTACATATTAGAAGATAGTTATTTTGGTGGAGTAGTCCATTTACAATCAAAAGTCTTATCTAGTAATTTCTTTAAGCTAATTACTTTAATATTTTGAGGATGAGTTTCACCTGTTTGACTTTGAATATCAACAATTTCATAACCAATATCATTTAATTCTTCTGTTAAAGATACATAGCCAAAATATCCATAAGCATCCTTAATTTGTTCCCCCTCTTCTGGGATATCCATCTCCCAACAAACTATAAAATTGGTCTCAATAAAAGGATGGTTATATTCATCAGTTGGGGAAAAAGTATATTTATATTCTAGTCCTTGATGAACTGTATCTTTGAAATTATTTTCTTCTAAAGGAACAGCTATACTATCAAGACCAACACCACAAAAAGTTCTTGGGCGTACCCATAATTATGCGTAAGGTAAATCAACAGTAACTAGATGAGAAAACATTGTATATAATGCTCCAACCCAATGTTCTTCTCCTGTTTCTGGTTGTACTATCCACTTATCTTTTAATTGTTCTATATTATTAACTTTAAATCTTGTTCTATATTGAATACCTTCTTTAAGCTTTTCTAACTTTTGACGATACACATCTAATCTTGTTTCTTCATTTTCCTTGTTTAATCTTTCAATCAATTCGCGAAAAACATGAACTTGTCCTTGAGTTTCATCTCGTTGAGCTTCATCTAGAAACTTTTTTATATTTTCCAGGAATGAATCATCTTTTAAAATTTGTTTAGAATCATCAGTCAAGGAATTTCTATTTGTCACTACGCTAAAACTACCGTTGATTATCAAAATATAATGAGATTGAGCTTTTTTATCTGCAATTATGGAATATTTTTCTAATGATGGATGCTCAAAAATTTTATTGTAAGGGCAAATTTTTACACCTTGAGATGAAATGAAAGTTCCTCTTTGATCTACTAATTTAATTCCAGATTTGCTATAACCTTGTCTACCTAATTCTGGATATTTCTCTAATGCTCTTTTATTTCCATCTATTGCTAAAGTAATACAATAAGTTATTTCCTCATGTAAAAAAGTAGAACAATAACGGCCTGAAAAATGACCATGATAAAGACTGGATAATTTATTAGGAGTTCTGATTTTTTCAGTGGCATCTGGTTTTTTTAAATAAGGATATCCTGGCTTAATTTCATATAACCCATATTTATTATGTCTAATCATAGACCATAGAAACAGTTTACATCGATCGTTGTATCCAATAGTTTCTTTAAATGAAATTTCTCTCTCTTTAGGAAAACCTGTATAGCTAGGTCTCAGTATTCTCATGTCGCCATGTCTTGTATTGAAGCGGATATAGTTCTTCAAATAAGACCATTCATTTTTTCCATATTCATTTGAAGAATAAAAATCTGAGAAGTCTTGAACTTCTAATCCCTCAACAATAATCATTGTTCCTTGACGATTAAAATCATTAGTAAAAAAATCTTGATTTAATTTATTAAGTATATTTTTAGTTGGATTTTTTGGTCTAGGAAAAAGTTCACTTAGAGTATCCCAAGGTTTATCATCAACCTGAGAAGAAATATCAAATAATTCATTAAGATTTTTTTGGGGATTATCTATTGATATGTATCGCCACGAAGTTTCACCTGAACATCTAGTAATAATAGTAATTTTTTTAGATGCAAAACAAAGTTTAGAACCTTGACATTTATAACCAATAGAGTCTCCTGGAACTTTTGTAGTTCTTCCAATTGAGAAAAACGCACGATAAGGAGTGATACCATTAGTTTCTTCTGTTTCACTTAAACCAATACCATCATCAAAAAATATAAATCCTTTTTCTTGTAAAAGTGGATATATTTGAATTTGAGAAGCATTAGCATCATAAGAATTAGAAATTAATTCCCGAATAACTTCACATGGATCTTCACGATTAACAGAAAGTTCAGATAGTATATGGTTATAAGAAATAACAGGATGTAGTGGCTTTCTCGGTTCTGACATATTAATTCAATTAGTTCAGTATTCTCAGAATATAATAGTCGAAGTATAAATAAAATAGAAGCGAAAAATCACGGTTATAGGGTGTAACTTGAATCATCATATTTATCAAACTAACCTATCGGGGTTTGGTTACTAAACCCCATATTATAAAAAAATCATTCTGAATTATTGATAGTATTATCCAATGTCGGGTTTGGGGAGTTATAAAAACCCGCGCGTTAAACGCCGAGGAAACATAAACTCCCCAAGATTAAAATAGATAACTCGATGTTATCTATTTGAAGATTTTATGCCATAGTTTAAAGTATAAAGATGAATATTTTAGGTCCAGCCAAATGATAATTTATGAGTTTAAAGCTCAAGCTAAACCAGAACAATACAAAGTAATAGATGAAGCTATTCATACTTCTCAGTTCATCCAAAATAAATGTTTAAGGTATTGGATGAACAATGAAAAAGTAATACCGTTTCATGGAAGTAAAAAGTAAAAAATACAAAGTAAAAATTTAGATTTAATAGACATAAAAAATTGACATTACAATAGTTTCAACGAATTATTTGACATTATAACTTTGAAACTATTTGTGACATCTTTACAGTGAAATGGTATAAGTATAGTTATTTTAGTTGAGACTGAGACAATAATTTTTTACTGTCAAAGGGTTTCAGCTAAAAAAATGTTTCATTCTTATGGAAAATGACTATAAGTATGATTTGAATAAACATGGCAAAGTATTAACTAAAGAATTAGTTTTGCTTCTAAACTAAATTCACTGGCTTGACAATCTACTGTGGAAAGAGCTTGTTCTGCAATATCTAGATTTTATGATAATTGCCAGAAAAGGATTAAAGGTAAAAAAAGTATTCCTAAGTTCAAAAAACATACTCGTTCTGTAGAGTACAAAACTTCTCAATGGAAACTTTCAGCAGACGTCGAAAGCAATTACTTTTTCAGATTGGATAACTTAATCAATAAAATATTATGGATTTGAATTATACAACTTAGTTTCCAACTCTTGCAAAATTTGCTTTCTATTTTGATTCCCCTTAAACCTCTTAAAAATATCAAGTTCCTGCTCTAACTTTCTTTCTCCTCCATCACCAATAACCCAACTAACTTGATTAATAGCATCCATAATTCCACTATAAGCAACCTCTCCAGAAAAATTACCTTCCTCAGTAATTCCTAATTTAATTTTCTCCTGTGTACTCATTTCTAAAGTTGAGGCGATCGCTACTAAACCTACTGCTCCCATTAAAGCTTCTCCACCTTTCAATACTTTTACTCCTGCTAATACCCCAACACCACCACTAACTACAGCATCATCCACTCCCTCAATTAACATACCTTTTTGAATAGCAATATTACCAAACCTATTTGTAATTTTTTCTGAATTTTCAGCCTGTTTAACAAACTTTTCTGCTTTCTTCAATTTGCTAAAAACTGTGTGAAAATCATTTTTATTTACTTCCAACTCTGATTCAAAATATCTATCTCTTAAAAGCTGATATACAATTTTACAAATCCTGGGAATTTCAGCTTGAAAAATTACACTGTCTAAATTTTGTATAATCCCATTATCTACTGTTGCACCTTCCCTAAGTTGTTGATAAACAGATAAATATTTACGATGCTTACTATTATCTATTTCTGGGCTACTATAAATCAAATTTACGATTAACATATCTATTCTTAGCGCCATTGAAGTTGCACTTGCTAATAAATATTTATCTTTTAGCTCCCGGGCAATCGCTGAATTTAAAATAATACCATCTAACTGTCTAAATTTATCGAAATTAGGTAGAGGTTCTCCAGATTTAATATATAGATAAATTCCTTTCAAATTATACTTTTCAACTTCCATTAAATTGCCAGAATCTAAAACTTGTTCCAAACCTTTATTAATGCCAACCCACCGAGAATTTTCACTGGCAATTCTGTAGCGTAAACCAATCAGTGAATCTATATTTGATGACTCTACAATAAAATCTAATAAATTGAGTGCTGCCAAATCATAAGTATATAAACCAGAATTAATTCTGTTATAAGCTTCTAAACATCTAGTTTTACTTCTTTCATAAATTGATGCACGAATTACTAAACTATTTATCCGGCGGTCTAGGTTTAATTCGGGATTATAAAAAGTATGTAAAACTAGGAAAGCATCATTACCTTGTAAACCGCATTTTTGTAGTCGTAAAGTCGAGCCTTCGGTACTATTGGGGCGAATTCTTACATTATAGCTTTTACCTGATTTAATAGTAACTTTCTGAGTACCTCCCTGATTAGCAGTCTGATAACCAACAAAAATATGATATATTTCTTCTTGTTCTAAATTATTTTCTGTTTCTTGCCATAGTTCTGAATTGGTTTGCTGTTTTTTTAAAGTAGATTTTTTGGCAGTCTCTCGGAAATATTTACTAACATTCGATGCTTTCTTACTGATAACTTCTTCCATTTCTGAAGCTTTCTTTTTAGCTGCTTCTGAGGCTTGCTCGCTGATTGATTTACTGGCTTTAGATACTTCCTTGCCGAGATTTTCTCTGACTTCTGATGCTTTATTAGTCATTGATTTCCACAAGGATGATTCCTGTTTTTTATTCATTGTGTTTCTTGCCTAAGATTACCGAAAAATTAATAATTAATAATTAATAATTAATAATTAAATAATTCAGGTTTAAAGCCTCCCCTTTTAAGGCGAAAACAAAGAAAATATTCCTTATATTCAATCCTCTCGGTTAAAACCCGAGGTAATTATCAATTATCAATTATCCATTATCCATTAATGAACTTCTCTATTTCTCTTGTATAACACTAAGTTAATTGGTTGGGACAATAAATTTAAGCTCAAAGGGAATAGGGAATAGAAAAAATGTCCTAATCTTAATGGGTAGCGCTATATCAGACTCAATGTTTGAGAGAGTAATAGAACCTTTGAAGTAGGTAGGCAAAATTAATGCCAAATAACTACAGCAAGTAAATTTCCCTAAAACATTGTGAAAGTAAGTCGCCAACACATCGCTGATACTTCCCTTAACAGTCAGCTCTCCTACCTGACTTCTTCTGTTCAAAATTAACTTTATTTATGACCAGGTACTTATTGACATCCTCCCGACACTGCTCTACGAGATAGCGCGGGATTCCCTAGCATTGCTGATAGGGACTTTCACCACAATAGTTTGATTTTCTCTAATCAGGTGAGTGGTTAACTTATGGGTATAGTCAAGTCTTGAGTCTTTAATTGTGGCGTTTATCCTGACTACTTTCACCCTGGCTTTCTGATAGTTATTGGACCCCTTAGTTTTTCTTGTCAGAGACTTTAGCAGCTCACCTGAGTTTTTTGTGTAACTTCTGAAGATTCTTAGGGTTAGCTACTTTTTCTCCATGACTGGTAGTTAAAAGACTGGTAATTCCTAAATCAATATCTACTTGTTTGTTAACTGGCTTGAGAGTCAAATTTCTAGGATCATTAATTCTCAAAGATACAGACCATCTACTGTCAGAGTCAAACTTGACTGTAATTGTACTTGGTATACAATTTTGTGGCAGTTGCCTACTCCATTTGATAGGTAATGGTTCACAACATTTAACTAGATAGACTTGAGCATTTTTCCATTTGAAAGCAGACGAGCGTGAATTCAGCACTACCACCCCATACGCTTTTTCTTGAAATTAGGATATTTGACACCCCCGCTCAAAAAGTTAGTAAAAGCAGTCTGTAAATGCCTCAAACTTTGCTGCAATGGTACACTGCTAACTTCACTCAGAAAATCTAAATTTTCCTGTTTTTTCCAGGAAGTCTGCATAGCTGAAGTTTGCGTAGCTTACTAGTTGCTTTTGCTCCTACCAAGCTTGAGTTCTAGCTGAAGCGCGCTTTGTTGTATATCAGTCGTACACAACCCAAAGTCCTGAGCAGCAAATTTTCCTGCTCAGAATTAGGGTAAAACCTAAATTTGTAGGCCTTTTCAACCATCTATTACATTGCTTGTTCAAGACTTACATTTTAGCATATATTGTGTAAAACCAATCAATAGAGCGGTTTTCCCATACGACAATCCCTTGACCGAGAGCACAGGTCTTCAACCAAGATTTAGATAAATGCTGGAATTTAATTGCTTTGACAAATACTATAAAATATGATATTTGCTTTTTTTTAAATAGTGTTAGTAGAAAGAATTAAATAGGGACGCTATGATTAAAATAAGAAGTTAAGTTTTGTAAAGAAGAACATTGACTGCTATTTCACCCAAAAACCTGATAACACATCCCAAAGGATGGTATTCCTTAACTCCTTTATGGCAAGGAGGAGAAGAAGTTGTTCGTCAAGGTTTACCCCACTCCAAACTTTCGCCCCCATGGCAAATATTACTTCTGGGAGATGGCTCCCCAACTCGTCACTTGCAACTATTGACAACTGAACCAACAGAAGTAGATGTAATTGATATGTCCCCTATTGGCATGAATCTTGATAATGCTCCTGATTTAATTAATGCTGTACCTGGCCCCAGACTAAGGAGACAGGTATGGCTAAAAACATCTTCCGGGCAAAGATTAGCTTATGCTACATCTTGGTGGGAAGCAAGTCATGTAGATGAGTATTTGCAAAATCGGTCTTTGCCAATTTGGGCTAGTTTAGCTCGTTTGCGGACAGAATTGTATCGAGATGTCCAAGGAATTTATTATGGTCATTCTAGAGAATTAGAGTTAGCTTTTAGTGAGTCAGGACCATTTTGGGGACGACATTATCTATTTTGGCATCATGGGCAACCGCTGACATTAATTTATGAGGTGTTTTCGCCTTATCTCAAAAAATATTTGGGACAAACAAACGTTACGGATGGGTATTCTCCAAAGTAATAGTTGTTATACCATTTCACTTTCAAATATGTCACAAATAGTGTCATACCTATTATACCTTTAAGCATTTCCGTGTCTGAATGCTCCGCAAATAGCTAGTCTCCTGGGTCGTAACTGTCTTATCAGCTAGCCTCCTGACGGAGAAACTGCTTTATCAGCTCAAGTCAAAACTTTGTAGGTAAAGGATTTTAATTTTATGTCCTCAAACTTTTTTGTACTGCTATATCTGAAATAATAGTTAATATTAAGAAATTACAAAAAGTATAAAACTGTAAAAATTGTATGAAAGAATTTAGCAACGCATTGAGTAGAGAGCTTAAATTTAAAGTTGATAAGTTACAGAAAAATCGATAAAAAATATGAGTAATGAAGTAGATAAATAAAAATCAAATCTAGGTAGAGAAAAATGTCAATAGTTTAGTTAAGTAAGCAAAGGAGGTAAACAAGGACGATATAGCAGTCGAAGCAAAGAGGGCTGACATTACTAAATGCTATTTGCAGACCATGAACGCACCGAAAACTCACGAGCGAGATTACTTCTGACTTCTGACTTGCGCTATATTATTTCTGATGGGGTGAAGTAATACCATTTGTCTGTAACAATACACTTAATAATTTTTACCTAGACATGAATTTTACTGACAGCTATTATCTTTTATGAAGTTCAACTTGATGGAGAAATGGTATTAGGCGTTTCGCTGGGCGCCATGAAACGCGTAGCGGTTCGTAGCACTATCACCATCCCTGCCACTTCATCTAAAATCTAAAAACTAGAGCGCAATAGTTGAATTAATTATTAATTCAAATCAAGTTAGGCGTTTCGCTGCACGACATGAAACCTGTAGCGGTTCGTAGCACTATCGCCATCCCTGCCACTTCATCTAAAATCTAAAAACTAGAGCGCAATAGTTAAATTAATTATTAATTCAAATCAAGTTAGGCGTTTCGCTGGGCGACATGAAACCCTTAGTGGTGCGTAGCACTATCGCCATCCGTCATACTTCATCTAAAATCTAAAAACTAAAGCGCAATAGTTGAATTAATTATCAATAAAAATTATGTAATACCATTTGTTTGTAAAAATGCACTTAATAATTCTTACCCAGAACTGAACTTTTCTGACGGCTGTAATCTTTTATTAAGTGCAACTTCATGGAGAAATGGTATAAGAAAAGAAGTTTCTGATAATCTTGACAATAAGAGCTTAATGTATTTCCTGAAAATTTTTGGTCAAGATGAGGGTGATGTTGATGATGAATCTGAGTTATGAGGTTGGCTGATGGATGATTTATTTAAAATAGAAAACAAGGATGATTATAAAAAAAGAATTGATAAGATGAGCAAGTAAATATTACTTTTGATTTAAAAACCTACATCATAATATGGAAAAAGGTGTGATTTTTTTGAGAAAAAGATTTTGATTATTGGTAATGAATTATCAAGATATTATCCTTTGATTTTATCTCAACGTTGGTTGAAGAACCGCGCTCTCGGTCAGGGGAGCGACGCAATTGGAAAACCAATCAATAAGAGCGGTTCTTATAATAGTATGCTATCGTCAATAGTATAAGGCTGCTGGGCTAGCAGTGTCAGTCTGTGGAGCGACCATAAGACCGAAAAGAGGGAAGGGCCTCGGAGGCAGGTGCTATGTTAGCGCAGCTCCTCTGAAAGAGGCAGCAGAAAGCCCCTATCAGTGATTTTAGGGAATCCCGCCCTGTCTCGTAGAGCAGGGTCGGGAGGATGTCAAATTAAGCTGTTGTGCATTTAAACGACTTATTTTTGTGTGCCTTGTTCAAAGGAAAACTCTTATTACTTCTGTACGTCGCCAATCCGACGGCTCCCCTATCGCGCCTTCTGACTACTGATAAGCTAATACGCATTTAAAATGCGTATTAGCTTATGTCCGGTTAAATAGTTATAAATAATTAGGGTTTGCTGAAAAAGTCTTATGAGTGAGGGGAGGAGTCAGGATAAATGGGAATTATAAAGGAAGTAGTCGGATATTTTGCCCCTCGGTTTTTCTGTGCTTGTCTACCCCAAATGCTAACTTTTTGAGCATTTTTAGACTTAAAAAAGCGCACTTTTTTCGACCTAAAAAGGCTAAAACTTTTATCTATAAATGCTTTGATATTTAATCAGCAAGCCCTAATTAGGGATAGGAAATAGAGAAAACAAGGGAGACTGAGAGAAGAAGATGTTTCCAGGACAATTAGTTAAATAGACAGAGACGTGAAAAAAATATAGATTTTTCGCTGGAGCAGCCCCAGAAGGTACTCATGCAAGAAGCACTCTTGCAAGATATTTTTCGTACAAAAGTACGAAAAATGATTTAATGGGTGACTTTTACAACTCTATTGCTGTCAATTGAAGTTAAGTAAAAAGCTTGTTTATTTTCACGCCCATGTTTATTAATTAACCAGACATGATATAATCTAAACTTGAACTGGATTTTCCAGCATTAATTTTGAACGCTTCAGTGTTTCTGGTAAAGGAATAGGATAGTCGCCAGTAAAACAAGCAGAACAAAACGTCTTGGGGTCTTCATCCGTTGATTTCAACATCCCTTCCCAACTCAAATATGCTAGAGAGTCAACACCTATTTGTGCAGCAATTTCTGCCACTGATTTTGTTGCTCCTATTAATTGTTTCTGGTTATCTGTGTCAATTCCATAAAAACAGGGATGAGTAACTGGTGGGGAAGAAATTCTCATGTGAACCTCTGTTGCACCACCATCTCGTAAAGCTTTCACAATTTTCTTACTCGTATTACCCCGGACAATAGAATCATCAACCATAATTACTCGTTTCCCTTCCAAAACATCTTTGAGAGGGTTAAGTTTCATCCGAATACCTGATTCCCTCATGTGCTGAGTAGGTTGAATAAAGGTACGACCAACATAACGATTTTTAATTAATCCTTCCGCATAAGGAATACCTGATTCTTGGGAAAAACCGATCGCTGCTGGAATGCCAGAGTCAGGAACACCTATTACCATATCTGCGTCTACAAGAGATTCTTTTGCTAACTGGCGTCCAATTTTGAGTCTATAACTATATAAACTACTCCCTTCCATAATACTATCGGGGCGGGCAAAATAAATCATTTCAAAAATACATAGCTTCCTCTGGGGTTTTTGATTCCAGTGGAAAGAAGCCATACCTTCTTCTGTAATCCAAACTAACTCTCCAGGTTCGACATCCCGCAGATATTCTGCACCAATAATATCTAAAGCACAGGTTTCCGAGGCCAGGACATATCTTTTCGGGTTAATATCTTCTAAAGTACCAATCACAAGAGGTCGTACACCATGAGGGTCGCGGACACCCATTAAACCTTCTGGAGTAGCAATAGTTAAACTGAAAGCCCCCTGACATAAATGAAAAGCACTAATAGCAGCTTCTAGCCAGCTTTTACCAATTTTAACTTCTGTGGCGATCGCTAATGCAATCATTTCTGAATCTGTACTGCTGTTAAAATCACACCCACGCTTGATTAGTTCTTCTCTTAATTCTGTCGTATTAACAAGATTACCATTATGAGCTAAAGCCAATGGTCCTAAGCGAGTGTCAACAACAGTAGGTTGAGCATTGATAATACGACTAGAACCAGTAGTAGAATAACGAGTATGACCAATCCCTATATTACCAGGCAACTGTTGTAAGATTGACTCATTAAAGACCTGAGATACTAACCCCATTCCTTTGTGTATATATAGCTTATCACCTTGAAAAGTAGCTATTCCGGCTGATTCTTGACCTCGATGCTGTAGAGCATATAAGCCAAAATAAGTAAGTTTAGTTACATCTTCTTCTGGGGCATAAATCCCGAAAACACCACAAGCTTCTTCTGGTTTATCTATTTCGGGGTAATTTTCTGAATATTGCTCTGTATCTGGGGAGTAGTTATCAGTCATAGTTAAATTTTAACTCCTAATCAGGATTTTTAGTTTTTTATAACTCTTTTCAAGGTGAAAAATTATCTGGTCTTAGAGATAGGTGAGGAAAACCTTAACCTTTCTTTAACTATAGTAACTGATGTTATGAAGTATTGTAAACTAAAATTTAAAATTGAGCTGACAAGGGCGATCGGCAATTTAAATTACTGAAAAATTGGGTTTAAAGCCTTGCCCTTAAGCGGGCGACTTTCGATGTTATGATGAGATTGGTTTCAACATCGGCCTTGGCATCAATATACATGGGTAATCCTAAACGATAAATATTATATTGGCCTTGTTGACCTAAAACTTTTTGTGCCTTTTGCCAAAACTGCCAAAAATTATCCTATTTTTCCGGTATTTCCTCCCCTAAACCAGCCTGACGAATTAAATTAAGCCAGTAGTGAATATGGATACTCTGCTACATTATTGCCACAGCATAATTAGAAGATTTAGACTTCACGTTTTTGTACAAATAAACAGACTTTAGAGTAGTATAACTATATAATTTTTTTACAGGTTCAATTACATCTGAAACATCTACTAATTTATCCTGCTATACCCATTGGGGAATTAAAGTAAATTCTGCTCTTTCAGAAAAGAGAATATCAGGTGGTTACCTACCTCCAAAGCATCAATAGCTGGCTCTAAAATCATCCTCACTAAAAAATAAAAATTAAACTTTATTGCTAGTTTTTTGGTAAGCATTCAGGTATAGGGGTTGCATTATCATTTATTTTGTGCATATTCAGTCGTTCAAAACTGAAAACTGTATCTAAGGGTACTAAACAGTCTCTAAATAAGCCTAAACCATTTCTGGAAAGGGATAAATACATATACATGATAATTTGTCAACCACAGCACCTGAATAGTTACGTTTTTTGTTGCCCCTCAGTCATAACTTTTTGTAGAGTTTCATCTTCTTCTGGGTAGTATCCCCGATTCCACCAAATTGTTAAAAATGTTTCTAAGGGAGGTTCTTGTATAGAAAATTGAGGCTGATTTACACTACAAGTAACTAATATTAAACTGAGTATAAATAGCAAAATTAAGTAAAATAATTTACGTCTCATAATTATGCTCTTGATCTAAGTTTATTTAGATAAGTTTCGTAGGCTTGAAAAATTTTGATTGCTTAAAATTTTTGGTCGATTCAGTCATATTTATCTATGCTATTAGTCTGTATATTTTTATCCAATTTGGTGCTCGAAAGGTACTTTTTTCAAATCATCTCTAATCCTGTTACACCAGGCATGAAAAAATAATTGTACAAAAAGGTGCCAAAAGCGATCTGATCTACTTAAAAAGAGCTTCTCCAATTGATGTGAGAAAGCTATATCTATCATTTTCCCTTTTTTTATTCGATATTTATTCCAACTTTGGTCTTCCAACTTCGGTCTGACCTACGGACGTTGTATGCAACATCCCTATCATTTGTAACAAACATTGATTGTGCTTGGTATTATAAGTATTCAACCAAACATAATATTAATCAGTTGAAGTTTTAATAATGTGAGAATCTTGTTCATCCACGGGAGTAGGATACTTACAACGGCAGTAGGATATTCCCACTAACTCAGAATTGAACCTTGACTATTTCTTATTTACCGAAAAATTAAGGTATCAAGCCTCTCTTTTCAAGGAGAAAAAAATTTCCTTTTAACCAATCCTCTTCTTAAAAAGAAGAAGTAATTATTAATTGTTAATTATTAATTATTAATTATTGAATGGTTTACCATTGAGCAAATATGTCTTGTATTTTAGCAATTGCTTCATCAGTAGCATCTTCTGTTGATAATCCATCAACAATTACCCGTTCAATTGCCTTGCCCCAAACATTTTCTGATAATACTTGAAAGTAAGCAGGATTAACTACATAATTAAACGGTCGAGTTGCACCTTCTTGATATTGTTTAACTGCCACAGAAATATGAGGCTCAGTTTTGTCTTGCCAAAATTCATCTGATAACAATTGTGGCATTACTGGGAAATATCTTCCTCCTGAAAGTTTCAGATATTTGCCGATGTTTTATGGCCAAATAAAAAAGGATAAAAAATTCTTAGCTTGCTGCAAATTAGAGGATGATTTAAAAGTAAGTATTTGTTTAACAGATACTAGGTATTTTGGTGGTTCTCCATCCGGTTCATAAGGAAATTCAATTGTTTTAATTTGATTCTGATAAATTTCTGGATCTTGTTTTTGCGAAGCAGGAATTGATAAGGTAGGATTAACTACCATTAACAAATTCTGATTCAGAAAATTAACGTTATTATCTACTGCTGACCATTGAACCGAATCTGGGGGTATATATCCATCTTTATAAAGATTAGTAATCCAATTTAAGACTGTAATTATTCCTTGGCGGACTTCGGGTTTATCTACTAGGAGTTTTCCATTTTTATCTAATAAATTAACATCATAGACTTCTAACATTTGTTCAAATTCATAAAAGTTATCTTCAGAAGCAGCAGACATAGTTAAACCAATGCCATAAATTTCTGATTTATCTTTTTGACGAATTGTCTTTTGAGCATTTTGCCAAAATTGCCAAAACTTATCCCATTCATTAGGTATATCTGACTTTTTTAAATTAATTTTTTCGAGCAAATCTTGCCAATAATGAATATGTACAGTTTGTTGCTGAATTGGCACTGCATAATAACTGCGTTTTTTAGTTACATTATTATTTAGGTAAACAGATGCAAGAGCAGTTTGAGTGTAAAGAGATTTAACAGGTTCAATCACATCGGAAACATCTGCTAATTTGCCTTCCCATGCCAGGCGAGGACTTACAGCAAATTCTAATCCATAATTATAAACAATATCTGGAGGTTTTCCTGTTCTTACAGCCTTAAGAAGAGTGATTTTTAAACTTTCATCATCGTTGAAGAAAAGAAGTTTAGCTGGATAACCACTTTTTTTCTCCCAGTTAGCAATTATTTGTTTAATAGCTTCATTTTCTTCAGGATAAAAACCTTTTGTCCACCAAATTGTTAATGGAGTTGTTTCTGGTAAAGGTATTTTTTGAGAGTTTAATTGAGAAGGTTGCTTGGTGCAGGTTACTATGAGTAAGCTGACTAGAAAAAAGATACATATCAAAAATTTTTTGTTCATTTTTTGGGGTGAGTTATGAGACTTATTCCAGCAGTCTTCCACAGGATATAGAGAACAAAATTAAGTAGTTGTAAGTAGGTAGGTTTAATTATCCGTAAAATAGCAATGGAGATTTAAAACGGTGATAACTTATTGATAATTTGCTTCTGGCTTCTTTTTCAAATTTTTTGTTTTAACGTTTATTTATGCCTACCTACTTACAAAATAAATTTCCGGTGTTGCTGAATAAATGTATGATTTCAAAGGAGTCAGTCCTCAGGAGTTACTAGGTAGACAGGAGTTTTTTCCTGACTAAATTAGGAATAAATAGGTGAAATTTGCACTCTTGTTTTGGCTTAAAATTTACCAAAAGTTTAATTTCATACCTTACTTCAGCAACGCCAAATTTCCTAGTTAAGAAAGCTATATCTACAAAAGGCAAAATGCCAGAGGAGTTAAATGGGATATTTTTTTCCTAAAAAAGAGAGTGGGGCAGTCGGGAAAAGTCTCAAATTGAATTTTTCTGTATTGCTAAACCAGTATCTCTCCTACTTACTAGAAAAAGTTAATTTAGCAATATTTTTTTAAATTGGCATAAGACATAAAGTATTGAACCTAAAATTTTGTATCTCATCATTCTGAGAATTGCTATGTAGTAATTTTCCAATGAATAAATCACACAATTAAAACGACTGTAATTTTGACTTTCGACAGAAATACAGCCTATTCCATGTAAGTGTGGTACAGTGATTATAGTAGATTGGCGAAAGTAAGAATGAAACCTTAATTCCATACTTCAAAAACTATTTAAAAAGCTATTACTACTGTACTTCATAAATCACTGAATGCCCTGTATATTATTTAATTTTTGACCATAAAATTATTTTTGTTAATACTCCTCCCACAAGTAATACTGGTGTTAACCAATCACCTAATTTTACATATAAAGTCTCGCTCTTCCGCCGATAAATTGTGGTTGTATAAGTTTCATAAGTATTAATTCCTGATAGCCAAATTGTTCTACCGTGGGGGTCTACAATTCCAGAATAACCTGTATTTGTTGCTCGTACTGCCCATCTATCATTTTCTATTGCCCGCATTATATCTTGAGCATGGTGTTGAGCTGGCATTATAGAACTATAATGAGCATTATTAGCGGCAGTTAAAATAAATTCTCCTCCTGCCAATGTTTGTCTTTGGAATACTTCGGAAAAGGCTGAGTCATAACAAATTCCAACTATAGCTTTGCCAAAGGGTGTGTCAAATATTTGGTTTGTTTTTCCTGGTACTAAATGAGCATCTAAAGGTGAGAGTCTATCTATTAGTTTTCCTAACACTTCATTAAAGGGAATATATTCTCCTAAAGGTACTAATTTTATTTTGTCATAACGGCTGAAAATTTCTCCTGTCTTGTCAATAGTAAATAAGCTATTTGTCAGATTATTATCTTGTTTGCCATAACCTCCTACCCAAGCTACTACTTCTTTCTCTAAAATTTCTTGGTAAAAGGAAAGAAATCTACGATTATTTTGATTTGTCCATAAAAAAGGTAAAGCTGTTTCTGGAGTTAATACAGCATCAATATTTTCCTCTGCTAATTTTTTATATCCTTGAGTATAACCTTCCAAAGCACGATACCAACCTTGGGAGTTAAACTTAATTTCATTAGGAATATTTCCTTGAATAATTCCAACTTTTAAAGCTGCTTCTGGTTCTGGATTTAAAGGAGTATTATATAGACTAAACCCTATGATGTGGAAAAATATTAAAGTTATTATTGCTAGAAGGAAGAAGTAAGAAAGAAGAAGTGATACTAAATGCTGTTTATAGAGTATTATTTTGTGCAGATGGGGGGATGGGGGGATGGGGAGATGGGGAGATGGGGAGATGGTTAGAGAAGATGTTGAAAAAGTACCTTTTGATAACAGGATTTGATATGAGAAGAGAAACTTTACTAATAAGTTTAGTTGCTCTGGATTATTTTGTTTTTGCCAAAATTTAATTTGTTGAAAATTTCCTGGATTTTGCTGTAATTTTGCTTGAATAAAAGCTTCCCCAAATAAAGCATTTACTGTGACAATAGCTACTGTAATTGTAATTGGTCCGGATAATTGACCAAGGTGTAAAATTACTAAATTATTGGGACTCTGAGTAAAAGCTAGAGACGTCCACCAAAGATTTCCTAAACTCCAGATTTTCTCCAAACAACACCATAAACTTATGCCGAATAAAATTCTGGCAAATGAGGATATTTGATTTGAGAAAGGTACAGAAGTTAAAAATCCAAATAAAATTGCCCAAATAGCAACTAAAATTGCTCCCCAAAGAGTAATAAAAATCCAACAAAATAGAGCGATCGCCAGACTAGCTAACCAAGGAATTCCTAACCAGGTCATCGGATGAATTCCAGTTATCCAAAACAAGGCTAAACCGTGATAACCTATTCCCCAAGTTAAACCCAATACAAATTTATCCAAGGATTTTTTCTGTTGAATTACCAATATCCAGAGAGGAGCTAAAGCTACCCATCCAAGAAACCATACACCTATTGGCGCTGTGGTCATTCCCATTAAAATGCCACTAATAAATGTTATAAATAAGTAGATCATTTCAGTTATCAGTTATCAGTACCTCGTGTAATAGCTATCCATTACCCATAAGTCTTAGAAGTATTCCCGGGTGAGGAGTGTGGGGAGTTTGGGGAGTTTGGGGAGATGGGGAGATGGGGAGATGGGGGGAGAAACAGAGCATTCATTATCAAAAAGCCTCCAATTAAATACATTTACTCTTGGGAAATATCCATTTTCTGGTAGACACATAACTTCTCTCTTTTGTCAAATTTTATGTTGAGAAAGATGTGGGTAATCGATAGGTGTAATAGGGAGGCTTGAAATACTGAATTTTCTTTTTTTATTCCTTTTAAAGGGGAGGCTTTAAACCTAATTTTCTGGTAAAGATAAATAAAAATTAAAACGAATAATCCGAAAATGAATTCAGCATCCAGTGTTGAAAAAGTTTTTAGCACTTTGAATCTCTATCGCTATTTTACTTACGGATAATTAAACCAACTGATTGAATATCATTTTTGGAGATAATAACTCTTTTCTTAACTGTTCATATCAATATTGGTTTAAGACTAGACATCTCCAGAAATTACATGAAATCGAAAAAATTGTGCAAATACATGAATCTTCCCATCTCTCTATCTCCCTATCAATCTTTAGTAGCAAACATTAACGTATTTCATATTGATTATCAACCTGCAATAGGGTGATCGCCACCCAGGGGCTTTATCTAAAATCTAAAAACTGTTCCGTAATAGTTTAATGACATGAAATCGAAAAAATTGTGCAAATACACGAATCTCGCCATTTCCCCATCCCC
>JAAUYL010033137.1_pt1 | contig 29197 bp, 34 predicted proteins | sample 7278011 | NCBI WGS metagenome assembly JAAUYL01 (sample SAMN14350225, study PRJNA611818) | marine sediment metagenome | isolation source: surface marine sediment (1.8m) | place: French Polynesia: Moorea | collected 2018-08
AAACATTGGCCAGTCCTACGAGGGCCGAGACATGGACGTCTTGGTCATCGAACAAGCCGGAAGCGGTGCCCCCATTGTCTGGATCGAGGCCGGCATCCATGCCCGCGAGTGGATCTCTCCCGCTGTCGCGACCTGGTTGATCAAGGAGCTTTTGGCTGACAACGGAAAGTACACAAGCAAGATCAACTTCCACATCCTGCCCGTGGCCAACCCCGATGGTTACGAGTACTCCAGGAATTCCGTACGTAAAATGTCATGTCAATTCTATTCGAGCTAATCTAAATTATTGAAAATTAATCGACCGCAGGATCGTTATTGGAGGAAGAGCAGGTCTCCACAGAAAAATGGTTGCTACGGTGTCGACTTGAACAGAGGCTGGGGATACCATTGGGCAGAATCTGGTGTGTCGACGAATGCTTGTTCAGATGTTTACTGCGGAGAGTCTCCCGACTCGGAGATCGAGATCAAGAACATCCAGAAATACGTCAAGGCTCTGGAATCCGTGCCAGCTCTTGGTCACTGCATTCACAGCTATTCCCAGCTCTGGCTCTGGCCCTACGGATATGCCTACAACGCGTACCCCGACAACTATCAAGAAATCGTATGTCAACTTTTCGGATAGATGGAGTCAATTTTCAATTACCGTTTGCTCTTCGCGTTTTCACAGAAAAAGTTGGCCGAGGACGCAGCCGATGCTTTGTACCAAGTTCATGGAACCGTATTCGACCCGATCAACTCTGCCGAACTTTATCCTGCCGCCGGAGCCTCGGACGATTGGTACAAAGGAGTGTTGGGAACCAGGTACTCCTTCACGACAGAGCTTCGCGATACCGGATTTTGGGGTTTTGAGCTGCCCCCAAGTAAGATGATTTATCTTGAAATACTTGATTTTCAGATAATCATCGTTTTTTCCACAGATCAAATCATTCCTTCCGGTGAGGAAATGTGGGCTGGCATGAGCGTGGTTTTTGACAAGATCATCGCCGATGCAGCGAAGCAACCTTAAAAAGTCAGGTCGCTAGCGGGGTTTACATCGTACAATTTCAGTCTTGTTCTCGTGAAGAAAACAAAAACCTTTGTTTTGATTTTTTTACTTGTCAAATTGTTTACAATATTTGAGGCGTTTAATAAATAAAGCCTTCATCCTCATGAACAAAGACAAATGTTAAAACTCAAAATAATTTTCATTTAGATAAACTGTAGAGCAAAAGGGTTCAAATAGGTTCATTTGGTCGGATTTTGTTGGAAAATCTTCTTGCTTTCAAAATCATCGAGCGAGAGAGATTTGGGATTGGCTTTTTTCGACACATTTTTAACAACTGGGGCAATCGATTTTTTGCAATTTTCTTGCATATTGCTTTCCTTGTGATTTCCAAGGTCTCTCTCTTTCTGTAGTGTCCAGAGGCCTTTGTGTGTGCCATTTGAGTCACCAAGCGTCGAAATTCAGCCTCGAAATTCATTCGAGGCTGGCAAAGTGGTGCCATTTTTGTGCCAAATCACCGCACAAACATGACTTCGTCGCTACTGAGGCTGGTTCTCTTGCTGCTGTCATTGAAATGGACCACCTCGGATCTGGCGTCTCGAATTCGCCATTACGACATCTTGGACAAGACCGACTTGTCCCACAACATTGTCAAACGTGGCCTGGATCCCACTAGCAGCCACAAGTTTAACAAGATCCGAGAAGTAGGCTTTCGCACTCTCGGCCGCGACTTTCACTTGATACTCTCCCCCAAGAAAGGCCTGCTCCATCCAAAATTCAAGGCTGTTGAAGTCTTCGACGAAGATAGTAGTGCTCCCGAACAAGTGATACCCATAGACAATGAAAACTTTTACGAGGGCCGATTGTTTGGAGAGATCCAATCGCGGGCATCGGTCCACTTGGAGGTACATTGGAATTTTGATTAATCCGACTGGAAATAAGAGTATTTTTGACGTCAATCGTTCAAATTGCAGGACGGTATTCTCACAGCCAAAATCGAAACGCCAGAGGAAACTTACCATATCGAACCCTCGTGGAGACACACTGGGCAAAACAATGACGATCAATCCATGATAGCTTACAAAGAATCCGATGTACTCGAGCCACACCCTGCGGACCAAAACTTGCCACAACTGCCCAAGGTTCTTCAAAAAAATGGTTTCTCAATATAAACTTAGTTCAAGGCAATAATCCTTTGCAGACTTGCGGATATGTCAAGGAAGAGATGGAAGATGAGGTTGAGACAGATGACGACTTTGACGAGGGCGAATTCGAACAATCACTAAATCGCACGAAACGTCAAACCACCGAGGAGCTTTTTCTCGACCTCAGACAGACCCGATGCCCACTACTGCTTGTCGCCGATTATCGTTTCTTCAACGAGATGGGCGGCGGGAGCTCCAAGACGACCGTCAACTATTTGATCAGCCTGATCGACAGGGTGCACAAGATCTACGAAGAGACCGTGTGGCGCGACACGAACGGTGGCCAAGGCTTTTCGGGCATGGGCTTCATCATCAAGAAGATCGTCGTCCACCGGAAGCCGACCCTGGTTCGCGAAGGCGAAGTCCATTACAACATGGAGCGCGACACCTGGGACGTCCGGAACCTGCTGGAAGTGTTCAGCCGCGAGTTCACCCACAAGGACTTTTGTCTGGCGCACCTCTTCACAGACATCAAGTTCGAGGGCGGCATCCTCGGCCTGGCCTATGTCGGGTCGCCCCGTCGCAACTCTGTCGGCGGGATCTGCACTCCCGAATACTTCAAGAACGGCTACACGCTCTACCTCAACTCGGGGCTCAGCTCGAGCCGGAACCATTACGGCCAACGGGTGATTACCCGCGAGGCCGACCTCGTCACTGCCCACGAATTCGGCCACAACTGGGGCTCGGAGCACGATCCCGACTCAACCGAGTGCTCGCCGTCTGCAAGCCAGGTAAGAAATAAAGCAAAAATCAAGAAGAGCACACAATTAACAGTCTCTTTTTTATAGGGTGGATCTTACTTGATGTACACCTACTCGGTGAGCGGGTACGACGTCAACAACAAAAAGTTCTCCCCGTGCAGCCTGCGATTTATTCGCAAGGTCTTGCTGGCCAAATCGTCTCGCTGCTTCACCGAGCCCGAGGAGAGCTTCTGCGGCAACCTCAGGGTCGAGGGCGACGAGGAGTGCGACGCCGGCCTCCTCGGCTCCGAGGACACCGACGAGTGTTGTGATGAAAATTGCAAGCTTCGCTCCAACGCAAAGTGTTCAGACAAGAATTCTCCCTGTTGCATACGTAAGCTAGTGCCAATCTTTAAACCAAGAATAGGTTTATAGGGTTGGCTCCTTTTGTTTCAGGATGCAATTACATGTCTTCTGGTGCGACGTGCAGAACTGCCAATTTTGCCACTTGTGAAGAGAAGGCCGAATGCTCCGGGAAGTCAGCCGAGTGTCCGAAAAGTCTGGCCATGCCCGATGGCACCGAGTGTATCGAAAGAGGAGAGTGTCGCACTGGAGAATGCGTGCCATACTGCGAGACCCAGGGACTCCAATCCTGCATGTGCGACACCGAGCAGGACGCGTGCATGAGGTGCTGCCGGCGCAACCTCAACTCCACATGCTTCCCGATCATGGACAAGGACGGCAACCCCGACCAGCTCCTCGGGGGCACCCCCTGTTTCCAAGGCTTTTGCAATGCAGAGGTAAGGTTTCACAGTTAAGAAGTTGGATTTTTAACAATTCGATTTCTCTTGTAGGGTCAATGTCAACGGACGATGCAGGACGTTGTGGAGCGCATCTGGGACTTTATCGACGACTTTAACCTCAACACCGTCATGAAGTTCCTCAAGGACAACATCGTCGGCACCGTGGTCGTCGTCAGCCTCCTCTTCTGGGTGCCCATATCGTGTCTCATATCTTACGTGGACAAGAAGCGAGCTCAAAAGGTAAGCAAATAAACATGGAAATATTGAATGGCATTTCACTATGCTGAATTTGTGTATTTAGGACGAGGAAGAATGGGAGTGGCGGAGGACCGACGAGCTTATTCACCCTTCGGACAGACGTCGCATTATTCATGTGCGAGTCCCGCGTCGCTCAAGCAATGGGCAACAGCAAAACTGCGACTTGATTTACAACAACGGAGCTTCCCGAGTGATCAGGGCCATGCCAAGCCAATCGGCCATGTGAAATTATTTAGTATTGGAAACTTAAAGACACCAAAGCAACAGACGACAGTAATATCTATAGGTTACCCCCCGATAAATATGGTTGCGTTTTGTACAGATCTCATACCTACATGATTTAGCAGAACAGAATACTCGAGAGAACTGATCTAGTCAGTAATTAAATAATTAATAATAATGATAAGCACAGACCATGTGTTCGCCCACAAAATAAACGCTTTTTGTATTGCCAAAGAAAGAACAAACATTTCAACGACTCAAGGCTCTGATCATTCATTTATCGCGGTTCGAAGGATTTTCAGAATTTTAAGAAAATAGATTTTCATAACGTGTAGAGGTGGATAATTTGGCAGTATGTGGAAGGGAAGCTTAAAAATAAAATATGGTACAGATATGAGCAATGTACAAACGATGTAGTGTGTCAGTGTAAGTAAGTAGAAATGAGATGATTGGTGTTGTCAAAATCTAATAAATATTTCAATAGATTTTCAAAAAGCGGCGGCTGTTGTACTAAATCTAAAAGAGATGTGAAGAAGACGACTTCTTGGCTACACGATAGAACTGTCTTATTTGTTTTGCGAGTATTTCTATGGATGGGGTGGATAAAAAACTATGCTGCCACTTCCGGTGCACTCGTGCAGGTCGGCTCCATGGACCCGGCGCTGCACTCGCACTTGGTCGTCTGACTCCACGTCACTGGCGGTGTACAACTCCTGTAAAAGTTTGACTTCTCCTCGATCACCTGGAGGTGGATCATCATCTCGCAGTTGAGCGAGACCAGCTGTGACGAGAGCTCCATGAGCCTCCGCTCGTTGTCCTCAAACTCGATCTCCACGTCTGAAAAGGTTAAAGTCAAGACTTGTCCCAGATATTGTTAAAGAATCCTGCTCACCCCTGAGATAAGCAAGTTTGTTCGTGGCGGACGCTGCGAGCTCGTTGGCCCTTCTTTGAAGGTCGACGGCGAGATCCTTGGCGCCGCCGATTTTCGCCGTCTTCTCGACGAGCGACCCGCTCACGTTCTTGAAGCCGTTGTTCAACTGGTAGAGCTCGGTGTTGGCCTTGTCGGCCTGCGACTTGGCCTTCAAGGCTGCGTCGGTGGCGGACTTCACCCTGTTCTCGTTCTTGATGTAGTCCGTCTGCAAGCTCTTCTGTCTCAGGGCGAGATCTTGGACGTCGATCACGGACAAGTCGGCGGCGTTGACCGCGCTCTCCATGTCGTTCTCGATCTGAAATATTTTAATTTGGACGATATTTAGAAGAACTACCACAATTTTTTTCCGAAATACAAAGACAATCTGAGAAATAACAAAAGATAGAAGCGAACGCAGGTTTCGATTCCTTGATATTCTTAATTATTTTTGGAATATTTTCCCGAAATTACCTGAGCAAGATCTTTACGAGCCGTGTCGATGTCCGTTCGCGTGTTTGTCACGGCCAAGTCAGCGGCATCTTGGGACTCTTCTGCATCGCTGAGAGCCTTGGTCACCTCTTCAGCACCATCAAGTTGAGCTTGAGCGTCATCCCGGACGGTCTGTGCTCGAGCCCTCAGGTCCATCGCCGTGCTCAGGTCCTCTGCCGTGTCCGCCAAGATCTGGTCGACGTTGACCACTCCCGAGATGGCGTTGTTGATGTCTTCAGCCAGATTTCCGATTTGGGTAGCATCCAGATCCAGTTCGGCACCCAAACACTAAACGAGAAAAAAACGTATCAGTTTGCTGACAAGAAAGCAATTTTTAGATTTACCTCGTCGGCCAAGGTCTGGACGTTCTCCGGAGACGCTTTGTCGCTCGTGGTGAAGTCGTCGATTGTCTGAGACAAGTCGCGGGATCTTTGCATTTCACCAACCGACCGGTTCATTGCCTCGTTGGCCATGTCGAAGGCCGCCTGGGCGTCCTTGGCTGCGCCAACGGCCTTGCCGTGAGCCTTGGTGATGTCGCGCAAGACCTTCTCCGCTTGGCGATCCTTGTCGACGAGCATCCCGTCCGCGGTCTCGGCAGACTTGACGGCCTCTTCGGCCTTCGAAAGCGCTCCGTTTAAGCAAGCGAGGCCACCACATTTCCCACAACCTGCTCCACCACAAAGATCATCGCACGGTTCGTCGATTGAGGTCTCGCCATCGCAAACTTGCTGATTCAAGCCGGGGATTTTGGACTCCAGGTTGGCAATCTGGTTGATGATCTCCTCGAGCGTTTCCTGATTCTGTTCCTGAGTCTCCTTGAAGGGGACGCGCGATGTGTTCATCAGAGTCTCAGTGGCTCTTCTCTGGATCTCGGAATCGGCAAGTTGGCCGCCATCACGTTGAACATTGTCGACCCGACGTCTAGCCTCGTCAGATTTTCGCTTGGCCTCCCTGGTCAGGTTCAGGGCGCCCTCGACGTTGGCCTCCTGCAACCTGGTGATGTTGTCCTTCATGCTCTGGGCGGCGATCTTCTTGTTGTCCGCGTCCTGCTTGAGGTACTTCAGGGTCGACTTGGACTGGAGGATGGCCTGCTTCGTGTCGGCGAGGTCGCTGTCCAACGTCTTGAGCTTCTGGGTCGTCTCCGTCAGCACCTCGGAGATCTGATCGATTTCACCCTGGACGCCCATGAGCTCCTCGTTGGAGATCGAGGCGCTGTTCAGGATGTTCTTGATCTCGGCCAGCTTGGCCTCCATTTCCTCGAACACGCGGGTGTAGGCTCCAGTGGCACCAGTCCTCTTCACCTTCTCAGCACGAGCAACCTGCTCCTCGGTCTGATTCTTGAGGTCGTTCAAGATTCGATCCCAGTTGGTGAAGCACTCTCCGCATGGCAGACACATTGGTAGCTCACCATGGGGGATGGTTCTGTTCAAGACAGGATGATCGGGACCGATATTGGCCTCCTGGACGAACCCTCGAGCACACTGGTCACACTTCTCTCCACCGATACCTAAAAAATAGCACAATTACAATTGGCAAAAAATCAAACATCTAGTCTCCATCACCAGCAAACACCAACCTAACCAAAAATATTAATTTATAGGTACTAAGATGCCTGCACCAAATCATGCTAAGATTGAAAAAACATGTGAAATTCTGAAAAATAAACCGTCATTTGGTGACTTTAACGACAGCATAAGTAGATAGATGCATACCTTCCAAGCAGATGCATTTCCCCGTGATGTGGTCACACTGGAAGGACTGTGAGCCCTGGGGGTTGCAGTTGCAGGGGAAGCACTCGACTTGAGGATCTCCATAATAATTCTCCTCGCACTGATCGCACTTTCGTCCTCCGAATCCCGGTTTGCAATCACACTGTCCGTCAAACTGGTTGCAAGTCTCTGATGAAGAACCAACAGGATCGCAATCGCAAGCCTCACAACCTTCGCCACTGGCAATCTTCCAATGATTTGGAGCACACCTTGAAAAATCGAATTTGGTTACAGATTGGTCAAAAGTCGGTTAGTCTGTTTTATATCTACTTACTGGTCACACATAGGTCCTATGACATTCGGCAGACAATGGCAGTCTCCTGTGAAGCGGTCGCAGTCGAACCTCTCGGGATCCGTTCCCAAGATGTCGCAGGTACATTCTCTACAAACATCGCTGACGGCGTTGCCATAGAACCCGGGCTTGCAGTATTCGCAATGCTCGCCCTCCGTGTTGAAGAGGCACTTCAGGCACACCCCCGAGCTGGGGTCGCAGTTTCCGGTATCGTCGTGGTTCCAGTTCTCGCTGCAGTTGCACGACACACAGGAGCCCCCGGGGATCTCGGGGTTTCCATAATAATTGTCCGCGCACACGGAGCAACGCAACCCTAAACGAATATCCATGATGATAAAATATCCCAAGATAGTTTTCAGATTTGAATTTACCATCATATTCGATCTCGCACTCGCACACCGGCTCGTTGTTGGTCGTGTCCAAGAAGCACCTGTCGGCGAAGGAGTGGCCGCTGGCCTTGGTGTTGGGGCATGGGCACTCCCGACACGGGATCCCCGCCTCGAGCTTCGGGTCGCCATAGTAGCCGTCGAGGCAGATCTCGCAGTGGAACCCGGTAGTCGCGTCGGCGCAATCGGTACACTCCCCGGTGGCCTTGTCGCAGACGGAGGCGTGGCCGTTGCACTCACAGGGTTGGCAATTCGGGAAGTTCCAGTAGCCAGGTTGGCACTCGTCACATTGCCGCCCATAGGCATTTTCCGCACAATTACACTGCCCATCCGTTTCTCGACAAAATGGGTCCAATGATCCAATATTGTGGCAATTGCAAGCTGTAACATAGAATAAGTATACTTAATATTAAATATACTCCATGATTTCACGAGTTTTTATCTACTTCCACAGAATATCTAAATACAGTTACTCTGTAGAATGCGTGTGCGTACGATTTTTCGCACTAAACAAAGAGAGAATATGTGTACCGTTCTGTCCTTATTTTCCTGCGTTAAGCGCAAAATTAACTGTTCAAGAAAGAATTTATGGTCCTATTTTCAGTTTTGGAGTGAGGATGGAGAGCTGGAGACCATGCTAAATGCCACGAGTTTGACTGTGGAGGCACAACTTCAGCAAGAGCTTGATGTTTATACCAATCAGTTTAACTTTCAATTGGATAAAATTGAGGAGCCCCAGAAGTTTTCCGTTGACGTATTTGAGTCTTTCGAGAAAAATCCAGAAGTCATCCTTGAGCGACAAAAAAGATCTTGTCCAAGTGGTGTAGGGAACTACGGTTTCAACAGCTTCAACTTTTTGACCTTTATGGTCTTGGTCTTCAACGCAGTTGCGAATACGGTGAGCAATTTCACAAGTTTTTTATCATTATATCTAACAATTGCAATTGTATTTTCCAGAATAACAACATCAACAACAATAACAACAACGACAACGACATTAACCTGAACAGCATCTCGCAAGATTCCAGTAATACCATATCGAACTCCGACAACCAGAATGACATCATGGTCATGATTCTGCCAGTCCCAGGAAAAAGGAAAAGACGATCGCTTGCATTGGAAAAGGGTCTTCTTGATCAGTGCGGTTTCACGGATTTTATGCTCTCCGAAATCCTGGACAATTTAGCTGAAACCGTCGATAATGTGAATGAGGACAAGTCTTGCGAAGGCTACATATTTTGCGAGTCATTGAAGAGCTTGTCCACAAGCCTTCTGCTGGACGACATCATAAACATCACGGACGGACAGTTTCTGTCTACTATTAAGTGCGAGCACCTCTTTCCCGAGTGTCTCTACTATCTTGGCAAATGATGAATATGGACTTGTATATAGGAGATCTGCACAGCAGGGTGACAAGAACTGCGCCTCCCATCGAGTGCCCCGGGGGCGTGGGCAACTTCGGGTTCAACTCCTATGACTTGCTCACGTTCGGCCTCCTCCTCATGGGCGCCGTCTCCTCGGCCGTCATCGTCAACACCAACAAGAACGAAAACAACAACAACAACAACGACTTCCAGGCCTCCCTGGGCGCCATCAACACCAACATGCAGATGGCGTCGGCCGACCAGACCAGCACCAACATGGTCATGATCACCGTGCCGCCCTCGGGTACCCCGATCGTAGTACCTGGGGGCAGGCTGCTGTCGAACGGGATGGTCAACTTGACGGAGGGGGCCGAGACTCCCGGAGTGTCTTGGAAGAGCGACAAGTTTCAGGCGTTTGACGACGGCAGGATCATTGAAAAAGTTGACGACGGTAATGGAACGATTGTGACGAGGCAAACCAGAGGAATCGTCGCTTTCGGGACAGTCGATGATCGTAACCTTTTCCATTTAATGCCGACAATACGAGGTCAAGCTGTGACTTGGAATCTTCTGCGAAAACTAAATACAAACCAGAGAAATCGAGCGGCCAAGAAGGACAACGCCGCTGTCATAGACTTTGATGCCAGACCTGTTTTTGTTCCTCAGAAAGATATTGACATGTTATACGAAGAGGCTGTTCGTGAACACGGGTCTACCCTGGTTCAAATCGCAGCCCCGCCCGTGGGCCCGCCTCTCATAATTCCAATCGGATCCCTTTTGGATGACGGCAACGTCTTGCTTAATGATGGAGTTGACATAGCAGGTAAAATATCTTGATTTTTTCCAAGACAAATGTTTAATTTTTCCCTCTGATTTTTAGGAGTTTATTGGGAAAGCCTAGATAGGAAATTGTTCGCAAACGGGACGATCGTTTACAAAGCCACTGATTTCAAAGAGACTGCCAAGATTGCATATGGAACAGTCAACAAGTTGGGCGTGATAAACTTGATCCCCAAGATTGGGAGCAGGAAAACATCCCTGAGATTGCTGAGGGGTCTGAACGTGAAGCCTCTGACGCCATTGCCAAGCAAAGTCACCAGACTTCCTGTGCAAATTGACGAGAACACTCTGAATCAATTTTCAAGATCCAAGAGGTCCACCAAAGGATTGTCAAGGGTTGTCCAAGACTTGCGATTGAAGTTGTCCTTGCTGGATGTAATCGGTGACTTGTTACCATCATCCAACTCGACTCAAAATGACATAATCATGGAAAAACATGTGACAACAATGTTGTGTGAAATAGTGTTGGACAATTTTGATGAGATTGAAAAAGAAATGCCAAGAAAACACGAATGCTTTCTTCGACAGATTGAAAGTATGTGCAAGAACTAATTCTATGCTTCCCTACTTTTTTCAGATGCTGAGAAATTTGCAACCCTTCAGAGATCCTCTTCCTAACTTCCGGTCTCCATGGCATCGACCCTCTTATGGGTTTCAAAAACCACAATTTAGAAGCGGAAGTGGACAACCACCGGAAGAATTTCTTCCTCCACCATCAAAATTAATTTCATCCAAAACAGCAGCCACGTTGCTGGATCACATTGTCCAGAGTGGTGCTTCAAGCAGCAAGTCCAAATCTAAGACCAAAAGGAAGACCACGACAACTCCAGCTCCTCCTCAGCCCGTTTTGTGGTTTCCAAATAACAATGCAGATTGTGGAGGAAGCAATAAAGGTAAATAAAATTATACACAATTTAGAGGATTTTCTTAAATGCGACAATCTTGCACAGGTAGTGACGAGATCGGCACGTTCAGCCTAATCACTCTGCTCTTGTCCGTCTTTAATATCATCAACCTCGTGGCCTCCAATGTCAACAATAACAACAACAGGAACAATATCAACGACAATGCTGGCAACATCAACACTGCCGACAACACCGAGAGCAACGCCAACGCCAACGGTATGACCGCCACCCAGGTAATGATGGTACCACCTGGAGTTGGACGCAGAAAACGGGACACATTGTCAAGTTTAAAAGGACAAAATGGCTCTACTACTTTGTGGGCGAACTCTTCCATGGTGGTTTTGGATAATGTCTTGACATGTGAATTGCCAACACAACTGACTCCCGACTTCATCGAAGAGCTGCCTCTGGGAATTATGATGGCCCTGAATGCCTGGCAGGTTGCTGAGCACGGCAAGGCCGCATGTCATGAGAGGAACTTTTGCGAGCTCGGCTTGAACAGCGGGGTCTTTGGCAAGGGATCAATGCTTGTGGGAAGACTAGCATCTCAAATCATGGCCAGGTGGTTAGCCGACCACGATAAGCATGAACACGATCTGATTGAGGCCTACTCGAGGGGAGAGTCATTTGAAGACTGCCACACATTGTACGGAGATCAATGCCAGACTGAAGAGTGGACCAGCCACTTGGACGAGATCAAAACTGGCGCAAAGTGCGGCCAAGCATAGATTTGAAATAAAGCTGATTTTGTAACTTACGCAGGCATCCGTCCGCTCCGAATCCATAGAACCCGGGGGCGCACCGGTTGCACCTCCTGCCGGCGACGTTCTTCTTGCAGGGGCACTGGCCAGTGTACTTGTCACAAAGGCTGGACTCCGAGCCGGTGTTGTCGCAGTCGCACTCCTTGCTGAACCCGCCCTCGAACGAGTACATCGAGATCGACTTCAGAACGTCTTTGCAGACCTCGGGGATGTCTTCTGGTCTTTGCCCAGTGACGAAGAGCTCGCGACAGTTGTTGTCGTCAAAATCTTTTTGCAAGGCCAATGCCGGCTCTTCGCCATCGAAAATCTCCAAGGTGTCTGTTTTAGGAATGAGTGCGATCTGAAAAAATATATGTTGGTTAAGAACTGGCGCTTGAAAATGTTCTTTCGGATTACCGAATCGATGAGGATGTTGGCCTTGGGGTCGGGGGTGGCGGGGTCGTACTGGTCGAACGTGAACTTGATCTGGTAGCGCTGTCCCTCCTCTAAGCACAGGGGAGGCTCGATCTCGGTGTACGGCTTGTCGGGCGACATGGAGAAGGGGATCTCGCCGTCCACGGTCTCGTTGCACTTGCCCTCGGGGTTGACGGGGCCGTCGACGCGAATCAGCTCCACCTTGGCGTTCTCCCACGGGTTCGGGTAGTTGGGGTTGTGTTCGTGCCTCACTACCAGATCGTAGTCCATGTCGGTGAAGATGGACGGTACGTCGAACGTCAGCGTCGAGCCCTCGTTAACCTGCATGAACCCGAATCCCGTCCAGGTGTTTTCTGCTGGATCCTTGCTCGGCTGACGTCTGATCACGGTCGTTGGCTGAAAAGAATTGGATTCAGTCAAATCGATTTCAAAGCACCAATGTTGGTAAGAATTACAGGATTTTGACTGCCATTAGCCAGCTCTCCCTCGAACAGGAGGTAGTCAAGGGCGCCGGTGAAGTAGCCGTCGTTGACCTCATCGCACCGCCGGCCTCCAACGTTAGGTCGACACTTGCACTGTCCCGTCAGAATGTCACAGTTGTTGTCATATGCTCCACCAATGTCACAGTCGCAAGGTTTGCAACCATTGGGATCATCAAGGGAGAGGCCATAATGCTCGTCCAGACACTGATCGCAATCCCGACCAACCACAAACCTCTTGCAAGTACAATCGCCCGTCGTCTGATCACATCCATCATTTGAAACAATACCGTCTATGTTGCACGTACACTCTGAAAAAAGAACGTGGTTTTTAAATAGGAATTCTTAAAACAATTTTAATGTAGGCTTACCCTGACAACCGTCTGGATTTTCTGCTGTGAAATTCCAATAACCATTTAAGCATTTGTCACATCTTGTCCCGTTGACAAAGGTCTTGCAATGACATTGTCCAGCGATGAGTTCTTCCTCCTCGTCCGTTCGGGCATCGCAGAGTCCTTCGTCGATGGTTCCATCAGGTTCGCAATCACATTCTAAAAATAACTTAGGTAACAAACTTGCCATTTCTAAGCCTAATTACGAGCTTACGCTTGCAAATCTCGGGATCGGTCAGCTCAAGGGCGGGGTCCTGGTAGAAGCCCTCTTTACAGAACTCACATTGCCTCCCCTCGGTGTTGTGAGTGCAGTTGTCACAGACGCCCCCGCTCACGTTTCCAGTGGCCGCGTAGACGGACGGGTTGAAGTAGCACGAGTCGGCATGCTCATGGCAATTGCATTCTGATTAAATCAGAAATGAATTAACAATCGGACAAAAATAATCAGCTCGAATCTTACTCTTGCACTCGTTCTTCTTCTTGCCGGTGGCCGGCCTCCATGGGACGTCGTTGTAGTCGGGCAGGCAGTACTCGCAGTTGTTGCCCATGGTGTTGTGGGTGCAGTCGCACTTGCCATGAATCATTCCAAAGATATCCTTGTGCTCTTCCTTCTCAGGCAAACATCGTTCAGCATGACCGTAGCAGGAACAGGATCCACGGACTGTCATGTCATAGATGGCATAGTAGTACTTTTCCTGTATTTCCCGAGAAAAACAATTAGTTTATTCCATAAAATTCTGTGAAATGAAATATTCTCACCTTGATGTCCTGCCGATTGGTCTCGAGGTTTTCGTCGCCGAGGGTGTGCAGCTTGGTCATGTGAATTCTCAAGTTGGTAGTCTTGAGCAGATCCTGGACCTCCTTCGAATACGGATTGAAGCCGGGACTGTGGATGTTGATGTTGGGCGGCAGGACTCGGTAGATCACGGTGCCGAAGGTGCTGGGCACAATCTTGGAATAGCGCGACTGGCACACGGTCTCGTTGAGATATCTCGGCGCTCCCTGTTTATAATTAGATGGTTGTTAATGAATGCAAATGTAAACATAAACATATCTAGATATGGCTTCTCTTCTACATACCATTCGGATTTCGGGAAATGACTTTTCACAGTCGGAGGCAAAGTATCGGTGGATCTTCCAGGTCTTGCCCCAATCGTAGGACTTCTCGATGTACATGGCGGAGGGCCTGAACGACTTGTAGGTGATGATCAAGTGGGTCACGTGGAACTCTGCCTCGAGGTCCAACTGGATGGTGACATTTTCCTGGCTGTTCTCGGCCTGCCACCATGTCCTGTACTGGTTGGCGCGCACCTCTTCGGGCGGCTCCCATCGGTAGACAATGTTCGAGATTCGATGCGACGTCCTCGGGTTGCCCCTGAGGCCTTCGGGCGTCGAGTCGCACCAGAAGCATTTCTGAGCCTCGCGCTGAGTCTCGTCCAGATGCGAGAGGATGCAGTAGCGCTCCTTCCTGTCCGTCCCGCATGTTGAGGTCGTCGACAACTTGTCCTGGCGGCCGATCAGCAAGTTGCCGGTCGCAGGGTAGCACGACCGCTCATCGCAGCCTCGGCTCACGGGAGTGTAAGCCTCTGCGAGTTTTGGCAGGGTTAAAAGGAAAGTTAGTTATCGAATCATCATGCACGCATCAACATTCATTATGCCATCACCAAGGATATAAAATCTGTGTCAACCTTGACCACTAAAGTACCATCACCAAGTTGGCATTAAAGTAAGCATAAATATGGCCTTCCTCAACCTCATTATACGAGTAATTATCTAAATATGTTGTTTTACTTTCAAACTACTAAAGTTTCATAACGTACACATTCTATGGCTTCGCGTAGAAGCATATCTGCTGCCTCTTGTTCGTCCGCCGTTGGACGGATAAGTTTCTGAAAATTGTAAACAGATGACAATAAAACCAGTTTGTAGCAGTCCTTGGACTTTGGCAAGTCGGGGTTTTTCTCAGTATAAAAGTGCTTGCTTATTATTCGAAAAAATATCTGAAAACATGGAGGGCATTGTACTGACCTTTTTTCTACCTAAGAGTGTTGAAAGTTTAGATTTACATTGGTAAAGAAGCTTTTTCTTACCTGACTCAGGTGTAAAAAGGAACAAAACCATAGCTGCTGCGAGCAACCATGATAACCGAAATCGTCGATCCATCTTGTCACTGACTGTCACATTCAGTTCAGTTCAATCTCTTGTAGCACTCGCACTTCACTTGCACTGATCCCAAAATCTACTTCACGACCCCACAAACACTTCCGCTTCTTCGGCACTACATATTTTTGAATGGTCCTCTCCGTGAAAGCCGCCAACTTTTCAACTTTGGTGATCTCTTTTCCACTGTTGGAAGAAATTGCTTAGCTTCGCTCGCACAAATGTATGTACGGATTTGGCCTAAATAATTGTACTAACAAGTAATGTTTCTTGTTTTTCCTCCCATCTTTCTTGCTCGTTCGCTCCTCACACTCCAAATTGGGAACAGAGAGCCAGAGTTGCATCTCCTTCTTCTGCTTCCGACGACTCGACTCGGGTGGCGAGCAGAATGCGAAGGCGGAGGGGAGCTAGGAGATCCTTGGATCTTCTTGGCCATCTGTAAGCCACATGTTGAAGCTGGCGGAGGACGGGCGGACAAACAACTTCTTCTCGATGGGACGATGATGCGCGTGTGTAATAGACGTTCTGAAATGTGTACAGAGATTTATAAGAAATTGAATCCGTCAATGAGAACGAGCTCTCATGTTCAGAAAACCTTACATGAAGACACAATCCGTACAAAAGATCTCGTCCAGTGTGACTGTTGATACTAAATAGCTGGTGACTCTCCCGCCGTCTTCTTATAAATGTATTTTCCGAATCCGCTATTTCTGGTCGTTCACCACTCGGTCTTGGAAGACGCTTTTTTGCTCGTCGTCGGGGTGCGAAGTGTTTTCACATGTCAAGAAAATGGGACATTTTTGTTTCACATTCCACCTTTGGTGATGTCGTTGCAAACGGAGACAATGACAATTGTATAAGATGTAAATGTGGGCAGCACTCGCGCTCAAGATCCTGCGTTTCACCTGCACACCGGCGAGTCGATGCGCATCCGTGTCGTCCGAGCAACATTTGTGTTCACCTGGTCAAGTCAACGGGTCAAGCAAACTCGTTTTGACTTTTTTTTACCGAGAAATGATCTCCAATCTCCAATCCGTCGTATGTCTGTTTTGTTTCGCTTGACAAGTAGTCTTTGCCAGAGATGATCAAGGCAAAAGTACTCGTGGAGGTACGATTTTTCTCCGTTTTCTTTTTCCAAATTCCAAATTTTCTTTTTTCGAAATTAATTTGTTTTGTTTTGTTTTCATTTTTTTGTCTATTTTTCGTTTTCGGTGATACTTTTGGCGCAAGGTCTAAGCCATAATTGGATGTTCTTGTTAAAAAAGAAAATACTTAGCTACCTATATGTAACAATTTTTTATCGAAACCACTAACCAGTCATCGAAACGTTTTTCCAGCAAAGCAAATAATGAAGAATTAATTAGCGACCAAACCAAGATCCATTTCATAAATGTCCACAACAGTCCTGAATTTTGTCCCCTAAAGGAAAAGAAAAGTGCTGACTGTCAAAACACAAATATGGATTTTCATTAACATTAAAGCCAATTTTAAATCATAATAAAAAATGAAAACGCTTTAAAATGAATTTCCGACTTTTCAGTCTTGTCAGTATTCGTGGGGACCAAGAGTCGTATTACTAACTTTGTTATTCTGTTTTTGCAACCAGAGCAAAAGCGACCGGGCTGAATTCGAAACATATCTTCTGGAAACTCTGACGCGACGTCCAAAATCCAAAACAAAACAAAAGCGTGTGTGTTTGACATTTCAAAATTCTTGATTCTTTCCTTGATTTTGAGTCTTTGAATTGAAATATCTGCTCAACCAACAGACAGCTCGTCATGGACGTGAAAGCTAAAAGTAAGAAGAACTTTGACAAAAGATCTTGGAGGGCCAAGAAGTATGGCAACAAGGAGAAAGGTAAGCGAAATAACTCGAATCAGGTTTTTAAAAATTTTACTTGTTGCAGTCCCCTTCTCTAAATCGGTTCATTTAATTTGGTTTCGCCATTAACTCTTCATGTTTTAGTCGAGGGATGGCAGAACAGGCGAAAGAAATCGATACAGAGCAAGTACTTTCGGATGCTAAAGAAGGAGGGCAATGCCACAAACGCAAACCTGACACCGCTTGGGGACAGTCAAAAGCAGAGATCCGATAGGTAAGACTTAACTTAAGCCTTATATGTAGTTGCCATTGGTTTTCAATTGATGTTTTCATTTTCAGTAAAAGTTCAGGTGATACAAAGAAGCGAAGCTTTAAGCAAGAGCGAGAGGCATTTGAAAAAAGAAAGAAACTTGCTGAGAAGAGACAAAAGTCAGATGAAAAGAAGCAAAAGCATCTCGAGCGACAAGAAGCAATGAAACGCTACAAAGAACAGAAGGCCGAGAGGTACAAGGTGATGTGCAGAAAGAACTCGAAGGGTCAACCGCTACTGTCCAGTCGAATGGAGATGCTGCTCGACAAGATAAAGGCTTCTGAAGATACTTGAAAAACGACAGTTGTCATTTGTTTTGTAAATAAAATATTTCAAAGATTTCTTAAAAGTTTAAGAGCATGACGTTTTACGACTTAGATCAATTTTACGGAAATCTCCCCCTGGCTCAAATTCAATGATTTTTAAAAATCTCTGAAAGGTTTCGTGATTATGCCAATATGTCTTCCGACGTTTGCTGGTCCGCTAATTTCAAACAAGAAATAAATTTTGCCCTTTCTCGTTTGAGATACCGTTCGTTGAGCATCAAAACAAACTTCCACTGACAGGCAAGCAGCGCAGGCAGCCACCATTTTTGTTTTGAACTTCGAAAACTAAAACTGTCGTAGAGTGTCGAGAGAAGATTTTTCCCGTTGTCTCACGAATCTCATCTGCCAGGATGGGGAACAACTTTGTGAGGAAAACCTTCCAGCCGGACGTCACGCCCGATTGTCTGTCAGATATCACGCACGATCCTCAGGAAGGCTTTGATTTTGAGAGGAAACCTAGAGGTGAGTAGTTCAGAATCACTTTCTTTAGACCGCATTCAAATGCTATCTTTTGTAGAGAAAAAATACACGGACGCAGAGATGAACGCACTGAAAATCCCACACGAATATCGAGACTACTGCGCTCACCTCCTGATCCCTCTGTACAAGTGCCGCGACGACAATTTTCCATTTTTTAGCAGTTGCAAGCCTCAAGAACACGAATATATGCACTGCCAGTACGAAGAGTAAGTTCTTCTTGTGAATTATTTGGAGTGTTTCTGCTCATTGAATTTATCTTTTCAGTCGGATAATTCGCATGAAAGAGTGGGAACGCGAGCGACGACTACGTATCCGCGACAAACAGAATGGAACCCTGGCCGCCTAATTTATAAGCAAGCAAACAGACAGACAATTGACTCGTGTTGAAGTCAGAGCTCTTAAATTCATACTTGTTAGTGCAGAGAAGAAATACATAAGAAGAGATTGCAATTAAAGATGATAGCAAGGAAATCTCGCCTCCAACGGGCGCAAGGCAACGTCGTGCAAGAACCAAATCGTTCCCGCCATCCCTTCGAAAAGAGAATAGGGTCTATCGGCTTCTCGACAGCCGTGCTGACCATAATCAAACATGAATTTGGCAAAACATCTTGCTCTCCACAGATACTCTTCGTCGTTCGTGCTCTTGTAGAGGGCCAAAAATGCATAGGCGTTGCCGGCAGTCCCGTGACAAAGTCCGTAGCCTTTCTGTAGAACCCCTCGTTTCCAAATGACATCGCCGCAGGCTTTGGCGGCCTCGAAGTAGATCGGTAATCCAAAGGTGGAATGTCTGTAAAAAGAGTCATCTTTTTGAAGATTGGCAAGAGCTTAGCCATCGTGATCTTACGCGAGCAAAAAGAGATGGACGGCTCCAGGAGCTCCGTGACACCAATGAATGAGCTTGTCATTTTCGCTCCCCCTTGAGGACGGTAAATTGCCAGACCGGAATCTTTTCTTCACGAGGTAGTCGATGCTGGGCTTGACTAGACTTGTCATTTCGTCGGGCTTGAGCCACTCTTTGGCTAACAAGAGTGTATGGAGGATCCCGACCAGACCATGAGCTGCTCCGAAATACTGCTTTCCATGCCATTCGTACATCAACGGTGACGAGGACCCGGATGCCTTGGATCCGTCGACTCCAACGGCGATGACGGCTGCCGCGACGTCGCGAATCGCCTTGTTAAGATTTTGAGCAATGTCGCCTCCGAGATCAGGACATTTTGACTTGACATAAAGTAAGCTGTAGAGGTAGCCGACACGACCGTAGAGAAGTTCATTTGGCAAATCTGATTTGAGATCGAGGACCTTTGGGCAAAGCCTCAAAAGAGTTTTGGTGCTGTTAATGGCTTTCGATCGCCAATTCAAGTCCTTGATGTACTCTGCCGCCAGGATGGCCAAAGGACCGGCTTGTCCGCATAAAAATGTCACACGCTCTTTTTCGCCCAGCTTTGCCTTAGCTTTTTCCAAAGTTGACAGGGCCCACTCTTTCCGACCGAGTTTGTTCTCGGGGTCAACCGTAAGGAGCATGAAGGCAATACCCGATTTGCCGGTGTAAACGCTGGCATCTCCACCGACTTCATTCGGATCCTCGACGGCTTGGAGGACTTTTTGAAGCAGATTGTCCTTGCATTTCTGAGCATTTTGTAGGAACTCTTCTTCGTTTTGATCTTCTAAACAGAAGCTCTCTGTTAGAAATGGGTTGTTGAAGCAGCGATCGTCCATCTTTGAAATCTTCTTGACTTGCTGGGATGCCATGGCGACGACATTTGCTTTGTGCTCGTGGTATCAATATCGAGTTTTCACAACTTTCAGTTTCTTGACTTGAAGTTTCGACATCTTCGTTTCACATCGAAAGACGTCACGTGACGCATGCGTTATCAAAACAAACAAGACCGAAACTCAACAACACTAAGCGATTCGACGCGTTTCACCAAGTTCCAAGATATAAAAGAATAACAAAGCTCTTCAACATCATTTTTGCAAATGCGTCAATATTTCATTTATTAATTTAATTACTTTGATTGAAACACTTGAAAGGGCAACTGCATTCCTCCATGAGAAAATTGGTTAGAAAAAGTCGTGATTCTTTAAAGACTGAGCTTTTCTGCGAATTGGAAAGGCGTAAATCTGTTCTGTACAATGCTTGAGCAAGGAAGACACTCCACCGACGATGAGAAAAATGATCATTACCACTGTCAAGATGACTCTCCTGCAAGAAAAGGAAAGATTCCGAAAATCTGTTTCTTCAAATACTGAAAATGATACGCTTACGCGATGAACGGTCTGTCGTAAATGATGTTCAAAGGGGCATCGAGGCCAAGAGCGGCCTCGGTCTTGTCGATGGCAGGCACCCTGGGCAACGCGAACGCAATCGCCGTGATCAAGAACGTCACGGTGCAGATGATGGTAGAGGTGAAGGATGAGAAGCGCGAAAAGGCCAAGATGCCGATGAAAGCAAACGCCCAGAGCAGGATCAGGAAGAAGAGCCCCAGGCCAATGCCAAGAACCCTGGGACCCTCCATTTCGTCAGTCTCCTCCTCAGCCATGTTTACTGTTCTGGCAACCAACTTGCCAATGAGCAAAAATCGTAACCATACCTGACCTGAATGCTTTCTTTCCTTCCTGCTTGTACAGAATGTAATGATCGAAACCGGAATGACGCGTAAGTTTCACAACATTTGGAATCAACTTTTTAATGTTATATCAGGGTATATTCTCTTCTGATTTACAGATTTAAAGGTTTTTTTTCTTGCGAACAGAAATCTTTTGTTTGTCGCATCATTTTCTTTCTTTTTTTGTATCGGTTACGTTGAGGAACAGCGTGGGATTTGGGGCTGTGGGTGTGTACGCATACTTTAATTTAGCTTCATTTATAGAAACTTTTCTTTTGATTGAAAGTAAGAAAAAGGTTACAAACAGAAATAAGTTTCGGTGTGTCCGCCGGTCATGTCGGATCTACTTCTCCTCGCACCACTCGTTCTCCTTGCGAACCTGCTCCTCCTCTGACGGGGTAAAGTCGTTCTTGATGTTAAACGTCTTGCGGATCTCCTCGGGCGTCTTGCCCTTGATCATGTTGGCCACGGTCTTGCACGTGACGTCCAGCAGGCCCTTGATGTCCAGGTAGTTGGCGGCCAGGATCAGCTCGAAGAGGGTTCCCTGGTCGACTTTGAGGAAGTCGGAGTCCCACGACGAGATGTCGTCGGTCCGTTTCTCCTTGTTCTCGTCGTCCTCGGGCGGCGGCGGGTCGTCCTTGTGGTAGGTGCACCACTGAATCACCTTCTTCAAGATGGCCGCATTCACGTTGGGCAGAGGGACGGACTCCTCCTCGTCCTCCTCCATGCCGAGGTCCTCGAGCATAGTTTTGATGGTGACGCTTTGGCGGGCAATATCGACGTCGACTGTGAAAGTCTCACCATCGGAACTTTGAAGCTTGATGTTCGGCATTTTGTGTGAATGGATTTGGGCTTTTAGAAGGAAACTTCTTCAAAAGGACGCGTCAAAATGGGAAAATTCTCCTCCCAAAATATTTTTTTGCAGATTTTCGTTTCGCAATTTTTTGGCTTTGTTGCTCGCTTCAGTGCTTACAGTCGCTATGTGGATTAAAAAGTCAAATTTGCTTTGAAATGGTCAAAATTAACGTGTTTTGAGCTTAAAAAAGCCGCATCTGGTGCAGCTGATAAGCTTTCTGTCGGCTTTCCGCTTGTAGGTCGATGTTTGGAAAGAGATACAGGCGCAGCACACAATCCGTTTTGAGAGTATCGCGCGGTGAGTAATGCTTTTTTGACGCAAGTGCGTGACAGTCTTTTCGCGCAACCTTCCATAATGGTTTGGTGCTATGGCTACTTTTTCGTTTCCCTAGCAACAGAAAGGTCAAGATCATAGAAAGAAAACGTATAAAGAATGCCATTGCCAGGTGCCAAGGTTTATTTATTTGCCAACATTCTTGCTAAGCTCGACCCACTGTCAATGAGAAACTCCACCATTAAAATGCGCTATATACATTTAATTGGTCATAACATATGTCTATATAGATTTTTACAACATTAAAGTAGTAGTCCTTGGCCAACACATCTTAATCACTGTCGTCATCACTTCGATTGTTGCTGGCCTCAGAGCTGCACTTTCCTTCTGACTTCATTTCTTGATCTGACTCGGGAGGCTTCGGCTTGGACTTCTTGCCGATCCCTTTGTCCTTCACGGCCTTCTTTGCTTTGGACTTGCTGCTAGTGTTGTCGTCGTTGCTGTTATCACTGTTGTTGCTGCTCGAGTCGGAGTCCTCGATAAACTCTTTGCTCTTGAAGCCGGCGCCCGTCCCGGCGCTAGTGCTCACCGGTTTGGGAGCAGACGATTGCTTGGACTTTGACGATGAGGCTGACGATGAGCCTTTCTGCGCAGCCCTCTTGGCGGCCTTCTCTTGGCGTTTCAATGCCTTCAACTTTTCGAGGCCGCCCTCAGCCTTCCATTTTTCCATCTCAGCCTCGTACCTCTTTCTGTCCTCGGCTGCTTTTTGCTCCCATTCCTGAAAAGATCAATCGAGTTCAAAATTGATTACAGCATAGCATCAAACAAAGACTTGACCAACATACCGATTTATCCGCCAAGGCCTTCCATAGCTCTCCAGCCTTCCTTCCAATCTCTGTGATGGACAAGCCAGGATTCTTCTCTTTGATCTTGTCCCGGTTCTCGTTCATCCAGAGGAAGTAGGCGGACAAAGCTCTCTTGGGTTGACCTGGCAACTTGGTTTTCTTGACTTTTCGCTCACGTTTTTCCTTGCGTTGAGAACGCTTCTCCTCCCGTTCGGCCTTTTTCTTTTTACGCTCCTGTCGACGCCGCTCAGCATCGGAGCCCGACTCTTTGCCATCGCTGCCCTCATCTGATGTGGTCGATGGCTCTGAATCATACTCCTCTTTGGCCGAGAGGGCCTCCAGAAGGTCGGGGTTGAAGTCCGTGTCGTCCGACGACATGGAGCCCTCCGTGAGCTCCTCGGCCTCGCGCTTCACCACGTCCAAGTAGTGGTCGATCTTGACGTCGTCGTCCCACGTCAGGGTGCCACCTGCCCCCTTGCCGCTCGTTTTGATCGTGATTTTCTTGCCCTTGAAGTACTCGTACAGCTTGCCATACTCGTTCTTCTCGATGCTGCTGAACGTGTACTCGATGTCGTTGATGGTGATCACGCCCACGTCGAAGCTCCTGGTCGACCCGCCACTCCTCTCAAAGACAACGTGGCGGATCTCGTCGTACCGGACGAAAATGGGAGGTTTGTAAATGTATATGAGCCCCTTCTCCAAGGGGTACAAGAACCCCGATGCGGCCTTGTGCGAGCAGGTCAAGGCAGGGCTGCCGTTGAACCCGATAAACGAGCCCGGGACAACGACCTTCTTTTTGACGATGGCCTTCAGGATTGTAGATATCACTTCGTATGTCGGGCCGGTTATCTCTCGCTGGAGCTTGCCATCGTACTTCTCTTGGAGCTCCTCGTCCGTGAAGGGCAACTCGATCTCCTCTTCTTCTTCCGGCTTGAAATTGAACACTAGGTAATGGTATCGCGTCTGACCCTGCTTGATGGGAGGATCAACGTTGACCGCAAAATGCATCTGCCTCCGATCTTTGTGCGGCAACAAGAACAGCCTCATGACGCTCGAGGCCGGGATCTTGTAGTCGAACGTCTTGCCGTGGAGGTGGAAAAAGGTCGGGAAAATCTTGAAATCGTAGCGGCCTCTAGGACTGAGACAGGAGATTTCACGGAATATGGCGATGGCGTCGCCGGACGTCGTCACGATCGAGGCCTTCTGGACCACCTTCTCGCGGAAGGCCTCCACGGGGTCCTCTCCGTCGGCTGTTTCAGAGGCCGGAATGTAAAACCGCATCTCGGACAGGTTGACAGCCGCGTCCTCGTTCAGGTGGAATTCAAGAGTGGCCTCGTTTTTGCCGGCGACACACTGGTTCACGTATTTTAAAGGGATCTCGAAGCCGTCCGCCTTCCCCACCTCGAACCGCATCACGGCGCCATCGAAGTTGGCGTTGCCCCAGTTGTGGCCTTTGACGCTGAGCTCTCTGTCAAGCATGTCGCAATCGTAGGTTTGCTTGAAGAACCTCGCCAATTTCTCACGCTCTCCGTCCTTGAAACCGGCAAATCTGTGCAGCTCCCCGGTGCCGGTAAACAGACGGATCCCCCAGGTCCCTGCCAACCGTTGCCAATTGACAAGCTCTATGTCACCACGTTCAATGGTCTCCGTTTTGCCGGTCTTGTGCGTCTTGAACATGATCTTCTCATCCGTTAACCGCAATCTCCCGTCCATCTGGCAAAGTAGAAAAATCAAGCACATAAATTAATTGAAGTTACCAGCTTTAATAGCAAGTCTCACCATTGCACCCCGACTCTCCATGGAAACGTGGGAGTAGTCCAGGAAGTCTGCCATCCTTGAATCAGAATGTCAGTTGAAATCGAGGGCAAACAATATTGCAACGACTGATTTTTTTCTTCTGAGCAAGACTTCCGACCGACGACACAGCTGAACTAAACTTGAAGTGCCGAACACGAGAAGTGCACGCCATGCCGTCTTCTGCTCACACTGCAGAACAAGTGCAATCAATGCAAACGAGGCCGCGTAGGCAAAAACTGTTTCACCAAATCGTTGGCCGTAAACTTGATCACGAAACACTTTTTGAAAGTGGATTGGTTTTGTGCTTGATCTCGGCATCGTTGTTGCCACACTGGCCATACTTGAGCACTGGATTATATCCATGAGTTTAAAGCAAAGGCGTGAAAACGTGAAGAAACTTTTCGTGGTTCTTTAGACTTTTAAAATTTCATTGTTTTTAAGCGATTGCAGAAAATATAGATTTGTTTATGAACGAAGAACAAGAAATGAGTTTATTGTTGTTGTTTCTTCGTCGAAAGATTAGAGTTTTTTACGTAACCTAGGCTTCAGTCTTGCTTTGCCACAAAATCTGGCGTTTTTGAGTAACAAATCTCATTTTGGTGTTACGCAACTGGAAGCGATAAAAAACAATAAACAAAGCAAGCTCTCACTCACACTCTCCTCAAGTCAAGAAACAAGTTAGAAAAAAGGCTGTAACGGCCTTCAAATCAAGTCTTTTGGCCTTTGATCAAGTCTGCAACGTGTTCTTCTTCTTCAAGAGATTCTCTACTGAGTAGTCATTGTTCCAATAGAAACCTTAATTCGTCACAAAAATGAATATTCGTTGTGCTCGGGTAAGTTGAAATCTTTTAACGGGAGTGTCTGAAATCTCCTGATTCTCCTCTTATTCATGCAGATCGAAGACTTGATGAACATGCAGCATTGCAATCTGCTTTGCCTGCCAGAAAACTACCAAATGAAGTACTACATGTACCACGGCCTCTCGTGGCCCCAGCTCAGCTATGTTGCCGAGGACAGCTCTGGCGACATCGTCGGCTACGTCTTGGCCAAGATGGAAGAGGAGGCTGACGACGATCCTCACGGTCACATCACTTCTCTGGCTGTCAAGAGGTCGCATCGTCGACTTGGGTTGGCGCAAAAGTTGATGGATCAAACAGCCAGAGCCATGGTCGAGACGTTCAATGCCAAGTATGTGTCTCTTCACGTTCGGAAAAGCAACCGTGCTGCCCTCAACCTGTACAAAACAGCTCTCAAGTTTCAAGTGAACGAGATTGAACCGAAGTACTACGCTGACGGCGAGGACGCCTACGCCATGAAGCGCAACCTCGTCCTCTGGGCTCAAGAGATGGGCATTTCACCGGCAGATCCCGACAGTTTCTTTAAGTCGAAAAACAGCGATGACAAAAAGAAGTCTTAATAAAATATGATGCTTTATTCAAACACTGGTGTTCAGATCACTGGCAAAGCCCGATGGACCGGTCAAGTCGGTGTCCTCATTGTCATCGTCATCATCTTCCTCGACTTCCATGTCATAAATGCGAACCCTCTTCTTGTTCTTGAACAGCAAGGCTGCAACTTTGCGTGGGCCAGAGAGAGACATTGAGATTGCCGTGATCCCGTCCAAGTCCCGGAAGCAAGCCTGATTGGCCAATGAATAAATGTTTTCCTTTGAAAACTCCGCTCCGTCGATTGCAATTGGTTTGAATGGAGAGAACGTGTGGGATCTTAGGTGAGGCTCAAGGTATGATGTTGGCAGTTGAATCACCCGCTGACTGTTCGAGTTGCTGTCGTCCTTGGCGGACAAGAGCAACGACATGGTGTCGGGGTTGTAGAACTTGCAATCGGTGACGTCCACGAACTCTGATCGGTCGTCGTTCTCGCGCAGCCACATCCCCTTCAAGACAGTCTTGTCTTGGAGGCTGCTGTCCACTTGGTAGTAAAAGATCTCTTTTCTGTCCTCGCATAAAATGCTGCCACGGACCAGATCATCCCGGCACGACTGATCATCGACAGGTACTTCCATTTGGCAGACGGAAAAGGCAGTGTCGTTCGGCGACGAAAGCGTCGCGTTGCCGACCAGGACGAACTTGTCCGTCGTGTCACAGTTTAGACAGGAGAACACTTCTTCCACCGATCGAGTGAGAGATTCGTAGGCCTGAATCAGGGACGCCTTCTCGTCCACCACCATCAACCCGGCCTCCTCGAGCTCGGGGTGCTCTTTGAAAAATGAGTGCCACGGGTGCTTGGAGCGATCGATCGGCTGAATCAGTGGCCGATCCTTGAGATACTGACCGACTTTTTCGATGTACATATGGTGAGCAACATCTTGGCCATCTTGCTTCTCGTCGCTTTCGGTTGACTCTTTTGGCACTATGGACAACTTGTTCAAGAAGTCTGCGATGAACTCAATGTCTCTTTGCGACACCTTGGCGAAGTCTTCTGGCACACTCTCGTCAGTCAGCCTCTGTAAATAAAGTCAGTAAGTTACAATTGAATATTTAAACAAAGCTGAAAAATACTCGCCAGGATTTCAACGTAGAGCCATCTGAAGAATGCCTTGAAGCTCTTCATGGACTCGTCGATGACCTGCTGCAACTCGATGGCCTTGGCCCAGAAAATGCCAGCAGCTTTTTGCGCCCGTTTCACGGCTTCGGCAGAAATGCCAATCACAGCATATTTGTCACTCGACTCGACTTGACCGAACATCTCCGAGAGATGGAAATTGACGGCTTGCGACACCGTGTGGAGGTACTTGAGGACAAGACGCTGTATGTTTGAGTAGGACACTTCTATAGACTGGCCGAGCTTCTTGAGTCCTTTCTCTGCCAAGTCTTGAAGCAGAAATTGCTCGAGTTCTGGAGAGGTTGTGCCAAGAACCAAAAGTTCGAGGAAATCTGCCGTCATGCCATCGGGGTCGTTCATCTGGTTGGAGTAGGACGTCAGTTTGCTGTCCATTTCGGCCAGGATGCTCTCCCAGGCTTCAGAAATTTGCTGCAACGTGTCCGACATGTAGTCAATGGTTCCGTTGAGGATGCTCTGCTTCTCCGCCAATGCCACCAGTTCTGGAAAACAACCTGACAACAGGGGCGAGGACACGACGTTCAGGTGCACCTCGGACGTCTGCTTTGACTCGCTCAAAACGGTGAAGTGGGTGATCTTGTTCAATCCAATGTTGACGTCACTAATTTTCAAGGGTTGCGGGCACCCGATCAACTTTTGAACGTCGATCCCACCGATCGGCAAGAAGCCATTGAACCAAAATTGGACCTGGCCAGAGCCAGAGCCACAAATCAACAGAGTGGAGGTGCCATCCTCTGGATCGTGGAGCTTGTTGCAAGTCTGACTCTCCTCGGGCCCGGAAGGGTTGTAGCTGAACGCCTTGCTCAAGGATGGGTAGCTGTTCAAGAATTGCCATGCCTGTTTGGCCTCGTCTGCAGCAGAGTCTGCATTCGTCTTGTTTTGTCGATGGGCAACCGAGGACTCGCACGACACCCAAGTCACAGAGGTCACCGGCCCCGACATCGTGTTCTTGAGAATTGGCTCGCAATTCTTCACATCATATAACGCAACGTCGCCATTGTCAAACCCAACGCAAAGGACTTTGCCGTCTGGTCTCCAAATCAGAGCTGTACATTTTCTTGTCTCCAATGCTTCCGCCGTCCATATCTGGAAGGAAAAGAAACTTAAATACCGTGATCTGATGGTGAGACAACCAAGTTTAACATACCCTTTGCCAGTTCAGCCGGTACAAAGACACTTCTCCCGAGTCGAATGCGACTGCAATGATGTCCATTTTCGGAGACCAGACGAGCCTTGAGATTGGCTTATCCACGGAGCGCTCTTCTAATTGCCTCATCTTATCGCAGTTATACTTGATTCACCCGTTCACCAGGATGAGAAGAATCTCGCAGCTTTTTTTCCGAAACAAGATTTGAAATTTTCTCGTTCAAATATCAAAACAAACAAAGATGAAGAAAGCCCATGTTTTTTAGGCAAAACCGCTTGCGTAAGTCAATTAAACCTTAACGAAGTTACTTTTTCCGATTTTTCACATCTTTTTCGCATTATCAAACATTATTTTTAAGATTAGACAAATGAGATTTGCACCGAAATAAATTGAAATGCATATTTTCTTTTCAAGTCTAATCTGGATCGACCTCAAACGCTCCCTCAATCCACGTCAAAATCAAAACACAAATGTAATTTTGTAAACAATTCAAACGATTTGGAAAGTCGAAAAGCTTTCTTGACTTTCGAGTTTGACCGAAAGTACAGCCTTACAATGAGCTCTCCAAGCCGATATGGATACAGACGAATGGGGCAACGCAGCCGGTCTCCAAGAGGATATCATGACGGACATGATCGACGCAGGTCTCGATCCAGGAGCCCAGTCCTTCGGAGAGGTGCAAATCGGAGATCTCGTTCAACGACTCCTCCACGTCGACGACGGCGAGGGCATTCCGACTCTCGCTCACCAGATACCGGGCCGTCGAAGCGTGATCTCGAGTCCATTCGTATTAGTGTCCCGAATGTTTCCACAAGACGCAAAGACGATGGCAAAGCTTTGAG
>JAAUYL010010463.1_pt1 | contig 29156 bp, 23 predicted proteins | sample 7278011 | NCBI WGS metagenome assembly JAAUYL01 (sample SAMN14350225, study PRJNA611818) | marine sediment metagenome | isolation source: surface marine sediment (1.8m) | place: French Polynesia: Moorea | collected 2018-08
GTTGTCTGTCGTTGAAATGCACGAAACGTTCAAAATCTAAAAGTAAAATTCTCGAATTTAGAGATTCAGAGTCAGAGAGAAATGTCAGATATTTGTAAATTGTTTTGATCTTTTTTACTTTTTGTTATGAAACGTAGATGGCTGTGCTCTACTCCACCTGCTCAGGCCGGGTGACAGTCACAGCGATATACGAACGCCTGCCAGATAAACAAGCCTGCCAACACGGCCAACGGCCATTTGGTCTCGTGATCAAACAAAAGAATTTGACTTCAAAATAAAGTTTCGTTAAAAAAAATAAAAATCTTCTCAAACGAAAAGGATGTCAAAAATTAAGTGTTTAAATGGATTGTTCTTGCCGACGTTGAGAGTCGAATCTTTTGCCAGTGAGTGAAAAAGGATTTGCAATCGCTAATTGCCTGAGTGTGAAGATTCAAAGATCAGCCAGAGTGAGACACAGTACAGTACCATGGATATCAAGCCGACAATTGTCGATGGCCAGATCGGTAAGTGAAAGTAAACATGTTTAGGAAAAGAGGACGAAAGTCCCAAGTCGGGTTTTATTCCATTTTTGCAGTCAAGACAGCAGCCACAAACAGTGGCTCTTCTCCAGTCGCTTTCAAACTCGTCACAACCGATGTCGGGAGTCCGTTGAACGGTCAATTTTACGTGATAGGCAATCCTACGGACGTGGGGCTAGGCAACAGCTCTGGGGGAGGCGGTGGAAGTACAGCCCGGCGGCCGATCGCCCCGAGGACGGCATTGACGCTGACCCCCTCCAACAGCAACACGACAAATCCCCTCGCGACAGCATCCGAGCACAGATCCTCGCTTTCAGCCTCTAGCATAAACAGCCATCGTCTCGAACGCCGGCGAGCGACTCACAATGAAGTCGAACGTCGGCGGCGCGACACCATCAACACCTGGATCATGCAGCTCGGCAAGCTCATTCCCGAAGTTGATCTCGACGACCCCGACAAGGGACCGCCCAAGGGGGGTGGAATGTCAAAGGGTGGCATCCTGGCCAAAGCTTGTGACTACGTGAGTGATATTCGAGCCGAGAATGCAAAGCTGACGGACAAGGTGTCCATGTTCGACATGGTCTCGATGGAGAACGAGCGCTTGCGATCGCAGCTCGACGAGATGAAGCAGGAGAACGAGAGGCTGAGACAGAAACTCGAGGATAACGGGATCAACCCGAACCTGGACTCTATACTCTCGAAATGATCGTAGCGTTGTGGACCTTATTAACAGTCTTTACTTATTTTGTTGCCATGTTTCAAACACCAAGGGTTGACATCTTTTACAAATCTCAATTCCTTCTTTTCAAGAAGACTCACTATTTGCCAGTGTTACACAAAAACAACCAACCAAAAAGCTATATAGACAACAAGTGTTACAAAAGAAGCAAACGATACTCGACCGCCATTTTAAACTCGGTTCTTTTTCTGGGTCAAAATATCTAGAATGTGTAAATGCCACTGAATGAAAAACTAAATATTTTTATGGGACGAACAATAAAAGAAACCAAAGTTGTACCCAATATTTTTTAATCGATTGGTAGACATGGAATCTATTTTTCGTAAATGCGTGTTTTTATTTCAATTACACTTTCAATCAAGACAATTCACATGATGAGTCTACATCTACATAGAAGCTCAGAATAATTTAAGCCATCTACGCAAGTGGTATAACTACATACTTTGCATTGCATCTTTTGAAAGATTAAACTGAATCTAAAATTTTCTTAATACTACACTTTTTCGACTTTGTTTTCATCAGGATGGAATTTTGTGTTAGTTTTTTTCACGGGGTCCAATGGTATTTAGGTTGATTTTTGTTAATCAAATAAATATTTTCTTTCTTTTTACAGTTCTTTTCTTTCTCTTTGCTGAGGTACATTTTGGACTACTACAAAATATTTTGAGCTTTTTATCATCAAAATACTCTCTTAGATGAAGTTAATATTTGTTGTTGGGACCACACTCGCAAACTTTGATCGCTGCTATTTTTTACGTTGCACATTTTCACAGAAAATGTATAATTCATGTCGGATGGGTCGGGGGAGGGCAATGGGGAGGGTATGGAAGTCATTTTAGTTTTGTCAGATCAGATGTCCAAGTTAGAATAAAATTGTTTACTTACGTCGATGAGATTTCATAGAAAAATACAATTTTGGAAGTCAACTTTATGTACAAATTATCACCAGTAAAACGAATTTTGAACTGCGTGGTTTGGATTGAATCGGTGTGGAAATTTCGTGGATCAGTTTTACTTGAACAGTCGGAGGTCGGCGGCCAGTGAGAAGTGATCAGAAGCGTAGGAAATGCTGGGCAACCGAGCCTCGCCGATCTGCTCTCCGGTCGGCATCTCGAGAACGGCCTCGACCTCCATCCGGCCGCGGGCGGCCTCGGGGCTGGCGAAGATGTAGTCGAGCGTCTGGCAGTGCTCGCCGTCCTCTCGAATCTTCCACGTCGTGTAGTCTGGGTTCTTCTTCGTCATCGGATCCCGATAGGTGGATGTCAATCTGTAGATAAAAACAGGAAGTGTAAACAAAGATCAATATAGATTTGAAGTTATTAACTTGACTCACCTCAGGTCGTTGGACGTTGTCATGGTCTGGTAGACGGGCTCCTCGGGTTCGGCGTTGAAGTCACCCGAACAAACAACGGGACGGCCGTCAGCTTGGTCGACGAGAAATCCCAGAAGATCTCGGCCTTGCTCGTTCCGGAGCGTCGGCATCAGGGCGCCGTTTCTGGCCTTTAAGTGAGTGGTGGCGAAGACCACCTCTTGCCCGGAGGCCTTGGACTTCAGAGTGGCCGAGAGGACGACCTGTGATTTAAAATAAAATATTGAATTTCTATTTAAAAACGAACGGATTCAAATGCGTGCTTTACCTGATTGGACTGGACACGCCAGACTTCGAGCACTCTGGAGTCAAGCTTTACGAGGTCGAACTTGTCCTTCTTGTAGAAGATGGCGCAGCCATCGGGGCCGGAGTTGTTGGCCAGGTAGAGGCACGGCGAGTCGGGCTTCGGGGTGAAGTGGCCGACGTAGCCGAGGGTGGCCAAGGACTTGCGGAGGAACCGGAAGTGGTCGACCTCTTGGAGGCAGATCACGTCGGCATCATGGCGCGCAATCTCTTCGACCATCCGGAACCGCCTGGTCCTCCAGTCTAAGGCCGTGATCGGGCACTTGACGAAGTTGTCGTTGCCAGTTCCCAGCGCTAAAAAGAATAAACAAAACAAATATTATTTTTTCGAAAAAAGTCGTGAAATGAGATCGAGAATTATCATTTACCTTGGGAGAGGACGTTCCACTGGAGAACGCGGATTTTCTCAGATTGCAAATCGGTCAAATTAAATGTATCTGGAAAGTGATAAAATAAATAAAATAAAATTCGTGAAATCCGTTGATTTCGTTTATTCCGTACCTTCTTTCTTTGAGGTGAGTGGCTTCCATTTTCGGGGGATCGGGGGAGGCAGCGACCCGAGCTGGGCCGTACACCTCTCGAGGAAGGTGTTGAGGTCGATCTTCTCTCCGCCGCCATAGTCAACGTCGTTGTCGTTGGCATCTGCGGCAGGCTTGATCTTGGGCATGGACGTGAAGCTTCCCATTCTGAAAAGATGAAATCATGATGTTATTTGTTTGTCTCAAAATCATATCTACAAAAAAACATAGTCAGTCCAATATCCTCGCTCTACTTAGTCGGTTGTTTTCCAACCTCTGAGTTCAAGAGGTCAAGCTACCCCAAAAAATGTATTCACCGAATTCTAAATGCTCGAAAAATACACTTTGAAACTGGGCCCATATCAGAGGCGAGATGCGTTCAGTCGTCGGTCGCGGCGATAATCTAAACAAAAGCTCCAGAGTCCAGCTCTTTGGCAGAAAACCTGATTTTCACAAGTTTTTTCGAGAAGCAAAAGACAAGGTAAACCGAACCCGAGTTGCAGCTGGTGACGTAACAAAAATGGCCGCTTACTCTTCCAGGTAGGCCGGGGGCTTCACCAGCCTTGCCGAGTCGAGGATCAGAGGCTGGCCGCCCGCGGGGTGAGGGGTCGGGGTGGTTGTTGAGGACGTGTGCAGGTGCTCCAGATCCATTCTCTTGAGGCCGCCGCTGGCGATGCGGCGACCCCGCTCCATGTTGTCCATCTTTATCCGGTGAAGCATGGCCCGGACCTCGTTGGCCGCGGGCCTCGCGCTCGCCATCAACTGGCTGGACATCCTCGTTTTCAAAGAGGACCAGGATGTCAGAATATACAGGATTCGTGACAATGCGATGAGTTGAAGAATAAATAGGGTGATGAATGGAGTTGGTGATCAAAGTCTTCAGAAATGTGGTCCCAGGTTTTAGAGCTTTGGCACTATGTTCAAGTCAGTGTTACTAGGTTGCAAGTTATCACAGTCGGGTGTTGGTATCTTCGAAGCAGGAATTTTGATGTGGTGTGCAGAATGTTCTTTCATTCCTTTTCATAAAATAAACTCTTCGGGGGCGTGTCTTCTTACCAAACCCAGCCCATGTAAATGTCGAGACCGTTGAACAACATCGTGCTATCTCATTGGAATTGGTGATGAAATCTTCGGTGAAAAATGCTACTGACGTCCAAGATCGACGGGAATCTTGAACATGACACTGAGAAAGAGACAATTGCTCTTCACAAAGTACATCACAAGAAGCTCTTGGAGACTGAGGTTACAATGCTGGTGGTGTCGTTCGTGAGTTGTTAATCCAGAGGATTTCTGCTCAAGACTGATCGGTGATGGCGAGGGCGCAGTCTCTTTTTATCGCGGATTGTTTACATTATCTTGGCCGGATCCGGACCAAAGATCGAAATCATATGAGCCGAGGACCCGGTTGCCGAGCGAGCGAGTCCATAAAACAATGAAAGTGGTGACAAGCCTCAAAGCCTTGGCAACACCTCCAACTTGAAGAAATTCCAGAATAATATGACGACAATGATGAATTCAAGTTTGTGTAAACAGTCACCACCGACAAGAAGATTGAGAAATTAACTGCCGATGAGTCGGGCGTTATTCAGCGATTCTCCTCAATGCTCAAGATCACTGAGACCGCACGTGATGACGTCGAGCAGGAGCAACAAAGACAACAAAACAGGTCAGCTCCAGACCTGGTGATCGAGCTTTCTTCTCTCTTTCACGTGGACAAGACATGTCTTGTGATGAGATGTCCTGTAATTTTTTTACACGCGACTGAAAACGAAAGTTGTCGCCGAGCAACGTGACTTTAAAAATGCCTGCATATTTTTTCTTGGCCTCCTGCCAAATGTGCGGCCTTTTTCGCAGGCCTTGACCAGGTTATGAAATCATGAAATGCTGCAGTATTCGAGCCGGAAATAACAGTCACAATGCAAAGACTTAGGATAATAAGAGATGGAGGGTTGGCTTGGCTATCCAAGAAATAGTTCGACTGCGACTCAAAAACAACCCTCGAAATTGTTAGATATTTCCAGAGATATCCAGCGCTCACTGGTTAATCCACCCCTTGTTTTTGTAAACAAACCCGAGGCCGCACATATGTGGTTCCATCTGAAGGATTTAGGTTGCTTGGAAACATCCTCGAAAACATTACTTATTTCGATGCAATACACACATGTTTTTTACATGTGACACAATGTAATCCAGTTTCCATATCTGCTTATTTTTTTCGGTACCAAAACTTGTGAAAAGGGTTGTTGATGGAACTAGAAAATATGCTGATTTATGAAGACGGCATGTATTCCTACTTACCTATCTATGTCTAACGATTCATTTATTTGATGTCTCTACTAAAACCTCTTTTTTTAAAAAAGATGGTAAAGACTCTTCGGAGCGGCTAATAATAAATGTTTACTGTAACACCATTTTCAGGTCGGTGGCCAGACCGAGTTTGTTGCCCCGGGAGTCGGGTAAAAGCTGGACTTTTGGTAATATCGAGAAAAAATAAATCAGTAAAACAACTTCTCAGATCACCATTTCTAGCCATGCTGAAACTCAAGACGCCGCCATCTTTTCAGATTTTTTAGTGTGGACTGTAGACTATAAAAAAATGGGGAAAACATTCAAAGTTCGCGTGGACGTTGAACTTAAATTGTCAACGGATTCTCATCTCTTCGATTTAATGTAAACATTCATCTCTCGAGGTTTGGCTTTAAAGAAGTCATATTTTTAGAACAGCTTAACTGGAAACATACGTACTAAAAATGTAGGGACTAGGGAGCATAAAAATCTTTGTTTTCGACACTAAAAAATTGGGGGCACGCAGATGCATTTAACTCGTCCAGTCGAGCTGAATCAAGTACAAAAGGTTGATAATTGATAATTTGGTTCACAAAAATAAATAGGAATGAATCGAAGATCCTTAATTGTATTGTCTCATTTAAGATTTCTAAAAAACCTTGGTCATTCGCTACCATTTTTTACTTGCTATAAAAGCTAAAAATAATTCTGAAACACTCTGTGAAATTCGGTTTCCAATATTTGCCATAAAAATCGCTCTCTATTTTTTTAAAATCATTATCATTACGCAAGTTCGTGTCAAGGCCATAAGGGTATCGTCTGCCTCCCTTAGTAGCTCGATTTGTAATCTAAACAATCTTCCTCATTTCACGACTTTTCTAATGACAACATAATTGAGAAACTCCGTCGTAGTCTCCATAGCTAAAATTATTGTGCAGAATCTCGTAGAAACGGCCAGACTTTTCTCGGGAAAAAACTAACCTGAATCCGGAGCGATTTCACAAGTTTTTTTCCTCCAGGAGGCTTTCACAACTAAATAGATATTTTGCTGCCTGTTTGATCGATAGCGCGCGCTTTATGACGTGGCTCACTCACCTGACCAAATACAGCAGGAGCTGCTTCGGAGGCACGACGGCCTTCCCGTCGCTCCCGATCGTGTTTGTCTTCTCGGCGATCTGTCGCTGGACGGCGACCATCTTAGCTTGGACCTTCTTGACCTCCGACGCCTCGGCCAGAGCTTCCTTGAGATCCCTCATGTCGGCGCCGAAGAGCTCGTCCGACTCGTTGGCGGCGTTGTTGCTCTCGATGTCGTTCGAGGACGCGGTCGACTCGTGTACGACGGCCTCGTCGTCCACCGTAGGGACTACGCTGCTCCTGACCACGAGGTCGGTGCAGCAGCCGCTCGCCGGGCTCTTCTGGCTGGTTATGGTCATGCTGATCTCGGGCATGGTGTTCTCGAATAATATGTAGATGTTTCAATTTCTGCAAGGGAATGGAACTGCGTTATAAATAGAGGAATTAAAATATTACTTTTTTGATTGATTCCTACGCACAAAGAAACTTCAGGAAGCAAATTATTAAAAGTAGCCTGCCTTTTAGTGAGCAATTATCAGGTCGAGTAATTCGAAGCTGTTGGCAATAAAACATTTACTGTTTTCTTGAGTTTCAATTTTTCCACTACGTTGAAAAATTTTGAAATACAAAGCTGTGAGCAGTTTTATTTAGGTTAATGTTTTAAAATTACCATAATTAATAGACTAAACATCGGCAACAACTCTTTTCCAGCCAATTCTTAGACAGAATCTTGATACCAAAGTATCTAAGTATCTTTTTTAATGGACAAAATTAAGAGTTTGCAGTTTGCCTTTAGGGTTGCCATAAATGTGTTGAAATCCCGGAACTACAGCAGGATGCAGAGGCCATACCTCTTGTACACTACTGTCACCCAAACAATTGCGGTCACCCCTAAAACTAAAGTATTTATTAAATGTGGACTTTTATTCTTACCTTTGTTAGTTGGTTGTCGGTTGATGATCAACTGAGCAGAATCGAAGAGCGAAAAATTCTTTCTTGGTCTTCTCAAAGAGGCAAGATTTTAGGTGAATTTTTGGTCGGGTCGCGCCGTCCTTGCCAAGTTGCGACTGAAAAATACAAGCAATTGACATAGAAGAACAGAAGAACGCACCTACTGTATAGACCCGGCAAACCGTCATATAACAGTTTTTTCGTGAAAAAAACTGTATTAAGATTTAAAACAGAGCAAAATTATTTCAATACATTGTCGGTTTAGTGCATTTATACAGTTACACTGCTGACATATTGTCGTCGGAATTCATTATGTTAATAATTATTATTTCTCAAAACCGTATGACAAACGGAAGATGAGCACAAAGAATACAACAGGCATGCTTAAGCTCAAAAAATGGGTCCTATGGTTAAATTTGGGGTACCCATGGATGTGCGTGATTGAAAAAATATAGTAAGTAAATAGGCCGCGCGCGCACCGCATGCGCATTTAAATGAGATGTGGCGCGCATGTGGTATAATATGGTTTAGTTACGTAACCGCGTACCCGCACGTGCTATATTTTGTAAAGAAATTGACATTTAAAAATTCTACAGACATGTAAAGTGTAACTGTACTGACTGCTCTGGAAACTACTTACTTACCTGTAAATTGTTGTCAGTGCTTTTGGCTAAAAAAAATCATAGAATCATAAGCGTATTTTGCCCAAATGACTTTCAGAGGCTGTTGAACTCTCCGAACAAAGACAAAGCTCATGCTTTCAGAATTTTCAGAACCAACCGTCCAACCCCCAACCCCCCTCGTAAAAGATTTAAATCAAACACCAAAAACTTGCCTCTCACGTACCAGAACTTCAGAAGAGGTCATGCCAAACAAAGAAATTGTTGATAAATATGATACTTACATTTGTGGTTATTGTTTAAGCAATTTTGGCCGATCGGTACGCTCCAAAACTGCCTTGTATTGTTTTTGTTGCAAAAAAATATTTTTATTTTTTAATTATTTTCAGACGTCCTGACGGCTCGTGGACCGAAATTGAACTGTGGACAGAAATGGTAATTTTGAATTGCTAGTTACATTCTTTTAAGCAGCCCTTGGCTGCAAAAAACGAACTCACATACACTACTTACCTACGTTCTTGATTAAATTTCCTGATCCAGCGCGATTTTAAAATACAGAGCACTTATTTCGAACTTGGAGTTGTGTGGACGTCGGTCTAAAAGCAATATTTTGTCGAACTCCCGGACTCGCCCGCCATTTTGCCACTTCAATTGTCCAATTGAATTGCGGGGTGGCAGCCGCAAGTTCGCCTACCTGGGACTCCCCCGGCCCGAGGATGGTTCAAGAATGCCGGGTTTTTTTCCTCGTTTTCTCGGTTTTTTACCCCGCCAGTCAATCTTAAAAATTTTTTCCTAGATTTTTATAAAACTCAGTCCGTGAACCTCAGGATGAATGCTCCGGGAGATGCATGTATCCAAGGTCTTTTTTAACCTATTTGAAATATAGCTATTTTATGTAATGTTTGTCATTTAGTATTTTAAGACAAAAGTTACAAACGTAGATATCTGGGATTTTAGGCAAAAAATGGGTGAGGACTTTTTATTTGCGATTACATAATTTTTTCCATTGGAAATGTGCTCACTCATTTTAAATTGTTTCGTCTTTTTTTCAAGATTTTTAATTGCTAATTGATCATCATATTTCGCCAGACAATCCGAAAAAAAGGTTTTTTGTGATGGGAATTTCAGAATTGAGAGAGATCGAGATGCTTCGTTAAGCACTTTATCTTCTTAAACAATTTTTTGATGTAATTTTGTCACCCTAAAAGCAAAATTCATGAATTTTGTTCTTAATTGGCTAGTTTATGTTGAGTTGAACGGTGTCAGTCGCCACTAAATAAACCGCAAAATTTCCTTAATGTCTGTAACCAACGAATTAGATAATAAATTCTTTTCTGAATCTTTTTCGTTGCAAACCTACTGAGTTTTCTTTTTAAAACGAGTAACGGTATTTGAATATCTAAAAAATCAAAATGGCCAAAGTTAGATTATATTTTTACGGAAGCAAAAAAGTGAAAAAACTACCAGACACAATTTTGTTTTATCAAAATTCTAAAAAGTACCCCTACAATTTGCTCCATTTTCCCGGAAGATTGGACTAAAATGTTACTATCTACTTTAGCAAATGCATTTTTCCTTACTTTTTTGTTGCGGAAAATCGTCATTTTTTCGCTTGTTTAGCCAAATAAATTTGCGAACAATTTTATCATTTCGCTCGTCACCTACGTAATCTGAAAAAAATAATGTATTTCTTCTATAAAGAAAATCTCAGGGACAAATCATCAAGGGCAAGACGAAGTTGAAGAGATAAATAAAAAAATTGGCAAAAATTCTGCTTACTCCACCAAAAAACTGCTTTTGAAACTGTCATCACAGAGGAAAAATTGTAAAATTATCGAGAACATTGGCTATTTAGATAACAATTCAACTTACATATTCTGACATATTCAGTATTTCCAGGAACAATCAAAATTATTTCATTGGTAACAAGAAAAAGATGATCTCACTCCAACAATTTTAAAATTGTGATTTTTTTTTAAAAAAAGTCAAGTTTCATATTACGCAGATTCTTCCAGAAGCAATTAAAAGCAGGACACGTTTCAGTTGCATTTCGGAGAGATACATTTTTTGATTGTCAGAATTAATTGATAAAAACATTCACGATATCCGGTGGAGACTTTTAGTTATTTTCACGTGATTTTTAGACTAGGCAAAATTGTCTGAAGAATGTCTGTAATTCTTGCATTTAGCAACAGGAAAAACTAAAACATTGCGAGGCCGAGCTGTGCAAATATTTCTTTGCAAAGTTAGAGAAATCCTTGAAAATCAATTTTTGGAATGCGCGTTGCCAACGAATAAAAATCTTGAATTTTTCCTCTCATTTTTTTTAATTCAGTGTACAAAAGCCATGAGTTGCGATTAAAATGCCGTTAACGAATCTGCAAGTAACAGAACTTTTGTTTCTATTCCATTGAAAAATCAGCTAAATACAGGATCGTCTATGTAAATCTACATAAGATTTCACAGCCTGATTTGAACTGACACACTTTTCATGCCAAGACGAGTTCTTTTTATTTTTAGTATAATGAAACTATTCCTCCGTTGCATTTTTGTTGCTAAAATTAGACAGAAAATTGTTGATGCATAAAACTTTTTTTTAATTCAAGGAGGCTTTCTTATTATATTCGATTTTTTTAAGACGCGTTGCATTTTTTTCTTGTGGTAAAAAATCTGCTTTACAAATTTCAAAAGCAACCACAAATCGTAATCACGAACATGGTGACGAACTTTTTATTTTTTATGTTTAGAAAAAAAGCTCGTGAAAATGCAAGCACAAAACATTTTCATCTTCTCTTATCCCTGATTTCTCTTGGCACGCAGGCCATTTTTCAGAGACGGGACTGGACGATAGCAGGCCTGAAAAATGTAGTAAAATAAATTAAAAGAGGCGATATCGCTCCACATACAAAAGTTTGTTGCTTGTAACGACGAGGAAAAATCCCATCTCATTCTTCAACCAGAAGGCTAAGAAGCGAGGGTACAGACCACAAGTTTCATTTTATAGATCTCTCCAGAATCAAGATTAAGGATTTGTGATTTCAAAGAAATTTTCCCCACTTTGTAACTTTTGGGTTGGTTTGAGAAAATATACAATTACCCGTAGTTAACCTAACTTTTTTTCTAATCTACTCCAAAACAATTTGCATCGAAAATAACTACTCTTTTTTAGCATGCATAAATAGTTATCCATGTTTCTCTAGAATGTGTAGAAACGCCGCTATAGAAGTTGCTTCAAGCCATGTTGTTGTAGCTTGTCCGTCCATTGTCGATGAGATGGGAGATAGCATTTAAACCGTACAAGTCTTTGCTTTGCAGAGTTCGGCGCGGCCCTTTTCTCCATCCATTCACTAGCTCGCATCCTCACACACATATGACCAAACCAAGGCGTCTAGAAATCCCAAGAAACAGGTGTGCGATTTTTCGTGCGTTGAGCTCTCCAACAAACAGAAAAAGATTTTGTTACAAAGTTGGATCAGGCAGGTTTGATGGCTTGAAAAAATGCATGCATAATCCAATTTATGGTAAAAATATTGTGTTGCGATTGATTTGTTTTGACTTTTGCGCAAGCGAAATATTTCGAAAAAAAACTAAAATACAAATATGTCAAAATGAGGAAGAGAGAGAGAGAGAGAAGGGAGGCGGTGTGATGTGGTAAAAATTCGTAAAATGAAATTTATTTGTTATTATGCAACTCGGTAGTGTTTAGCATAATTATTTATATTCGATAGGAATGCAGGCCTACCGTCTGACCACATTTTTATGGTCCTTGGTCACAGAAATCAGGGGTCTCCCAGATGTAGGCTCCTATACCGTTGACAAATGTACAGAGTGTCCGTCGACTCGACAGATTTCACCAAAGTTTTTCCTCGGTGAAAATACTGGTGTTGCGAAGCGCTCTGTATTTGGAAGGAATGGTTTTCCAGGCATACCACGGACGGCTCTCCGTCCCTTTTTGTATTACTGTAGTATTTATCTCGTACAAAATACATATTTTCTATAGGGGAGAGTTTCAGTCAGTGAAGTGATACCGTAAGCTCAACAAGGAAGAGAGAGAGAAAATAATATTCAACTTAGAAAAAGAACAACCTTTGGGTAAGTGTTACTAACTTATATTTGCAATAATTATTGTTTAGGTATTGAGGAAAAATTACTTGATTTTGAAAGTGAAAAGTCACTGAGTTTAAAATATACAGCGATCAAAGAGCCGTGACATTGGTGTTAGATATGGTCGATACTTTTAATAATGACAAAATTCTAGACGCTAAAAGAGCGTATCCTGGAGACTTGTTGCGAGCAGCCAATTTTCCAATCCCGAGATTTCAAACCTGTCAAGAGAGAAATACAAAGACAACAGATGATTTTCACGCTTGAAAATTCCTTTAAAAAGGTCTCACCATCACTCAGATTTTGAAAAACTCTTTGCAGGGCGCTCCCAGGATTGGCGAAATCTCTCATATTTGGCATCTGGCTTGACCAAGAAGACGAGAAAGGTTGGGAACAATGAAACTCTGGATTCTCATAGTCACAGGTAAGTCAGCTAGCCGTTTTTTCCCGCGCTAAAGTATTTGTCTTTGTTTACACTTCCGTTTCCTTCTATAGTTTTGGCGCTACATCAGGCGGCCGGGCTCCCCCAGGCTCATCGATTTGCCAGGTACACGAATCACGACAGGCAACCCCCTCCTCCATCTTTGGCTTGGACTTCATTCCTAACACCACCTGCTTCCAGTGATAATCCATTGGATCTGGATCTAGATCCATCATTAACATTGAAATCGCCAATGATAAAAAACTCTTCGTCAGTGACGGTGTCGGACAAAGACAATGACAAACTAGTTAACAACACAATTCACCTACTTGATTTCCTCTCTGAATTAATCATTAACCAAGAGCATGAACCTAACCACAACACCAACAGCAGCAACAGCAACACCAACAGCCTCGCGGCCAAGTCGGCCGACGCGGCCGTCACGTTCGATCGCACCATGAACCAGTTGGACGAGATAATCAGCGCCCTCGACGAGGCCAAGAATGAGGAAGATAATGCCTCCAAGACGCCCACGGGGTCCACCCTGACCAAGAAGAACAAGAGCCCCCGGCTGGACAACGAAGAGAAGATGCAAATCATGGCCCAGTACGAGGCGCTCGTGGAACTGAAGCAAGCTCTGGATCAACAGTTTCAAGAGTATAGCCTCGAGCCACTGAAGACGGACGAAGACCTCCACCGTGAGCGCGAGACTGACGAACAAGACCACAAGGATCGTGGACAATATCAATATATTGATGAAGAAGGGGCAACAAGAGGCCAGAGCAGAGGCCCAGACTCGACCATGTCTCACCCTCAGAATCCACACAACGACGAGACTCTGCGTGGCGAAGACCCCATCGACATCGAGCCAATGGAGGCCATGGGCAGGTACGAGGCATACGACGACAACGGCCAGAAGTCCTCCAGCATCGTCCTCGACGACATCGAGCGGCTGAAGATCCCGCTCGTTGGCGTCCCTGGGGCCAGCCCCGCCGACCTGCCCCTGAACGAGGACACCATAAACGTGATCGTGAGCAACACCAACCAGAACGGCAACGAAGGGGACCCCGGCTCCCCCGGGGTAGCCATCTATCCCGTGTCCGAGGTCGAGAAGTTGAAGAGCAACATCAGCACGTTGACGGGCGTCGACCTCGACGAGCTGGTGAGACGTGTCTCGTCCTCCATCGGCGAGGTCACGCTCCCAATCAGGGTCCACGAGCAGCACACCCAATTGTCGGATCAGGGTGGCCAGGACATCCCCCAGTACAAGTACACAGAGACCGTGGCCAACGTGATGCCGGGGTCCAACCCGAGGGACCCCCACGTGAACATCGTCTCCAAGAGGTACGAGGACGGCAACTACTTGGGCGGGATGGACTATGGCCGTCCACCCATCCCTGTGCCAATGAATCAGGTGTACTCTGACGGGTCAGACCTGCCGGCCGACATCAGCCCTATCAGGAACCTCGGGCCCAGCCTCCAGGAGATCGCCGAGTCCGCCGCCCACGGGGAGAACGTCAAAGTCAACGTGTCGACCAAGACCAACATCGTCAACGTCTTCACTTTCAACATTTTCGTCAATAACGGGACGAGCAATAACAATAGCGACGGGAACAACTTCACCCTGGTCAAGGGGGCACCCCTGAGGTCGAGCATCCAGACCACGGCCAACATCGACACCATGGAGAATGGGGCTGCGATGCCGACAAGCTCATTCAGCTTGTACCAGTACAACGCCAACACCATGGAGTCCTCTAATGCGAACCCCATCCCGACGAGGTTGAACGGCGGCACCGGGTACAAGAAGGAGGACTGGCCCATGATCACGCCACTGTCCTCGCCCTCCTCGAGCCCGCCGAGATCGCCAGCCTCGGCTGAGCTAGAAAAGTGGCTCAAGATCTTGCTGAACCACCAGGCTTACGGCGACGGCTCCAACATTGTCGCCGAAGCCGTTCTCAAGGACGCGTCGTTGACCCAGATCCCGGAGCCAAGGGGAACTCTTTACAGGAGCGATGATGCCGGCCAGTCTGATAACAATCAGGTCATCTTCCAAAATCTTCTGGCACAACAACAGGCGGCACTATTGCAGCAGCAGCAGCAACAACAGCAGACACAAGCTCCAGCAATAGGTCCCCTTGGCTTCAGGACCAACGAGGCTGGCGAGGTCGTCGACAATAGCAACTCGCCCAAGAAGTCTTCCTCCTCGGAAGACAAGGGCTTGTTCCACGCGATCGCGAGCAGCCCGATCCCAACGGTGCTGGCGGGTGTCGCCGCCTTGACCCCGTACTTGACCTCCGTCTTGGGCAAGAAGAAGAAGAGGAGAAGGAGGCGACGAGATGCTGAGGCTGTGGCCAAGCCGATCTTAGCCAATAGGGCAGTCGATATTCCAGAGCAGTGGCTGGGGTACCTCCTGGGCACGAGGTATGCGAACCAGGTTAAGAAACAGGTCACGAAGAAGCCTTTGAAGACCACCAAAGCCACGACGTTCATGACGCCCGTGACCAAGAGGTCGGCCGAGGACGAGGGCCAGGAGCTGTTTACGACGACGTCCTTGTTCTCATCGGATGACGGTGACTTCGTGACGTCGAGCCTGTTCTCTTCGCAGCCTTGGTTTGACACGACAAAGGCCGCCGATCCTTTAACGAGTACGAAGACCACCGTTTTCACTCCCGTGAAAAGGTTGAATGAGGGGGGCACCTCGTCATCTAAGAGCTCCGTCAGCATAAGCAGAATCCGAACAAAAACAAAGGATGAGGACATTGAAAAAGACACTACTGAAAATATCGCTCCTGAAAGTAAAAGTGACGGTCCGACATTTAACTTGCTCCAGCATTGGGCAAGTCTTTACAACTCGGTGAAGACCAACACCCCGAACAAGGCCAAGGTGCCAAGCAGACCTACACCAGTGTTCCGACCTGTCACAACAACGGCTACACCAACAACAACGACGACGAGGACAACAACAACAACGCAAAGGCCAAGGCCAACCACGACCTTCAAGGCCTCGACGGCGGCCTCCACATCGACGTTGACCCCCGACTGGAAGAAGGCCATCGACAAGAACAAGTGGACACGGATCCCCGGGGACTTTGGCAGCAAGATCAACCGATACGGGATCAACTCCTTCTACTACGGCCCGCCCGACACCACCACGGAGTTGCCCGACGACAAGCCGATCATCGAGGAGGCCGTCAGAGTCTCGGTGTCGACGGCCACCGAGGTCAACCTCGTCCCGAAGGAGACAAGCCAGTCTCCACCCCCGACAGAGGCGCCCCCTGTGCCGAAGAAGAACAACATCAAGAGCACCAACGTCCCGCCGAGCTTGTGGCTCACCGCCAAAGACATCTTGACCAACTTGGGCCAGAAGTTTCTCTACAACCACAACAATCAAAACAATAACGTGAAGGAGCAGAACGACGACATGACCAACAGCCCGATCGTGATCATACCCGTGAACGAGAACGAGCCCAAGCCCGAGGTCAACGTGGCCGCCCTCAAGCCGCTCGTGAGCAAGAAGCCCATCACTTTCATCAACATGAACAGCTTGAAGCAAAGAACGCCACCACCAGCGACGGAAACAACAACAACGACCACGACCTCGCGTCCTCGAATGCCGAAGCCACCTTCGAAATCGTTCGTCGAGGCCTTTTTGGCCAGGTACAACAAGACGGTGGCTGCCAAAACGCAGAACCCGGCCAAGATCGAGAGGGTGACCAAGCGCCCGATTCTGCTTACGATCAGCTCGTTTGCCACCGAGGCTGCAACGGCCTCGACAACCCCCAGCCTCGTCACCAAGAGCCCCGACCCTCCGGTAAGGCCGACCTACTACATCGGCACCGTGGAGGAGGTCCAGCTGCCGCCGTCCGTGACGGTCAAATCGCCCGTGATCAAGACCGATCTCACTCCTCAAGTCATGTCTACCCTGCTCAAGAACATGGACAAGAAAGACAACGGGCAGGGGTCGTCGGGAACAGGGTCAGTGACCCTGTACAGTCCAGCTGGCAAGGAGGGTCACAATGGCGGCGGCGGCGATGCCATTTTCTACGCCAACGAGGAGATGCACATGCGCGAGCACGAGGACATCGTCCCGATCGGTCGGATCGGCGTCCAAGCTCCGGACGGTCCGGAGCAGAACATCCGCGACGTGAGTAACCAGATGCCGGAGACAAACCTGATTGGGGGCTCAGGATCGGAGCAAAAGTCGGCCTCTTTGCGGCCTCACTCCTACGACGTCCTCGAGCCCGGCCCAGACAACCAGTTGATCAGTCAGCTCAAGTTGCAACTCAAGGATTCCTCGGCGTTGACGCACGCTCTCGAAAATGGCCAATGGATTTACGAGTCGCAATCGGCGACCAACGAGGTCCCGAGGCCGCAGCCTTTCCAATCTTACAGCAGCATTCCCAAAGAAACCCAGCTCCTTGACTGGATCAAGAACCTCGAGCAAGACATCCAGCCAACCAGGAAAAGGCCGTCCAATCTTGACGATACGACTCCCATGCCCTTTTCAACATGGACTTCGACAGAGGGCACAACAGCAGCATCAACTATAAGTACTACCACAACAACTACAACAGCAACAACAACGACAACAACAACAACAAAACCGGAAGTGATCAATGACAACCGGATAGCAACACTTCCGGTGCGTAGAGTACAGACGACGACGACGACGACAACAACAACAACGACAGCCTCGACAACAACAACACAAGCCACCCCGAAAACCCTGGGGGAGATTGTGGCGTCAGCCTTGGCACAATCGGCAGCTCCGCTGGCTGGCCTCTCGGCCGCCACGCTAGCTTACGGAGCGGCAGCAATGCTGCCCGTCTGGTTGCCATTCGCACTTGGAAAGAAGAAGCGGCGGAGACGAAGAAGTTCAGGCTTCAGTCGTCCTCCAGGATGGCCTCGCAATTGGGCTCACAAGCCTGATAAGATCCTGGAGAGGCTGTTGCAAGCTAATAATCAAAATAACATTAATTTTTAACCCATCTAATTTCACAAGAAAATATTTATTCTAAAATATTTAGAATTTGCATGTCCTCTCTGTTTCTTTAACAGAAACCAAATTCTCCGAGTGCCAATAATTATTAGCTTAATAACAAAATATTTGTAACTAAATATATTGTGTCGGAAAAATAAATAACAAAAGTACAACCATGGTCGAATTTGGGGTTTTTGTAGGCAAGCTGATGATGACGTTGCTGTGGACACCGACGATCAGCAAAAGATCGTCGACCACGTAAAGGAGCTCGTCAACGACGCCATCGTCCAGTCCGAGGACGCTGAGGGGGCGACGGAGCCCAGCGTCGAGGCCAACGAGGTCGACACCGACTCCAAGGTCGACACAAAGGCCGAGACGGTCCCGGACACAACCCCGACCACCACTACAACCACAACAACGACAACGACGACGACGACAACCACTACAAGGAGAACGCCTGCTCCAGCTGCGCCGCCCCCACCCCCGCCTCCACCCCAGACATCCCAACCGGACCAGGGGATCTTGGCCAGGATTGGTGACGCCATCGGCACAGGCGTGAGCAACATCGGCCAGAACGTTGTCGCCGGCAGCACGTTGCTCGTAGCGGCCGCGTCGCCCCTGTGGGCGCCCTTGCTCATCGGCGGCAAGAAGAAAAGGAGGAAGCGCGGCCTGACCGCCACGAACGAGATCCCGGACCATAAGCCGATCGAATGGCATGCCAAGATGGTCCACACGATGATCCAGCAAGCCGCTCAGGACATCAAAAAAGAGAAGAAGAAACAATAAGTTATAATCAATCTACATTAATCTAACCATATTTAGTGACGATTAGCACTATTTGTAAATATCTATCAACATGACTGAAAATGTGTCCACTTTGAAACCTTACACTTTGCCTTTTGCAAATTGAATCCCAGGCTTGAGTAAACAATAAAAAAAATCAAGCGATAAGATACGGATAGAGATAAGGTCTGCTGTACTCGCTCTCTGTGATTCATTATTCGTACAAACGTAAGGTGACTAGCAAATTTACAAAAATGGACCGACTCATTGGCTTAGTTCTGTCGGCGATCAGGTGCTTGGTTGTCTCGATCCTGGTCTTTTTGGCTATGGTGATCATTGTGGTCTGGAACGACCTCTTCGCCAGGTAGAAAGAATTCCGGATTCCATTTATGGTTGGCATTAGAGGATCTTGTTGGAGATGCAGGGTATCTCCTGACCGCCCCTGACCCCGGGAAAGTGTTCAGGGAAGGCCACGCTCCATATGATCGCGGTCGAGATCAGGACGAAGAAGATGAAGGCCGACACTGCCCAGATGTACTTCTCGTGACGCTCCCACCTGAGGTTCTTCAGGCCCATGATCCCGACGAGGAGGCCGGCCGTGGCTCCACTGATGTGGGCCGTATAGCCCACGGGTAGGACCCCGGCACCCGTCACGTCCGAGGGCGCGATGTACACGTTGTATATGTAGACGCCGATGTCACTCACAGCCACGATGGCAACCAACAGGATTCTGCACAGCGGGCACGTCATTTCTCTGGTATGTGAAATCCAATATTGTAAATATTTTCGTTGAAAAATAAACGAAAAAAAACAAACAGACCTGAAATTCATGATCACGGTGCCTAGGTGAGCAGTGATGAGAGCGTAGACGCCGCCGCTGGCTCCCGATAAAAACTTGTCCGGCTTGAGAACACTTGTCCACAGGGATCCTGCTATCCCGCCCGCCAAGTAGACCAGCATTACTCGCCACCAACCTAAGCTTGGATGAATGTTACGAATCTAATTCCAATTTGTCTGAATTAAAAATCTTACCGTGAACCATTTCGAGTGGAATGCCAAGAATGAGTTGAATGAGAATGTTGAACATGGCATGAAAGAGACCGGAGTGGACGAGCATGTAGGTGAGGTAACGCCAGACCTGCACCCGCTTATCCGGGTCGAAGATCAGGTTGGAGCAGAAGAACACGGGTCCGTTGAGGCCAATCCCGCCGACCGCGCTGTTGTACGCGAAGATGATGATCTGAGCCAGGGAGATCCCGAGCATGAAGAGTGGCGGCGGGCAGCAAGAATACTGGTTTTGGTACTGATATCGGATGGGGACGATGAACTCGACCGTTTGCTTAAGCAGTTCCCGTAGGGCCCGCCGGCGGCGTCGGTTGAACCCCGGGATGTTCCGGCCGGTGGCCAACTGGATGAACTCGTCTTCTGTGATAACGCCATCGCCGTTTGTGTCAGCACTGGCAATGATGTCTGCTCTAATATCAGGTGGAACTTTCTCTACCCACAATAAATTCTCTTCCAAAATCTGAAATGACACCATCATAGTACTTATTTGGCGACTAACCAGTAATCATGATTTTTTCAAACCTTTTCAAAATCTTTGATTGGAATTTGCCCGTCCAGACGACCATTGTGTTCTTTATCGTAACGCTCGAACAGCCTCCGCCACTCGTCCGTCGGGATTTCCGACGACGCGTGTGAGACCATGGTGTTCGTCCTCGTGAGGCCACGGGCAAAGATGGTGCTCAGCATGAGGTTCGAGGACGTGTTGGAGCCCTGATCGCTGTCGCCGCCCTCCCCTCCGCTGATGTTCTTCTGTCTCGACCTCGGCCGCCGGATGTGGTGGCCTCGATCACGACTCGAGGACGCGGCCGCCCCTTGGGAGTACGTCCTCGGCGGTAACTCGAACGGCGAGGACGGCTCGTCGCCCAGCTCGATATCGATCGAGGTCTCTTCCATGATGGCTGCCGTTTGAGGCTGCTCCGAGACGGGGAACATCTTGTTCGCCCGCAGGGGGGCTAGCTTTCGGGTGACCCCGTGGCGCGCCGCCCGTCTCGCGGCCAGCGGGGGCCGCAGGCTCGCGTTGGAGGTGTTGCTGATCATGATTTCGCCGTCCATTGTTTTCGCAGTGGCACTTTCTCTTTTCTTCTTCCAACAATTTTTGTTGTTTCAGAACTCAAGGCACTTCACAGTCCAAGTTTGTTGCACTCTCTGGAGCTTCTCTCCTAAGTAGTTGTTCAAGAATACAAGCTTAATGTCGAACACACACCACAAGATCGACTAGATCGAATGTAAACATCCCGTCCCCTATTTTAATAGGAGAAAAGTCCGCGAGCCCCTAGGCGGACACTCAAAAAAATCCTTCAAGAAAAACGACGATTCGAGTAGAACACACTAGCACGTGCTGCTTTATGCATGCAAAAAAGTCTTGAATCGATTCGTATGTTTTGCGTACTTTGTTCACCGTGATCTCGGTGTTCGCCGGGCACAGACTTTCTGAGTTCTGTCTTCTTCCAATCACTTCAAAAAATTTTTTTAACGTCTGTACGAGGGGCAGCAGCTTCTTGAAAACTCGAAGCGTGCGTAACTTTTAAGTATCCAAAGGGTGAATCACTTCAAAAACAAGGGGTTATTATTATCTCCTTACTTACACTCTGATGATCATATTCTTGAACTGATTGTTTACATAACTCGTTCGATATTCTGATCTTGTCACACTTTTTTAGTCAGCTTGATCCCAATCTTCCTCGGCCGTTTCGTAAGATTCATCATCTAGAAAGATATGAAAAATGATATCATATCATGTGGAGGAAAGTCATTTGTAGGTTCCCAAAAAATAAACACAAAATCGATGGGAAATTCGGGATTACCACTCACCTGAAGCTTCATCATTCGGTTCCAAGACTCCAAAATATTCCTCGTCTTCATAATCGGACTCTTCTTGCTCCTCATAAGGAACAACAACGACACTTTTATCCCCGGTGGTTTTGATTTCGAAATGCGGCCTCAAGACATCCCTGATGAAAATAATGGAAAACAAAGACTTGCTTAGCTCAAATTATGTAGGACATTCTAATCTCGCAAATATGTTGTCGATACCGTAGATAACGAACATGAAGTGTCAATAAGCACGCTGATCGTGATTGTACTCGCCGACAAAAATTTGGATGCATCACAGTTTCACGGAAAAAAGTGAAAACAGCGATTCGTCCGAAAAACAAACATTTATCCAAAAATCTTGTGAAATCTGCTGGTCGTCCGGAAATGCCTCCATTCATTCACTCACCTGACTTCTTCATGGGTGACCTCCGGCTCCATGGCTTGGAGGCGGGAGAGCTCGAAGAGATCGTCAATGGCGACCTCGGCGTCTAAGTGATCCGCCCACTCCTCCGAAGTCCAAGCGATTTGGTACAGGTGAAACTTGGCCTCGTCCAGGATCTTTTCGTCTCTTGTCCGGAGATCGCGACGCACAGGGTAATCGTAGTAGGTCACGGTCTTGTACCGGAAATCATCATTTTGCTGATTGGCGTAGTCTTTGAGGAACATCCTTGAGTTCGAAGCACAATCGTCGTCGGCCAGATTAACTTCGGCAAAGGTCCCGTTCACTGCCTCCGAAAAGAAGTCTTTCCTGGCGAACACGACGATCTGGGAGCAGTACCCGATGGACGGGGGTCCCTCGCCGACCCCAGTGAAGCACTCGATCAAGTAGTCCGGATACTTGTCAACAACATCCTCGGCCCAGTTGCGAAACTGATCACGATTCCACTCGAACTTGTGATCCCAATGGCGAAAAGGGCCATCAAAATTCTCAAACAAAACGTTGTATTCCCGGTTCGGGGTTGTCACGATCACGAGCTTTGGCTTTATACTGCCAAAAACTGTTTCGCCGTACGCTTTCAAGACGTCGTCCTCCAAATGTTCGATTCTGGAAATGACAACAATCCATTTGACAAAAGAAAAGATATTGCTAAATTAGACTTACAGCTCGATGGAAGTCACTGCATCAATGTCAAGAAGTCGTACGTCCACCTCAGCAACTGATCCAGCCATGAGATACATCGAGAGCGGCGTTTCCGGTCTAGGCTCCAGATAGTCGATGAAGAGCGGTTCGATGCGATGTCGGAACAGATCGAGCAGGTTCTCGTTGATGTCCACCCCGATTGCTTCTCGCACTCGCGGGAGACTCTTTAGCATCACGACAAACTTGGCCTCGGCACATCCAAAGTCTGCCACGCGCGACATGACGTTCTTCCACAAATCGTTTTGTAGCAAGGTCAAAACTTTATCGTATCTTTGCCGGTAAAGAGGCGGGTCAAAGTGGCCAACCTCCCAACGTTTTTCAGGCGTGTCTTCGGACTCAACCGAGGGCTCTCGGAAAATGAGTGAGTCGTCTTCGTTCACTTCATCGCTACAGTTTTGAGATTTACGTTTAAAAATGTTTAAAATCGACGAAATCGAAAACTTACGAAATTTCCTGGAGCTGATTAACCAAATCGCCTTCGATAATATTTGGCTCGTAATCGAATTCGAGGCTACCGACGATGTCGAGGTCGTCGTGTCCATTGGTTGTTCCGTTCATAATGACAAATTGAAATTCACAAATCCACGGGTTTTGTACGTTCTGTTCTGTTCTGTTCTGTTTTGACTTTTGTTTGTTGTATCGCTACTCTCAGCGCAGCATCAGCTGACGGAAATGCACATTTCTTTGTCTCTCTATCCGGTTTATAAACTTAGTTATGAAAGCTGTTAAAGTAAAATAGCTTTATTCAGGCAAAATAAAGTACTAAGGTCAATGAAATCATATGGTTAAAAAGAGGAATGCACATATTTCAAAGATCACGATTTAGCTTATATAAGTCAGAAAACACTAAGATGAATAGATATCTAGATATTTTCAAGAGCCTGCTGAAGCAACAGCAACATTGTTATTGTTCGCACCTAAAGACACATCGACAAAGCTTTCAACGACCGCTTCCTCAGGGATCAGTTCAAATCCTTCGTGAGCTTCCTCATCAAAAGTGTCCAAGTCATGGTTGTCCGTTGGGGTGAACTCGACATTCTCCCCCGTGAATTCAATGTCAAAGTTTCTTGTGTCGACGTCATTAGCGACTTCCGGTTTAAACGGCGGTTTTACCTGGCAAGAGCAAGGATGAAAATATAGACTTTATCCGATGTATCAAGTGGATTTAGCATTCACCTTCTTGTATTCCAAGTCCGACCAGCATATGCACCGAAAAAACGCATGCTCCTTGACTTCATCACCACCGTTAGCCCCGAGTCTTATGGAAGGGTCCTTGATGAGGAGGTCGCGGAGGAAGCTCTTGGTACAGGCAGACAACTCGACGCAGGCCGGGAACTTGACGTCCTTGCAGAGGATCCTGGTAATGGTCTGCTCGTTGTCGCCGTCGCCGACCTGAAACGGGGGCCTCTTGGTCGCCATCTCGAACGCGACGACTCCGAGTTGCCACCAATCGACGGCGAAACCGTAGGCTGGATCCTGGATAACTTCTGGCGCGAGGTACCCGGGGGTGCCGCAGAAGCTGTTCGTCATGACGTGGCCCTCGTCGTTCACCATTTCTTTGCAGAGGCCGAAGTCGGCGATTTTGATGTGTCCATCCTTGTCGAGGAGGAGATTCTCGAGCTATCGAAAGAAATTGAGCAGAAGCAAACATGCGGTCAATGTGTCAATCATTCTTGGGGTGATGAAAAATATGAAAAAGTTTATAGATTCCTATTAAACTCTCGAAACCTATTTTCAACTAGGAAACGTTTATACTCTATAAACCTGTTTTCAAATATGTAGGAAAAAGCACACAATTAGAAAATAAAAAAAATACACCACAACGAAACGCCCACGACCACAACACAACAAAGTCATCAAGGAAACATTTGCGATCATGGAGAAGACGAAAATTCGCATCCCGGTTGTGGATGTATCCAAGATCAGTCTTGACAGAGAGACAGTTTCCGATGACGCTGTTGCCGAGGCCGGCAAGAGTATCTATGAGGCCATATCCAAATACGGTTTCGTTCACCTCGTTAATCACGGAATTCCAAGAGCAAGCAAAAATATCCTTTTTCATCTAATTTCTGACTTGATATTTATCTGTTCCAGGATCTGATTGAACAAGGTTTCAAAGTGTCCAAGGACTTCTTCGATCTTCCCGCGGAGGAAAAGAAAAAGTCCGCCATCAACGTGAAAACCGATCATGGATACGTCGCTCCAGATGCAGAGGTTCTGAACAGAGCAAAGGTAAACCAGGAAAAAAACAACCTCCGGATATTTCACGAGGTTTTTTTCAGAATCCATATGATCACGAGATGAAAGAAGCGTTCAATATTAACAACATCGAGGCAGGACCCGAACACCCGTTTCCTTCAAAAGATTCTGCGCCTGAATTTCAAGCAAAGCTTCTTGAGCTGATCAAGGTCAGCGATTTGTTTACGAAGAGGCTCCTCAGATGCTTCAGTATCGCCATGGGCTTTGAGGCTGGCTACCTGGAGAGCCTGTACACCAAACAGTTCACCAATGGCTCCCACAACTTTACCACCCTGCGAACTCTCTATTACCCGCCGATCAAAGACGACGTCGCTCCCGGGACCATCCGTCTAGGCGAGCACACAGGTTAAGACCCAAATGCAACTTCAAAATGTAAACGAAGTAACAACAAGCCTATCAAACAGACTACGGCCCGATGACAATGCTCTACCAAGACCCAATGGGAGGATTGGAAGTCTACGACTCGGTGAACAAGAACTGGATCACTGCCGTCCCCGAATCCGAAGCTGTGCTGCTCAACCTCGGCGACATCATGGAGATCATGACGAACGGGAGGTTGCCGGCCACTTTGCACCGTGTGACCATCTCGGAGGACGAGGTCGTGAAGCGGAGAGCAAGGCAGTCTCTCGTCTACTTCATCAACTTTGACCATGAAGCCATGATCACCCCCATCGAGGACGCGGGAAAAGAAGTCCACCCCGGCAACATCGGCAAGGTCTACAAGCCCACCAACAACTACGACTATCTCACGGGCCAGCTCGCACTGATAAGGAAGAAGCAGTAAAACCGACCCAATGAAAAACGAATTGCAGATTGTCCTTTTTTTGTTTTCACGAAAAAAAATACGTGAAAATATGTTGAGGTTACATTTTAGCGCCGCGGAATTTCACGAATTTTTTCCCGCTCTCCCTTTTAACGTCGTAAGCGGTGAAGGCAAGTGAAAAAAATCGCCGCTCCAGCAGATCCATACATCTTCTTCTCAGAGATGGATGTAAAAGTCCAGGTCTCTTTCTCGTTGACATTTTCGCGCGCAAAGTTAAATTAAGGTCATCATTCTCGCATTTTTTTTTCCTTTTCCGTCCCTCCCGTCCTCCTGGAGAGTTTGACAATTGACAAAAGGCGTTCAAAATGAAATCATTTCATTTCATGAGAAAGAAATAGAGAAAGTCTTTAAATTCTGTTAGTTCTGGGCCATGGCCAAGCTCTCGCTCTTACTCTGAATTCTTGACTAGCAGCGAATTGTGAAACGCTGGAGTAATAACTAAAACTACGACTATTTACTACGAAGTATTCACTTTCCAGCTAGAGCTTCTTCTTTGACAAGTCCCGATCTTTGCGGGAGCGACGACGACGATTCTCCTGAAGCCGAAGCCGACGTACGTCCGTTCGTCCGTCCGTCAGCGAGAAGCCGAGGGGAAAAGAACGAAACACAATGATGCACTTTGTTGTTTGTCAGTGTCTTTCAGGTCCATTGAGTTAAACGCGCAATACATTCCTGGATATTGATGGATTGATTTTTTCTTAAGACTTGGCCTAAAATTCTTAACTAAAGATGGTTTTAAAATATACTTTTAAGTACTTGTGAAATGCCAACAAAATCTTATTTTTGCCACACGTCTCAAGGGGCACATGGTAATCTACGTAAAAGAGGATCACATAGGGCATTTGAGCTGTGCCCACACTGTAAGAACATTATTATTAGGGAATATATTTTACACGAAAGAGCAAAGACGCGCAAGTCTTAAATGTGAGGAGGAGGAGATGGAGTGGCTAGCGTAGCGTTTGCCGAGCTTAGATATCTCGTTAAGAAAGTCAATCTGTTCACAGTGTGTTTGAGACGCTTTCAGGCGAGAGACAGGACGAAATTAACAAGAAAAACAAGCCTCAAAAGAAAGACTCAATAACGGACAATGACGAGCAAACGGAAGCCATAAAACTTGTGATAAGTGGCATAAAACGAATAACATTGAAGAACTGAAACGATGACTTGAGATCACCAAAATTCAAAATGATCACTGCCAATCTCGCAGGATCGACTGGCTCCCACCTAAGGGCTGAACGGGGTCATCGGGATTCTGGATCGCATTCCAGATTGGAGACGGACTCGAGGTTCAACCTGAGTGAGGCCTCGGAGTGCGAGGCAGACGGTGGCTACGGCCACCACCACCAGCATTACCACCATCGCGAGAGTGAGGTCGAGGTTGGAAGCCGCGGCGAGGACGCGTCGGCCTCCAAGTGCTCCAGGATCCTGAGAAGCTACAAGACCTGGGGATCCTTGGCCTGTGTTGGACTCGTGCTTGTGATCTCGATCGTGCTGATAATTCTGGCAGCAAGTGGCGTGTTGTCAACGGACAGCGAGAGCTGATTATAGAATTTTTCGGAAATACCAAAATATTACTTATCTAAATATGTATCTAATTGAGCAAAATGTGACACAGGCACTCTTTGTAAAATTTTTTGAAAGTACAAAAAGCTTTGGAAAATAATAATTGTCATGATTGATAATAGTTTCCACTAAGTATGTTGATTGGTTTAGGATTTAGCATAATATGCCTCTTTTAAACAATTTTTTGATGAACTCCTCATTATCTGGTTTCTGAGATTTTTCCTAATCCGGAGACTTGTTTTTGTACCTTTACATATCTATCTATATTTATTGCAGCATAGGCCGACAAGGCGGGCTATATTATTTTGAGGGGGCCCTTTCTTGCCGTTCTACACTGCAATAAAATAGTTTTATGCACTCGTGCAAAAGTACATATTGTCGCACTCGGGTCTCTAAAAAAGTAATTTGCACTTGTAAAATAAAACTTTATTCGCACGCCTTTACCCGGCTCTAAAATACTAAAATCCTTTTTGCCAACATATAAAATCAAGAGGGGGAAAAAAGTGAACTTAAATTTCCGTTTTGCTGAAAAAAATCTATATTTTCCAATTCAACATCTGTTTCAGCCTCCAAGAGGGGACCTCGCCAGGTACATCTACAATGCAACTCAATACATGTGAGGATCTGTACGATGTAGCTACATTTTTTCAATGCAACTAGTTTTACCGGTGTACATAGAGCATATCTTACATGTAGAACGTAGATGTACTTAAAAGCGCAAGAGCGAGCGCAGCTGAGCAGTGAGCTCCTCTGGAGTCCAGAGGCAGCTGTCGCTCAGCTAAACGGCTGCTTGCCTTGCCACCTAAACAATAAAATATCCCACTTTCCTTTCAAAAAACTCGTGAAATTTGACGTTTCGATAAATAATCTCCGACTCGAGAAATTGCAGATCCCAAATCCAAATATTTTAACTTCCTTCCTAGCTTTCGTCAGACGGTAAGTGACTCATACTAATCCCTACTTGGGGACAATGACTCAATTGCGTCACAAATCAAACAACGGCCTTTGTGTCACGAAGTTCCTTTTTTCTCACAATCAAGAGTGAAACAAGAGCAACCGAGAATCATGGCGTCGGCCAACCCCGGACAGTCGAACACGGCCATCGAGGCCACCCGCAAGCAGGTGGACGAGGTGCAGAACATCATGAGGACCAACGTCGAGAAGGTCATGGAGCGCGACGGCAAGCTTAGCCACCTCGAGGAGAGAGCGGATCAACTTCAGGTAGACACGTCTTTTGAGTTTGAATCATCAAAAAAATGCCTGACCTACTTCATTTGTGCTAAATAATGGAATTCCTTTTTTTGCAGGCCGGCACGGAGCAGTTCCACAAGGCCGCCGTCAAGATCAAGCGGAAGCACTTCTGGGAGAACATGAAGATGAAAATTATCATAGGCGTGGTCATTGCAGTCATCATCATTATTATCATCATTGTCGCCAGCTCGTGAATCAGAAAAAAAGATCGAAATTCGATGGCCTTCCCTCTCCTATGATCTGTGATGACGACACTGCTTCAAATTCCAGACAGAACTCTACGCAAAAATATAGGCATTTTTTCTCAAAGGAAAATCAGAATCTTAACAAGAGCAATCAATTGAAACCAAAAGTAGCCTGCAGCCAAGAGCACAAAACGATTGAGAGTTAAAAAAATTACTTGCCTGAAATCCCGTTTTCCTATCTATTTATCCAGTTATATACCATCAAAAGCATCAAGTTGCTCCCTCCTCCCCAGATCGAGACTATTTACATACATAACCTTCTTACTTAGATTTAAAAAAAAGATCTGTTGTTCAATGTTCCAATGTGAATCTTCCAATTTGTGACGA
>JAAUYL010029350.1_pt1 | contig 28801 bp, 23 predicted proteins | sample 7278011 | NCBI WGS metagenome assembly JAAUYL01 (sample SAMN14350225, study PRJNA611818) | marine sediment metagenome | isolation source: surface marine sediment (1.8m) | place: French Polynesia: Moorea | collected 2018-08
CCACCCAATTTAGATATAGCATTGAGAAATGGTATTATTTCTTCCTATTCCCGGTTTTCAGGAGATGTCTAAGAGTTGGACTTTCCGAAAAAAATGAAGTAAACTAGGCTTAATATTATAAAAATTTAGACTCAAGGATAGACAAATCCAGCCAATGGTTGAGACAAAAACAATTAAAATAGGCAATTATCAATCGCTTGAACTCATTCACGAAAGCGATCGTACTCTGGTATATCGCGCTCAGAACGTGGAAAATGGAGAACGGTTCGTGATCAAATTGATGCGCAACGAATATCCTTCCTTTAGAGAATTGGTTCAGTTTAGAAATCAATATGCAATTAGCAAAAATCTAGAGATAGAAGGCATCATCAAAACCTATGCTATCCAACGCTACGAAAACCGCTACGCCCTGATTATGGAAGATATGGGGGGCGTATCCTTAGCCGAATATCAGGGAATAAGATCCCTCTGTGTGTCTCAATTTCTCAATATTGCCATCCAACTCTCAGGAATTCTACACCAACTCCACAATAACTCTATTATTCACAAAGATATTAAACCAGCAAATATACTGATTCATCCAGAAACCAAACAAGTAAAATTAATTGATTTTAGTATTTCTAGCCTTTTACCGAAAGAAACCCAAAGCATTCAAACCCCCAATGTCTTAGAAGGAACCCTAGCTTATCTATCTCCAGAGCAAACAGGACGGATGAATCGGGCAGTGGATTATCGCAGTGATTTCTATTCTCTAGGAGTCACATTTTATGAATTACTGATGGGAAGTTTACCCTTTAGCAGTGATGATGCCTTAGAACTAATTCATGCTCATATGGCCTTCTCTCCAGAACCCCTGAGTGAGTCGGTAGTATTGGGTGGTTCTTTATGTCCGCCAACGCTCTCGCAGATTGTTATGAAACTGATGGCGAAAAATGCCGAGGAGCGGTATCAAAGTGCTTTGGGACTCAAATATGACCTGGAAAAATGTCGGATTCAATATCTGGAAACGGGAAAAATTGAAGCATTTAAGTTGAGAGAGCGAGATATTTGCGATCGCTTCATTATCCCGGAAAAACTCTACGGACGGCAAAAAGAAGTCCAAGCATTACTTGATTGTTTCGAGGGAGTGGCAGAGGGAAAAACAGAAATGATGCTGGTAGCGGGATATTCCGGTATCGGCAAAACTGCCGTGATTAATGAAGTCCACAAACCCATAGTGCGTCAGAGGGGCTACTTTATCAAAGGCAAATTCGACCAATTCAATCGCAATATTCCCTTTTCTGCCTTTGTCATCGCTTTCCGTAGTTTAATGGGGCAAATCCTTAGTGAATCTGATGGCGAATTACAAGAGTGGAAAACCAAAATCCTGGAAGCTGTTGGTAGTAACGGACAAGTTATGATCGAGGTCATTCCCGAACTCGAAAGAGTCATTGGTCAACAATCTCCAGTCCCTGAACTCTCTGGCAGTGCTGCCCAGAACCGCTTCAATTTAGTCATGGGCAAGTTTGTACGAGTATTCACCGCCCAAAACCATCCTTTGGTTATCTTCCTTGATGACTTGCAATGGGCAGATTCGGCTTCTTTGAATCTATTGAAGTTGTTGATGGGAGACACGGAAACAGGATATCTATTGGTGTTGGGAGCATATCGGGATAATGAAGTTTTTCCTGCTCATCCTTTAATGCTCACCCTCGATGAGATTCAAAAACAAGGAGCGAATCTCAAGACCTTGACCTTAGATCCCTTAAGTGACTTAGATATTAACCATTTAGTTGCTGATACACTCTTGTGCCAACTGGAAGTGGCTCGACCCCTATCGCAGTTAGTTTATCAGAAGACCCAAGGCAATCCCTTTTTTTCGACCCAGTTTTTGCGAGGACTGCATGGGGAAGGTTGCATCACATTCAACTTGGATGGTGGGTATTGGCAGTGCGATTTGACCCTGGTGCGGCAGTTAGCTTTAACGGATGATGTGGTGGAGTTTATGGTGGGGCGGTTGCAGAAGTTGCCGAAGGGAACCCAAGATGTTTTGAAGTTGGCGGCTTGCATTGGCAATCGTTTCAATCTGGCTACTTTAGCCATTATCTGTGAGGAAAGCCAAGAGGAGGTGGCAGCAGATTTATGGTCGGCGTTGCAGGAGGGTTTAGTTCTTCCTGAGAGCGAAACCTATAAATTCTTTCAAGGAGGCAATGTTGAGGTTGAAGTAGCAATTGATATTCCTGTGAACTATCGTTTTCTACACGATCGTGTCCAACAAGCGGCTTACTTATTGATTGGTGAAGATCAAAAGTTGACAGTTCATTACCATGTTGGCTCCCTGCTGTTGAATAATCTATCGGAGGAAGAACAACAGAAAGATCTTTTCGATATCGCTAATCATCTCAATCTTAGTCGAGATATTGTACTGCAAGAAAATCAGACCGAAAAGCTAGCCAGAATAAATCTATTGGCAGGTAAAAAGGCTATTTCATCTACAGCTTATGGATCTGCGATTGAATATTTGGAAATCGGCATTTCTATCCTAGGTGAAGATGCTTGGAGCGATCGCTATCCGCTCATGTTTGAGCTATACTCTAATCTTTGTAGTGCTCAACTATCCAACGTTCAATACGAACAGCTAACCCTGACCACTAATACTGCTTTAGAGCAGATTACATCTCCTGTTGATCGCGCTAAAATTCGCGTTTTCCAAATAAATCAATATATTCTTCAAGGTAAATATCCAGAAGGTATTGAGGTGGGTTTAGTTGGACTGCGGGAATTGGGAGTTGATATCGATCGCGATAACATCGCTACTCTTGCAAGGAAAGAGTTTGATGCTGCTGATTCAGCTTTAGAAAATCTGCCTGTCTCTTCACTATTAGACTTGCCAACAACGGTCAAACCAGAGATTGCAGCAATTATCAATATCCTAGCCATCGTTGAGGTTCCTATCTATATTATTGGTGAGATTGAGCTTTACACCTTTGTTTCCTTGAAGGCTGTTAACTTGTCAATTCAACATGGTAATGTGCCTAGCTCAATCAAGACTTACGCTAACTACGGACTCTTGCTAGGCGCACTCAAAAGAAAATATCAGCGGGCTTATGAAATCGGAGAATTAGCTATACAGCTCAGCTATAAACTCAACAGTAAAACCCAGAGAAGTAAAGCTGGTTTCATATTTTCTGGTTGGATTTGGGGCTGGATAAAACCTATTAATGGAGCTGCTGAATTCAACTACCAAAGCTACTTAGAAGGCTTGGAGGCAGGAGAAATCGTCTATGCCACTCACAATTTGTTTTGCGGGATTATTAATCAAATATTTGAAGGGAGAAATTTAGCTAGCTTCGCCCAAAATGTTGAGAAATATGAGTTAATTTCCGAAAAGCTAAAAGATGATATGCTATCAATTTCGATCGCTGGCGCTAAGATATTTACTATGCATCTATCTCCATTACAAGATCGGCAAAAACAAACTACTGAGTTGACAAAAGCATTTGAGATCATTAGCCAAGGCGAAGCATCTCAGTCTTGGATTACCACCTGTGCTTACTATGTGATGAGAATGCAGCTTGCTTGCGTAACTGGTAACTTTGAAGAAGGTTTTGAATACATTCAGAAAGCAAAAAGAGTTTTGAATGCAATTACTGGGCAAATCATCTCTAGTGGTTATTATTACTACAGCTCTCTAATTTTTATCAATTTATATTCAGAGCTGTGTGCAGAAGAACAAAAGGAAGCTTGGGAGCAAATTTGCTCGAATCAAGAGCAACTGCAAGTGTGGTCAGAAAATTGCCCAGAAAATTTCTTGCATAAGTATCTTCTAGTTGAGGCAGAACGCTATCGGTTTTTGGGAAAAAAGGTAGAGGCGATCGAAAGCTATGACCAGGCTATCGGAGAAGCCAAAGAAAATAGATTTATCCAAGAAGAAGCTCTTGCCAACGAACTATTTGCCAAATTTTACCTCGACTGGGGACGAGAAAAAGAGGCTGCTTTATATATGCAAGAAGCCTATTACTGTTATGCTCAATGGGGAGCTAAAGCTAAAATCGACGACCTCGAAAAACGCTATCCCCAACTACTTACCCCCATCCTTCAACAACAACAATTGGATGGTATCGCCAACGCTAAGATAACTACTCTCACTAAAGGAAAGGTTTCCAGCACCAGTACCTCTACCGGAGAACTGTTAGATTTAGCTACCCTAATGAAAGCATCCCGCAGTCTTTCCCAAGAAATAGACCTCAAGCAGACCATAGCCAACTTCATGCAAGTAATCCAAGAAAATGCTGGAGCTGAAACCGTTGCACTCATGCTTTTTGAAGCAGATACTCTCATGCTGATCGCCCACGCTACAGGAGAAGAAATGTCTGTAATGAACACTCCTGTTGAGACAAGTAACAATGTCCCCTTAACTCTCATAAATCATGTGAAAAACACGCGAGCGCACCTCGTCTTAGATAATGCCAAAGAAGACAACGACTATAGCCGAGATGACTACATCCAAAAGCATCAACCACAGTCAGTATTATGTATACCTTTAATTGACCGAGGTCAACTCCGAGGCATCCTCTACCTGGAAAATAATCAAGTGAGTGGCGCATTTACCAGCGATCGCATAGAGCTATTAAATTTACTTTGTTCTCAAGCTGCTATTTCCCTGGAAAATGCTCAACTCTACAACAATTTAGAAATCAAAGTACAAGAGCGCACTGCCGAACTATCCCAGGCTCTGGAAAACCTGAAAAATACTCAGAAACAACTCGTAGAATCAGAAAAAATGGCTTCCCTAGGAGGACTGGTAGCGGGAGTCGCTCACGAGATTAATACACCAGTCGGGACCAGCATCACAGTAGCTTCAACCCTGAACGAGGAAACTCAAGCATTTGGGGAGGCCATAGCTAAAGGTCAGCTCAAGCGCTCTGTTTTAAACAATTACATAGAAACCAGCACTGAATGTACGCAATTGATTGTGGATAATTTAAAGCGAGCGGGGGAATTAATTGGCAGTTTTAAGCAAGTTGCGGTGGATCAAAGCAATCTAGAAATGCGGACTTTTGGTATCAAAGCATACTTAGAGGAAGTGCTAACCAGTTTAATGCCTAACATCCGACAACAGGGACATCAAGTGAACATCGAAGGAGATGAAAATCTAAAGATTACAACCTATCCCGGAGCATTGGCGCAAATAGTCACTAACTTAACCAACAATTCTCTGCTTCATGCTTATCCTGATGACAAAACTGGAAAATTAAATTGGAGGATAGAACAGGTAGAAGAGACATTAATTATTGAATATACTGATGATGGTTGCGGTATTGCACAAGCAGAGCTTTCCCAAATTTTTGAGCCATTTTATACAACGGCAAGAAATCAGGGTGGAACGGGTTTGGGACTGCATATAGTTTATAATTTAGTAACGCAAAAACTGCAAGGAACGATATGCGCAAACAGCCAACTCGGAGAGGGGGTAAAATTTACCCTCTCCATTCCTCAATAAATTAAATTTCCCCTCTCTCAAGAATTTGCCCCTATTTAATTGTATCTCCAACTTTGTCTATTAACCTTATGTGTAACAAATCAATCAAACCTGAACCCGACAAGTCTATTGATGACCTGATAATTTTAGAAGATGACGATCTGATCTTTTTAGAAGAGGAAAGTGAAGAGCAACACGATCAAGCCAGTCCTAGCAGTTGGAAAATTCTTGTTGTAGATGATGATGCCAGCGTTCATCAAGCCACAAAACTTGCTTTAAAAAATCTTGAATTTGAAGGCAAAGGAATAGAATTTATCTACGCTTATTCTGGCGCAGAAGCAAAAAAGGTTTTGCACTCAGATCGCAATGTTGCTTTGGTGTTGCTGGATGTAGTTATGGAAACCCATGATGCAGGGTTGGAAGTTGTGCGTTACATTCGTGAAGATTTAAGAAATCGCAAAGTCCAGATTATTTTACGCACCGGTCAACCCGGAGAAGCACCAGAAGAATCAGTGATTATCAATTATGAAATCAATGATTATAAGCTCAAAATAGATCTGACGCGACAAAAGCTAGTGACAACAACAATTGCGGCTTTACGGGCATATCAAAATATTGTGACAATAGAACGACAAACTGAAGAATTAACTAGTGCTCTGCAACTGGTGCAAGAGACTCAATTGCAACTGGTGCAGAATGAGAAAATGGCAATTTTGGGTAATTGGGTAGCTGGTGTCGCCCACGAAATCAACAATCCTGTGGGGTTTATCAGCGGAAATGTCAGCGCCGCACAAGAATATCTGCAAGATTTATTGACAGCAATTTCTCTGTATAGAGAACATTCTAACCTTCCAGATGAAATCGTCGATAAACTCGAATACCTCGACCTAGAATTTGTGGCCGAAGACTTCCCAAAACTGATTGCATCAATGGAAGAGGGATGCGATATCATTCGTAATCTTAGCAGGTCTTTGCGAACATTTTCGCGCACGGATACCGCGAACAAAACCGAGTTTAATCTGCACGACGGGATAGAAAGCACTTTATTAATTTTAAAATATCGCCTGAAAGGTAATGAATACCGTCCGGCAATTGAGATTATTAAAGAGTACGGTAATATTCCTCCAGTGAAATGCTATGTGGGACAACTAAATCAAGTGTTTATGAACATATTGGCGAATGGGATTGATGCTTTGGATGAAAGCAATGGGGGGAAAACTTTTAAAGAGATAGAAAAAGAACCAAATCGCATTACTATTGGAACGGAATTAAGCGAAGACAACAAACAGGTCATCGTGACAATTGCCGACAACGGAACGGGAATGCCGGAAGAAGTCAAAGCAAGGGTATTTGAGCAAGGATTTACTACCAAAGGAGTTGGCAAAGGAACGGGTTTGGGGATGGCGATCGCCTATCAAATCGTCACAGAAAAACATGGTGGTCAGATTACCTGTAATTCAAAAGTTGGGCAAGGTACAATTTTTACGATCGTGATTCCCAGATAAAATATGGCTCTCCTTGAAACTGTAGCCATAACCACCAAGCAAGCATTCCTGCTGCATTAATTATAGTGATTTTTCTTGACATAGAATACAACTATCAGAGCTATAATAACAATTTTATAAATAGACATCTGGTGAAAATTCAAAATAAAATCAATTCTTATCCAGAAATTATCAATTACTTCTCCCTGTTAAGTGTTAAGTGTTAAGTGTCCCCTCTTTTCCGGAGAGGTCTAATGTTTGCTACAAATAGCTAGGGGATTTTTTAGGAGTCATATAAAATCCGGTTATACAGTAATCCCATGCATTACTTCCTCTGAATACAGATGTTCTATTGAAGACGAATTTGTTGCATAAAAGTAGCGATAGAACATCCATTCCGCTTTGGTTCGCAGATGAAACGCGGAGCAAGTGCGGCAGCTATATCGCTCTCTTTCGCGATTATTGATGTTCTATTCATCTATTGTCCAATAGTTAGGGTTGGCTGATTAAATATCAAAACTTTTACCTGTAAAGGTTTCAGCCTTTTTCTGTCTCATATTGATGTTTTATTCATCTATTGTCCAATAGTTACAGCAGTTTCCGCGCGTTATGAAGTACATATGCACAAGCAAGTGTGGCAGCTATATACTTTCATGCAACAAAGCCGTTCAAATCCAATATTTGTCCGTGACTCCTGACTCGGTCCTCCTGACTTCTAGCGCGATACGATAACTAGCGTTGCTGAACCAAGGGATGAATCTTTCACTCCCCACACTCCCCACACTCCCCACACTCCCCACACTCCCCACACCCCCCACACTAATTCATCCCACATATAAGCAACGCCCGATAACTAATTACCCGGATTCTATATCAAACATACTTACAGCACTTTCCTACTATTTGGAAGTACATATATTTATGGTTTTAGGGAATAGGAAGTAGGGGAGATGGAGAGATAGGTAATAGGGAATAAAGAACAGGCAAAAAATATTCATTCTGTCAGTTGTATAACATTAACCTAGAATCTGCTGTATCTTTTTTCTGTAGTTTACCTTTGTCAAAACCCCTGTAAGTATAAATAGGCAGACCACTATTACAGCCAATTTCATTTACAGTACTTTGCGCGGATGGTGAGGTACAGTTGAAGACTAATCTCTCTTCCCTATTTACTAAGGTGATAAAACTTTGAAACTGCTGTAAGTGATATAGCGCTACGCATTAAGGTTAGGACATTTCTAAATCCTGAAACCCTTTATTAGTGTACTATTCCCTATTCCCTATTCCCTATTCCCTAGCGCGTAGCGCTATACCAATTCACTTTAAGGATGTCACAAATAGTTTCAAGCTTTAAATGTCAAATAATTGCCTGAAACTGTTATCTTGTCAAAGTTTTTAGTAATCGCAAATCTAACTTCGCGCCTTCTAACTTCTGACTTCTGACTTCAGTTAAACGGTATGAGCTACACCTGTGATGGGCAATATCCCACACCACAAAAGTTTTATTATTAATGTTTATACCTCATATACCTGCAATAAATTAACAATCAAATCAAGGAATAATTATCACCATGAATGAACTAAAAATTACACTATTAGGTCCGAGTGCTGTTGGTAAAACTAGCCTATTAACTTCAATGTATGAACAATTTAAAAGAATAAGTTTTCAGGCAAATCTCCAATTAATTCCAGAAGCAGAAAGTAATGCTATTCTCAAAAAACGCCTGAAGGAATTAAAAAGTTTGGCAGAAACTTTTAAAGTACAACCAGGAGCAGGTATTCCCGGTTCTTCAGAAGTTCGTTCTTTTATCTTTGACTTAGCTGAACAGGATAAAAAACCATTTTTAAGACTGAATTTTTATGATTATCCAGGAGGTTTTATTTCTGATAAAGCTAGTGCTAACGAAAGAAGATTTGTGAGAGAATTAATGAATGATGCTGCTGCGGTTGTAATTGCTATTGATACGCCAGCATTGATGATGTCTAAGGGAAAATTTAACGAATATGTGAATAAGACAAAGCAAATAACAGCCATGTTCAAAGAAGCTTATAAAGATATTCAGGAACCTCGTTTAGTTATATTTGCTCCGGTGAAATGCGAGATGGAAATGATAAAAGGAGAGAGAGCAGCCAAACAATTATTAGAAAGAATAAAAAAAGAATATGCCGACTTACTAAATTTTTTATCTTCTCCAAGTTTAAATTCTCAAGTTGCTGTTGCTATTACTCCAGTGCAAACTTTGGGATGTGTAATTTGTACAATGATTGAAGAACCAAGAAAGGATTATTTACCTACCTTTGGATTTAGGAAAATTAGTCGCGATGCCGAATATAATCCCCAGGATAATGACCAACCTTTACGTTATTTATTAAGGTTTTTGTTGAAGGTACACCATGAGGAACGCACCCATAAATTTTTACAAGTTGTTATGAATTGGATGGGTTTAGATGCTCATATTAAAAATGCTCTAATTCAGTTTTCTAAGGGTTGTAAAATTAGTGGGGGTTTTGCAGTATTGCAGGGGAAAGAGTTGTTATAGAAATTCTTACAGCGGATTTTATAGAAGTGAAGTACACCCCTGGCCGACAATATGCCCCCACCACAAAAGTTTTATTATTAATATTTGTACCTGATATACCTGGAATCTGCTGTAATATCGGTATAAATAAAGTGGCGTTTCTGATTCTAGGTATGATTTGATAATTTGGGATTGTTTGAATTACTTGTTAATATTAATTGTTCTCTATTCCCTGTTCTCTGTTCTCTATTACCTATAAACTTACTTTCATTCCTTAATTCAGCAATGCCAATAAAGTATAGAAACCGGGTTTTTATTAAATACCGACCATACTAATATCTACTTCCCATAAACCCGGTTTCTAGGTAAATTATATAAAATTTCCACAGGAGATTTAGATTTATATGCAGATATATATTGAGAGTAGAGGTTTTTCTCAGGATGATGATTATCGTTGGTTAAAGGTTACTGAAGAGAGTCAAACTAGAGTAGATCAAGAATATTTACCAACTATTATTCAAGAAGCAAATAAATTAATTGATAGTGAGTCTGCTTCAGTCGTTTTGAGTCGAAGAAATAATAGTTTACTGTTTTTATTAACCAGTATTGAACCTGTAGATAGAGTAGATTTTGCTCATCGTCAAATTCGCATCTCTGTAGCTTGCTTAATGCCAGATTCTCTGGATAATCAAAGAATTTTGCGGATGTTGGCTGCTACTGCTTTAGATACAGAAGAAAGACAACATTTAACAACAGAAATTAGTCAAGCGGTAAGTTTAGGAGGAGAGCTAGGTTTCCAAGTTAATTTTGAACATATACAGAAATTAACTAACATTAGTGCAGCCAAAAATTTACTTCAAGATAAGTTGCCAAATACAACTAAAAAAATTGCTGAACTTTCACCACAACGTCAGCAAGAATTAGCATCGGAATTGAAAGAACATTGCTTGCCAAATCAACAGGGTTTAATCGTAGTTGTTACGGGAATAAAAAAAGAGCAAGCTTTCATTGATGCTAATATTTGGCGTGGCTTATCTAGTCTGGTTGTCTATTCAGATTGGCAGATTATTAATCAAACTTTGCCAGAAAACAATTTGGCTACTAAACTCTCAAAATACTTTAATAGTTTAATGATAATTATTGGGATTCTTAGTGCAGTTTCTTTGTTGGCTAAAACTTTAAATTTTTGATAATTTAACTAGATTTATCAGCGATAAATAAATATAAGCATTTAGCTCTTAGCATTTCCTGACGGAATGCTCCGCAAACAGCTATCAGCTTTTTATACCAATTTTATCTGAGGTTCCATAGAATTATCAGATTCATTAATTTATCCGTCTTTAATATATGGTCATTTCAATTTGGTATTAAGAAGCTGTTTGTAAACTCATAAAAACCTCTCTCCAAACCTCTCTCCTACTCCGATAGAGGCTTATTAACCCCCATTCCCTTGTAGGGAAGGGGGGCAGGGGGGTTAGGTTTGCGCGGATTTGTCGGTTCCATGCAGTACTTATCAAACAGTTTCTAAGGAGAAGCAATGCTAAGATATGAGTTTTTATTAATACTTTTAATTATCCCTCAATCTCTCAATACTAATTCCCCCGATCGAGACAGTGATTTAATAACTAATAGTTGATAGTTGATGGCTGTTTGGTGACAAATAAATTTTGCTAATTTATTCAAAGAATGGTATAATATTAAATCTGCTTAATTCGGTATAAAAAAATGTTTTATCTTCAGCTAGAGCGCAAATCTTTCTAAATTCTTTTCCCTGCTGACTCCTGTACGTCGCCAATCCGACGGAGACCCTACCTGACTCCTGACTCCTAATTAATTATCTAATTATACTAATGCTACCGGATTTGATCTAAAAATATACTGTGTTTGTAGGTTTTGTTAATTTTAATGAACGCAGTATGAAACAAATTAATTTACTGATATCTTTTATAGGGGCAAAGTTTGGTAAAATTTTAGAAATACTAGACAATATTTACCAAAATATAACCCACCAAAAAACTGCTAAATTAACCTTACAAAGGAGAGCAAATATGCCAATTCCACAAATTTATAATCGGGATGTTTTTATTCTAATAGACCGTAGTGGTTCCATGACAATATCTGATGCTACGACAGGCAGTAAAAATCGTTGGCAATATCTTCAAGAAACTGTACAAGGTCATGTATTTGAAATTCTGTCTGAACAAGATGATGATTATGGAAATATTTGTGATGAAGTAACTCTATATTTTTTCAATAGAAATCAACAGCCTACTAAAACTATTTATCTTAGAGATGCTGCCCAAGTACAATCTGCTTTTAAAGAAAATAAACCAGGTGGAGCAACTTATATTGCTCCAACTCTAAACGAGGCAATATCTCAGTGGTTTTCTAATCGAACTGATGATAAAGGTGCTTTTATAATTATCTATACTGATGGTCAAATTGATGATAATAAAGAGTTTATTAATGTTATTGGTAAAACTTGTTCTAATATTAATAGTCAGGATGAAATTAAAGTTTTAATGATTGGTGTAGGGAGTGATATTGAGACAGAGGGAGCTATAGATTTTTACTTAGGAATTGATTTGAATGCTAATAAGTTTCAATCTAGACGAGGAGAAGATTGTAATATCTTTATTTTTGATTTAATAGATGAGGTAATGGATGAAGGTATTATTGCTGCTCTTGAACGTCAACTTGAGGGAGACCCTAGAAAAGGATTAGCAACTTGGGTAAAAGAAAAATATCCAAGTTTATATGCCAAATATTTTGGTTCTTAATATCTAATCATTTCCTGTGGAATGCTGCGAAATAGCCATCAGCTATTACCTATTTTCTTGCAGAGTAACTGCCTTATCAGCTATTGATTTTAGAGCTGGTAAAAGCAATTGATAAGTTGAGATAAAATTAAAAGTTACTCTCAAATTACGCTCCTTTAACCTTATATCATTTATCGATAAAGTTGCACTTAATATAAAGATGAGAATAGTCAATTTAATAAGGTCTGAGCAACAATTATTAAGAGCATTGTTACAAATAAATGGTATGAGAAGGAATTATTCATTATTTGCTGATAGCTGACTGCTATTTATAGCCTGAGTATATTTCTTTTTCATGTCGTCCAGTTTCATGTCAGCTACAGCTAAAAGCTGAATGCTGACTTGCTATATTTATTACCTTCTTCCTGAACTTTTAACAAAAAAAATATATATAGGACTTACATAGAAACCGTGTTTATCAACGAAATTTTGTGGTTTGAAAAACAATAATTATGGCCATGAAACAGGTTTCTTGTTTGGGAGCCTAAGTCCTGTATATATTGTGTTTTAAATCACATATAATTATTAGTATAAATCACATTGAATCCTGACTATAAATCACAGGTATTTCAGCAAAAATACTGAAAAATAAGAATAGTAAACTTGACTTTCATACGGAATTTATCCGATTCATGCTGAAGCTGAATAGGATAGTTAACTAGTTAAGTCAAGTTTGCTTTAATCAATTATTTTTAATAATGGATTTAATAATGGAGAGATACGCGGAATTATGGGGGTAGAGGAATAGGAAAAAATTTTGATTAATCTTAATCCCTCTTTTTTAAAGTCCATGCTTTACCCATAACTTGGGTAAAGATTGATTGTGAGATGAGATGAGATGAGTGGGGTGAGGAGAACAAAAAAATAAGGAAAAATTATTGAAGTAGGTAGACAAAATTATTTGTGTATTTACTAATTAATTATATTCCTTTTGCTTTTTGCCTTTTGCTTCTTTCTTATCAACAAAAATACTCTACCAATGAACATCTAATACCAAGCGTGATAAATGTTTGTTACAAATGGTAGGGATGTTGCATGCAACGTCCCTAGGTCTGAGGGTAGAAGCAAGACAAAAGTTGGAATAAATATTGAAGAAAAAAAGGAAAGAATATATAGATATAGCTTTCTAAAATCAATTGGTTCAGCTTTTTTTAAGTATCTCCGATCGAGATGCACCTTTTTGTAGCATTCTTTTTTCATGCCTACTATAAATTAAGTAATTACCCTGACCGGATTCGGAAATATATCTGTTGAAAGATTTATTAATAGTATATCAAATATCAGACCAAAAAACATGCAAGCTAATTCTATAAATCAACCAATGAGTAAGGAAAAGTTAGAGCAGTTGGAAGCATTCGCTAAAATTATGATTGTCAGTTTTGCGTGGCATACTTCTGGTTTAATGGAACCATCTACCAAAACTAAACAGAATACTACAAAACAATCTCAAACTGATACTGAAACAAACTATCCTCAGCAAAAATAACGATGATGTGGTTGTTGCTGTACCGACACCACATCATTTAATTCCGAATATATTCTCTGAGAATACGGTGACGCTTCGGATCTTCTAACTTTTTCAATGCTTTAGCTTCTATTTGCCGAATTCTTTCCCGCGTTAAATTAAACGTATTACCAATTTCTTTCAGGGTCTTTTCTTGACCATCATCCAAACCAAATCGCATCTGCAACACATTTCTTTCTCGTTCAGTTAAAGTTTTTAGAACAGTTTCTACATCTTTTTTCAGGCAATTTTCAAAGACATATTTTGCCGGTGTTTCACCATCGAATTCGATCGCTTCCTGAGAGATAATATTTTCTCCTTTACCAATAGGGTGGTCTAAAGATAAAGTTTCTTGAGCGCATTCTACAATAAATCGCAATTTCTCAGTTGTCATCTCCATTCGTGTAGCGACTTCTTCTGCAATTAGCGGAGAACCTTCCATTGACATCTGCTTAACTATTTTCTTAATTTGAGAAACAGTTTCGTAGAGATAAACTGGCAACCGTATCGTCCGAGAATAGTCACAAATAGCTCTGGTAATAGCTTGTCGAATCCACCAAATACCGTAAGTAGAAAACTTATACCCTTTTGTATGGTCAAATTTTTCTGTGGCACGAATTAATCCTATACTTCCCTCCTGAATTAAGTCTTGGAAGTCTAACCCACGGTTTTGATATCGTTTGGCAATTGATGTCACCAGTCGCAGGTTAGCTGTCACCATTTTATTTTTAGCCCGTCTACCTTTTCCCAGGCGATCGCGCAGTTCCCATCTACTCATTTTTACTGCTGTTGCCCATTCTGTTTCATTAGGCGATCGCTTGAGCTTTTCCTCTAATTTTTCATAAATTTTCTCTAAAGCTAATAATTCATCAATTTGATGTGCTAAATGAATTTCTTCCTCAGCACCCAAGCGAGGGACTTGATTAATTTGCTTGTGATGAACTTGAATTGAGTCTTCAGTAAATGTTGCGGTCGGCGGTTCTCTATCTGGGTCATACCTACCTTCAGTATTATCTTTATTTGTAAATTCTTCTGTATATTTCCAATGATTTAGAGCTACATTTTCTAGCCAATAAGTATCATAATAACTAGGATTTTTACAGTCAATTAACCACCATTTAATTTGAAAATTGGTATGTTCTCTACTCTGAGGAGCAACTATTACTAACTGATTATAGTTTTTTGTACAAATCAGTAATTTTTTTTTTTTATTCTAGACAGAATTTGATAAATAGTTATTATTTTTTCTTGAAGTTTAGGATTTGTTTGAAATGCTTCTAGTCCTAACTCCAACAGAAATACTTCTAAATCATCTTCTTCATAGTTATAAATTTTGTAAGCATCATAGACAGTTTCACTCCAATAACTTGGTAGTTCTAGTTCTGCTGTATCTAAATATTCCAGTTGAAAATCATAGCCAAGTTTTTGAAACAAAGCTACTATTTTTTGGGGGCTACTAATTTTTCTTAGATCGTCTAATTCTAATGAATGCCCTATCATTATCATCTATCTCCACAATTCATTTATCTTAATATGTTTGCTCCTCATAATATTGGAATTATTGGAATTAAAAGTATTATTTTTTCTGTTTTTTTTCAAGATAGGTAAATTTATGAGGAACATTTTTTTGTATTTCCTGAATAATTGTATGGGTTGTGATAGCGATCATTCTGCGTACTGTTAGGACGATAGAACTCCGTTTCACTTACATTAATACCTATTGTTCCCTGGTTACTCAAAGCTTCAACTCATGCAAAGCTTTACCCTCAGTCAAGAGCAATAGCGATCGCGCTTGGGAAATTTTAGCTATCACTACTATCAAAGAGCTTTATGAATTTGTACTATTTTCTTTTTACCATATTTATATTATTATGTCAATAATTATCATCAAAATCTTGAGATTATTATGTTTGCAGGCGATAGATAAATCTTATATATGCTTACCATATTAACAAAATTATGTCAAAATTTTATCGTTGGGACTAACATTTAAAGGAAACAGTTAGGATAATTATTTAGAAACTGTTTGTAAACTCATAAAAACCTCTCTCCTACTCCGAGAGAGGCTTATTAACCCCCCTTCCCTACAAGGGAATGGGGGCAGGGGGGTTAGGTTTGCGCGGATTCATCGGTTCCATGCAGCACTTCTCAAACAGCTTCTTATATTTAATTAATAAATAGCCTTAAAAATTAACAGCCAAATCTAATTAGCTAATTTTGATAATATATATTCATACATCTGTAATTAACAGAGAAAGGATTGAAGTAATTAATAATTATTAAATAATCATCAGCAAACTGATAGATTTTGACAATAAAATTAACAGTTTTTATGAGGAGAAACTAGGAGAAAAATATGGAAACTCTATTAGGTATTTGTCTAGGTGTAGGGTTGAGTGCAGCTTGTGGGTTTCGCATATTTGTACCCCCACTGGTAATGAGTATTGCAGCACAATCAGGACATTTACAACTATCTGATGATTTTACTTGGATGGGTACCCCGGAAGCAACAGTCGCTTTTGGAGTTGGTGCATTCTTAGAAGTTGGTGCTTATTACATTCCTTGGGTAGATGAGTTACTAGATATTATTGCCACCCCAACAGCAGTCATCGCGGGTACCATAATTACAGGTTCATTTGTTAGCGACATGAGTCCAATGCTACAGTGGACGATCGCTGTGATTGTGGGTGGGGGTGCTGCGGGAACAGTGCAAGGTTTAACAGATGTTACCAGGTTAGCTTCTACAGCTCTCACAGGAGGATTTGCAAATCCTGGAGTTTCCACAATGGAGTTACTTAGTTCCACAGTCTTATCGATGTTAGCGATTTCTGTACCAGTATTAGCTGCTGTAGTAGTATTTGTAGTGATTGGGTTGCTATTATCAGGAGTTAAAGCTTTGCATCGTAAATTGAAGAAAAGAAATAATACAGAAATACCACCGACTGAAATAGAATAGACTTCTGGTGGAAAAGAGGGAGTAGGGAGTAGGGAGTAGGGAGTAGGGAGAAAGAATTGATGATTTATGAGAGATAATTGATTTTATTTTTGATTATCGGAGATGTCTAATAAATATGGCAAAATAATGTAGAGGGAAACGGTTGTTTACCTCTATTGCTCAATATCTACTCTAGTAGACATAGGCGTGAAAAAGATATAGATTTTTTGAGGTTAGTAGGGAACAGGGAACAGGGAATATATTTTCACGAAAAAGATACGAAAAATGATTTTGGAGAGTTAATTTGACAACTCTAGCTTGTCTTAAATAAAGAGCAATTTTATTTTCTGGAGAGGTCTAGTTATCTTCGTTTCACTTTAGTATTTCCTTTGAACGCTCGTAACTGCTGAAGATTTGCCTGTCCGTTCATTGATGAGAGTAGTCCACATATCGTTGTCGATGATGACAGTAATTACGTCTCCAACTTGAGGTTCAATTGAACTGGCGTAGTAAAGGTCATGTTGTCTGTGGAAAGACTCTTGAGTAAGATATTTCTGCCATAATATAATTGGATAATTTAAATATTATGGCGATCGCGACGGGACTCATCCTTTAGCAGAAGGGGATATTTTAAATCTTCAACTGCCTTATTATCAAATTGCTCGCAGTATCGGTATTTCCTATGAAGAATGCCTACATTTAAAAAACTTAAGGGAATCGTTATTTATAAAAGAGGAAGAATAATTATTATTAAAGATTGGGGAAAGTTAGAAAAAGCAATTAAAAATATTGAGGACAGTTAGAAACATGGAATTAGCTTTTCTAACTCCTAACTCCCCCCTTAAAAAGCATTGAATTAATATAACTACCTACCTCTTCCTTTTTTTATACTGAATTAAGCGGATTTAATATGACAACTTGATGCACTTTATTATTCTCCCACAGTTCCGCGATGGACTATGCAATGGTGTAGACAGGCTAGAAGTCTATTATACCCACATTTTTCAAGACTTTATAAATACCAAAAAGTTAACAGCTAGTTTCTATAAATGAACTTGAAAATATTGATTATATAACTCACACCTGGGATAACATTTATTACTCTGCCATTTCACTAAACCTAAACTATCTAACTTAAAACCCAACATCCCTGTTAACTGCCCGCTATAATTTTCAGAAATTACATTTTTCATTGCTTCAGCTAACTCTGGATATTCTTCTAAATTCCACAAATGTCGTCGCAAATGGTCGCTATAAATTCCAGTTTCAGTCGTTACATTTTCTGGTAAATCTTCCAGAGTTAAATCTTGTTTAGAAATATGATATAACGCCACCCTAACTAAATAAGGATGACCGCCAACAATTGCCATTAATTTCTTAACTTCTTGTTCAGACCAATTCAAATTATGTCGCGATGCTAAATCCTGAACTTGTTCTTGATTAAATTCTGGTAAATCTATAGGTAATCCTACATTAAAAGGAGATTGATTAATATTCATCGGAATATAAACTTCCGTAGAATGTACCACCAACAACCTTAATTTTTTCCAAATAACTCGTCGCTTTGATTCCTCATGCCAAGCTCGTAATAATCCCAAAAAATCTTCAGCAATATCAGGATATTGAAAAACTCGGTCAATCTCATCTAAACCTAATACTAAAGGATTATCTATTTGTGCTAATAAATACTTCTCAAAATAATCCTTACAATTAACTTTACTACCAAAAATATCATCCCAATAATCATCTAATTGATTAGGTAAACGTAACTCCCTTCCCACATAAGCACAAAACCATTTTAAAAATTGTTCGAGATTACTAAAAACTTCTTTATCTACTAACTGAAAACTCAACGGTACAGTCCGATATCCTTGTTGTGCAGCATGATGCAAAATTCTTGCCATTAAAGAAGTTTTACCCATCTGTCGTGGCGCCTTAATTCTAATTAAACCACTCGGTTGTAATATAGTTTGATAACAACGTTCTTCAATAGGTGGGCGTTCAATATAAAAAGTAGATGCCACATCAATTTGTCCTCCCGGTATTTCAGGTTCCGCAGACGGTAAAGGAGGGCGACTTCCTGACACAATACTACTAATTTCTTCAGTTGGAGAAATTTTTTCTTCCTCCTCTACTTCCGGCGCAACATTTCCTGGTGGAGCAGCTAACAAAGTCAAAACTTCCCTCAAAATAACAACACTATCTTCAGGCGATCGCCACTCCCGTTGTTGAATGCGATAGAGATAACCGCGCAAGTCATGGTTGAGAGGTGTACTGAGAGAAAAACCTACCCGAATTGGCAGAATTACAGGTTTACGGTCGGGTCGGGAAAATTGCAATTCTCTAGCAAGTTGTACTTGATAGGTGAGCAACTCACTTTGCGCAGACTGGGGAGGCAAAAATAACAGTAAATAGTCACATCGCTTCAACTCTTCATTAATTCGGCGAAACCAATTTTCTCCCAAGCGAATGTGATCTGCTCCCATAAACACCTGATGACCAGCAGCACTCAGAGCAGTTTCAAATTGTCGCGCCAATTCTTGATCTGGGTCTTGACTGCGATAACTGATAAAAACTTGGGAACTATTTTGAGTAACTATTTGTTCCTCATCTAGTAGAGGTAACAGTTCCCCTAGGGGTTCTGACTCCGTTTGAGATGAGCTTTGTTTTCCGGAGCGGTGGTCAGTTTCATCTAATGTCAGACCAAAGGTGGCAAAAAGCTGTTGAATTTTGCTGAGGTCTGCACCAACTCGTCCTTGTCTAATTTTACTGATAGTGTCGGAACCCACTCCAGACTCTGCTTCAATTTCTGCCAGAGTACCTCTGAGGTTGTATTCCTGTTTCCATTCTTCAATAGCTTCATTCAATTTTTTCAGTCCAGAAGTTGTGAGAATTCGTCCGCGATCGCGTTTTGACTTTTTTTCCATTGTTTATTGGGAATAGGGAGTAGGGAGTAGGGAGTAGGGAATAGAAATAAATTCTCTACTTTATTCCTTATGATAATTGCTATAGTTTTTATTTTAAATTATTTTAGTGCTATTAACAAAGATAAGTAATTTTTTTTAATTTACAGCACTGTTCATTTGAGTAGACCCCAAAGTAGGGACATTGCATCCAAAGTCTCTACAAGGTTATCATTGTAGTGAGAGCATCTTGCTACCTTTTTATACCAATTCACTTTAAAGATGTCACAAATAGTTTCAAACTTTAAATGTGAAGTAATTTCCTGAAATTACTGAGCGCGTCTTTCATCTCGCACAGCGAAAAGTTTTGAGCTTATAAAATCTTACTTTTAACTTTTGTATGGGTGATTCGCGAATCACCCCCTACTGACTTTTGACTTCCGTGAAACGGTATCAGGAGTTCCTCATCCCCATCTAAATATTTTAGTGCTGTTAACGAAGATAACTAATTTTTTCTAATTTAAGGAAGTTAACTAAATTAATCACATTTTAACTGCTGGTGTCTCAAAACTAGACTACCTAGACAATTCTAAGTTTTCCAGATTTTTTTCAGTTTTTTTAATTAACTCCCTAATGTTCTCCACAATAACTTGTTAATTTTTTTAAACTCTAGGAGTACAAAATAGAAAATCAGAGATGAAAAATTTTCTTCATAGTTCAATTTCTACTCTTGTAACAACAATATTTTTGAATATTTATCTTCTCACTTCTGCCAAAGCAAATTTCACTTTTGATGAAGTAGAAATTGACCAAAACCAAGTTATTGCTATGGCAATACCCCTAAGTGATTTACAAGGAAATTATGGTTATGAATTAATCATTTTAGAGCAGGGTTCTAATGAAAGACCTTGTTGGAGAGAAAGTGAAACTGAATTATATCCAATTTTAGTTGAACCTTTACTGTTAAACTTTAATTTTGCTGGCATTTGTAGACAAGCTACTGATAGTAATAATTATTCAATACGGGTAGATGGTAATGATTTATCAATGAGTCATAAATTAATTTTGGAAAATGTTGGTGATGAAATTAAATTATTTGGCATTTCTCTGACAGGGGATAAAAATTTGATTGGTAGAACTCGCGGACTAAGTGATGGAATGATGAAAATTTTTCTCGAACCAGGTTGGAAATTTACCAAACGTAGTTATCAGGAAAAAGTGCTTAGTCATTTTTATTTTAGTTATGATAGTTTTGCTGCTAAACAAGATGCTGTAGAGCAAAAAATAGCTGAGATTGAAGCTCAAATCCCAGATGTTTTAGAGCTGGATGATAATCTAAATAGGGAGTAGGGAATAGGGAATAGGGAGTATGGTTCTTAAGAATAAGTATTAATCGGGCTTAATGCCTAGAACCTTTAAAAATATTACTCTTACTTTAATAACTGAAGTCTTGAGCAAGCATAGCATTATTTTTGAGAATTGGTATTATACAGCATATTCGAGATTAATGTCGTACAACTGACAAGGTAAATATTTTTTGCTTGTTCCCTATTCTACTCCCCATTTTCCCTACTACCTAAAACCATCAATATATGTACTTTATCAAGTAGGAAACTACTCTCAATAATTAATAATTAATTATTAATAAGCAAATCAAAGTTCACAAAAACTATGAAACTCACATTCCAAAGCCAAATTACTGACGTTTCGCAGACAAAAAAGAATGATTTGGAAACATTTTTAGCTCTAGTTGAACTGAATTTAATGATTCAAGAAATAGAGTATTTTACAGGAGATGATTGGTTATCTCTATGTGGTGATATTGACAGTGGAGAAATTTATCGAAACTGGTTTATTTGGCAAGATACAGAACTAACTCAAGAATGGGAAGCTTACGATCATATTACTAATCAACGAATTGTTGCCAGTAACCGGACTCTATTAACAGCCAAAATTGATGAAATAGAAAATGAGAGAAATAATTAATTATGACAAGTTTAGAAATAATAATTTTTGCTTTAATACCAACTATAGCTTGGGCAATTGGAATTGTATTTGCTCCGGTTGATAAGTTTTAAAAGTAGTTTTAAACTTTAGATGTAAAATAATTTCTTCAAATTACTGTAGCGTCAAAGTTTTGAACCTATAAAATCTCACTTTTAACTTTTGACTTCCGTGAAACGATATAATCACTTCAATGGGTTTTTGTTTTGTGCTGCTGAGTTAATAGTTTTCTCAATTCTTTTTAACCTAGTTTCAGAACGTTTTGCAGTTTCAATCCAGAATAGTAAATTTTTTTTCGACGATTTACTCAATGACTCAAAATACTTTTTAGCACTCTGATTTGCTGCTAATGCTTGCTGTAAATCTGTGGGAACTATTAACTCTTCTATAGCATCTAACTTAGTCCAAGAACCATCTTGTTTTGCCAATTCAATTTTCTGTAAACCTGCTTCAGTCATCAAACCTTCTTTAATAAGTTCTTGGATATATTGTTTATTTAATTTTGACCATACACTTTTTGGTCTTCGAGGTGTAAATACCTGCATATAGCGTTCAGAGTCTAATGATTTAACTTTACTATCAATCCAACCAAAACATAAGGCTTCTTGAACTGCTTCACTATATTTAATACTTGGCTTACCACTTTTTACCTTGTAATAAATTAGCCAGATGCCAACAGAATTTTTATGGTTTTCTTCTAACCATTTTCGCCATTGTTGACGATTTTTTGCTTGAAATGTTTCTAGTTTGCTCTCAAATTTTAGCATAAGTTTAGATTGATTGAATTTGAATCAAATTAAGTATAGTTGGTTGGGTTGAGTTATTAGCTAATCCAGCCTTTAATTTGACAAAAAAAAGGAAAAATTCTGGCAGCAAAAGATATTTATCATTCTGTTATTAAACAAGTGGATTTTGTATAAAATGAATAAATTGTTTTCCTAATTCTGTTGTTATACTTTTTTGTAAGTTATATTTTACATTAGATATAATTGAGTCAATATCTTCAGTATGCTTAAAAGTTATAAAGTTTTTTTCATCGTTACGACGAGGTTGAAAAGGATTTAATTGTGATGTTATTTGCTCTATTTCATCAAGTTCTTGTTTTAATATTTCTTCTGCATCATCAAAATCAATAGTTGGAGGTTCTTCTTCAAAAGTTTTATATACTTCTCTCAACTTAATCAAGCCTTTATCATTTAATTCTTTTAATATTTGATTGTAAAAAATACGATTTTCCTCTAAATCTGGTAAATCAGCTAAAATTTTTTCTCCATTATAATTATCTATATAATGCAGTATTCTAAATAATCTAATATGAGATACAGTAAATTCATCAATCCATCTAAGAAAAATTGCCTGAATATCATCTTTGAAAGAGTTAGGAATAGCTGAATTTAAAACCCCATTTCTCAGTGCTTCTAATTTTTCTTGCTGATGTTCACACTCAGCGATACGGATAGCTTTTTTGAAAGTTGTCTGAAATGTTGGATTATCAAAACTTACAGCATCAATTTGTTGTTTCAAATTTAATAATTCTTTTACTAATTATTCTAAAAAATCATGCAATCTTTGACTAGAAGGTTCTTTAATATAAGTCTCATAAAAATATCCGACAATTGGGCTTATTAATGGAATAGCACTACCTGATGCTTTCAGAGCATTATAAATTATATCTCTATCATTTCTTTGCTTTAATAAGCCTAATTTTTTTAGTAATTCGGAATTATTATTTGTATCGCTCATTAAAATTTTCCTCGTCTATCAATCATAGTTAAATATTGTAACGAGGTTTATCTGAACCAGACTTGTAGTGAAAACCCTACTTTTAGAATGTAACTAAAAAGCTAGCAATTAAAACCTGAAACTACTTATTTTTATAATCCACAAAAAGAGGAAATATTAATATGAAATACAAAAAATTGTGCTACTTACGAATCACCCCATCACCCCATCACCCCATCACCCCATCACCCTATCAATCTTTGTTAGCAATAGAAGAGAGCGATCGCTTAATGCAGTTAAAATTAAATTAGGCATATTTGGTTAGGTTAAATTTTATTAACCAAACAATTCATTGACCAGATAATTAATCTTTTATTTTGAATATTTTCGGATATTTAGTATTTGAGGAATCTCGCACAAAATCAGCAATTTTTTCTGGTCCTAACTTTTGCAAATGTTTCAACAGTTCACTACTTTCTGTCAATAATTTATCAACATTAATCTCAAAATAACTAGGCTGATAATAATTCAATTTTCTCACACCTTCCCCCAACAACATAACAGCACCACGCCAATTTTCATTTCCAGCATGATAAAGTCCTACTGCTATTTGTAAAATCCCTTGATAAAAAGTGCGTTCTGGTTCTCCAGCTTCCAGCCATAAAGCCTCAAGAGTATCATGGCATTTGTAGAATTCTTGTTCGTTAAAGTCTGCTATTCCCTGCCAAAACTCTTGGGGAATTTTTTCTTGTTCAGAAGTCATTATTTTTCAGTAAAAAATCTTCCATTAAAAAGTAAATTAAATGGAATATAGCGTTTCTCAGTCATCGTGAAGTACACTTGTCTTTTTTCTTTCCTATTCCCTATTCCCTGTTAAAGTGTTCCCTAAAACAAACGAATTTTATACCTAACTCACCAGATGGGAATTGCTATATCAATAATTAAAATTTTTTCTCTTTCCCTAGGAACTTCCAAATAAAAAAATATACAATTACCATGAATTTAGGGAGTAGGGAGTAGGGAAATTAGGCAGGGAAACTTTCCAGGTCTAGTTCAAAAATTGGATAATTTATTTTTTGCTATTCCACTATTATTTTCCTACCCAATGCTGCGTCAAGGAGAGAAGCAAGTTATACCCAATATTTTCAGAAGAAGGAAAAAGGAAAATAAGTTATCCTTGTTCATGGCAACGATATCTGTTTTTAGCTAACACCGACATGAAAAGCGGAGTTTTGCTCAGGCAAAACTTTTAATTAAAGCTTCTTCCTTCTTCCTTCAAATTTTAAACTTACATACTTGCTCTAGTTGACTCTAAATCTTCTTGACTAATTTCTTGTTGTTCGCCAGCAAAATCATTATCTGGGGTTAAAAATAGCATACAATGACATTCTTTGCGCTCCCGCATTGGTACACAAGGACAGTTCCAATATGTAGCTTTTACTTCTGCTTCTTTATCTTCATAATGACGACATGGACATAAAGGAGCGCCCAATTCATCCTTATGTTTAGCTAATCCTTCAATTACCACAGCAGTAACTGAAGGATCTACACAAAAATAAGTATTTGTATTCTTGGCATACTTTTCAGAGAACTTTTTCATCGCCTCCAAAGATTTTTCAGTAGATAGTTTCTTGTTTTCTGTAGTCAGGGTCATAATATGTTTTTGTTATGCTGGTGATATTAGTTAGTTTATCAATTTTACTACATAAAGCCATTTTACGAAAAAAATTCCATTAAAAGTTTCCCATATTGAAAATTTTTTACTTCTATACTATAGATAATTAAATTTGTCAATCAAAACAAATAATACCGTTGCCAATTTAACTCTTAATTTGTGAGTGAAGTTGAAATTCTAAAGGTCGATCAGAACTAATTTCCAAACCAGAACAATGTTGAAACTTTGGTATTTCTGCTGCTGAAGCAACAGACTCATCTAACCACAATAACCATCTACTTCCAGGAGGAAGAGAAGTCAGACTAACCGAATTTTCAGTCAACCAAAGCAAAGACCTTTCTGGTGGTTTTCCTGCCAAAACCTCTTCCCCAAACTTAACTCCAGCTAAGGTTTGCAACACAGCTAAATTACCATGCACCAACCCAGTAGCAGCAGTCCAAAGTTGAACATTTAGTAGAGAGCGGTTAGCATAAAAATATAAAGAAGCAGCAGCAGTCACCGCAGCTTCAAAACGATCGGGTTGCCAGTTAGCAGCACTATCAAGACAAATTAGAATTTCTTCTCCTCCCCTAGATACCTCTAGTTCCCGAACCCGCAACTCCCCATAACGCGCACTACTCCGCCAGTGGATCAAACGACTAGGGTCTCCAAACCGATATGGTCGTAATGTCCGAGTTAATCCTTCCGAAGCCATTTGATAACGACTATCTTCGTGAAGTTTACGACTATTTTCTTGACCAAGTTCATCTATGATGGGGCAACTACTCAGGGGTAAAACGGTAGGATAAACAATGGCAGTAGCTTTAGCATTTCGACTACGACGACACCAGAATAAACCAAGAGGTGCTGCGGTTCTCAGTTGAAGATAATGCCATCTATATATACCCCTTTTTTTGGTAGGGAGATAGTAAACCCAATGGTAAGTATCTTGAGCGGGAATAACTTCTACTGCTTGTTGCACTGGTTTTCCTAATACAAAAGGAATTTCATCTTGGAGTTGCAGCAAAACTAGTGGTTGGTTGGTAGAATTTTCTATTGTCAGGGCGATCGCTAAATTGTCACCCACAGTTATAGGTTGAATGGGATGACGACGTACTTTTATTTGACGTAGCGATCGCCCTGGTAAAACAGCACCCATTCCTAACAATGCGAAACTCATGCCACTAATTACATATAGCCATCCTGCCATTGTGTTAGTAGCGGCACCAAAGAAGAATATTGATAATATTCCGAGTAACCCACCTGCGTAAGCTGGTGTTACCCAGTTAGTTTCTAGCCAGTCGGATATTTTGTAATAAATTTTCATCTAATTAGTTTTATTATTTTGATTAGGACTTATATGATGTTAGATAATAAGTAATAAAAAAGTTTTTGTTTGTAGTAGGGCTTCAGCCCTATCTAGACTTCGGTCTAAAGCCCTACTACAAGTTTTTATCAATTACTATTCCCTATTCCCTATTCCCTATTTTGATTAGGACTTATATGATGTTAGATAATAAGTAATAAAAAAGTTTTTGTTTGTAGTAGGGCTTCAGCCCTATCTAGACTTCGGGCTAAAGCCCTACTACAAGCTTTTATTAATTACTATTCCCTATTCCCTATTTTAGAGATAATTTTACCAATCTAATCCTTGCTCATCATCTTCTACTGTATCAAATAGAGATAACTGTTTGATATCTTGGGAAATTACATAAATATTGGATTGATTTTCTGAAATTATTTTTCCTTCTGTTTTAGCTATTTTTAACCAATCTTGTAATTGACTAATATTTACGCTTAACTTTGTGGCTAAATCTTTATCTGTTTGTGGTTTCTCTAAGTTCTCAAGTATGATTGGCAATACTGCTTCATAAATCTTTAATTGCTGTGTTGAAGTTTGATTATTTTGATGTTGTTTAGTTTCGGCAGCAATTCTATAATTTACTGGATTTTTAGTTTGGATTATTTTTTCTTCAGCTAATCAAAAATAAAATCAATTATCGCACTCTTATTCATCAAAAAATCCCCCCTACTCCCTACTCCCTACTCCCTACTCCCTAATCTGTGAAAAAGCTTGCTAAAATACTTCAGTAACTCTTACATATCTATAATTGTGATTGCAATTTATCCAGGCAGTTTTGACCCTATTACCCTCGGTCACATAGACATTATAGAACGAGGCTGTAAGCTCTTTAAAAAAGTGATTGTGGCCGTACTGCGAAATCCTAGTAAGACCTCTTTATTTACTATTGAGAAACGTTTAAATCAAATTCGCTATTCTACAGAACACTTACCTAATGTAGAGGTAGCCAGTTTTGATGGTTTAGCGGTAAACTATGCAAAAATGCGACAGGCTAAAGTCCTGATTCGAGGTCTGCGGGTTCTTTCAGATTTTGAAAAAGAATTGCAAATGGCCCACACAAATAAAACCTTATCGTCCGAAATAGAGACCGTTTTTTTGGCTACCTCTAACGAATATAGTTTTTTAAGTAGTAGTGTAGTTAAAGAAATTGCCATTTTTGGTGGCTCAGTAGATCATCTTGTTCCTCAGCACATTGCTATTGATATTTATAAATGTTACGACAAAACTCAGCCAATATTGAACCAGAAGTAAATGGACAAAATGTCGAGGGTGAACCCACCACTGCTTCTCCTGGAGTAGATATCCAGAGAGAACTAAATCGACTGGAGGAGATTATTCTCGATAGTCCTAGAATACCCTTTGTGGGACGTACTTTAATAGATGAAGAACAGTTATTAGACCAACTAGATATAGTACGTCTGAATTTACCAGTTGCTTTTCAGGAAGCAGAAATGATTGTTCGACATAAAGATGAAATTCTTCAAGAAGCTGAACTTTATGCTGAAGAGATTATTGAAAATGCTGAACAACGAGCTTCCCAAATTTTAAATGAAATGGGTCTGGTGCAGCAAGCTAAAGTAGAATCAGATCAGCTTAGAAATCAGGTTCAGCTAGACTGTGAAGCAATTCAACAAGCTACTATTGCTGAAATTGAACAAATTCGCTATCAAGCTCAACAAGAATTGGAAGAAATGAGAGCTAGAGCGATCGCCGAATGTGATGAAATTCAGAATGGTGCTGATGACTATGCAGATCATGTGCTTGATAGTATTGAACAGCAGTTAACGGATATGCTCAAGGTGATTCGCAATGGTCGTCAACAACTGGAAGGAGATGGAAGTTATGGAACTGATATAACGCCATTAAATCCCGAAGTATGATTAATAATGGAGTTATTAATTATTAAATCGGGACTTAGTTTACTGCTTCATAAAACTGATACAAAGCGTCACATAATGTGACAACTTGACGTTTATTTCCTGCTGTACAGACGTTGCATAACAAAAATGCGTTTCATGTCGCGCAGCGAAACGTCGCTACCGTCGGCGGTTACTCATCCACAGGTATTGACGGGTCTTGCCCAACCGCATCCCTCAAGTTTACACTTGTATTTCAGTCTTTGTCAATAGACATCTCCAATAATAACAGGACTTACGCAAATTCTTAGACCACACACTATCCTTAGGGAAGAATGAGCATTTACCCCTACTAGATATGGCGGTTCTGCGTCAGTCCTGAATAAAAAATCAAATCAATTTCCCACTCTTATTAATCAATTCTTTCTCCCTGCTCCCTGCTACCTCGTAATTGTGTCGATGTCTAATAGATAGACACCCCAGAAATGTTTAAGCAGTGATTAGAGCAGAAGATACAAATCTTACATTTGAGAGAATATCGTTTTATATCGCTAAAAAACGTAAATTGTCAACAAAC
>JAAUYL010099520.1_pt1 | contig 28745 bp, 24 predicted proteins | sample 7278011 | NCBI WGS metagenome assembly JAAUYL01 (sample SAMN14350225, study PRJNA611818) | marine sediment metagenome | isolation source: surface marine sediment (1.8m) | place: French Polynesia: Moorea | collected 2018-08
CTATAACCGAAATCGTTTTGTGGAGAATTATCTGCATAACACCAGTAAATTAGTGGTTGAGTATTTAACCACAAATAATATTGGTAGTGTAGTAATTGGAAAAAATGATAACTGGAAACAAGGTGCAAATATCGGCAAAAAAAACAACCAAAATTTTACTCAAATACCTCACTATAAGCTAATTCAACAGATAACTTATAAGTGTCGACTGGTAGGGGTAAAAGTCATTGAAACTGAAGAAAGTTACACCAGTAAAACATCTGCTATTGACCTAGAAAAACCAATATGCCATGAAAACTATGTAGGCAAGCGAGTCAAACGTGGTTTATTTTTGAGTGCAACTGGTCAAGTGATTAATGCCGATATCAATGGCAGTATTCAAATTATTAGAAAGAAATTCCCAGGGGCTTTTACTGCCGTTTGCGTAGCATTCCGTAGGATGGGGATAGTGAGCTGTGCCGAGAGCGCCTATATTGGTTAATCCAATATCAAGATAAAAGCTGTCACGATTTTCTACAGTTTTTTTCGTACGGTTCGTATCAGCAATGGAAAGAAAATAATATTGCTCCTCAAGTAGTGTTTGAGATTCTTTCTCCAGGAAATACTTTGAAGGAAATGAGTAAGAAGCGCCTATTTTATGACCGTTATGGTGTGGAGGAGTATTATTTGTATGACCCAGAAAAAAATGATTTGACGGGATGGTTGCGTTCTGAGTCGTTATTAGATGTAATTGATGAGATGAATGGTTGGGTTTCCCCAAGATTGGGAATTCGGTTTGAAGTGTTGCCGGAAACTTTGCAATTGTATCGTCCAGATGGTCAATTATTTGCAGATTATTTGGAGGTTCAACAACGGTTGAACGAAGTTCAGGAACAATTGGATAATGTCCAACAACAATTAGATGAGGAACGTCAAGCTAAAGAAGTTGCTGAGGAACGTGCTAAACGTTTAGAAAAGTTGCTTCGAGAAGCAGGAATAGACCCAAATATTAAGTAATGGATAATTAATAATAAATAATGAACAGGACTTACGCAAAGCTACTCTATATAGAGTTTAAAAACTATAACGTTATAGTTTTTGACACTATATATGTGGTCTGGTGCGTAAGTCCTAATGAATAATAAATAGGGCTTGCTGAAAAAAAATCAAAGTCTTTACAGATAAAGGTTTTAGCCTTTTTAGGTATCAAAAAGCGCGCAGCTCTTAGACTACTCAAGTTCAAAAATTTAGCATTTTGGTCAGACAAAGGCAGAAAAATTCAGGGATGATTCTTCTGATTTCCTCTATAAAATCATGTCCGGTTGAATAGTTATAATTAAAGCTTGTAGTTGGGCTTTAGCCCGAACTATAAGATAGGGCTAAAGCCCAACTACAAACAAAAATTTTTTTATCACGCTCTTATCCGGACATGATATAATTCACATTTATCCTAACTCCTGACTCCTGAATCCTTTCCTTACCAAAAGAATTATTCAGCAAACCCTAATTATTAATTATTAATTATTAATTATTAATTATTAAAACTATGGTTCTACCACTACTTCAGTACCTACTTGCACTTTCTGAAATAAGTTAACCACATCCTCATTGTACATCCGCACGCAACCGTGGGAAGCAGCATATCCAATTGATTCTACAGTGGGAGTACCGTGAAACCCAATGGTGTCTTTGCCATCTGTCCAAAAACCAATCCACCTTAATCCCAGGGCAGTATTTGGCCCCGCTGGCATTACCTCACCCGTCCAGGGATTCTGCCATTGAGGATTTTCTACCAGTTGAATAACTTTGAAATTGCCTGTGGGAGTTTCCCAACCTGGTTTACCTACCGCTACAGGATAACTGGCAACTTCTTCTTCTCCCTCATATACATATACTCGTCGTTCCCCTAACCGGAGTACGATCCGAATTAACTCTTCTGCTTCTATACCCAAATATTTTTGGAAGTCTTTGACAGCTCGATCCAGTTTTGGCATTAAGCCACCAAATGGTAAATTAGCTTCCACCTGTGTCTGCTGATTATTATTACTTGTTTGAGCAGTAGGAGTAGAAGCTATAGCTAAATTTTTACTAAATAAAAGAATAATTGCTGTGGTCAGGAAAATAGCTGTGAAATTATATGTTCCTTGGCTAATTTTACTAATAAGATATAGCCATTTATTTGTGGTAGATTGTGTCATTTTTCACTCCTCATATATCAAATCTAGATATTATTAGAAACTAATGTTTTGCAAGTTTAATTCAGCTTAGATGTTGAAAATGTTTGAACTAAACTCTATTGGTATTTTTTAAGGTTCTACTACGACAGTTGTACCAATTCCTACTTTTTCAAATAGAGCTAGTACATCTTGGTTCAACATTCTAACACAACCATGAGAGGCTGCTTGTCCTACCGTTTCTTCGTTGGGGGTGCCATGAAAACCTATGTAGTTTGTGCCATCTGTCCAAAAACCAATCCATCTTTCCCCCAAGGGATTTTCTGGACCTGGAGGTATGATTTCTCCTGTAAAGGGATGTTTCCAAGAGGGATTTGGTATTTTTTGGATAATTTTATGGGTTCCTGTGGGAGTTTCCCATCCTTCTCTACCAATAGCTATTGGGTAGCTGGTTTTTAATTTGTCATCTTGATAGACATAGACACGGCGATCGCTTAATTTTATGACTAAATGAATTTTTTCATTGGGTTTAATATAAAGTTCATTTAACGCTTTTTTTGTAATTATTGATTTGGGCTTTATTTGTGACTGGGGTTCGCTTAAATCTGTCGATTTTGTGGAAACTCCAGATTGATTTTTGAGTGGAGTTAAGCCATTGGCTTGTTGTTGTATAAGATTAAATATAATGACTGTACCTAAATTCAGGAAAATCACAAAATAAAAGCGACTAAAAATGCTGTTGTTTTGACTACCATTTACCCAATCAAATGAAAAAAAATTGCTGAGTTTTACATTCATTTATTCAATCCTTAACCACAGAAAATCTACAGATAATTTATTATAATTGAAAGTTTAGTGAGCGGCTTAAAATCAACCTCAGTTTTTGCAGCTTTAGCTGTTGTGTGGAGTTTGTTGCAGGGTAAAAAATTTGTAGGTTTTTTCGGTAGACGTATTCCTGAAGAAATGTTGTTTACTACTTTTTCGTCATTGATGTTTTACATCACAGCTTTCTTGCTAGGTTCGAGTATTTTGTTAATATTTCAAAATTAAGTTTTTGAGGATGTAATTTTTGAAGCTGCATCTGCTTTAGGAATAGTTGGTTTGTTCCGTGGCATTACTACGGATAAATCATCAATTCTTTCCCCCTACTCCCTACTCCCTACTCCCTACTCCCTACTCCCTACTCCCTCTTTTCCGGAGTGGTCTATTACATTTTGATTATCGTCATACTGCAATGTCTCGCAAAGAATATGAAAAAGTTTTAACTTAAAAGATGAATAATTTAACTAAAAACAAGAAGAAAAAGTATGAAAATTATGAAAAAAATAGGGATGCAATGTACGAAATATTGGCTAGTATGCAACCTAAAGCAATTAAGAATGCAAAGAATTTATTAGAACAATATAATCCATCATATCCTGCTATTGAAGGTGTTTTTTTGATGCTGGTAATAATAATTTTCCCATCTTCTTGAATCATCTTAAATTATTGGCTTTCTCCTAACAATTCTTTCGGTATTAATAAACCTTGTTCTGTTGCTATTAATTTCATATTCAATCCTTAATTAACAAACTCAACCACCTTTAAATTTTCTACTTCTTCACAGAGATTTTTCAGCATCCAAGATTCTCCAATCCATTCGTCTAATTCTAGGGTTTCTGTAAATTCATCATTTTCATATCTTCTGAGAAATTATTCTGTAGATAACTGATATTTAGTCTCAAATTTCTGCAATCTTTGTTTAGTTCGTTCAATACCATCAGACAAAGACTGTAATTCTTTTTCTACTGCTGCTTTTAAAAATATTTTTAATGATTCTGGATGTTGGCATCTAATCTTTATTTCTGGCATATTTACCTCCTGAGAATATTTTCAATTTCCTGCAATACATCTAGCAAAGTAGGAGCATTTGAGGAAATAACATTTTCTTGACTTCCATCATGTTTATAGTGGGAAAAATTTGCTAAGTTCAGCTTTTTATGATGCCTCGTATTATCATAGGGGAAAATCAGATTATTTGAGGCAGTCATATATTGATAGGAATACATATCGCGGTCTATTGTTAATTCCACATCTACAAATTCTCGCACCATTAAAACAGAATTATCTAGAAACTTTATTTACCCTCGAATCATACCTTCAAAATTACTTCGTTGAGAGGGTATAATCTGAAAATTATTCACTATTTCACAAGCTACTATTAAGTCGTGAAGTTGCTGGAAGTAATCCTCAAATAACAAACTCAATATCTCCCAATTTTTCTATCTTTTCTTCGAGTCGTTTCAACATCAAAGCTTCCCCTATCCATTCATCTAATTCTAAAGTTTCTTCAAATTCGTCATTCTCATATCGGAGTAGAAATTATTGAGTGGATAACTGATATTTTTCTTCAAATTATAACAGTCTTTTTTTAGTTTTAGCAATTCCGTTTCTCAGGGATTTTACCCGGTCAGATATCATATTTTCAATGGTTTTTTTTAATGATTCTGGATTTTGACATTTAATTTTAAGTTCTGGCATATTTATTATCTCCTTTAAAAAACGATCGCTTTTCTAGCATCCTCTCATATATGGAAATAGTTTCAAATCAATTGAATACTAAAATCTCATACTTAATTAGGTCAAATAAACTAAAATACTCTAACCCTTTAGCTGTAATCAAATCATTGAAACTATTAATGATTAACCTATTGATGACTGAATATGTGGGCTGCACATTTTTATTTAGATCAACTACTTTTTCTAGTTTAAAATCTGTATTTATCCCAATATTTTTATAATCTTCCAAACAAATAAATTTCACCTTATTTGTTGCTTTTGAACCGTATGTATCAGTAATTAGGCGATTTAATACTTGTTTCTCGAACTTTTGCCAAAAGTAGTAAATTTTATCATTAATAATAAAATCTACTATTATCAATTTACCTCCGGTTTTCAGGTTTTTTCTAACTTCTTGAAAGAAAGTTTCTCTAGATGGAAAAGAAAAAATACATTCTAGAGCAATTACATAATCAAACAATTGCTGAAATTTTGGTAAATTACAAGCATTAGCACAAATCAACTCAATGCGGTTATCATTCTTCGGTTTAATAATTTCCCTAGCTCTAATTACTTGAGCTTCATCAATATTTACTCCCACTAAATTTAATTGAGAAAAATCATTATTTAACATACTGATCGTACCACCGAAACCACAACCTGCATCTAGGATACTAGCACCATTATTAATCCCGCCTAGTTGAATCACTTTTCGAGAAAGATTATTAGCAGCTAGACCAAAATCTAATAAAGTACCTTTAGACTCAGAGGGATTTTCCCAGTAACCCCAATGAATATGTTGACCAAATGCTTTTTCTAGTTCTGGATATTCTGCAAATTTCTCAATGAGAGTATCAAAATAGCCCATAAGTTTATTAGTATTAAATCTTTTGTACCACACAATTTTAACAAGGAATTGGAAAAAAATTATTTTTGTGGTCTATTGAATTACTTAAAAGTTTGCCTATTCTATAATAATTGATTTTACTGTTGATTTTTAGAGAGGTATATTGGCAAAAACTATAAGTTTGGTAGGAGGTTTAGTTGCTAAACTCCTATGATGCTTAAATTGTACTAATACTACTGGGTTTTATATGACTTGAAAATAAATCTTTCTGAGTTATTGCTTTTTATATGAGTAGCTATTATAATATTAATTTGGCAATAATTTACTTAATTAAATTATGAAATTACCAATCGTAAGAATGTTAGTAATTGAATGTTAAAAACAGTAAAACTAGATAACTTTAAAAGTCATCGAAAAACAAACCTTGAATTTGATGATTCCCGACTACACGCACTGGTAGGACCTAATGGTTCTGGTAAAACATCTGTTTTACAAGCATTACATTATCTGAGCAGACTTGCAGGTAAAGATAATTCATCGTTTGCAGATATTTTTAAACATGAAACAGCCCCTGAATTTATAACAAGAATTGCGCAGAATATTATGTCTGTTAGTGCAAGTGGCTTTCAATATAATTTTGATTGGCAAGCAAGCTATCATTGGGAACAACAGTCTAATTATTCTTGGTTGCCAAAATTATCATGCTATGGGTTCAGACGTTATCCTTTAGAAGGATGGCAAAGTTCATTAAGTGAAGCTGGAAATATTATAGTCAAAGCTTTAAGAGACTCAGTTTACTTGAAGTTGATAGCTGCTAATCTTGCTAAAGCTGCTTATAGTGATGCAGTGACACCAAAAATTGAGTTTAATGGTTCTGGGTTAGCACCTAACTTAGATTACCTCCGCAACGAAGCACCAGATAAATTTCAATCTTTGCAATAAATTCTGCAACAAGTTGTTCCAAGTGTCAAAAAGTTAGGAGTAAAACGAGGCTTTGTTGCAGTCGATCGCCAACGTTTAATAGAAGTGGATGGAAAATCTATTTCCTACCAAGAAAGTCAGGAAATGGCAGGACAAGAAATAGTTTTCGATATGAAGAGTGGGGATAGAATTCCTGCCCATGCTATTAGTGAAGGAACAATTATTGCTCTAGGTTTCTTGACGGTTTTGATGAATCCTAATCCACCTAATTTAGTATTATTAGATGATATTGAGCAGGGACTTCATCCTCAAGCACAACTATAATTAATCTCCGTTTTTAAGGAAATTATTGCAGCCAATCCTAATTTGCAGATTATTTTTTCAACTCATTCTCCTTATATTCTTGATGAACTTGCACCCTCTCAAGTTCATGTTTTAACTAACAATAATTCAGGTTTAACTTGTTGCAAAAGATTAGATGAACATCCAGATGTAGAATGGGCAAAACAAACTTTAACTACTGGGGAATTTTGGGATGCTGAAGGTGAAGATTGGGTAATTGAGGGATAAGCGAATGAATGAATTTATTGTGATTGTGGAAAGTAGTGCTGATGCACGAACTGCTACTAAATTAGGCGATCGCCTTTTAGTGGAAAAAGTTGATTGGTTGGAAGCAGAACAACTTCGAGATTTTTTCCACTGGAGCGGTTTAGAAGAAAATACAGAACATTCCTGTTGGAAGGATATTAAGCGCATAATCGAGAACTCCGGTGTTAAGATACCTAAAACTCGTCGTGGTAAAAGTGGAGTAACGAAAACTGATGGTGCAGCAGCAAGAAAAATTCTGAATTTTGTCTCTTATCTCCAAAAAACGCGACAAATTAAAGCAGTTATTTTTATCCGCGATTTAGATAATCAACCTGAGCGCAAAGAAAATATTGAAAAGGTGCGCTCGGAAGATAGCGATCGCCAACCTCAAGTCGCAATTGTGATGGGAATGGCAAACCGAAATCGAGAAGCATGGGTTTTGAATGGTTTTATTGCGCTGAACACATCAGAAGAAAAAATTCTTGAAGAAATCAAAGCTCAATTAACTTTCGATCCTTGTGAGGAGTCTCATAGACTGCGTTCCAATTCAAAAGCAGAACCTGAACGCATGAGAAATCCTAAAGTGGTGCTTGAAAAACTCACAGGAGCAGACTTTGAAAGAGAACGGAAGTGTTGGGAAGAGACGGACTTGGAAATTCTACGAAACAGAGGTGTTAGTACAGGATTAACAGATTATATCAACGAAGTCGAAAATCGATTGACTAGCATCATCACAAATTAGTTGAAAAAATGTGTTAAATTTCCCGTTTGAGAGTATAATCATGGTAAATTTGTGAAAAAATCACAGATATACCTGTTTAGCTATTATTGAAAATTTTATGCTGATTGAATTCAGTGTTGGTAACTATTTATCATTTAAAGAAACTGTCACTTTGAGTATGGTGGCAGCAAATGTTACTGCAAGAGATAAAAGTGTTGATGAAAATAATGTTTTTCAAGTTGATGAAGAGTTAAGTTTGCTCAAAAGTGTTGCTGTTTATGGTGCTAATGCTAGTGGTAAAAGTAATTTGATTAAAGCAATGGCTTTTATGCGTTGGTTTGTGCTTAATTCATCAAAAGAAACTCAGATAGAAGATGCTATTAATGTGGAAGAGTTTAAATTAAGTACGGAGTCTGAAGGAAAACCTTCTTTTTTTGAAATAGTCTTTATTTTAGAAGATAAATTATATAGATATGGTTTTGAAGTAGATGAGAAGCAGGTAATTTCTGAATGGTTATTTTATGTGCCAAAAGTGAGGGAAAGCAAGCTATTTGAACGGGATGAAAATGGTATCAAGATGACCAAGGTTTTTAAAGAAGGACAATTAATTAGCGATAAGACGAGAAACAATGCACTTTTTCTTTCTGTAAATGCTCAATTTAACGGCAAAATTTCTACAAGTATTTTACGTTGGTTTAGAGATTTGAATATAATTTCAGGACTACATAGCGATGTTTATCAACGAGTCACAGTTGAATATCTCGAAGATAGTGAATATGAAAATGAGATTATTCAGTTAGTTAGAAAATGGGATTTAGGTATTGATGATATTAAAATTGATACAAAAAATGTTTTGCTAGAAGAATTTCCTAGAATTTATTCAGAAGAGTTTAGAAAATTTATGCTCGATGCAGGAGCGTACACTGATGAAATTAAAACAGTTCATAAAAAATATGATTCCGAAGGTAAAATGGTATCTAAAGTAGTATTTAATTTTGAAGAAAATGAGTCAGAAGGAACTAAAAAGTTATTTGCTTTTGCAGTGCCAATTTTACAGAGTTTAAGATACGGATATATTTTAATAATAGATGAACTTGATGCTAGATTACATCCCATAATTACTCGTGCAATTATCTATCTATTTAACTCTAATCAAACAAATCCTGAAAATGCTCAACTAATTTTTACAACCCACGATACTAACTTACTTAGTAATAAGATTTTCAGACGAGACAAAATATGGTTTACAGAAAAAGATCGGCAAGGAGCAACTGACTTATATTCTTTAGTAGAATACAAAGTCAGAAATGATGCAAGTTTTGAAAGTGATTATATTAAAGGTAGATATGGGGCGATACCTTTTCTTGGAAATTTAACAGAATTATTTGAAAAAAATGGCTAGAAAAAAAAGCAGCTAATAAAAATTCTCAAAGTTCTAGGAATGGAAAAAGTAAATACAGTCGCTCAAGAAATGAAAAAGTAGCAAAACGAGAAATTAAAGAGCGTTTTTTAATAGTTTGTGAGGGAACAAAAACAGAACCAAATTATTTTAAAAGTTTTCCTGTTCCTAAAGATGTAATTGAAATTGATGTGCGAGGTTTTGGTAAAAATACAATTAGTTTAGTTAAAGAAGCTATCGAAATTAAAAAATAAGATAATGATTATGATCAAGTTTGGTGTGTATTTGACCGTGATTCATTTCCGGTTAAAAATTTTAATGAAGCAATAAAATCTGCTAAAGATAATGATATTGAAGTCGCATATTCCAATGAAGCTTTTGAACTTTGGTATTTGTTACATTTTGATTATCGTGATACTGCAATGTCTCGCACACAATATAAAAAACTTTTAACTGAAAAGATGAATAAAAAGTATGAGAAAAATAGGGATGAAATGTACGAAATATTAGCTAGTAGACAACCTCAAGCAATTAGGAATGCAGAGAGGTTATTAGAACAATATAATCCCCCCGATCCTGCTAATGATAATCCTTCCACAACAGTACATTTATTAGTTAAACAACTTAATAGATTTGTTCGTAAATAAGTGTAGAGCGATCGCCTTTCTCATCATCCTCTTAATAACAAAACATTTTTATTCTCTGAGAGCTACTAAAAAAAAATCGGAAAGAAAATTAAGCTTGCATTCTCAAACAAACTCTGATACTATTATGTTAATGGGGTTAACTCGCCCATCTACTAGACTTTTTATTCAACACAAACAGCAATTTTCATAATTTGTAGAGAATAGGGAATAGGGACTAGGGAATAGGGAATAGGGAATAGGGAATAGGGAAGAGAGGGGAGTTTCAGTACATGATATAATTACTATGCCCAAGTCATTGCGACTGGAACGGAGTGGAAGGAAGCAATCTCATCGGTTTAGGAGATTGCTTTCCTTACGGACTGCTCCGCAAACGCTCCCGCTCGCAATGACGACTGTTCAACCGGATTCTATACAATATCATCTCCGGGTAATTAGTGATAAAAACACTTCTTTCTCCTGATACATTCCTTCCCGTTCCACTCCTGGGAACGGCTAGGGGTGTGTTGAATCTTATCTCCTGTCTCCTGTCTCCTGTCTCCTGTCTCCTGACTTCCTTAAAGCGCGATCGCGACAAAACATCAACCTTTCTGCTAAAACCCGCACTTGAGGTTCCCTGATAATCGAGAAATGTTCTCCGGGAATCTCATGGATTTCAATTTCTCCCGCCACAAAATCCCGCCAACCTAAAGTACGATCGCTCCCTACATCTATTAGCTGCTGGCTGGCATTAAACAACACAATATTCCCTGGATAAAGTCGCGCTTCATAGTTATAAGACGCAATAGCGGTGGCTTGAAAAACTTCAAACAAATTTTCCAAATCCTCAACTCTCACTTCCTCCGGCAAGAGATCGAATATCTTAGCTTGTTCGAGGACATACCCCAATCGCTCCTCTGGCATCAGTTGTTGTATTTGCTCGCAGGATACGGGTACTTCTTTCCCGCGAGGAGCGCTCATTTCTTCAGCAAATAATCTGGAATAAAAAATATCAGGACCTAGCATCCTTCCTGGCGTGCTATCAATCAGAAGCCTGTGGTGTTCTGGAGCAGAAGATTCTATTAGTCCTAGCAATGCCACGGTATCCCCTTGTTGGTGTAACTGTTGTGCCATTTCTAAGGCTAAGTGACCACCCACGCAAAAACCAACCAAGTAATAAGGACCGCGAGGTTGAATGGTTTTAATTGCTTGTAGGTGGTGAGTGGCGAGTTCCTTGAGAGTCGTAAAAGGCGATCGCTCTCCATTGAGACCGGGCGCTTGCAAGCCGTAAATCGGTTGTTCGCTCCCCAGATTGCGGGCTAAATCCAGATAAAATAAGACTGTGCCGCTGCTGGGAGGGACTAAGAATAGAGGCGGTAAATCTCCATCGGGCTGAATCGCAACTAGGGGTGAGGTTGACCCAGAATCTTCGCCGGAGCGCAGAGAAATGGCGAGCTGCTCAATAGTCGGACTTTGCAAGAGCGCTGCCAAAGAGAGATTTTTGCCTAAGTGTTGTTGCACCCGAGCAATTAAGGCAATCGCTAATAAAGAATGACCGCCGATGTCAAAGAAATTATCTCGGATGCCTATGGGAGAAACTTCCAAAACATCAGACCAGATTTGTGTCAGTTGCAATTCTAGGGTATCGCGAGGTGCAATAAAAGTGGCATCGCTACCGGTGCTAGTCCCATCCGGTGCGGGGAGCGCCCGCCGGTCAATTTTGCCGTTGGGAGTTAGGGGCAGGGAGTCTAGCATCACAAAAGCCGAAGGCATCATATAGTCCGGCAGCTTTTCCTTGAGAAAAGCACGCAGTTTTGGAGTTAGTTTCTGCATTTGCTTCCCATACAAGGGGTTATTGACAAAGTCGCTACAATTTTTCTGGGAAGATGGAGAAAAAGATTGATTGGGAACTACATAAGCCACCAGGCGCTTGTTACTCGGTTGGTCTCCGAGAAGTATAACTACAGCTTGCTGCACTTCTAGGTGTTTCGCCAGTAGCGCCTCGATTTCTCCTGGTTCGATCCGGAAGCCGCGAATTTTTACCTGGTTGTCGATGCGACTGAGAAGTTCGATGTTGCCGTCCGGGAGATAGCGTGCCTGATCTCCAGTTTTGTACAGACGGTTCCCCTCCTGGGAGGGGTTAGGGGTGGGTTCTGCCAAGTGTAAGTATTCTACCGGATTTGGTATAAAAGGATTAGCAATAAACTTTTTTGCACTTAACTCCGGACGGTTGAGATAGCCTCGGGCTAAACCGATGCCACCGATATGTAGTTCCCCTGGTACGCCGATGGGAACCGGTTGGAGATGAGCGTCGAGAATATAGAGAAGAGCGTTGGCGAAGGGTTTACCGATAGGAACTGGAGATTCAAGGGGTCGCTGGATATTGGCGTTTTCAAAATAGCAACTGTCAATGGTTGCTTCGCTGACTCCATAAGAATTCACTAACCGAGTTCCCGAACCGCAGAATTGGCGAAATCGTTGGTATTCTTGCACAGACCAGCTATCGGAACCGATCGCCAATACCTTCATGAAATCTAGGTTTTGCTCGGTGTTCTCCAAATACTCGATTAAGTTTCTCATTACCGCTGGCACAAATTCTGCGTAATTGACTTGCTCTCGGAGCATCAATTGATACAGCTTTTCTGGCTCTAACAAAAAGCCCCTCGGACATAGAACTAATTTGGCTCCCGAGCAAAGAGCGCGAACCCAATCTCCCGTAAAGACATCAAAGGAGAAACTCGCCATTTGCAGATGGCTGCTCTGGGGACGTAGCTGGTAAGCTTGCTCCCAGGAACGATAGGCATTTACCAGACTTTTATGCTCGATTTCCACCCCTTTTGGCTTTCCGGTAGAACCTGAAGTGTAGATGACGTAAGCCAAAGAAGCTGGTTTGGTACGAAGGGCAAGATTTTCCGCGCTATTCTGAGAAATGACCGGCCAATCTTTATCCAAGAAAACAACCTGTCCCTTGCTTTCTGGGAGTCGAGCCACTGACTTTTCGGAAGCCAACAGCAAAGTTACTCCCGAATCTTCTAGCAAATAAGCCAGGCGATCGCGTGGATAGTTCGGATCTAAGGGTAAATACGCCCCACCTGCTTTGAGAATGCCCAACAATCCCACCAGCATTTGGAGGGAGCGTTCTATGCAAATCCCCACTATTACATCTGGACTTACTCTTAGAGATTGCAAATAATAGGCCAATTGATTTGCTTTAGCGTTCAGTTCCCGATAGGTAATTTGTTCGTTCCCAAAAACTATCGCGATATTGTCTGACCTCCGTTCTACCTGCTCTGCAAACAACTGATGAATGCACTTATCTTGGGGATAATCTATCTGAGTATTGTTCCAGGACACCAACATTTGATGTTGTTCCTCTGCCGTCAGCAGGGGTAAAAACGCAATGCGCTGTTCTGGATTGGCGACAATCGATTCTAGCAAGCATTCTAAATGTCTCGCCCAGCGACGAATAGTTTTGGCATCAAATAGGTCGGCACTATATTCCCATATTAAATGGAGAGATTTGTCAAGTTCCTCAATTGCCAAACTTACATCAAATACCGAACCCTGTTGGTGTACGGCTAAGTATGGCTCGATAGACAGTGCTTTCTCACCTGCTGTGAGTTCGGGTCTCTCAGGTTTGTACCAGCGATGCTTGCGCCAAGTGAAATCGACTTGAATTAGAGGGTGTCGGTTAGCATCTCGACGAGGGTTGAGTTGTTTTACTAATAAGTCGAAGGGATAATCTTGATGAGTTTGTGCCTCCGTTACCGTGTGATGGATGCGGGCGAGAAATTCTACGAAGGTGGGGTTATCCCCAAGAGTTGCCCGCAACACTACCTCGTTGTTCAAGTAACCGACAATGCTTTTAAGCTCCTCAACGCTCCACCTTGCAGCCATTGCGCTTCCTAGCAGGATGTCTTCTTGACCCGACAAGCGATGTAGCAGGACAAAGAAGGCAGCCAGCATAGTCCGGTAAAGACTGACTCCGATATCGGCAGCTAGTTGTAGCAGTTTCTCTCGGAGTCGTTGGTCGATCTCGACAATATGGAATTCATTCTGACCGCTCAAATCCCTTGGTCGCGCTTTGTCTGTTGGCAAATTCAAAATCGGCAAGCAGTCAGCCAGTTGTTTCTCCCAGTAGCGAAACAGTTGTTCTCCTCGGGGAGACTCTAGCATCTCGGACTGCCAGGACACATAGTCGGCGTATTGCCAGAGAGAATCTGCTAGCAAGTTAGCTATTTTTGCTTCTGGGAGGTTCTCGACGGAAGCTGCGTATAATACCCGGAGTTCTTTGAGCAGCAAGTCAAATGACCATCCATCCCCGGCAATGTGGTGCATGGTTATCAATTGGACAAACTCCTGGGGCGATCGGGCAAACAGATCCAAGCGCATTATCGGACCCGTTTCTAAATTGAAGGGACGTTCTACTGCTGCCATAATTTTGGCTTTTAATTCGTCGGACCCCGACCTAGAAGCATCTGTTACCTCAATCTTGACGTTGCAGTCTGGACTAACTACTGCAACGGGTTTGCCATCCTGAGTCCTATAGGTAGTTCGCAGGATCGAATGTCGTTCAACCAGCTTCTGCCAAGCCCTTTGCCAAGCCTCTAGGTTTAACTCTCCAGCCAGACGAGTGGTTATAAATATATTGTAAGCTACGCTTTCTAGATCCTTCTGGTAAATGAACCATAAGGCTTCCTGTCCCCGCGAGAGAGGGGAAGAGAACTGGGAGTTTTCTGGAGATTGGTTCTGCATCAAGATACCTTTTACGTCTGAAAAATAAAGAATGAACTATTTTAACCTGCGGAATATAGGTTCAATAATTAATAATTAATAATTAATAATTAACAATTTTACCGTAACTAAATTTGACAATTTTCAGAATTTCCTAATAGTAATATATTATTTAAAGGAAAATCGTCACGTTCCAGGACTTTTTATCTTGGTCGTGAATTTGCTGCAAGTAATCCTTAAATAAAAAACTCAATATCTCCCAATTTTTCTATCTTTTATTCCAGTCGTTTCAACATCAAAGCTTCTCCTATCCATTCATCTAATTCTAAAGTTTATTCAAATTCGTCATTATCATATCGAAGTAGAAATTATTGAGTGGATAACTGATATTTTTCTTCAAATTATAAGAGTCTTTTTTTTTTTAGCAATTCCTGATTTCAGGGATTTTACCCTGTCAGATATCATATTTTCAATGGTATTTTTTAATGATTATGGGTGCTGGCATTTAATTTTTAGTTCTGGCATATTTACCTCCTCTAAAAGTTATTCGATTGATTTGAAAGCAGCATAATCTGTGTTACTATATAGTTCATTATGTTTTAGCTAGTTCTAAAGCTTTTAATAATTATAGGAAAAATTAATAATGAAACTTGAAGACTATTTTAATTTTTTAGCTCCTAATGATATTCGACTGAAAGGAACTAGGGTAGGAATTGAAACTATCCTTTATGATTATATTTATAAATCTAAAACTACTGAAGAAATTTTCCAAACTTATTCGTCTTTAACCTTGGAACAGGTTTATGCCACAATTTTATATTATTTACACAATCAAGAATCAGTAAATCAATATAGCGCTACTTGAATCGGGAATAGGGAACACAGAAGGTGGGAACAGTATACTATCAAAGGGTTTCAGGATTTATAACTGTCCGCGCCCTTTGCTTCGACTGCTATATATCGCTGATTGGTTAGAATGGAGCAGAAAAATGCAAGAAGAACAGCGTAAAAATCCTTCTCCTGTGGTACATAAATTGATGAAAATTAAAGCTGAACGAGCTAATTTCAATAATTAATAATTAATAATTAACAATTTTACCGTAACTAAATTTGACAGTTTTAAGAATGTCCTAATAGTAATGGGAACTACTATAAAAATCATTTAGCTTATGACTCTAAAATATCTCATGGATGTTTTAAGCAATTACGAAGACGAAAACCGGATTTAGTAGTTTGGGCAGTTGGAGAACCGGGTACCCCATCAAAAGGAACATTAGATCCAGATATTTTGGTCTGGTGTGAAGTAAACAATTTTATTCTGGTGACAAATAACCGTACTTCTATTCTTTGTTCATTTAATAGATCATTTAAAGGAAAATCGTCACGTTCCAGAGATTTTTATCTTAAATGTCCGGATGAGTATTGGAGAAACTTTAGATGAATTGATTTTGATTGCGGTATGTTCTTTTGAGCGTGAATATCAAGACCAAATTATTCATCTACCAATTCCAATACTTGGTTTTAATTAGCAAAAGTGGTACATTTTCAACTATCATGTTGATACTCTATACAGAAAACTCTGTTAATTCTGGGTCATTTAAAAAATATTCAGCAGTTTTAGCTATTGATGCTGTTAATAATTTATGACGCTCTGCTATAGGCAAACGAGCAATTTATTTGAGGGATAACTGATTTTTATAATCAACTTGAGATAGCTTAAATTTATGTTGAATAAACTGAATAAAGTTTAGCACTTCCTGTTGTTTTTCAGGTGGTAATAATTTCAGATTATCTAAAATTTATTGTTCAATATTATTATTTTTTATTGCTGTCATAAAAATAATCTCCAACTCATATAAATAAAGCAAAAAGCTATAATATTATGTCTGGTTGAATAGTTAGAATTAAAGCTCGTAGTAGGGCTTCAGCCCGAACTATAAGATAGGGCTAAAGCCCTACTACAAACAAAAATTTTTTTATCACTAATTATCCGGACATGATATAACTACCTCAAAATACTTTCAATTTCCTGCAATACGTCTACCAAAGTAGGAGCATTTGAGGAAATAACATTATTTTCACTTCCATCATGTTTATGATGAGGAAAATTTGGCAAATTTAGCTTTTTATGATGTCTAGTATTGTCATAACGAAAAATCAAGTTTTTGGAAGCAGTCATATATTGATATGCGTACATACCACGATTGATGATTGTTTTAACATTTACAAATTCACGCCAATAAAGAATAGAACCATCTATAAAACTTATTTCACCTACAATAAAACCTCGATTATCTGTTCGTTCATCAGATGTAATACTGCAATAACTAATGAACAAGAGTTAATTACTTCACGAATTTATTGAACATAATCCTTAATTAACAAACTCAACCACCTTGAAATTTTCTACTTCTTCACAGAGATTTTTCAGCATCCAAGATTCTCCAATCCATTCGTCTAATTCTAGAGTTTCTGTAAATTCATCATTTTCATATCTACTGATACTTAGTCTCAAATTTCTGCAATTTTTGTTTAGTTCGTTCAATACCATCAGACAAAGACTGTAACTCTCTTTCTAAAGCTGCTTTTAAAAATATTTTTAATGATTTTGGGTGCTGACATTTAATCTTAAGTTCTGGCATATTTATTATCTCCTTGTGAATAATTGTAGGTTGGGTTGTAGCTTGCTTCCGCGTAGCGGTACGATAGTGAAACCCAACAAAGTCTTACTAATGTTGGGTTTCGTTCCTCAACCCAACCTACGGCTACTGATAACTGTGTAGTTGGGCGGTGCGTTAACGAAGTGTAACGCACCCTACTACTTCTGCAACGAGAGGGGATATTTCTCCCCCAACGCTAGCAGGGAAGGGGGTTGGGGGGTTAGGTTTTTGCACCCCAAACAGACGAACCACAACCGCACCCTACTACTTCCTCCTCTTCCCTCCTGTCTCCTGTCTCCTGTCTCCTGACTCCTCCTAACTATGCACTAAAATACTTCGCCACAGGATGATAAGTAATAATCGCCGTCGTAGACTGTTCAGGATACAACTGCTCACTCTCATCCATATACATATCAATCCTTTTCACATCCAACAAGTCTAACTGCTTATACTGATCCTGCATATTCGGACAAGCGGGATAACCAAAACTATAACGGGAACCTTGATAACGCTGTTTCAGAATATCCCTGATATTATCCGCATCCTCTGCACCGAAACCTAACTCCCGACGAATACGAGCGTGTAACCATTCTGCCATTGCTTCCGCAGTTTGTACGGCCATACCATGGAAATACAAATAATCTGTATACTCATCAGCAGCAAACAACTTCTGAGCAAACTCAGTCGCTATTTCTCCTACTGTTACAGCGTGCATCGGGAACACATCAATAATTCCGGAATCCTTGGGAGCAAAGAAGTCTGCAATACATAACCGTCGTCCTGACTTTTGCCGTGGAAATTCAAAACTGGTGACAACTGTTGTTGCTTTACCAGTCTTATTCATTTCGTCGGAGTCGTAAATGAAAAGTGTATTTCCTTCTGATTGACAAGGGAAATAACCATAAATTGCTTGGGGATACAGCAACTTCTCATTAATTACCCGTGACTTCCAATTTTCCAGAATCGGATAAACTTTCTCTGCTAAAAACGCATCATACTCTTCCCGTGGTTGTCCTTTAGGTTTGCGGAATTGCCATTGCCCTGCCATCAACGCTTGCAAATCTAAATACCAGAATAATTCCTCAAATGGCATATCTTCTGGTTGTAATAACTTGGTTCCCCAGAATGGAGGAGTCGGGCGAGGGATATCTACTGCTACATCATCAGAACGCCGAGTATCTATCACAACTGGTTCAGTAGGTTTAGTTTCCTCTTTTTCTTCAGACTTAACTTCGCTAGGATCTTTACCATTACCATTACCACTACCGTTACCGTTTTCTTCAGCAAACTCACCCAAGAAACCTTGGATATCATCCCACTGATTTTCTGATTTTGCTGGCATCAACTTATCCATGAAATTTAAGTCAGAAAAAGCATCTTTACCATAAACAACTTTACCTTTGTAAGTATTTTGGCAATCTTGATGAACGAATTTCGGAGTTAGAGCGGCACCACCTAAAATCACCGGAACTGTAATACCTTCTTGGTTAAATGTTTCCAAGTTATCTTTCATAAATGCGGTTGACTTCACCAATAAACCACTCATGGCGATACAGTCAGCATTGTGTTCCCGGTAAGCAGCAATAATGTTATCAACTGGTTGTTTAATTCCTAAGTTAACTACCCGATAACCGTTGTTGGAAAGAATGATATCCACGAGATTTTTACCAATATCGTGAACGTCTCCTTTCACAGTTGCAATAACGAAAACTCCCTTAGAATTATCCTCACCAGCCTCCTCTGCTTCCATGAAAGGTTGTAGATAAGCAACTGCTGCTTTCATCGTTTGAGCAGACTGCAATACAAATGGTAATTGCATTTGTCCGGAACCGAATAATTCTCCCACAACTTTCATGCCATCTAATAAATAGACGTTGATAATATCTAGTGGCGGATATGTTTCCAACGCTTTTGCTAAAGCATCTTCTAAACCGATACGTTCCCCATCAATAATATGTTGTTTTAAACGTTCTTCAATTGGTAAATTTTGTGTGGCAGAACGGTCTTTTTTAGTTGTTTTACCCTGGAACATTGTTGTTAACTCAGCCAGAGGATCGTAAGTACAAATATCCCCATCAAATTCCCGTTGGTCATATATTAGTTTCCGACAAACTTCTTGCTGTTCTGGTTCAATTTTTGACATGGGTAAAATTTTACTGGCACTAACAATAGATCCATCCAAACCTACTGCCATTGCTTCATGCAAAAATACCGAGTTCAATACTTGTCTTGCTGCCGGATTTAAACCGAATGAAATATTAGAAACCCCAAGCATTATATGACATTCTGGTAACTCTTCCCGAATCCTTTTAATAGATTCAATTGTGGCTTTTCCATTTTCTCTATCCTCTTCAATACCTGTAGAAACTGGCAAAGCTAAAGTATCAAAGAACAATTCACGGGCAGGAATACCATATTCTACTGCTGCATCATAAGCTCGTTTAGCTATTTCAAATTTCTTATCCGCCGTCCGCGCCATTCCATCCTCATCGATGGTTCCAACTACCACACCAGCACCATATTTTTTCGCCAATTCTAATACTTTAAAAAAACGAGGTTCTCCATCTTCATAGTTAGTAGAATTGAGCAAACATTTACCGCCAGCAACTTTTAAACCAGCCTCCATTTTTTCCCATTCAGTGGAGTCTAACATCAGAGGCAAATTAACATTTGTGACTAAGCGAGATGCTAATTCGTGCATATCTTTAACCCCATCGCGCCCCACATAATCAACGTTAACATCGAGAATATGTGCCCCTTCTTTTACCTGAGATTTTGCCAGGGCAACCAAACCATCCCAATCTTCATTATTTAGTAAAGTTCGACATTTTTTAGAACCACTAGCATTTAATCTTTCCCCAACAATTAAAAAGGAGTTATCTTGTTCGTAAGTTTCCGAAGAATAAATAGAAGCTGCTGAAGGAATAAAATTATATTCTCGTTCTTTTGGTGTGAGAGTTTCAGTAATTTCAGATAATGCTTTAATATGGTCTGGACGAGTACCACAACAACCGCCAATAACTTGTACTCCCAGGTCTTCAACGAAGTGCATTAATGCCATTTTTAACTCTATAGGAGTTAATTTGTAGTGAGCTTGTCCGCCAATATTTTCTGGTAAACCAGCATTAGGAATACAAGAAATAACAAAAGGAGAATTTTCTGACAAATAACGAATATGTTCCTTCATTAAATCGGGACCAGTAGCGCAATTTAATCCTAAAATATCAATAGAATAAGGCTCTAAAATTGTCACAGCAGCATTAATTTCTGAACCTACTAACATAGTGCCAAAAGCTTCCATAGTTACTGACACCATGATGGGGCGACGTTCACCCTTTTTCGCAAAGGTTTCTTCTATACCATTTAAAGCAGCTTTTATCTGCAAAACATCCTGACAAGTTTCCACCAGAAATAAATCTACTCCCCCATCCCAAAGACCTTCTGCTTGTTCCGCAAAACCATCTTTTAAGGTGTCAAAATCAATATGTCCGAGGGTAGGCAATTTAGTTCCTGGTCCCATTGAACCAGCCACAAATCGAGGCTTTTCTGGGGTAGAAAATTCCGCAGTAACAGACTTTGCTAATTCGGCTGCTGTTTTATTAAGATAGTAAGCTTGGTCTGATAAATCGTATTCTGCTAAGACAATTTTTGTCCCACCAAATGTGTCAGTTTCTATCACATCCGCACCTGCTGCAAGGAAGTCTCGGTGGACCTTAGCTACCGCTTCTGGTTTAGTATGGACAAGATATTCGTTACAACCTTCATACTCCGCACCGCCGAAGTCTTCAGCAGTTAGTTCTTGGACTTGTAGGTTAGTACCCATCGCCCCATCAAAGACGATTACTGGGCGCTCTGGACTATGGAGACGATTTAAAAAAGGGCTGTTCATCATTGAGTATTTAATATTTAGGTGTTAGTATTTATACTACTCTTTTCAGAGTTTGAAAGCAATTTATTTTCTATATGATAATATGGATTGTGGGGTGTTAAGTAAGTAAGCATAAATAAATATCAAACTCAAAAACAGGTGTCGTATGAAAGGAATTATCTATTCCTTATTGCTAAATTAGCTGTTTCTTCTCTTATATTTTTTGTGTTTTATTGTAAGTATTCAGGTAGCTCCCCTTTAGCTTTTCCTGCGGAATGCTAGTTCAACAATTAATAATTAATAATTAATAATTAATTATTACCTCTCCTTGAAAAGGGATAGGATTGACTAAAAGGAAAATTTTTTCAAGTTTCTCCTTTAAAGGAGAGGCTTTAAACCTTAATTATTCGGTAAACAATTTTTCCTTAGTAATAATCCTGCACTAAGTAATTAATGAAAAAGATTAGCAAAGAATGATTTGAGAGTAACTTTTAATTGTTCCTCAATCTTTCAACTCTAATTCTTCCTTCAAAAAGAATAAGTTAATAGCTGATAGCTGTTTCGCTATCCTACGGAATGCTAAAGCAAACGCGACATGAAAAGCGTAGATCCTCTGTTTCGCTACGCGACATGAAAAGCGCAGCTCCTCCGGAGGAGGCAAGAGGCTAGCTGACCGCTGAATGCTTACGTTTTATTTTATCTATATACTTATAGCAATTATCAATATATTGTACAGATTTAAATAATAACTAAAATCTACTGAAAATCATTTAAATGATGGCTTAGTAGCTGATGATTCATAACTTCCAACCTCAAAAATTATTGATTAGTCAAAATACTATCTTATGCAGCAAATACGATGAATTTTTTATCTATAGGACTTACCCAAAGAAACCCGGTTGCTAGGAAAAATCCTTGGTTTTAACAGAACAATAGACACATAAGAAAAAACCGAATTTCTGGGTGCGGGTCTAATACCGTTTCACTGAAGTCAGAAGTCAGAAGTCAGAAGGCGCGAAGTTAGATTTCATAGACTAAAAACTTTGACAATACAATAGTTTCAGGCAATTATTTGAGATTTAAAGTTTGAAACTATTTGTGACATCCTTAAAGTGAATTGGTATAAGTTATGGGCGTTGCATATTTGTGGGATGATAATTAAATTTACACGCATCTGAAACTTTTGATTGATCGGGCTAAATTTTTGGATACATATCAAAATCATCCCTTGATAATGCAACGCCAAGTTATAGCGCTACGCGCTAGGGAATAGGGAATAGGGAATAGGGAATAGTAAACTGTCAAAGGGTTTCAGGATTTAGAAATGTCAAATACCTGAATGAGTAGCGCTATATGATGTATTTTTGATTGTCGCGATGCTCTGATTTTTCTGGAACCTAGGTCTTATACCATTCTTGAAAACAGAATGTTATGAATAATAAAGAATAATTAAAATACTTTACTTGATATGTTCCTTTGACTAAAAAGAGAAACTCCGTTTGAATAAATAGTATTTAAGCTATTTATTCTGATATATAATCAGGTTATATAATATATGTTGATAATTCTATAATTACTTCAAGCCTTCAATCTCCCCTACTCCCCTACTCCCTACCCCCAACTATATAATAAGTATTCAACCGGATTTGATATGACTCCTGACTCGGAGACCCTTAGAACAAGTCTAACTATTTGTAGCAAAAATTTATCACGCTGACTGTGATACCAATTTCATAAAATATTGCTACAGTCACGATACAGGGAACACTTAACTGGGAATAGGTATGGAGGGAAAGAAAAACATGATAAAAAAGAGGAAAAAATGTTTAATTTTTAGAAATTATGGGATTTATATATTTTTTTATTGTAGTAATAAATCACATGCTTAAGATGTAACTGCCTATGCATGAATTTGGTATGAGATAGTAGATTTTTCCAGAGCATTATTCAGAAAATTTGGAAAATTGAGTATAAGACCCCACGGTCTTCAAAGTGTCCACAATTAATTGGGGTGAATCTCCATACTCTTAAACCTTAAATCATGACCTACAATCTACAACCTTATTCAATGGGAATGAGTACCAAATATCATATCAAATTCCGTAGTATTCGTTATTTTAAAACGTTACAGACAGGGTTTGTGGGGCTGATGTCGGTATTTTGGGTATCTCATACAAACCCGATTTCTCAACGAGTCTCTGGTAGAAATCATATCACTCCAAAGCTAGGGAATTTAATATCATTAATAATCATCCTGATGGATTTTCCTTAACAATAAATACTCTAAAAAAAACTGATGATTTTCTTGAATAAAAAAGAATGAAACAGCTATGACTATAATTAAGCAACTACCACAAATTAAAATTTGGCAAAGGTTACAAAATTGGTGGCAAAATAACCGAAAATATGAGAACTCAAGTCACAACTTTATATTACGTTTATTGGTTGGTAGTACAACTTTATTAGTTAGTATTGCTGCTTTTTATAGCTATAAAGTTGTGCGAAATTTAATTCTAGATAATTTGAAAGAAAATGCTTTGTTGGAAGTAAAGCTAGGAGCTGATAATATCGATCGATGGTTGGCTAGTAGAAAAGTTGAAACACGCACTACGGGCAATACTCCTACCTTCCAAACTATGAACTGGTCAATAGTTGAACCTTTCTTAAAATCTAAACAATTGAAATCCCAAGATTTTTTCTTTTTTGCGATGATTAATCCTGACGGTTCTTACTATACTAGCAAAGTCGGCCAAGCTAAAGCTAATCTCAAAGACCGCAAGCATATTAAACGAGCAATGGCTGGCAAAGTAAATGTTTCCGATCCAGTCAATTCTCGTACCCTAAATACCCTTATGGTTTTTATTGCTGCTCCTGTTTGGTCAGACTCTGATAATACCAAACAACCAATTGGAATTATCGCAGGTGCTATCCCAGTAGACCGGATGAGGGAAGTAGTGAATGGTTTGAAATATGGCCCTAATAGTTATGCCTTTGCTCTTAATTCTCAAGGAAAGACAATATTTACCCCTCAGCAAGATATAAACACCAATACTAAAAAACTAATTCCCAATTTTTTGTCATCGGAAAATCTTTACCAGCAGAATATTCCCAGAAAAATGGTTGCTAAGGAAAGGGGAATAGAATTAGTAGAAATAGATCGGCAAAAAGTTTATATTGCCTATGTTCCCATCAAAGAAGCAGACTGGTCTGTTGGGTTAATCATTCCTAGAGCAAATATTGAATCCCAACTAAGAGCATTAAATCTGATGGCAGTGGTAGTGATCGGTTTAGCTGTGACAATGATTATAGTCTTGCTAAAGGTACAGTCATTTGAGCAACAGCAACTCAAAAAGACAAAAGAAGCTGCTGAGATTGCTAACCAAGCCAAAAGTGAGTTCCTTGCTAATATGAGTCATGAGTTACGCACCCCTCTCAATGGTATTCTCGGTTATACTCAAATTCTTAATCGTTCCCATTCTTGGGGGAAAAAAGAACGTAAAGGCATTGAAATTATTCATCAATGTGGTAACCACTTGTTGACTCTGATCAATGATGTTCTGGATATTTCCAAAATAGAAGCTCGGAAACTTGATTTGCAATCCTACGATTTCCATTTGCCTTCTTTTTTGCAAGGAATTGCAGAAATTATTCGCATCAAAGCAGATCAAAAAAGAATTCAGTTAATTTATCAATCAGACCCCAACCTACCCCAAGGTATAATTGCAGACGAAAAACGCTTGCGCCAAGTTTTAATTAATTTATTAGGTAATGCAGTCAAATTTACTGATACGGGTAAGGTGGTTTTTCAAGTACATATCGATGATTCGAGTCATAATACAGAATTATCTGATAGTCACCAGGAGACAATATCTACTCCTAACTCATATCCATCTACAACAATCGAATTTAAAATTCAAGATACCGGAGTTGGTATTCCAGAAAATAAGATTGATACTATTTTCAACCCCTTTGAACAACTAGGAGAGCAAGTTAAGCGGTCTCAAGGAACAGGATTAGGGTTAGCCATTAGTAGTCAAATTGTCAAACTCATGGGTTCACAGATTAAAGTAGAAAGTCAGTTGGATGTTGGCAGTATATTTTCCTTTAGCGTTAAATTTCCACTGAGTAGTGATTGGGTGCAATCAGTTTCTCATCTAGAGGGACAACAAATTATTGGTTACACAGGAAACCCAAAAACTATTCTGGTTATTGACGATCGCTGGGAAAATCGCTCCGTACTGATTAATTTGCTTCAACCTATTGGTTTTATTACTGTGGAGGCAGAAAATGGTGCTGAGGGATTAGCTAAAGTAGCGCAACTTCATCCAGATTTAACCATTACAGATTTATATATGCCAGTAATGGATGGTTTTAAGATGGTCAGACAATTGCGCGGATCTGATGAACTAAAGCATTTAAAGGTGATTATCTCTTCAGCTTCTGTATCGAATATAGATCGCCAATACAGTCTTGATGCTGGGGGGGATGATTTTCTTCCTAAACCTGTAAATGCAGAGGAATTGTTTAAGATGATAGAAGCACATTTAGAAATTAAATGGAAATATGCTCAAACAGAAAATATTGAAAATATGGAAATAATTCCCCAATCATCAGTTTCAGATGTGGCTACTGATAATTCTAGAATTGTATCTCCACCACCGGAAGAGTTAGAAATTTTGCTCGACTTAGCAAGAAGGGGGAGCCTGAAAAAATTGACTAAAAAAGCCGAAAAAATTCAGCAACTAGAGCCAAAATATACTCCTTTTACTGTACCAATTTTACAGTGGGCAGATGATTTTCAAGCTGATAAAATTGAAGATTTTATAATTAATTTTTTAGAGAAAAAGGAGTAAATTAATGTCAATCTCACCCAATTCAGAATATATTTTAGTTGTAGATGATGCTCCAGCTAATCTGAAAGTAATAGTTCAAACTTTAACGGATGAAGGGTATGAAGTTTCCACAGCAATTAGTGGCGAACGAGCATTAAAGCAAATTTCCTATGACTTGCCTGATTTGATATTACTAGATATACAAATGCCTGGTATTGATGGGTTTGAAACTTGTAAAAGGTTGAAGGAAAATCTTCAAACTAAAGATATTCCCATAATTTTTATGACTGCTCTTTCAGACAGCGAAAGTATAGTTAAAGGTTTTACTTTGGGAGCGGTAGATTATATTACTAAACCATTTCAAGTAGTTGAAGTTCTTGCTAGAGTAAAAACTCACATACATTTACAACAGTTAAGAAAGAATTTAGAAAAAGAAGTAGCTAAGAAAACTAATCAACTTACTCAAGCTTTAGAGGAGTTACAAACATCTCAAACACAACTGATTCACAAGGAAAAAATGTCGGCACTGGGAGAATTAATGGCTGGAATAGCCCATGAATTAAATAATCCTATTGGTGCAATTTCTAATAATTCTCAGCATCTGGAAAACTATATTAAAGATATTCTTCATTTCCTATTTCTTTATCAAAAGTATTATCCTAATCCTGCTGAAGAAATTATTGAAAATGCTGAAGATATTGATTTAGATTTTTTGATTGAAGATTTGCCTAATCTTATTACTTCAATGAAGGCAGGTTCCGAAAGGATTAAATTTCTAAGTACATCTTTACGCACATTTTCTCGAAATGAATTAAATAACGATCAAAAAGTTAGTTGTGTTGTTCATAACCATATTGATAGCACTCTATTAATTCTGAATCATCGTCTGAAAGCAAACAAGTATCGTTCAGCCATTGAAGTAGTAAAAAAATATGGGGATATGCCTGAAATTAAATGTTTTCCCGGACAATTAGCTCAAGTATTTATGAATCTGATTTCTAATGCTATTGATGCTATAGATGAGTTTGTGAAAAAACCAGAATTTTATAAGTTTAAATTCCAGCCTCAGATTACAATTTATAGTAGAATAAATCAGGATAAAACAGGAGTAATCATTAGAATTAAAGACAACGGTGTGGGAATGTCAGAAGAAGTTAAGGCCAAAATTTTTGATAAGCTTTTCACAACTAAGGCTGTCGGGAAAGGTACAGGTTTAGGCTTGTCTATTGCTTATAAAATTATGGTAATAAATCATAGTGGTAAGCTTTGGTGTGAGTCAACTTTAGGACAGGGTTCAGAGTTTATTTTGGAATTACCAATAGAAGAAAAAAAAGTCAAAACTCAAAAGTCAAAATTTATAAAAATTAGGTAAGTATTCAATTGGAAAAATCAAAGTTTTTTTCATCTTTTTTTATTATTTTTTTCTTTCCTTCCATACCTATTCCCTCCATACCTATTCCCTGTGTCGTGACTGTAGCAATATTTACTGCTATGACAATCAGGAATCAGATGTGAGAATTGAGGTGTTCCTTAAAAAGATAGAATATAGTAGTTATCATATTCATATATATTCATTTTTGTCTTTTTCTCTGTTCCCAGTTAAGCGTTCCCTGTTCCCTAAAATTATTCAATATCTCACAACTTAAATCATATTGCTATACATTAGCTTTTTTTAGTTAGGGAAGACTTGGATTTTGCTATACAGGAAATTAAAATAAAGATCGAGGGTTTTTCCTATTCCCTCCATACCTATTCCCTACTCCCTACTCCCTACTCCCTAAAAAGAATATTATGGATTTTTACATTACTCCCTCCATACCTACTCCCTACTCCCTACTCCCTAAACAAAATATTATGGATTTTTACATTGTAGATGTATTTGCTGAAACTAAATATGCCGGTAATCAATTAGCTGTATTTACTGGTGCTGAAGTAGCTAATCTTTCTGATGAGGAAATGCTGCAAATTGCTAGAGAGATGAATTATTCAGAAACTACTTTTATTCTTTCTTCCGAACAACGAAATGGTGGTTATGATGTGCGAATATTTACTCCGGCTAAAGAATTGCCTTTTGCAGGACATCCAACTTTAGGAACTGCCTACATTATTCAGCGAGAAATTATTAAAAATCTGGTTTACCAAGTAGTTTTAAATCTGGCAGTCGGACAAATTCCTGTGAGTTGGAAAGGTGAAGTTTTATGGATGCGCCAGAATGTACCGACTTTTGCTCAAAAACATCAAGTTGAAACTTTGGCAGAGGTATTAAATGTAGAAGTAGTTGATATTGATACGAGATTTCCTATTCAGGAAGTTTCGACAGGAATACCTTTTATAATTGTGCCTTTGAAAACTTTGGCAGCTTTGAAAAAAGCTAAGGTTAATTTGGATAAATATTATCAATTTATTCAAACAGCAAAGGCAACAGAAATTTTGATATTTTGCCCAGAGACATACAAAGATATTGATGATTTAAGTGTGAGAATGTTTGCTCCCTATTTAGGAATTACTGAAGACCCGGCAACGGGCAGCGCTAATGGTTGTTTAGCGGGATATTTGGCTGAATATAATTATTTTGATCGGAGCAAAATTGATATTAGAGTAGAACAAGGATATGAAATTAACCGACCATCTTTATTATTGTTAAAGGCTGAGAAAAAAGTGGGGGAAATAGAAGTATTTGTAGGTGGAAATGTTGTGATGGTTGCTCAAGGAAAATTTGTTTGTTGAAATAGGAGTCAGGAGTCAGGAGTGAGGAGTCAAGAGGTAAGATAATAGAAAAAGGTAATGATTTGTGAAAAAAACTGTAGGGGTTTGGTCTCCCAACCCTCGTCAAAATGGAATTGGGAAACCCAAACTCGTTA
>JAAUYL010031350.1_pt1 | contig 28743 bp, 25 predicted proteins | sample 7278011 | NCBI WGS metagenome assembly JAAUYL01 (sample SAMN14350225, study PRJNA611818) | marine sediment metagenome | isolation source: surface marine sediment (1.8m) | place: French Polynesia: Moorea | collected 2018-08
CACTAATTTTTCAAATTATAGTGGGGGACTTAAACCCTTGGATTTTTAGCTGTTAACGTAGTTACGACCCAGGAGGCTAGCTAAATGCTGAAAGCTAATAGCTAGTTAAAATTTATTTTCTTGAGGAAAAGAAAGTTAAGCGATCGCTCTTTTGGGTTGACATGGAAGTGGAGCGATCGCCATTTTAATTAATATCAAGTCGGGTAGCATCGGTATTCTAAGGTAAGGGTAAGGAAGAAGGCTTTTAAAAGCCGGAAAAAACTTAAATTTTCTGTAGATATTCACGCTAACTTTTACACGCTCCGAATATTCTGTTCTGTTGGTCGAAACATTAGTCCAGAATAACTTCACTGTCTTGAGTGGGTCTTACATTCTGTTCGCGGAGCGTTTCCGCAGGAAATGGAGACCTCACCAATTAGCACTCGCTTTTTTATCCCTAGAAAAACCTTTAATCTTAAGAATTTTTCCAGATATTAATTCCAACTAGATTTGACAAGGGGTCTCCCGTTATAATCTCCGATTTAACGGGAAAAAACTTCACAAGCGTCAATAATATTATCAATCAAAAGCTGGATAGATATCCTTCTCAAAAATATCTCGAATCCAACCAGGTAAATGCTTATGCTTGTTAATATCCGTATCCGAACACATATCCACTTTATAAGCAGAACTTCGGGGAGCTATTTCTGGTACCCAAGCTGAGTGCAGATAGATGATTGATAAAGCTCCAGGAGTGATAGTCATCGCTGAAAATGTAGATATTGATAAATTTAAGATTGCTCGCAACTATCTAGGAGTAGAGATTGCTGCGGTGCGTTACATTTCATTAACGCACCCTACAACTTCACTTTTCATGTTGCGAAGCAAAACGCACCCTAGTGTTTTGTTTTAGTTTGGTGATAATATGCAATATATTAACTGCTCTATATAACATCCAACTATGCAAACTACTGACTTTCTCTCTCAGCTAAATTTATCTCAACGCCAAGCAGTACAACATTTCTGCGGACCGATGTTGGTTGTGGCGGGTGCTGGGTCGGGCAAAACTAGGGCGTTGACTTATCGTGTGGCCCATCTAATACGTCATCATCGGGTACATCCAGAAAATATTCTGGCGGTGACGTTTACAAATAAAGCTGCACGAGAAATGAAAGACCGCATTGAGAGACTGTTTGCTCAACAACAGGCGGAAGCTAAATATGGCAAACCCTTTTCAGCTTTGACACCGGAGGAACAGACAAGGTTGCGATCGCAGGTCTATAAAAATATTACGAAGCATTTATGGATGGGAACTTTTCATAGTCTTTGCGCTCGTATTCTGCGGTTTGATATTAACAAATATCAGGATGAAAAAAAACGTCGTTGGGATAAAAATTTTTCTATTTTTGATGAAAGTGATGCTCAAAGTTTAATTAAGCAAATTGTTACTAAACAGCTAAATTTGGATGATAAAAAATTTGAACCACGTTCTATTAGATATGCTATTGGTAATGCTAAAAATAAAGGAATGTCACCTCTAGAATATCAAAGAGCGGAGCCAGATTATCGGGGCAGGGTAATTGCTGAAGTCTACGGAATTTATCAAGATAATTTGGCTGCGAATAATGCTCTTGATTTTGACGATTTAATCAGAATACCTGTGGAATTATTTCGGCAAAATGAGCAAGTATTGGCTTATTGGCATCAAAGTTTTAATCATATTTTAGTCGATGAATATCAAGATACTAATCGGACTCAATATAATTTTATTAGATATTTAGCGACAAATGGTGAAGAACCTAGATATTTTAATAACTGGAAAAATCGTTCTGTTTTTGTAGTAGGGGATGTAGACCAATCTATTTATTCTTTCCGCATGGCAGATTATACAATTTTGCTAGATTTTCAGAATGATTTTGGTGATGGTTTGCCTGATGAAGATACCCGGACAATGATTAAATTGGAGGAAAATTATCGCTCGCGGGAAAATATTCTGCAAGTGGCAAATAAATTGATTGAAAATAATACTCAACGTATCGATAAAATTCTCAAACCAACCAGGGGTTTAGGGGAAGAAATTTATTGTTATGAGGCAGAAAGTGAGCGAGAAGAAGCCGAGTTTATTTGTAGTAAAATTGAGGAAATTACAGACCAAAACCCAGAGTTAGATTTAGGTAGTTTTGCTGTGCTTTATCGGACTAATTCTCAGTCACGCCCTATTGAGGAAGCCTTGATTCATTATGATATTAAATATGTGATAATTGGGGGTTTGAGATTTTATGACCGGAAAGAAATTAAGGATGCTTTGGCTTATTTGCGGGTAATTGCAAATCCTGCTGATACTGTTAGTTTTATGCGAATTATTAATACTCCCAGAAGGGGAATTGGTAAAACAACTATTGATAGTTTATTAAATGCTAGTTCGCAGATGGGAATACCTTTGTGGGAAATTATTAACGATCGAACTTCAGTTAATGCTTTGGCAGGTCGCTCATCAAAAGCTGTCAATAAATTTGCTGAGATAATTCAACATTGGCAAGATGAGGTAGAAAATTTGACAGCTATAGAAATTCTTGAGGGAATTTTGGAGACTTCTGGTTATATTGAAGATTTGAAAAAACAAGGAACGGAAGATGCAGATAATAGACTGGCAAATTTAGGAGAATTATGTAGTGCTGTTGCTCAGTTTCAAGAGGATAATGAAGATACAACTTTAGGGGGTTTTTTGGCAAATGCTTCTTTGGCTTCCGATCTAGATAACCTCCAAGAGGGGCAAGAAGCTGTGTCGTTAATGACATTACATTCGGCTAAAGGTTTGGAATTTCCAGTGGTATTTATGGTAGGTTTAGAACAAGGTTTATTACCTCATTTTCGGAGTATAGATGATCCTTTATCTTTAGAAGAAGAAAGGCGACTTTGTTATGTAGGAATTACCAGAGCGCAAGAACAATTATTTCTTTCTTATGCCACAGAAAGGCGACAATTTTGGGGAGCGCGAGATGCCACAATTCCATCTCAATTCTTGGGCGAATTACCAGGAGATTTGGTTAATACTAATGCTATGAAAAAAGTAATTTATCGGTCAAAACGTCAGAGTAAAAAGACTAAAAATACTGATGTGAAAAAAGTAGTAGGTAATCAAACAGAAAGTTGGCAAGTAGGGGATAAAGTGATGCACGAAAATTTTGGCGTGGGGTTAGTAACTAATGTTTTGGGTGAGGGAAAGAAGATGAGTTTAGGTATCAAATTTGGTAAGAGTAAAAAAATTATCGATCCTAAAACTGCACCGATGGAAAAGTTGAATTGAAAAATTAATACAATTTCACCAAAGTCAAAAGTCAAAAGTAAGGGGAGATGGCTTTGTCGTAATTTTATTGCATATCAATTTCATCTAACCTAGTTTTGCTTTTGGCAATTACCAATTTTGAGGAAATTAAAGTAAAAATCTATTGTACTTCATTATTCTTCGCTATCAATAATGGTAGGAAGATCGCGAGCAGCATGAAGTATTCGTACCACATCAATATAGTTATCTTGAGTGAGATAAAAAATTAAGTGCTTGTTAAACCCCTTGACTGCCAGCTTCCGCAAACCTGCTAAACTAGAATTTTGTACTGGACTACCTATACCAGGCATCTTCGCCAGTTGCGAGATAGTCTCTCTGGTCGCATCAAAAAATCGCAATGCTGCATCCATGTTATCTTTAGCAATATAAGCAAATTGCTCGTCCAAGTCGTCGCTTGCTTTTGGTCTAATTACAATTTGTCGCGTCATCTACTTTAATCGCTTAATTTTTCTACAAGCGCACTACGTTTTTGTTCCCACCAACTTTCTGTAACTTCAATAGGCTGGCCACTGTTGATACCTTCTAACAACATTGTCTCTAATTCGGTCGTTTGCTGTTGGTCTCTATATATTAAATGCAAGATATATTCGCTGGCATTGTTGTAGTTACCAGAAGCAATTTGCTGATTAACAAATTCTTGCATCGATTCAGGGATTGAGATATTAAGTGTTGTCATAGTCTATTTACCTCCTAGACTAAATGTTAAAAGATAATTGAGATTTTGTCAATCTGGGTTGGTGACGATCGCTCTAGTTGGATCTCTAGAGCCAAGCGATCGCTCCTCATATCAAATCCGGGGGAATTGGACATAAAAAAATTCTCAAATCGTCATAACTACTCAATCTTTGTAATTCTTTCCCCTCCTGACTCCTGAGGACTGACTCCTGAGGACTAAATACTTAAGCAATCTATAACTGTTTAACCGGATTTGATATCAAACATGGTTGGTTTAGGATATCGCTCTGGTAAGGTACTTAATTAAGGAGACAACAAATTAGATCAAACAAAAACATTAATACCAGAAACTGCTTCTAACCGTTTATCGTTAGTTAGAAAAGTTTCGCATCCATTTCAAATTGCCGTTATATCAAATCTGGTTGAATAGTTATTATATGGTTGGGGGAAATGGGGAGATGGGAAAGTGGGGAGATTGAAGGCTTGAAGTAATTATAGAATTATCAACATATATTATATAACCGGATTCTATATTACTGAATGAATAGCATCTGGCAATCTTATATTAATCATACTTCTTAATCGAGCTGATTCTCTTAAAATTGTCCGATTAATTGGCACTACTTCAAGCACTTGGGAACTTTGAATGGCATTTTCATAAGCGGAACGAACTTTTACGTTATTATCAATTAAGGGTTTTACCAAAACTTCTGCCAAAGTTAGCTCGCTGGTAATAGCTTGGAAGTTTCCAGCATCTAAAAGTTGTATAAAGTTAGTAGTGACTTCTGAGGGTTGGGTTATTAACGGATGGCTTTTTGGGGGCGATCGCCCTTCCCACATCTCCATAAGAAAAAAAGCGATTGCTATTCAAACTATGACCAAACAAATCAATCAAAAACTAATAATTTTTCTGGCATTTCTACTATTATCATTCTTCCTCAGATTCTGGACTTTATTTGTATCTGTATTAGACAAAGACGAAAGTATCTATATTTTAGGAGCAGATAGTCTATTAAATAGCAACCTCCCTTATATAGAAATTTGGGATAACAAACCTCCAGGCATTTTTATCTTATTTTCCCTGACAATGCTAATTTTAGGAAATTCTATAGTATCTATCAGAATCTTATCTATTATTGCCACAACTTTTACCAGTTATTTTTTATATAGAATTGGTGCAACTATCGACGCCAAGCAAGGAGAGAAAATTGGATTATTAGCAGGAAGTTTATATGCGATTTTTTCTCTACATAATGATGGTGCGGCTGCCAATGCAGAAATTTTATTTGCTCCTTTCGTTACTGGGGCATTTTTATTATTGTTTCAGGATAGAAAATTATCAAATATTAAAGTATTTCTCATAGGTCTAATTTTGGGAATTGGGATGCAAATCAAATATTTGGTAATTATGGATGTTTTGGGATTGGTTTTATTGGGAAGTTGGTTCAGGAAGGAAGAAGAATTCAGGAGTCAGGAGTCAGGAGTCAGGAGTCAGGAGGAAGAAAGAAAGAGGAAAGAAGATGGAAAACTTGTAAATAATTTTCAGGGATTAACAAAAGAAAGATTTTCATTTTCCTTGTTAAGATTTTATCTAATTTTAGCTGCAGGCTTAATTTTACCCGCAGTTATTATCGTAGTTATTTATCAGTTTTCTGGATATTTTGACGAATATATTTATGCGACTCTCATAGCTAATAGTAAGTATGTGGGGATGTTCAATTTTTCCTGTTCTGACCTCTTGAGTAGACTCAGAAAACAGGTATTAGGAAATATTTTATTGTGGTTATGTTTGTTCTGGAGTCCGATTTATCTATTTATATTTGTCAGGGGTAAGTTGAAACAAGAACGAAATTTTATCTATTTATTTCTGTGGTTTTGCTGTACTTTTTTGGCAGTTTTATTATCTAAGCGATTTTATAATCATTACTTTTTACAGTTATTACCACCTTTATGTCTGATTAGTGGATATGGGATAGTTAAGTCTGTTTATTTACTTGAAAAAAAATCTATAGAGGAAGATAACTATCGAGAAGCAAGTGAACTGAAAAAAATAAGTGCTAAAACTCAAACAGCGACTTTGATAAATCCCCAAAAATTCCATGAAATTATCCGCACATCCCGGTCAAAAATTCCTGTACTGCCTTCCCTTCCCAATATAATTCTGTTCTTAATTTTAATATATCCTTTTGCTCAAGCTGGCTATAATAAGTTAACTAAAAATTGGGAATTTATCTATTATCGATATATCCAAAAAATAGATACATGGGATGACCGTGAAGCTTTGATTGCTAAATATCTGAGACAGAGAATTAGATCGATAGATTATATCTATGTAGTCAACTATGAACCGATAATTTATTACTTAGTACCCACAAAAATTCCCACAAAATATGCTTTCCCTAGTCATTTAACAGCCATGTCTCAAATTTTGCCTATTAACCCTCTGCAAGAATTAGATAAAATTATGGCAAAAAATCCCAGTTATATTTTACTAGCAGAAAAAGATAATATTAGTCCTGAATATAGAAATGCTCTGAATCAATATTTGGAAGCAAATTATTTTCTAGAAACCACAATTCAAAATGTGGGTTTATATAGATATTATGGTAATAATTGACCAAATAAAAAAATCAGTAGTCAGGAGTCAGAATGTAAACAAAAAAGGGATATAACTCAACTTAGTTTATGAAAAAAAATAAGAAAGTTTTTGTTTGTAGTATTGCTCTAGCCCTGGAAATACTTATCTTTTTGCTCAAACCCTACTACCAGCATAATTATAATTGTTCTTTGGTACTTCGATAATAAAATTATCATTTAATCAACAGTTTCTTAATAAGTCTATATTTGCCTACCCTACTAAAACATCTAGACTAAAATTGTGGGTAAGTTTGCTGTTTGCTTAAGACCTCTCCCCCGACCCCCCTCCTTCAAGGAGAGGGGGGAATATTCTCCCCCTTCCCTGGTAGGGAAGGGGGTTGGGGGTTAGGTTTTTTCAAGCTAGACGCGCTACTACAAGAATAGAAATAGGCGATCGCTAATTTTGCCAAGTAATAAGAAAAGTTAAAAATCCTAGTCAAAATACCAGTGATTATGGTAAATAAAAATAAGTATTGCTTTAAGCATTCAGCTATCAGCTCAAGTCAAAACTATTGACTGTAAAGGATTTCAATTTTATCGCAGTGGGAGCATCTTGCTACCATGAAGCGACGTTGTTCATCCCCATCTACCATTACTATGCAGGACTACCTTATTATCAACTAAAGTTTTGGCGTTGGTAATTAGTAAGATGATTTTCTAGCAGGGGTGATACCCATTACTTACTCTGGTTAAACATTTAGAGTTATCATAAGGGGATAACTCTGAAAGTTTCATCTCTTGATTTACCAACGCCAAAGTTTTCAGTTCATACAAGAAATTTTGACTTTTAACTTCTGTGAAACGGTATTATGACTACAGATCCAGAAAAATATATTCTTGCTCTCGACTTAGGTACAACAGGTAACCGAGCAATATTATTTAACTCTCAAGGTGCTAGTGTCGGTCAAACTTACAAAGAACTTCCCCAATATTATCCATATCCGGGTTGGTTAGAACATAATGCTGAAGAAATCTGGGAAGACACTTATACAATTATAAAGCAAGTTTTCCGAGATACTGGTGTTTCTACCTCAAAGGTAGAAGCTATCGGTTTAACAGTACAACGAGAAACTTGTCTCCTCTGGGATAAAACCACAGGTAAACCCCTCCATAAAGCTATCGTTTGGCAAGACCGTCGCACTACAACCTTATGTCTAGAATTAGCAGCAAAAGGTGAAACAGAAAAAATTCATCAGCGCACCGGATTAATTTTAGATGCTTATTTCTCTGCTACTAAACTATCTTGGTTGTTAGACTGGGTAAAGCAAGAAAGACTCAATATTGACTTCAAAAATATCTTAGCAGGTACTATTGATACTTGGATCTTGTGGAAAATAACTGGTGGAAAAGTTCACGCCACCGACCATAGTAACGCCAGTCGTACAATGTTGATGAATATCGAATCTCTAGATTGGGATCTGGAATTATTAGACCTGTTTCAAATACCAAGAGAAATAATGCCAGAAATTAAACCTAGTTTCGGTATATTCGGTAATACCAAAGCAGATTTATTCGGGGTTTCAATTCCCATCGCTACAGTTTTAGGAGACCAACAGGCAGCCTTATTTGCTCATGGTTGCAACTTACCAGGAATGTCAAAATGTACCTATGGTACAGGTAATTTTTTAATTGCAAATACTGGAGATAGTCTGACTAAATCTCAAAATCAACTTTTATCAACTATAGCTTGGACTCAGGAAGCAAACGGTAAACTTAAAGCAACTTACGCCCTAGAAGGAGCAATGTTTACGACGGGAGCTTGTCTTCAGTGGTTGCGCGACGGGATGAAACTTATTAACTCCGCAGCAGAAACCGAACTTTTGGCGCTAGAAGTAAAAGATACTAATGGTGTTTATTTTGTACCTGCTTTAAGTGGTCTAGGTGCTCCCCACTGGGATATGAATGCTCGCGGTGCTTTTCTGGGAATTACTGGGGGTGTGACCCGAGAAAATATGGTTAGGGCAGTTTTGGAAGCGATCGCTTTTCAGGTAAAAGAGGTTGTAGATGCTATGAATAAGGATAGCGAGTTTTCCATAGAAAATCTTAAGGTTGATGGTGGAGTTTCTCAAAATAATTTTTTGATGCAATTTCAGGCAGACTTGTTGGGTATTCCGGTTGAGCGCCCTGCTTTTATTGATGCTACAGCTCAAGGTGCTGCTTTTGCTGCTGGTTTGACAATAGGTTTGTGGGATGATTATCAGAAATTGCTGAGTAATAGTCAAGCAGAGCAGGTATTTAATCCTAGTGAAAATGTTGAATTAGTTCAGGAGAGTTTTGTCGTTTGGCAAAAAGCTGTTAGTAGAGCAAAGCATTGGATTGAATAATTGTTTTTAGTAATTGTTTGCTCTCTGATTTTTCGATGTCATTGCGCCGTGGCAATTTCAAAGTTAAAAGTAATCTATGATGAATTTTCACTGCAAAAATACTCCGTCAATAGGATTTACCAATGTCCGCGCTCTAAATATGTTGCTATCTCAGCGATCTCATTTTGGCTTGAATACTTAGAAATAGTTATATAGCACTAAGTTAATTAGTTAGGATTTTTATAAATGCTTAAACCTAGTCAGGGATTATTTCTAACTTCTGACTTGCGCGTAGCGCTATAGTGGTTCCTTAACCAGCTAAAATATGTATAAATCATCCAAATGTAATTTTGTAATTTTATTGATTTATAAAGGAGTTTCGACTTAGTTAAGAATTTGCGCAATTTAGCGATATAATACCCTAGTTCTCGTTACAAATATGTAAAGAGTTTCTGATGTTTATTGACAAAGACTTAAATATAAGTATAGACTGATAAGATGCGGTTGGCTTAACCGTCAATGGCTGTGGATGAGTAACCGCCGACGGCCTCAGTAGAAGGCGGTCAGACCCCGCGTCGGCGTAAGACGCAAGCGGTGCGACCCCGCGTCGGCGTAAGACGCAAGGGAATGCGCACCAAGAGAGGGAATGCTGGCCAAGAGACAGGAAGTAAACATCAAGAAGTGACGTTATGTGACGCTTTGTATCAGTTTTATGAAGCAGAATAGTAGTATGAGTCCTAAAAATTCCATCACAGGAATTGTAGCAATTGGAGGAGGGGGTAGTTCATCTGCAACTCTTGCTCCTGAAAAGTCTGGTCAAGTTGTTAATAAGCCATATCCCAACTACAAAGTCATTGTTCTGAATGACGATGTAAATACATTTAAGCACGTCGCCGAATGTCTACAAAAATATATTCCTGGCATGACAAGCGATCTTGCTTGGGAACTTACTCACCAGGTTCATAACGAAGGTCAGGCGATCGTCTGGGTTGGACCTCTAGAACAAGCAGAATTGTACCATCAGCAGTTGAGTCGCGCTGGCTTAACAATGGCCCCCTTGGAAAAAGCTTGAAGAAGTTTGTAAGTTTTAGGTTTAATCTTATGGGCGATTCGCGTTTGCGGAGCATTCCGTAGGAAATCGCCCCTACTACTCCTGACTGCTGTAGGGAATAATGGCAACTCGACCCTGCTACCAAAATATTAACAACTTAAATAGGATTCCTATAGCTGAATACTTACATCTTTAAGTTGTCATAAAAGTTTTACCAGTAAATACTATTTATTTTTACCGAAAAATTCAGGTTTAAAGCCTCTCCTTTAAAGAAGAAACAAGAAAAAATTTTCCCTACCGCGTCAATCATCTTCCTAAAAGGGAGAGCTAATTATCCATTATCCATTATCCATTAATGAAGTCCGCTCTGAGTTGATAACTACTACATTTAGGCACTACAAAAGGTTGGGTAAATTATTAAATTAGTGCTAGTTAAATGAACATAAAATTTGCTCAATAACAATATTAACAATTACAGAGGAAGGACGAATCCATAAATAAATCTAACCAATAAATGCTGAAAAGATTCATGCTCTGATTTATCAAAATATGAATCAACTAAATCTTCTTCAGCTTTTCCTGTCGGTTTGATCTGTGCTCTTTTTTTTAAATGCTTCTTCTTCGGTTTTATCTGCTTATACTTTTCTGGCTCAGTCTGGATGAGAGTATACTTTTTCTCAGTATATATTGGGTCAGTATGAATGACAGTATATTTTTTCTTAGTATAGGTAATAGTAGACATGAAACCACCTCCTGTTCTGGAATAAAATTCTTTCTGTGTTGTCATGGTGAGAAGAGAAATTTATTTCTATATACCTGGAACTATCTTCTTATTTGCTTATTTTTGATGAAGTATTTTCTAGCAGGTATTAAAACTTCTTTCTCATTATTATTTATTATAGCATAATAAGTCAAGATGTACTTATGAATTTGTAACATTATGATAACTCTGCAAAAGCTGATAGCTAATATCATGTTCGCGGAATTAGTGATAGAACTCCGTTCCGCTTACGCGAAAAAAAACTTTCTCTCCTGCTCCTTATATCTTCTTGCTTCCATCTCCTTCTAGTAGGGGGAATTTATGAATTGCCCCTTTGACTTCTCGCTAATTATTTCTAACTGTTCAACCGGAGATAATATAAGTAAATAATTAAAATCTAAAATTTTTTGGCAATTGTTATCAAGACAGATAAAATTCTATATGATTGTCTCTCAAAAATTAACATGGCCTATCGTAATCCCACTCCCACTGTTGACACTATTATTGAATTAATCAACCGACCAGGACGACCTATTGTGCTGATTGAACGGCAAAACGAACCTTTTGGTTGGGCAATTCCTGGTGGGTTTGTTGACTATGGAGAATCTGTCGAAACTGCAGGGCGACGAGAGGCAAAAGAAGAGACAAGTTTAGAAGTAGAATTAATCGAACTATTGTATGTTTATTCTGACCCCAAGCGCGACCCCCGTCAGCATACGATGAGTGTGGTATTTATTGCCACTGCTACTGGGGAACCGAAAGCGGCAGATGATGCGAAAAATTTAGCTGTGTTTGAACCTTGGCAAATTCCTACAAATCTTTGTTTTGACCACGACCGCATTATTCAAGATTATTTGCGGTATCGTCATTATGGTATTAGACCAAGAGTTGAGTAAGTTTGCTATTCAATTTGTTATGGTTTGGAGATTTGGAGTGTTAATTCTCAGAAAGCTTAAGGTTTCTCATTTTGGTTCGATACAGTTTTATATGCTTGTTGTGGATGACGAAGTTTGTCTGGATATTGAAGTTGTAAACTACCCTCTTGTAACATAGGATTTATATAATTAGCTCTGATATTATCTGGAGTTCGAGCTAAAAGTTCAGCTAATGTTTTGAGGTTTATAGCAACCGCCAAGGCGGTTAGGACACTGCTTGCAGAACTGATTCAATCGCCGGAAAGCAAACAATCAAATCGTTTGAGCTGGTGACGAATGCGACTTTTAAGCCAAGACCAACATTTCTCTATAGGATTAAGGTCTGGTGAATAAGGAGGTAAATACAACAGTTGACAGCCAGCCCCTTGAAGCTTGTTGTTGAATCCTTCCACCTTTGTGAAAAGCAGCGTTATCCATGATGACTACTTGTCCTGGTTCAAGTGTAGGTAACAAAAAATTTTCGAGCCACATCTCAAATACAATACGATTACACGAACCATCCACTGTAAAAGGTGCCATTAAATTTCCATTGCACAAAGCAGCAATCATGTTGATGCGCTCTTGACGCTTTCCCGATTTAAGTGAGTAGAATCGTTCTCCTTTTTGATTCCATCCATAATCATACTGCTGTTGGTTATTCATACCCGACTCATCTATATAAACGATTGCTGCATGGGGAAAGCTCAGATAATTGGCTCAAGAATTCAAGTCTTTCCTTTTGATCCCTTTCTTGGTAGCCATAAGTTTGTCTTGAGTGCCTCTTACATTCCGAGGAGACCTCGGAATTAGGCACTCGCTTTTTTTCGAGTGAAGCCAATTTTCTTAAGTGCCCTTGAGATGGTGCGTTGACTGATGGGACTATGCCATAATTTGGCCATTTATCCTTGGGTTGTGTCACCATGAACCTTGACAAATTCTCGAAATTTGTACCAATCGGTGATTTTATGGTCATTACCGGGGGGTTGGTTGGGCCGAGGTTGATAGTCTCCAGTTTCAGCTTTCCGTCTCAGCCACAGGTCAATTGTGTTCCGGCTAATCCGGAACAGTTGACTAGCTTCACTTTTTTTCAAGCCATCAAGTTCAATGGCCTCTATCACTTTTTTTCTAAAATCGTAACTATAAGGTCGAGGCAAGGAAGCGCGATCGCATGACAGAATACTTTCTCTATTTTATGTCCTAATCGCCCTGACTATTGCTATATATACCCATTTGAGCATAGATTAAGAATTGTAGTTCTCATTAGTTCTGGACTTACTCGTTTCTTTTCTCTAACTGGAGTTGCAATATCTATTAATTCTTGCTTTTGATTATGATCGGAGCTAGGTTCGTTATGATCGGAGTTAGGTTCGTTATGATCGGAGTTAGGTTCGTTATGATCGGAGTTAGGTTTGTTATGATCGGAGTTAGGTTTGTTATGATCGGAGCTAGGTTTGTTATGCTCGAAGCTAGTCAATAATGAGAGTGAGAGTAAATCAGGTTTACCTTGGTTTGGTAGATTGTACAGTGTACCTTTACCGTGACCAGATTTTTCCAGACAACCATTATCAACTAGACGTTTTAAACATCTACCTATATCTGTAGGATGCTCTTTTCTATAACGTTGAATATCTGTATTACTAACTGCTCCCAATTTATGAGTAATTACCAAAATAATAGGTTCTAATTCTGTTAAATTAGAATAGTTATTTCCAACTATTTCCTTTAATTCTTTTTCTACATTTTCTGGTATAAAACTAACCATTCGTAAAAATAAGGATGTGGTTTCTACATCAAGCTTTTCTAATACCAAAGGAATAAACCATTGTTGTTCTTTCCATGCTCTAAGAATTTTCCCAAATCCAGAACCTGCTTTTTCTCCTAATCCCAACATTTGAAACATTTTTTGTAAGGTAGGATTACGAGGATCTGTTTGACCACCTTCATATAAACGCTTAATAGGTATTCTGAGGCGACCGGGGTTATAAAATCCAAAACCTTGTTGAGATTTGATAATAACTAATGGTTTTGTAGATAGATGATCGGCATGAATTAGAATATTTACTAATGCTTCTCTTATACCTTGATGAACATGAGTTTATCCTGTACGAGTAGCCTTTTTATCAAGACGAAATGGTACATCTAAATCATTAATCAAACGATTATAAACACGATAATAAAAGTTAAATAAGTTTGGTTCCCATCTACCATCAAGAGTTAAACGATAATCCCACCTCTGGTCTGGATCGCTAGAGAAACGTTCTTGATAATCTAAGTGGTAATAAGGAAAAGCATCTAAAATAGTGCGTTCGCGACCAAACATTAGCAACCCTGCATGAGTTAATCCCTCTTGATTTGTGTCGCGATCGCGTTTCCATCCTCCCAACTGCAGGAGTAAATTTTTATCGTCAAATGCTAACCAAGGATGATCCGGTTCTGCTTCATAAAACCGATATAAAACGTCATAAAAAGTGACATTTTAATGTTTACTTCCTGCTGTACGGACGTTGCATGCAACGTCCCTAAGGCCGTCGGCGGCTACTCATCCACAGGCATTGACGGTCAAGCCGACCGCATCTCTCAAATTATACTGTGTTATGACGTAAATTGTCAACTAAGTCAAAACTCTATTACTAAAACGTTGCCGAAATGCTTTTAGAGTTTCCATATCTAGATCGTTCAAATCAAAATTATCTAAAATTTGAAAATCTTGAGGTTCACTACTAGCATCTCGCAACATCTGCTTAATTTCTATTTCGGTGCAGCGGTAGTCTCCAGAATAGTCACGTTTGTAAGTTCCTGTCATCAGATTATTTTTAATATAAACAGGACGTTGAGTGCGGGTTGCTCTAGGAATTGAAATAATAATAAGTTTATTACTTTCAATTTCTTTAATTTCTAGATTAGAATTAGAGCAAATAGGAAAACTCAATTTTTCAGGATTATTGTGATTATTCCAAAATTGGGTTATTAAATTTTCTGGATTATTAACTCCTGAAACAATAAATTAACCGTCAGTTTCACTAACTCCTAATATTATATAACCACCATCTGTATTAGCAAAAGCTGAGACGGTTAACCAAATATTTTTAGGTAAAGTATTTTCAGCAGACTTAAACTCAATATCTTGGTCTTCTCCAATATCTATATGTTCTAATAAAGTATCTAAATCCATTAGTTGTAATTTTTAATTTTTCAATGTTTGAAAAACTATTTATTTGAGTTTTTCAAGTTTCAAATTAGTAGTTTAATATAAAATCCGGTTGAGCAGTTGTCCGCAGCGACGATAGGAAGCAATCTCAGGGGTGTCGCGAGATTGCTTCCTTCCACAGGAGTGACCGTTGCAATGACTTGGATATAGTAATTATCTGGATTTTATATCAATACGGTTCAGATAAGACCAAAACTCATAAGGTATTAATCTATAGATTCATGTACTTTCCTTATTTATTCTCTTCCTTCTTCCTTACTTCAAAAAATCCTTAACTCAACTATATTGGATTTTATATAACTTATTTATTTACATTCCAACAACAGACTTAAACAACTCCCCTACCTTTTTTAAATCTACATTTCCCCCACTAATAATTACCCCTACTCTGACACCAGAAACTTTAACAATACCTTCTAATAAAGCTGCTGTTGCTAAAGCTCCAGTGGGTTCTATTACTAACTTCATTCTCTCCCACATAAAATACATTGTTCTTAAAATTTCCTCCTCTGAAACCGTCACCATATCATCAACATAATTTAAAATCAACGGAAAATTTAACTTGCCTAAATAGGGGGTTCTAGCACCATCAGCAATAGTATTAGGATTATGTACGGTTTGTAAAGTTTTAGAATAAAAAGACCGAGTTGCATCATCAGCATTTTTCGGTTCAACTCCCACAACTCGGCAATTTTTTAAGAGATTTTTAGTAGCGATCGCGCAGCCAGAAAGTAAACCACCTCCACCACAACATACTAACAGTAAATCTAAACTTTCTACTTCTTCAATTAACTCTAAAGCAGTCGTACCTTGTCCGGCAATAATATCAGGATGATCATAAGGCGGAATAATTGTATAACCTCTTTCTTCGGCAATTTTTGCAGCTAATTTTTCTCTGGTTGTTTCATTTATATCATAGAAAATTATCTCAGCTCCATAACCACGAGTAGCAGATTTTTTAACTTCTGGAGCATTGTTTGGCATGACAATAGTTGTGGGAATATTTAACAATTTGCCTGCTAGAGCGATCGCCTGAGCGTGATTTCCAGAAGAATAGGTTAATACCCCCGATTGTTTTTGAGTTTCTGATAGTTGAGATAGAGCATTGTAAGCTCCTCTAAACTTAAATGAACCTGTACGTTGAAAATTTTCACACTTGAAAAATACCTCACAGTTAGTCAGTTGATTTACAGTTTTTGAAGTAATTACAGGCGTGCGATGAGCAATCGATGATAAACGATTATTTGCTGCTGCAATGTGATTGTAATTAACTGGAAAATTTTTTGTAGATGTTGAGCGATCACTAGACATATTTGAAGAAATAAGTAAGAGGGTAAATTAACGAAGTCAGAAGTCTGTAGGGGCAAATGGCCATTCGCCCCTACAGAAGTTATTTTTGTAACGGGGATTTGAGCAAGCCTCCAAAGATATTTCGCCTTAAAAGGCAGGGTTTTAGACCCAATTATTTTGATAAATAAATAAGTTTTACATTAGGTTTAAGGATAGAAAAATATAACAAAAATTGATTCAATCAAAACAAAATTGACTGTTTACCCGCCTCATACCAACTTTATATTAAACTTATTTAAAATCTCAATAATTAACAATCATATCTCCTGAAAATGAGACCATTTACTAAAAGTAAAAATTAGATGTTTTTGATTTTAAAAAGGAGATACTTTAAACCTTAATTATGAATTATCAATTATCAATAATTTGGTAATTAATATTATTTTTGATCTCCCAAACATTGAACTCTTTGTTGAGAGAAAATTGGTCTTGGCTGAAATGATTCTAAACCACGACCATCATAAATAGTTGCTCCATCAGGCATTTTTGCTCCTTCTAATATTACTCCTTCTGTTAAAGCTCCCTCGAAAATAGCGCCACTTAAATCAGTCTTGCTGAGGTCAGCACCTCTGAGGTCAACTCCACGGAGATTAGCATCAACAAAATTAGCCCATTGGAGGTTAGTATTTTTTAGGTTAGCATTAGCTAAGTCAGCACAAGTAAAGTAAGAAGCACTAAAATTACTGTTACTTAAATCTGCTTTTGTGAGGTTAGCTTGTCTAAGTCTTGCACCGCTTCTTCTGATATTGCTAAGGTCTGCGCCACTGAGGTCACATCCTTGACAAACTGCTAATGGGTTATCTAAAAATTGTCGGAGTTCATCAACATTTTCTGCTAGGATAGGTGCTGCTAATCCGGTAATTATTAACAGGGTAATACTGGTAATTTGTTTCAGTTTCATAGTGGTTGATTTTTATTCAGGTTGACAAGTATATATTATATAGCAATGTTATTAATTATCGGTATAATATTTTTGGGAAAGTTAATCGTTTTCTGGAAAGATAATTAGGTATAAATATATTTGCTTGATAAATTGTTGAGTACCAATAGTAGTAAAATTAGAAAAAATTTATCAAGAGGTAATTTATGGATTGTCAAGAACTCCTAGAAAAATATGCCCAAGGAATCATAAATTTTGGAGCTGAAAATTTAAGAGGAATAGACCTTAAAGGTGCAGACTTAAATGGTATAGACCTAAGAGGATCGGATTTAACTGAAGCTGACTTATCAAATACAAATCTAAGTAATGCAAGACTTGAAGCGACATATTTGAGTAGAGCAAATTTGAGTAAGGCTAAATTGGTTAGAACTCAATTTAGTCAAGCATCTTTAGTCGGTGCAAATTTAAGTGAATTAGTAGATGGAAATTCTGTGAATTTAAGTTGGGCAGATATTAGCCTTGCTGATTTAAGTAAAGCTAATTTAGAGAGAGGAAATTTTTAGCAATAGTAATCTAGAACAAATTAATTTAAGTTCAGCAATATTAATCTCTGCTAATCTCAGTAGCAGCTCTACTCAAAAATGCTAACTTAGCCAGAGCAGACCTCAAGGGAGCAAATATGTCAGAAACAATATCTCAGAAACAGATTTATTTGAAGCTGAACTTAGTTGGGTAAATCTAAATGCTGTTAATTTTAAACAAGCTAATCTATAGCAATCATATTTCAGGTGTGAGATTTTAGTGGTAATTAGGAGTCGGGAGTCGTAGGGGCATCTATGCGAATCGCCCGTATAGGAGTCAGAATATAAAAGGGTTTTGATTTATCTTAGTCATTCTTAAATTCTCTCAAAATCATTCCTGATTGCTATAGAATCTGCTAAATTACAAGCCGTCTCTTTGAGATGCTTAGATATGTCATGTTTAAATATGAAAAATGTAGACCTAACAGGAGCAATATTAGACAATGCTAATCTACAAAAAACTTCCCTACAAAATGAAATTGAGAAAGAACAAGTCTACGAAAGGCAAATTTAACTAAGGCAAATTTAACTAAGGCAAATGTTCAAATAGCAGATTTAACAGATGCTAAAATTTACGGGTGGAAAGTTGAAAAAACCGACTTCAGTTATGCAATAATGCCAGATGGTGAAATGTATCACCCTGAAATTAATCAAACAGAAACACTTACTGATAATCAACTAACAAAAAAAACAACAAAACAAAATATGACAACCCGTAAAATAATCAAAACTGACAAAGCACCAGACCCAGTTGGCCCATATAATCAAGCGATCGCCACCACTGGCCAAATGCTCTTTGTCTCTGGTCAAATAGCGATCGACACCAGAATTAATCAAATAGTCTATACCGACGATGTAAGTAAACAAACAGAACAAGTCATGGCAAACCTCGAAGCTATTCTCAATGAAGCAGGAGCCACTTGGTCAAATGTCGTCAAAACCACAGTCTTCCTGAAAAACATGGACGACTTTGCTACTGTCAATAATGTATACGCCAAATACTTTGACCCTGAAAATGCACCAGCTCGTGCTTGTGTAGAAGTAGCACGTTTACCCAAAGACGTACTTGTAGAAATTGACTGCATTGCAGTAGTATAGAAAGTTTAAGCTTAGGTAGGAAGGGTGAATAAAGCATCCTCTATCCTCCTGACCAAAAAATCAGGTCTCAAGCCTCCCCTTTTAAGGCAATGAAAAAGGGGTCGTTTGCGGAGCATGACCTAGGATGGGATGGCGAGGTTTCCTTGCCATATCCAATAAACCAAGAGAAAATATTCGATTCAGTATTTCCAGCATAGGGTTCAGTTGGAGGTACTGTTAACTGATAAGTGATAACTGATAAAGACATACTTTTGACATACTCTCCGGCCTAAAGGCGCCGAGATTTTCCTGAAACCAGGATTCTTGGTTCACCGAGTCCACTTAAACTAATTACCTTGCAATACCCAGTCCAGAGATGGTTCTCTCCCCAAGCGTTCGCTCTATTGCCTCTTGCCTCCTCCGGAGGATCTGCGCTAACAGAGGAGCTGCGCTAACAAGAGCCTTTTCTCGTATGCCCTACAGTACAGTTCAAACCTTAAAAAAAACTTTGGTTCTCTGGTACTTGTTGCTTAGAGCTTTTCCTAAGTACAAGCATTAATGTAGACGCGCCCCATAACTCTTTTCTTGGTCAGCATTCTCTTGCGCCTGACGGCGACGCGGGGTCTGAGCGCAGTTTTCAAGGTGCCAACGCTACAATTAAGTAGCTATAGGTTTTTAGAGCGGTTGAATACCTTTCCGCTTTTTTAGGCATAGCACAAAGTCCCCCTAAAAGGGGGAGGCTTTAAACCCAATTTTTCGGTAAAAATTGACTACATTACAGTAATATAGAAAGTTTAAGCTTAGACATGAAGGGTGAATAAAGCATCCTCGTGACCAAAAAATCAATTCTCAAGCCTCTCCTTTTAAGGCGATGAAAAAGGGGTCGTTTGTGGAGCATGACCTAGGATGGGATGGATGGGTTACCTAACCATATCCAATCGACCAAGAGAAAATATTCGATTCAGTATTTCCAGCATAGGGCTTCAATTAAAGGTAGTGATACAGGAGATTCCAGGTTAATATGGTACAACTGACGGAATGAATATTTTTTGCCTGTTCCCTATTCCCTATCTCCCTTACTCCGTAGGGACGTTGTATGCAACATCCCTACCTATTCCCTGATCCCTAAAACCATAAATATATGTTCATCAAGTAGGAAACTGCTGTAACTGAGACAATACTTACGCATGAGTTACGAAAAACTAGGATTTGAGATTGCTTAAGAGTCGGTCGCAATAACAAAAATACCTTGCAGGTGCGTAAGTCCTATGATAACTGAAATGACCCCTGTAGCGATCGACTCTTTCTTGTCTAGACATATTGCTATTTTCCGGATATTATCTACACAACTGTGACTGAGAATATTAAAATCTCAAATTTAGCTACTTAGTTATGCTCAAGGAAACAAATTATTTCTGACTCACGGCTAATTTTTGACATTTCTTAAATGTATATGTTAAAATACTCAACGGTATATTTATATTGTAGTAATCTCCTAAACAGTAGAAAAATAAAGATATTCAACTAGATAAAAATCTACAGAATAGTTGATAGGAGTTATACAGGATCGGCATCTACTAAATAATCCCAGAAATATTTGATACCTTCTTGATATATTAAACTTGTCAAATAGATATAAGTAAATTTAAAATTTTAGGCTTTCTCAATCGAGCTAATTTGTACCTTAATTTGGTTGAAAGGAAAAGAATCAAAAATAGAAAAAAATAAAATTCCGTACAAATAACACTCTAATGAAAAATCCTAAATATGAAAATATAGTTTTTAATTTATGAAATATCTAACATTTTGGCAGGCAAAATTATCAGATTTAGTTCTAGAAAAATTCGATAAAAATCAAGATAATTATTTATGAATAAACACATAGTTAAACTTGAATCAATTTCTTTGCACAGTATCATAAGATTTTGAAATTATGAACGATCAAGATAAGACTAAATATCAACTAATTCAAGAGTTAATAGAACTGCGTCAAACTGTTAGTGAACTTGAATTGGCTTGTTCAAGTTGCAACTTAACGGGACAAGAATTAAATAATATAATTGAAGAGCGCACTGCAGCACTAAAAGAATCAAACGATCGGTTAATAGAAGAAATTGTTGAACACCAACAAGCACTAAAAGATTTGAAAATAGCTAAAGAACAGTTACAAACAGTTTTGGCAGCAGTACCAGGTACAGTATCTTGGATTAGTTCAGATTTACACTATATAGAAGTGAATCAGCAGTTAGCTGATATTTTTGGTATACCCAGAGAAGAATTTGTAGACCAAAATATTGGTTTTTTAGGGGCAAGTTCTGAGTTTAATGACTTTGTCAAAGAGTTTTTTGAGAGTTCGTATTTAGAAACAACTCGTGAAATTATATCAATAGTTCATGGGGAAACTAGAAACTATTTGGTTGTTGCAGAAAAATACAATCAAAACCAAGCTGCCTTTGTAGTAGGTATAGATATTACCGAACGCAAACAAGCAGAAAAAAAATTAAGAAAAGCCAAAGAGCAGTTAGAAACCGTATTAGAAGCAGTACCAGGTACAGTATCTTGGATTAGTTCAGATTTGAATTATATAGAAGTGAATCAGCAGTTAGCTGATATTTTTGGTATACCTAGACAAGAATTTCCTGGGAAAAATATTGGTTTTTTAGGAAAAAGTTCTGAATTTTATGATTTTATTGAGAAGTTTTTTGCTAGTCATGAACCAGAAATAACAGGTGAATTTGTATCACAAATTAATGGGGAAACTAGAAACTATTTGGTTGTTGCAGAAAAATACAATCAAAACCAAGCTGCCTTTGTAGTAGGTATAGACATTACCGAGCGCAAACAAGCAGAAAAAAATCTGTTAGTTAGTAAAGAAAAACTAGAAACAGTATTAGAAGCTGTTCCAGGAATGGTTTCATGGATTAATTCAGATTTAACCTATATTGAAGTTAATCAAAAATTAGCTGATACGTTCAATCTACCACGAGCAGAATTTGTCGGCAAAAATTTTGGTTTTGTAGACAATAATTCTAAATTTAACTCTTTGATCCAAGATTTTTTTGATAGTCCTGAGCAGGAAATAACTGCTGAGATTACTTCACAATACTACAATCTATCCCGAAATTATTTAATAGTTGCTCGCAAATATAATCACAATCAAGCAGCATTTGTAGTAGGTATAGATATTACCGAACACAGACAAGCAGAGTTAGAACTTGGGGCAACTCAAGAACAGTTCAAAACTATTTTAGAAGCAGTGCCAGGAATTGTATCTTGGATAGGCTCAGATTTACGCTACTTAGGAGTTAATAAACACTTAGCAAAAACCTACAATTTACCCCAAGAGGCTTTTGTTGGTCAAAATATTGGCTTTCTCAAAGCTAGTCAAGAATTTAGTGAATTTATGGACGAATTCTTTGCTAGTTCTGCTCAGGATGACTATCGAGAAATATCTGCTTACGTTAATGGTACTCTCCGAAATTATTTAATTGTCTCCCAAAAATATGCTCAAGGAGCTGCTGCTTTTGCTATAGGTATTGATATTAGTGACCGCAAGTATGCAGAAGCAGCAGTACGAGAAGCTGAAGAAAGATATCGTACTATCTTTGAAAATGCTATTGAAGGAATTTTCCAAGCAACTCCAGATGGCTACTTTATAAGTGCTAATCCAGCATTAGCTCGAATTTATGGTTATGATTCTCCTGAACAAGTGATTGCCAATCTCATCTGTTTACAACATCAACTTTATGGTAATCCTGAACACCGGGATAAATTTATGCAAATTTTAAAGGAGCAGGGTGCTGTAGTTAACTATGAATCACAAATTTATCGTCGAGATGGCAGTCTAATTTGGATCTCTGAAAATGCTAGAGCTGTGTGCGATCGAGATGGTCAATTAATTCGTTATGAAGGAACTGTCGAGGATATTACAGAACGGAAGGAAGCACAAGAAGCTTTACAAAGATCTAATCAGCAGTTAGAAAGCAAAGTTGAAGAACGCACTAAAGCTTTAAGGGAATCAAATCGTTTGCTAATGACGGAAATTTCAGAACGTCATCGTGTAGAGACTGCCTTACGAAAATCAGAAGCAGAATTACGAGTGTTGTTTGAAGCAATGACTGATGTAATTACTGTCTTCGATGCTAAAGGTAGATATGTCAAAATCTTATCTACTAATTCTCAGGTATTATATACTCCCATCAATGAATTGATTGGTAAAAGTGTTTATGAAGTTTTGCCTCCCCACCAAGCTAACCTATTTATGATTAATATTCAACGGGTGCTGAATACAAAGGAAACTGTTAATTTAGAATATAGTCTGCTCGTATCTAATAATCAACAGTACGATCCTAATCACCAAGAGTATAATTCTATATGGGGAATCTCATGTAAACTTCCTGATTACCAATCTCCCGGATCGGTTCCACATCCATATTCTCCTATTCCTAAACCTGATGAAATTTGGTTTACTGCTAGCATTTCACCATTACCAGATAACTGTGTAATTTGGGTGGCGCGTAATATTACAGAACGCAAACGGGTGCTAGATGCACTGCAAAAAGCAGAGGAAAAATACCGTAGCATCTTTGAAAATACGGCAGAAGGTATATTTCAAACGACTCCTGATGGACGCTTCATCAGTGCCAACCCAGCATTATTAAAAATGTATGGTTTTTCCTCAGAAACAGAGTTAAAGAATAAGATAACTGACATTGGTAAACAATTATATGTTAACTCAAACCGTCGCTCTGAGTTTATTACCGAACTTGAAAAATATGCTTCTATATCAAATTTTGAATCAGAGATTTATCGTGGTGATGGTAGTGTAATCTGGATTTCTGAAAATGCTCGTTTAGTTCGCAATATTGATAGAGAAATACTTTACTACGAAGGTACTATTCAAGACATCACAAAACGTAAATATGTAGAAACTGCACTGCGATTAGAACAACAAAAATCTGACCATTTATTATTGAATATTTTGCCTGCTCAGATTGCTGCAAAATTAAAACAAAATCAACATCCGATTGCGAAAAAATTTGAAAATGTTACTATTTTGTTTGCTGATATTGTCGATTTTACTGGTTTTTCCGCTCGCATATCTCCCAGTGAACTGGTAGATATGCTCAATCAAATTTTCTCAGTTTTCGATCAATTAACTGAACAACATGATTTGGAAAAAATTAAAACAATTGGAGATTCTTATATGGTTGTTGGTGGTTTACCCTCAGCTAGAGAAGATCATGCAGAGGCGATCGCTAACATGGCATTAGATATGCAAAAAGCAATTAGGAAGTTTTTCAACGATCGCGGAGAAGCTTTCCAAATTCGCATTGGTATTAATACCGGACCTGTGGTAGCAGGAGTAATTGGTATTAAAAAGTTTATTTATGATTTGTGGGGTGATACAGTCAATGTAGCATCTCGGATGGAATCAAGTGGAATATCTGGTAAAATTCAACTTGCGGAAGCTACTTATCAACTTTTAAAAGATAAATTTTTATTAGAGTCACGGGGGTCTATTCCTGTTAAAGGTAAGGGAGAAATGATTACTTATTGGCTGATAGATAGGTTCAATAATTAATAATTAATAATTACCTCTTCTTATAAAGAAGAGGATTGGCTAATACAAAAAATACAGCATTGGTAATTTAGGTAAATTCCAATTGATTCGTCTGCAAGTAATATCAAATCCAGATGATTAGTTCTTGTAAGTCATTGGGACTGGAGCGGAGTCGAAGGAAGCAATCTTAGGGGTGGCGCGAGATTGCTTCCTATTGTCACTGCGGATGACTTTTCATCCAGATTATATAGAACCCATTTGGGATCTATTTAGAGATGGGGAGTGTCGGAGATTCGGAGATGGGGAGTGTCGGAGATGGGGGCCTAGATTCTACCTTTTTCCCCTATCCTATTTCTCTGACTCCTGACTCCTTTGCCAAAAACCCGCAGCTTTGCAGAGATACACTTAGGGCTTCTATAGTAAGATTAGTAATGATCTAATTTCTGTTGTTGATGGGGTTACAGGTATGGATTTGAATGAAGTTAATCAGTTCACTTTTGTCTAATTTCTAGTTTGTTATCACATTGGTATAAAGGGCAAAGTACCGTTTGCCCATAATATTATATAGAACCCCTAAGCGTATCTCAAAAAACTTAAGCGATCGCTAATCTCTTAAGCAATAGTCGAATAAAACAAAGGCTAATCTTGGCAGTGGCATTTTACAGGGTTCTTTCAAAATTTTTAGTCAAGCTTTTACACATACACCATCCAAGAGTTAGTTATGCACGATTACCCACCTGGCTTTTACGGGAACAAATCCTGTTTTTCCTTCCTGTTTTTTCTGTACTTTTGATGGTTTGGGTGATAGTTTAAATCTAATCTTGGTCATAATCCCTGGATAAATTTTCTCTAATTCCTGTGTGATTTTTTCGGGGTGATATCCATAGTCAAGTAAAATAGTAATTTTAGGAATGTTTACAGGTTTAGATTTAAAGTAATCAATGTTGTGTGACAACATTTCAATTAACCCCATGTCATCAGAAACTGATGCTTTGGCACAATGGACAAAAAAAGGAAAGCCAAGAGTGTCTACTGCTAGGTGTCTCTTGATTCCGTTAGTAGCCTTGTAAAACAGAATCCCTTGGACTTGACACTGGCATTACAGGTATTTTTTACTGCCTGTGAATCAATAATAATTAAAGTTGTCCATCTAGGTTTTTTTTACCTGTTGACGCAGCCCTTGAATGTAATACATCTCTAATCTTCTCTATTACCCCTGATTCTCGCCACTGTTTGTAATGCCAAAATACTGTGGAGTAAGGAGGTAAATATGCAGGGTAAATCAGACCAGTTACAACCATTCTTCAGTTGATAGAGTACACCGTCCAATATTTGTCTTTTGCTCCATTTTGTAGGACAAGTTTTCTTTTTTTTGGCAACAATGGTTCAATCAGAATCCATTCTTTGTCTGTTAAACTACTTGAGTATGGCATTTACCCAGCTCTTGGTTATGATAATTGGCGTTGACGGAGCCTAGCGGCAGCTATATCGCTACTTAGTATAACCAATTCCTGAACAGATACGCTTAGGGGTTTTATATATGGTAGGGGTGATTCGAGAATCACCCCTACATTTTGGGTTATATAGGAAAATTTTCGTAAGTCCTGATCTATACCGCCCAAATTTTCAATTGATCGTACCAAGGAGAGAAACTAAAGACTATACAAAAGACAAGCCATTTGTATTTGTATTACCCCAATTCATACCTGTAACTCCATCAACAACAGCAATTAGTTCACTACCACTGTTGGTATATATAGCTGTTCCAGCAGGCAACCCAGAAACATTTTCGTTGAAACTATAATCATCAATATTACCAGACAGTTGAATCCCATCGCCTTCAGCACCATTGAAAGTAAGGATGAGAGCGTAATCTGCTGTACCACTACCATCATAGTAAACCTGACTATCACCTAAGATAAATAAATCAGCACCGGCACCCCCTTCCAAAGTATCTATCTCATTATTACCAGGTTGAGCAGCAGTTGGATCGACTCCTGTAAGGGTATCTGTACCATCACCACCTTTAACCATATCGTTACCAGTACCACCAGTGATGTCATCGTTATCATTCCAACCAGTTAGGTAATCATTACCTGCACCACCATCAATAATATCATCACCTTTACCACCTCCGGCAGTGTCATCCCCATCACCACCATTGAGAATGTCGTTACCAGCGTGCCCTTTTAAGGAGTCATTGTCTCCATCACCATTGAGAGTATCAAGACCATCTCCACCTTGGAGGGTATCATTACCGCTACCGCCGTTAAGTAGATCGTTACCAGTCCATCCAGTCAGAGAGTCATTGCCGAGTTCACCATTTAAAACATCATCATCTTCTCCACCACCAATACTGTCGCCACCGCTGCTTCCAGTTAGAGTGTCATCGCCTGCTAAACCATAAACTGCTACAGTAGTACCATCTACATTCAAGTTATCGTCACCAGGAGTGGGAACACTAGGAGTAGGAGTGGAAGCAGGTAAATTGTCACTGACTACATCTTGTTTGACGTTCTCAGAACCAACTGTAACTTGATAAGTTGCTGTATCGTCTGCTTGACCATCCTGGTCGAGATCGCCAGAGAAAGTTACATCGTAAGTTGCATTTGCAGCTACATCTAAACTATAACCACCTGCATCCCAAGTAGTGGTTGTGAAGGTATTAGCACTATTTGCTGTATCAACTGCCGTAACTGTTATCCCGCTTATTCCTTCACCGACTGTATAGAAGTCGTCATTATTGACTGCATCAGTGTAGGCAACACCTGTGATAAATGGGCCACTCGCCCCAGAAGAAGCAAAATTCTGGGCGGTCATCACTCCGTTGAAAGTTTTACCACCACTGGTAAACGTACCTTGTAGTGAAGAAATTCCGACTTCCTGGAAGTTACCATTCATCAGGCTGACACGATGACCCCTACCAGATACACCTGCATCAATGAACAAGTTTTCGTAGTTTATCCTGACAAAAGTAGTTAAGTTAGGTGTACCTGTTGTTCCTCTCCTAGCAAGATTTTCCCCATTTGGATCAGAATCATCGTCAAATGTGTACCCCGCAGCTTCCATACGTTGCCTGGAGTTTGTACCGCCTTCTCCTGAGTGTTGAAATCTGTTAGTATCTAGTAGCCACTGACTGTGGTCTGTCGCAGCAGTATTGAGGTTAAGATTAAATGCTAGAGGTTGTTTGGTATCAGTGGAGATTGTACCTGGGGAAAGTCCTTCATTTAGGTCTCCACTTAGATAAGTATCTGCTGCTACTTGAGGATTTGCTCGATCTCTGTTTACTAATTCGAGCATGTATTGGTCTTGTGCGGTGGGTTGTGTCATGGTTTTTGTGTTGTAAATATAAACGACAGTAATTAACAAAACAGGAATTATTTTCCTATTGAAGTTAGGTTTTAATTACTCAAAACCTATTCAAAATTTGTTTGACTTATATAGTCAAAGTTCACAATTAATTGTGAATTTATTGACTACTTGATTTGTAGTTTTAGGACAAATCATTCTTGAATTTGCTACAAACTTTTACTTGGTGATTTGTAGAGTTCCGGAAGTATTTTTTTAATCTAAAAATGTTAGTAGTTTTGTATTAAGTGAAAACACTAATTCTTGATTTTATTGAAGATATAAATAATATTTATAATTGATTTTAAAGTGGTATTGCCTAACGGAAATAATCTATCTTGTAGTGGTTTTCAGATATATGGAAGAGAAAATAAGAACTACAGCTCTTGTAGTGTAGAGGCAGATAGATGCAGAATAAGTTAGTTTTATAGAAGTTTTTGTTTGTAGTAGGGCTTTAGCCCTAATATAAGTATTGCAAGGGCTAAAGCCCTACTACGAGGATGATTATAGCTGTCTAACGCACCCTACTGGACCGACACAGCTAAAATGGTGCGTTATACCAAATCCGGTTTACATAGGAGGTTTATTGTAAGGGCAAGGCAGAAAGCAGAAGGCAGAGGGCAGAAGGGTTAGAAGCAATTGGACAAATTCGCTTTTCATAACCGGATTTGGTATTAGATGGGGAGATAAACACACCTAGAAACAAAAATCTATTGCACAGTTTTAGGTGTGCCACTCCACTACAAGCTTTGCACTATAACTGAGTGAGTATAAAAAAAAGCAATTACTCCTAATTAACTGGTGCTAAACAAAGGAATAATTGCCTAAATCAGATATTTAATTGAGAATAACTTAGCTGAGGATTAAAATTAAATCAGTAAAAATTTAAGGATAGTTAGGTTTTGAGAGAGCGAAATAGTAACCTTTTAACTGAGATAAAAGCTAAAATTACCATTTCCCATCCTACATAATGACCCCTTCCTAATTAAATATCCCAAAAAATACTTATATCTTGGCTTCCAAAGCTTTAAGTTTAAGGAACTCAGTATTAACACCAGACTCACGAGTTAA
>JAAUYL010004665.1_pt1 | contig 28552 bp, 23 predicted proteins | sample 7278011 | NCBI WGS metagenome assembly JAAUYL01 (sample SAMN14350225, study PRJNA611818) | marine sediment metagenome | isolation source: surface marine sediment (1.8m) | place: French Polynesia: Moorea | collected 2018-08
AACACATAACAAAAACACAAACTAACAAAAATAGTTTTTAAACCACCAAAAAAACATAACACTTTTTATAAAAAACTTTTTTTTTTTTAAATAAAAAAAAAAAAAAAATTTTAACACCCCCCCCCCCCCCCCCCCCGAGGCCCAAGTACCCCCCCCCCCTAGAAATTGGACCCGTGTTCACGTATGGTTCTGATTGTATCTGTCATCATAATAAGCCTTGAAAATCTTTTTTTTTCCAAAATTCACAGAGCGTGCGTTATTTTTCCCTGTCCACCTAAAGTCCCATCTATGAAACTGAGCTTGAATTTCAAACAAACTAAAATGATGCATCATTTCAGGTAATTTTCCATGAAACGCTGAATAGTTTACCTTTTACATAGCTAGGATTTACATGAACCATTAGGGCCAGTAGAGGGTCATGTAAAAAGAATAAGGCCAATAACTTTCATCAATACCTGCGGCTTTGTGAGCTAAACATGTTTATTGAGAAAACTGAAAACCATAGTTTCAGCCCTATTTTAACGTATAGCGGGCAGTGAATATTATAAATAAAAATGGAAGAAGTTCCAGACAAAAAAAGAAATCAAGATGAGGAAATAAATTCAATCACAACTGAAGAAAGCCTAGAACCAATACCGAAAGATGAAGGCAATGAGGAAAGAAAATGCTGTACCAGGAAACTCATTCTCATCATTATTCTCTACCTGATTATTATTATTATTGTTTTTACAATTCTTGGAATCATCATTTCATATGCCCACTCAAACAAGAAAGGTTTGTTTGCTCAAATTCAACTACAAGAATTGTTCCATTTTTGGCCATTAGATGTTCCAGCTCAGACAAGCAGTGATGGCATTGAATCTAAAAAGAATTGCAGTGCAAACAGTTTTCTGATTGGTGATGGTGTCTGCGACGAAGTCACAAATAATGAGAGGTGTTTGTTTGATAACGGAGACTGTTGTCTTGATGATGATGAGAGCAAAAAGTATTGCACAAGTTGCCAATGCAACCTTGCAGGTAGTTAAGTAAATATTCATAAACAAAAATGCCAAGAACTAGGATTCATGGTCAATCTAGTCGACCTTAAGAAGATTGAAATGCAAATGGCAATCCACAAGGTAGAACGCTTTCACCTTGACAAGAGTGTAGAGTTGTTGACTGAATCATATATCAAGAATGTTGCCAGAATCGAAGCATGTACAATGTTTTGCTTAATATCTTCATCGGAAGCTTGGACTTGGAATCCAGCAGAAAGGATCTGCAGCTGCGTTAGGGTTCCTGAAAGTTATCATTGCACGAGCTATTTTGTACAGCCAGTATATGATACTGATACTGATTTGATGACCAACATAACAATTTTCATCAAAACTGGGCAACTGGCTCTGTGGGAAGATTGTTCAGGTGTGAACGGTGCTATGTTTACAAAAAAGCCTGTATTCAAAGTAACATAACCTTCAGAAAGACTGGTTATCATTGGTGGAAGGACCTTAACAGGACATGAACTGAAAAGCAAAGTTTTGACAGTTGAAGACAACATGGGATCAACCTGTTCAGAAATGACTGTATTAGACACTGTTCCAAAATATGGAGCAACTGGAGGGTTGCTGGCAAGTGGTGACATCATAGTGTGTGGTGGAATGTATGACAATTTTCAAGATGATGAAGACAAACTTCCTCCTGAAAGCTTTGAATGCACCCTGTACATAACATCTTTTGGCACCAAAAAAACTTTTCAAATGCTCCAGGGAAGAGTGAATTCTGCCAGCATCGTGATGTGGGACACTCTCTTTGTCACAGGAGGAAAACTCAGAACAGGAAATATGAACATAGACAGGTAAAGTTTTTAGGGTTAGTTTTTTTAAATAGCAATTTGATGCAATATTAATACTGACATTACTTTTATTTGAGGTTTCAAGATGAAGTTTCGTCAGAATTTGTATCCTCAGAAGAATTACTTGTGGGAGAAGGACCTAATTTACCCACTTCCAATGGCATGGCGGATCACTGTTTTGTGTCTCTCAATAGTACTACAGCATTTTTGGCAAAACTTCAAGAAGTCTATTACTTTGATAAAGCCCTTATGACTTGGAAGTTTATAAGCAATCAGTTCCTTTTTCCTTTTATGGATGGGTGGATAGACTCGGAGGCGCAGAACCAGAATCATGTTTATAGGTGCAGCACAATGGTTCCAAGCACTACCAAGTCCATGGTGGACATATGGGTTGTGATCACAGGTGAGGAAGTATTTTAAGTATTTAATGTTACCTCATGACAACACTTTTCTTTAGGGATAGTTTTGGATGAAGTTTTGTTTGACAAGACTCATAAAGGAACTTTCATTTGGAGTTCTTTAACAGAGTCATGGTTTACTGGACCAAACTTGCCGCAAAGAGTTTGTTGTGGATCCTTAGTCTCTGGTAAGGACCAAAGATCATTGTTTATGATTGGCGGCAGGTTCAATATGATGAACGGGGATAAAGGCCTGCTCACAACAATTTACAAGTTCCGTTGTTGGTCATCCAGCATTGACAATTGTCACTGGCAGCTGCTAGATCAACAATTGGAAACACCCAGGGAAGAGTTTGTCGCATTGATGGTTCCATCTCGTATGGCCCCATTGGTCCCATGTGAAGAAGAAGTTTCTGGTCTTGACCAATGCTTCCAGGAAGCCAGGATGTTGGTTGGGGATGGAATTTGTGATGATATTGCCAACACTATTGTTTGCCTCTTTGATGGTGGTGATTGCTGTAGATCTGAAATTGTAGCCTATTTTTGTGTTCACTGTATGTGCCAAGAAAACCTCATGCGACATCCTTCAATAACAACAACAAACGCAGATGACTTGGTCACAATTTCTAAATCATGTGATGCTTTGGCCATCCATAGAATAGGTAATGGACAAAAAAGTAGTGATGTTACCAAGTTGGATATATTCTAGTTTGAGCATAACTAGGTCAAAAGGTCCCAAGACAAGCTGTGTTGGAGTTTTTGAAGCACCGAAAATAGTAGTTTCCAGACAGTACAGTGTGAAAAAATAATTACTCACTCTTTCATTACAAAATATTACTTGTTCATTAATCCCCAAGTCTAAGTTGAGTACTAACAATGTTTCATTCCAGGCGATGGATACTGTGATGATGCTTTAAACACAGAAGAGTGTAACTATGATGGCAATGATTGTTGCGCTGATGATGCTGTTAAATTCATATGGGGCCGTTGTTCTGATTGTATTTGCCATCTTGATAACCTTTGAATGTCACTGTATCTAAGAAAACGTCATATACTTTTGAATTTTTGCATTTTCAAGTCATGCATCAGATATTAATTTTAAGGGAAAAGAAGTGAGCTTTGATCGCTGTCAAAAGTTTTTGATATGAAAGCCTTACCTTAAAAAAGTAAACGTCAGCCTGGTTTGCCGCCTGCTCCACCGCCCGCACGCGAGTTAAAAAAATGTGTCTTTTTTACTTTCTTACACTACATGCCCATTACTGATCAATGTTAGGTTAGATCAATACAACAATCTCCGTAAAGAGGACTATGTTCCACAAAAAATTAGTAATCTTACCGAATAAATGAAAAAAGTCTTTCTGAAATAATTTTCTCCTCTATAATGGAAGCAAACAAACAAAAAGTTTTGCCTAATAAAGTAGAGAGCCTTGAAACCCACAATGATGGAAGCCAAGAAGACAAAAACTATTGTTCGAAAAAGCTTTTTTTGACCATTCTTCTCTACACAATTGTTGCCATCATTGTGTTTGCCATTCTTGGGATCATCATCTCTTATGCCCAATCAAACATTGAAGAAGGTGCCATAAATCATTATTGCTTAACAATGTTGCCTTAACATTAATGTCTTTGCTTTGTGCAATAGAGCCAAGTCTGGATGAGGCAAGCAGTGATATCATTGAATCAAAAAGCAATTGCAGTGCTAATAGTTTTCTGATTGGGGATGGCGTCTGTGATGAAGTCACAAACAACGAGCAGTGTCTGTTTGATAAGGGAGACTGTTGTCTTGATGATGATGAGAGTAAAAAATACTGCACAAGTTGCCAATGTAACATGGCAGGTATATAGATAAATCTACTAATAAAATTATTATGGGGCTATAGTATTGTCTATTCTTTGTCTTTATTCGACTTAGTCAACACTAAGCTGATTGAAACTCAAATGGAAATCTTGAGTGTGAAAAGCTTTTACCTTGAAGAGAGTGTGGAATTGCTTACTGAATCCTATATTACAAATGTTGCTAGAATTGAAGCCTGCACCATGTTCTGCTTAATGTCTTCATACAAGGCTTGGACTTGGAATTCAGAAGAAAGGATCTGCAGCTGCGTAGGTCTTGCAGAAAGATTTCAGTGTAAAAGCTATTTTGTTCAGCCACTACTTGATTTTGATGATGATGCAAACAGTAACACTACAATTTTTATCAAAACTGCTCAACTGGCCTTGAGGCAGGATTGTACAGGTTAATATTAATATCTTTTCTGTTGAAAACAAGTGTCAACATTTGAATCTCAGAAAGACTGGCTGTCATTGGTGGAAAGAGCTCAACAGGACATAAGTTAAGAAGCAACGTTTTGACAGTAGAAGGCAACATGGGATCAGCCTGTTCTGAATTAACTACTTTAGATACCGTTCCAAAATATGGAGCAACTGGAGGGTTGCTGGCAAGTGGTGACATCATTGTGTGTGGTGGAATGTATGGCAACTTCAGCGACAAAGACAAACTTCACCCTGAAAGCTTTGAATGCACACTGTACATGACATCTGTTGGGACTAAGAAAACTATTCAAATGTACAAAGGAAGAGTAAATTCAGCCAGTATTGTGATGGAGACCACACTTTTCATCACAGGAGGGAAACTCCTATCAGGAGATAGCACCATAGACATGTATGCTACACTTAGTTAATCATCACATTAATTTGAGCAATTTTGGGCACTGTTGTATTGTCATTTTGTTCAAGGTATCAAAATGAAGTTTCCACAGAATTTATATCTGCAGAAGAATTACTGGGAGATGGGCCTAATTTGCCAACAATCAAAGGCATGGTGTCTCACTGTTTTGTATCTCTCAATGCTACTACGGCATTTTTGGCTCAACTTCAAGAAGTCTACTATTATGACAAACACCTAATGACTTGGAAGTTCATTAGCAATCACTTTCTCTTTACCATTACACCAGGGTGGCTAAACCCAGAAGTGGAAAACGAGTCTCATAAATACCAATGCAGCACTATGGTTTCAAGCAATGCTAAGTCTACAGCAGACATATGGGTTGTGATTACAGGTGGAAATGTTCTGTAACATTGTAACATAGTCCTGATTTTTTCCCTTCTGCTTGCAAGCAGGCCTGGTTTTCAATGATGATAGTATTTATGCCAGGACTCATAAAGGGACCTACATTTGGAGTTCATTGACAGAATCATGGTTTACAGGGCCAAACTTGCCACGACGAGTTTGCTGTGGCTCCTTGGTTTCCGGTTGGTACCATAGGTCATTGTTTCTGGTTGGAGGAAGGTTCAATGTGATGAATGGGGATGATGGCCTGCTCACAACAATTTACAAGTTCCGTTGTTGGTCATCTAGCATTGGCGATTGTCACTGGCAATTGTTGGATCAAGAGTTAGAAGCTCCCAGGGAAGAGTTTGTAGCCCTCATGGTCCCATCTGACATGATTGATTGTGAGGATGAGGTGTCTGGTCTGGAAAAGTGTTTCCACGAAAACAGGATGCTAATTCATGATGGAATATGTGACGATATTGCCAACACTCATGATTGCCTCTTTGATGGAGGTGATTGTTGTAGACCGGAAATTATTGCCTATTTCTGTGGAAGATGCATCTGTCAAGATGACTCAGAGCAACACCCTGTGATAATAACAACAGGAATGGAGGATTTAATCACAGTCTCTAAGTCGTGTGACTATACAAACAACTTTGAAAGAATTGATTATCATCTATTGTAATTTGAAAAAAAAAGAAAACTGGTTAATTTTTGTTCTAGGCGATGGACTTTGAACACAGAGGAGTGCGCCTATGATGGCAACGATTGTTGTGCAGAAGATGGTGTTAAGTTCATTTATTGTTCGGATTGTATTTGTCATCTTGATTACCCTTGAACTAATGAGTAATTAGTACCTTGATTCTACGGTGGAATCTAATTAATAATATGTCACATACTTTGGAAGTTTCCAGTTTACATATCTAGTATTCATTTTATTGAAAAAGGAAGTAAACCTGTTTTGATGCCACAAGTGTTTGTTAGGTTAGTCTTAAAAGCAATCGTGTTGTGGTCGATTTTTTAGTGGCGTCCCCATGTAAACACAAGATGCTTTCAGCCTGATTAAACAAACTATCCTCCTACATTGGAAAAAGATCAATTACCACATTCATTTCTGAATGGAAAAACAATCGAGCCTCGTCACTGTTGCACTTTTCTAAATGTAAATGGTGGTGCTGGTTCTCTGTAGATATCTATGTAAATAAACGCTACATATGGTAATCACGGTAATGGATTTCACTTGCTCACGCAGTGAAGAGCTTTCGACCAGATTGATGAAACCGTCGAAGCACGCGTTAGAAAGCAGCCACAAAATAAAAATCAGAGCCATGGCTGTTGTTGTTGGTTGTTGTCCATACTATCAGAAAATGGCCACTTGAAGCACAGTAGAGGCAAGATTCCCAAGTGCCTCCTATATAGACACATACATTGGTGGTGTTACGACATGACATTAAAGGAGTTTGTGAGCAAAGTTGGAGGAGAGCCTGCGTTCGTGCCAAAACCCATCTCAAATATCAATAACCGAGAGCCTACAGTGTAGAAGGGAAAGCAAGACTAAGACATTAGACAGAGGCTAGCTTTAAAATCCAGCCAACCTAGCTTCTCCTCGCCTCATATCGCTTAATTAGCATAATTTCCTAAGAAAAGACTTGCGCCAAAATCCCAGGATTCTACCCTACATAAGATTATTTTTGCTTTTGCCTTTGTTTTTCCAATAGCCAAAGACCCAGACCCTCTTTCTCCTTCTTGGAAGGAAAAGGGCTTATTTTATGGCGACGCAACTCGATTATCTCACCAGAAAATACGGGCATCTCTCAGCATGCCCTGCACTATCCATGGACCATGGTTGGTTTTCCAGACGTTCCTTAAAACAGAAAGGCTCTGGGCTGGGCTAACCTAAATCTAACTCGGGCAGCAGCATTCTGCAGGAGATCGAATTAACCAAAGACATCACATTGCAGCAGTAGAGCTAATCAAAGTAATGACAAAGTATACCCAGGTAAGTATATGGCTTAAGGGTATCACCATATCATCCCCCTGGTCTTCTTCAAAAATGCAAGTCCCATGGGACAGCATCTTTTTGCTTTCCAATCATCTCCAATAGCTGTTGACCAGGCTAGACTTTGCAGATGATTTGCTATTAGTGCCAGATTTGCCCCTGGTAATCCTCACGATTCCCCCTCTTAGAGGCTCTCGCCACGCGACGCGTGACTATCTTCCGTTTTTCGCCTTCACCACCGTCGAAGCAAAAAGAGAAAGCAGCTAGATAGTTGCGAATTTGTTTTTGTTAGCGGATGCCCTAATGGCAACTTTATGCTGTTAATGGCTGTTCATAACGACAATTACCAACTTATGCACTAACTACTTGTAACGAGTCTGTTTACAAATTCTACTTGTTTGTCCGGATATACCGTACATTATACGAGTGCTCTGTTTCATAGAAAAACTTTAGACATTAGCCATAAAATATCCCCACTTCCCTGATGGAAGAAATGTAGGGAATTGTGGTAATGTACCTAGATAAATAAAAGCAAATAGCCTAGCTACTCTGCATCCATGAAAAAGGGAAGGGGAATTTGTAATTCGAGAGCATAAATCACTTTGGTTGAAAATTCGGACAGCCCACCACCTCTACCTTCCATCAATCCACTCTCAACTATAGTCCTGAGAATTTTCCTGCATATTCACAGAGCCTTCGAGCTTGTCATAAGTGATAAATTTTGCCGCACGCAAGCACCATCATTTTGAATACATTTTGTAGCACCTAGAGTGTGGGAAGGAGACCACCTGTCCCTATTATGTTCGATGAGCTTACTTCTACTAAGAGACTGGAGCTCCCCATTTTCCCCCGGAATATATTCTAAGCAAAATCAAAGAAGCGAAACCAGAATGGCCAATTTTCGTGAGCTGGACATTGACAAATTGTCATCTAGTATGTGGTCACCACACATTGGTGAAACTTTCAACACCATTGGACCCGATATTGCCATGGACGCTAACTCGTATATATTAGCCTGAGATGGAGGCAACAGGGTGGAACCCTTTTTTAGTGAGAACAATCAATCTGCTGGTGGTCAAACAGGCTCGAGATTTTTCTATTACCTTATTTTATTTCAACATATTTTATTGTACACGAACTGGGGGTGTTGTCAGATATGCTCATACAGGGTGAATTTTGCCATAATTAAGCATTATTTACAAAAATGAAACCCTCGAATAGTGTATAACAATTGAACGATCGGCGAGTAAAATTGGCGTGTGGTTTTAAGGTTGAATATTTTCGTTTTACAATAGTTCTACAATGCGGGTTTGTCTTGGAAGTCGATTTTTTTAACTGCTAAGTATGTGCGAGATTAACTAAGAATTTGATCTAATTTTGCTCAGCTTCATTTTGAGGGGAGGTGGTTTCTTCTGACTCGGTAGTTGGATTTAAAATGCCGTTCAAGTTTGCCGATAGGTCCTCCAAAGATTTCTTTATGGTTTCAAACAATTCGGTGCTTTTGCTCACGACGTATTCGTATTCCGGAATGCAATTGTTGTTGCTCTGAAAATGAAAAGAAATCAACTGAAACACACTTTCAAAATTATTTATAATACTTATATTACTCACCGTTGCTTGCGTTTGTCTAATGATCATATAAGCTTGAAGTGTGCAGGGTTAGGGTTAGTTAAAGCAAACTGTATGTAGGCATTAGGTCCTCCTCTGAAAATCAAACATTGAATTGAGACACTTCCAGGTGCCTTTCTCAAAATCACAAAATGATTCTTACCGAGTTGACGTAGTAAACGAGCGCCACGATGATGAGAAGCATGAAAACTCCGGGCAAGATTTTGAAGAGGATGGCGGCTCGGCTGTTGCCGCCCAAGATTCCCTTGGATTCGGAGGTCTCCTTGTTGTAGGTGAGGTCGTGAGTGACGACGCCGTCCGGAGTCTTGACCATTGTTTGCTTGGTGGTCTCCGTGATTTTGTACGAGTGAATACTTCTGCGTGGAGTCGGGGTGAATCGTGCGTGGGACTTGTCTTCAGCGGTGGTTCCTGGAAATCGTACATTTTGAAAATTCCGCCAAAAATGGAAAAAAATCTGTGAAATATACCTCCAAAACGCTGGCGGAGCGACTGCATTGGAGACGTTGCCTCCTTCTTGGCGGAGGAGCTGGAGGTCTTCTTAGGAGTTGGTTTGCGAGCGGATTTTCGAACGACAGCCGACGGCTGCTCCTCATCCTCGGTGTTGACTTCCATCTCCTCGTCGGCCGAGAACTCGCCGATTGTCATGGACTTGTTCAAGCTGCCATTGACATTGTCAGCCTCAGCGTGGTGTCCGTTATTGTCGTGTCCATTGGCAGCGCTGTCAACCTCTTCCTCTTGGTCTTCATTCTCTCTCATTACAATGGCTAGCTTCTTCTGGTAAATCGACCTGGTGGAATCTAGAAACAAGACATTGTTTTGAAATCTCCCAGACTTGACAACGATCGACTTACCGACGACAGGACCGACTTCAATCCCGTAGTACTTCAAGTAGCCAATCAGGTCCTCGTCAGAGAGTTCGTCCACTTTGATTTCGCCCACGATCATGCTGTTTTCCTCCGTAATTTTGCCAGAGCGACGCTTCTTCTTCTCGCCGTTCGTGGCCGAAGAGCTGGCGGACTTTTTCGAAGACCGAGAGGTTTTCTTGGTCTTAGTCGGCGACACGACAGCAGCCTCGTCGTCGCTGGAGAAGTTGCCGACATCATATGGAGCGACATACTCGTCGTAGAGAGCCACCAGATCGTCCTTTTTCGCATTGGTAAACGACATGTCGACGCCGTGACTGATCAGTGCACTCTTGAGCTCGTCCTTGGTCAATCCTGCCATGATTTCACAATGCTGTAGCTGATGCTGTTACTGATGGGGTTGAGGTAGGTAGGCCTTGCCAAGTTGCCAATGCAATCCGTGACGAAATCCAGATCAGATTCAGTGTGAATGGTGGTAGGACAAGCCTGTTTGTTTTATTTACGGTTTTTCACAGCATTTGCAGATGCCGGCCGATTTTCGTTGATCGAATTCCAAGTCAAACCAAATTCTGAATTGGAAATCTTCAACAAAAGAGCGATTGTACTGCTAAATAGTAGGAATTATTGCAAATTAAATTCCTTTTTTTGTCAATGAAAATTCGTAGAATATGTGCAGAAAAGCTTGGCTACAAAACTGACGGCCATCTTGTTGATACAAAGAGCCTAATACACTGTCGCTCAACGCCAATTGCTCTGGTTCCATGGCAGTACAGTGACGGCAATATTATTTTGAGTCAGCACCACCTATTGGCTAAACAAACTTCATACTTTAAGGCAAATCATTTGCAATAAATAGAAGTTAATTTGCAATTCAAACGAGAAAAAAATGATTAAAGTTAAAATTTCGAAACAAATTCTAAAATCAATTGACATAAAATATGTTTTTTAGTTTAAAATTAACTTATTTTTTCGGTTTTATCTAACTGCACTTTAAAGAATTTGAGCTTGTACTCTTTCGATCCGTCTTATTTTTGTTATGACAACACGTGTGGAAAATTGCTAAAAAGCAAAATTGCTAAAGTAAAGCTGGTGACAGAATCTAAAATATCTTAACAATAACATTGTTGCACAGTTGTTGTCAGGACAACATGGAGGTCGACAAGGAAATGGAGAAAACCGTGACCAGAAAACGCAAAGTCCCCAAGGGTAAGATTCTTGGATTTGATTGTTTCAAAATGGCAAAATAAAACACTTCTTTTCTTTCAGGATCAGCAATGGAAGTCGAGCAAAGCAGCGGCATCGAGGGCACCAAAAAGTCGAGTCAACCTAAAGCTAAACGCGCCAAACCAGAAGATCCTGGCTTGCGAAAAGTCTTTGTCCCTGCTCACCGTTACACTCCGCTCAAAGAGAACTGGATGAAAATCTTCACCCCGGTCGTCGAGCACCTGCAAATGCAAATCAGATTCAACACCAAAACCAGACACGTCGAGATCAAGGCTGGCAAGGATACTAAAGACATTGCCAACGTGCAAAAAGCCGAGGACTTTGTCAGAGCATTCGTTCTCGGGTTTGAAGTCGACGATGCGCTAGCTCTCCTCCGACTTGACGATCTGTTTCTCGACTCATTCGAAGTTACCGATGTCAAGTCTCTCAAGGGTGACCACATGGCGAGAGCAGTTGGAAGATTGGCGGGAAAAGGCGGCCGAACCAAGTATACCATCGAAAATGTGACCAAGACCAGGATTGTCCTCGCCGACACCAAGCTCCACATCCTGGGATCTTATCAGAATATCCAGATTGCTAAGAGAGCTTTGTGCAACCTAATTCTGGGCAGTCCTCCTTCCAAAGTCTACGGTACTCTACGATCAGTTGCCGCCAGATCGAGCGAGAGATTCTAAGTTAAGAGTTCAGATTCACACGGTTACGTCACATTTCACTCTCGCCGTTTCATTCTCGCAGCTTCACTCTCGCATTTTCATTCTTAACAATTTCACTCTCGGGCATTTTTATTCCCGTTCAAACTCATTCTTAACATTTTCACTCTCGCAACTTAATTCTTGACACTCTCACTCTCAGCCATTTCACTCTCGTTAGCAATTTCACTCTCGGCAATTAGCCAGTCTAAACGCAATCTGCAACAAGCGGAGAACCAGCATTCACATGATGAGAAGCAACCAGTACAACGGTTAGACACTTTCTGAAGGATATTTTGTGCTGTTTCGAATTTTTTGAGTGTTTCAGAACTTACAGTCCAGTTTTGACGCAAATGCCCCAAAATCAGTCCCTAATCAAAATAAGCAAAGAATGAAAAAATCACATTGCCTTGAAAAGATGTTGTTAGAAATGCCCAATTTAGACGTAAATCCCCCAAGTCAGGTTATTATAGAGCTGTTGTTCCGTCAGTCTGTTCGTCCTGTTAATTTTACGTCGAATAACGTCGAGACGAGTAGCGAGAGGGCAATGGCATCGAGAGTGAAACTGCCAAGAGTGAATTTGTTATACTAATCTAGAAGCAAGTTCCCGAGAGTGAAATTGCCGAGAGTGAAGTTGCCCGAGAGTGAAACTGCGAGAGTGAATGTGCAAGAGTGAATTTGCGAGAGTGAAACGTCGTGACACCGATTCACACAAACCCAGATCAATATATTGAAATATAATAAATCTTTTTTATTATTATTAACCGCTTTTTTTTGGTTTAGCTAAAAAAATGAGTTGTTACATAGATAATTTTTGCTCTTTGGTGTGTAATCATATTTGGACACCGGACAACATATCGCGCTCGAAAATATCATATTTTTAAAGCATGAAAAATAATGGAAATAAGCATGAAAAATGGTTGTTTTAGGTTCATTTCTTGTTCTTGTTTTTGTTGCGGTTCTTCCTTCCGCGAGTGCTTCTCTGCTGGACAAATTCCTCATCGGCAGCAGCAGGTTTCTCAGGTTCATTTTCATCGGGTTTTGGTTTCTCAGACTCTTCTTCTTTAACTTCTTCCGGCTTTTGCTCTTGCTCAACTTGTTCTTTGACTTTGCCTAATTTTTCGCAATGGATGACAGTTCATATTCACATGAAATACCATCCATTGCTATACTTAGTGGTATTTGAATACAGTTGATCTGTATTTAAATACCACTTAATTAGCTAATTAATAATCACCATTATCTTCGTCTTCTGGAATGTCAGCCAAGTCGTCGGCTTCGCTCCGGAGTGAAGTGGGTCCCGTGCTGGGAATGTCCATGCTCAAGACGGACTCTGAAATGATCACAATGATGCATCAAAACATATCAAGGATTGTTTACAAACAAAACATACCTCTGGTGGTGAGACAAGGCCTGTGCGGGAACTGCAAATCATTGTTGTCGATTTCCAAGAGGTCTACTTCATCGGCGGTGACGAGTCTCATGTTGGGATCGTTCTGGAGATTCGCATTGAACTCGTCATCGTAATAAATGTCCTCGATGTCAGCAGCTCCTTCTTGGTTCTCAGTGGCTTCGCGAAGTGTCTCCATTTCCGGTTCTGGCTCAGGATTGGCAGCAGCCACTTCCGTTTCAGCAGTGTTCCACTCTTCTTGGTCGTTGGTGGTTCCCCAATTGTTGTTGTTTTCATTCGTCCAGCCATCATTATTTTGCTCTTCCTCGACATTTTCATTGTTGTCGTTGACAGCAGCCGGATCCTCGTCATTGGCAGTGTTCCAGTCGTTTTGGACCTGTTCTTCACCCCAACCATTGACATTGACATTGCCAGCGTCAGTTGGAGCTTCATTGTTGTCAGCAGCTGGATCTTCTTCATTGGCAGTGTTCCAATCGGTTTGAGTCTGCTCTTCACCCCAACCATTGACATTGTTGTCAGCTTTGGTTTCTGGCTGCTGGTCCTCTCCCCAACCATTGGCATTGACATTGTCAGTAATGGTTTCCGGCTGCTGGTCCTCTCCCCAGCCATTGGCATGGTCAGCATTGGTTTCTGGTTGGCACTCTCCCCAACCATTGACATTGCCAGCATTGGTTTCCGGTTGGTTATTGTCCTCTTGCCAACCATCGTTGACATCTTGGTGATGTACCTCGACCTCGGCCTCCACGGGCTCGTTGTTGCCATTAGCTTCCTCAGCATTGGCAGTGTTCCACTGAGTCTCAGTCTGCCATCCTCCAGCATTGTCCCAACCTCCATTGTCAGCTTCAGGTTGATTGTTTTGGACGGCATTGTTGTCGTCGACATTCACTGGTCCAGTGGTCATCATGTCAGCAGGAAGCTCTGACTCGACCGTGTTGTACAGGTTTTCATTGTACTCTTCCTGCACTTCCGGTTCATTGTCATCGACATTGACAGGACCGGAAGTCATCATTTCCGGCGGGACCTCGGACTCGGCAGTATTAAAGAGGTCCTCGTTGAACTGAGCCTGTTGCTGTTGCACAGCCTCGACAGTTGTTGTGGTTGGCTCGTCGGCCTCGGCTGTGTTCCAGACTGTATCTCCTTCACCATTGATTTGAGTATTCCAGGCATCATTGTTGTTGTTGTTATTTGGCGGGAACTGGACAGGAGCATTAGTAGCCATCGGCGACGAGGTCACGGTGGCGCCAGCCTCGAACTCTTGCTCGCTGATTTTCTTCCAGACATTGTTGACGGTCGCTGGCTGAGGAGCGGAACCGGAAGCTCGGAAGGATTCTTGTTGGACATTCTGGCTTTGCATGAACTGACGCATACGCTGCTTGTTTTTGGCAGCCACCGGTTCTTTTGGAGTTGAAGTTCGAGGCTGCTGGCCTAAAAAAGGCTTCTTTGTCAACTTGGGCTGAGTGGGTTGTCCCCAGTTTCCCGGCAAAGTCGTAGGTCTGGCACTGAAACAAAACAAAATTGTTCAATGTCTGTGATTTACTATTAGAACCTAGTGCTAACCTCTTTTGTTGCTGTTTGGATGTGGTTTCAAACCAGACTTTTTGCTGGGCAGTCTTCTCGACCGGCGAGTTTACTGCGGAGGAGTGCATGCTCGACACGGTGTGAAAGGCGTTCGGGTTGCCGCCGGGGGCCTCGTTCTTGCCGAGGTCGGCGATGGGGCATGAGTTCATCCTCAAGATCGTGTTTCTGGCAACTCTGCTAGCCTATTAAGACAATATGGTTAAAGATGAAAAACTTGTGAAATTTATAGGTATAACCTGAGTTGGCAGCATGTAGCCATGATCATAAGTGGGAGGCTCACGATCGAAGCCTCGGAACTCGCTGAAATGGCTAGCAGGTTTGATCTCCCTCTTGCCTCTTGTCGTCGTCGACGACGGAGCGGACAGCGTCGGCTTCACCGGCAGCAACTTCTCGGAGCCCAGGTTCAACTGCGACATCAAGGCTCTCGTCCTGAAAGTCAATGATTGGCTAATAATAAACTGAAACTCCAATCCAATTTTGCTTCAATCTAACCTTTTCTGCTGCTTGCTGGCAACTTCGCGTCCCTGCCAAGGATTGCCATTTGGAGCGGTGGTTGGCAAAGTCCGGCTGGAGGTGGAGGCTGCTGTATTGTGGAACTCTCGCAAAGTCCGCGGTTTGCTGTTGATGCTGCTCTTCTTTCCGAGATCCGGGATTGGACAAGAGTTGATTCTCGAAATTGTGTTTCGAACAAAGCGAGGAGTCGCCTATACCATCGATAATTAAGCAATTATACTTAATTTAAAGTACTTAAATAGTACCTGGGTTGCGTGATTATAACTTGGAGGATCGCGGTCGCTGTCTCGATTTCGGAAAATACTAGAATGGCTGGTTGGTTTGAGACTGGCTCTCCCTGTTGTCAACGCTGACAGGGTCGGTGGCTTTGGCTTCGGCTTCTCCTTGGTGAGTTTTCGCGATGGCGAGAGGGCTCTGAAAAGAAGAAAAAAAGTTACGCAGCCGGCAGGATTCGAACCTGCGCGGGGAAACCCCATTGGATTTCAAGTCCAACGCCTTAACCACTCGGCCACGACTGCTAGGGCATGGCAGGTGGCTATTTTCACGCTACTCATTATCGCGGCTGGGAAACTTTCATTCTCCGCTGATTTACAAGTGTTTCCGATTAAAAATGAAGAATACTTTGTCTGCAAATTCTAAATTGCGAATCTTGAGACACTTTAACAGTTGCATTTTCAACAATTTCTCTTAGGAATGCTCTATATTTTGGTATTTTGTAAGACTCTTAATGACGGTCTGTAGTGTTTTAAAGATGTTAAAAAATAACATGCTAGTGCTAAATTGATTTGCTAAAGCAAATCTTATGGTTTTTCTTGTGAATTTTATGCGAGAAAACGCATTAAAATGGCGAATAAGTTATCTTTAGAAGCCCCAAATTCTAAAGCTCTGATTTTCGGCAAATTTCTTTCATCGGTCTTGTAGTGTAGTGGTTATCACGTCTGCTTTACACGCAGAAGGTCCCCGGTTCGATCCCGGGCGAGACCAAGTTGCTCTTTTTAATTTTTTGCAAATTGAAATCCAATTCTTACCTTTGAAGCTCCTTGGACACCGAGCAATCAGAATCGGACGACAGGCTCTGAAATAAAAGTTTTCATTTTAGAAGTTGCTACTACCATGAATAGAAGCCTTATTCTTACCTTTTCGTTACTGTAAGTGTGCACGTCCAGCGATCCAAGGGTCGATTTGGCACGGTTTTCTGATAGGACTCTCCTTAAAAAATAAGCATAAATGCATTAAAAAAAAGCCAAACTAAAATAACTATTCGAAAAAAAGCTAAAAAGATTTGCCCCGGGTGAGGCTCGAACTCACGGCCTTCAGATTATGAGACTGACGCGCTGCCTACTGCGCTACCGAGGCGGGGTACTGGTGGAGGGCATTTTTTCGCTTTACAAAGTAGAGAGCATCTTCAATCTTATCGATCTTGTGATAAAATTCAGCAAGTAGCCTAAATAAAACCTAATATCCCTTGCCCAAGGAAAAAAGTCATTAAAATTGCAAAAAAAGGGGAAAAAGAAAGACAAAAAGGTTTACTAGCAGAGCGTAGTTTCGATCTACGGACCTCTGGGTTATGGGCCCAGCACGCTTCCACTGCGCCACTCTGCTATTCATGTCGAAGGGAGTCGGTTTCATGGTATAAAAGCGGACCTGGGTCTATGTAATTACACGAAACCTTTGCAAAGGCTGATGAAATCACAAAAGCCTCCAGAAACTACATTACATAAAAATATACAAGAGGTTAGCAGAGTCGAGTAAAAATTAAATGGAGAGATTTCATTGATAAGAGATTGCACAACATGGGGACTTAGTTTCAGACTTCAGTGCAATTTGCGAATTTGCTATCGATAGTTGAACTGTTGCCTTGCAGATATTTTTGCAAAACCATCATCATGGCCTTGAAAACCATGTTAACAATGGATTTTTGCAGACGCTCTGGTTTTTCTATGTGAATAGCGATAACCAAAACTCAATTTGGGGGAGAAAAAGAACCTCAGGCATATCCCATTTTTCAAATTTCAAAGTTCAAAAAGGCCCATAAAAATCTCGTATAACATTACACAAAAGCAAGCCAGCTACCATTATTCTCTGTAGTTGAGTCATTTTGCTGACCAACCAGGCATGAATTATTTGCCAGGACCCACTTTCACTGCTCAAATTTTATGGGTTGTCAAGTCATAATCATGTTTGACCTAGATTAAAAAAAAGGTTACCTTGTGAATGAGAAGTAGTAATCGCTGGACTCGTCGTCGCCGTCGGCGATCTTGGCATTGGAGTAGGCTCGATCGGTGCTCTCCAGGGTCGAGGGTGGAGAGAGAGCTTTGAGGCTGCTGCTGTGATGTCGCCGTTGATGCAGGCGCAAAGCTCTTCCAGATTCTTCACATCTTCCATTAATCGAGGACACCGAAGACCTGGACGAGGTTGAAGTTTTCCTTGAAGCCGACGAAGTTGGCGACGGGCTCTTGCGCATCGAGTCCAACAAGTCGATGATCCTCATTCGCCGCTTCTCGTCCGGCTGCCAGTCCACCCAATCACTGCAAGGCAAAACAGGAGCTTAGTGTGGACCTTAACTTCGATTAGACCAAGGTGTGAAAGCGAGTTGCATGCTAAAGTTGGTTATAATTATGTGGGCGTCAGCATAAAGCTCCTTCCCTTCCTTTTCCACAATGGGGTCATATCATGTTCATGTTCAAATGTACGCATAAATAAATGGTAACCAAAATAGAGCAGGAGAGAACGAGAGAACTAGGAACTGTGTCACCATAATATAATGTAAATAGCTAGGCCTATATAGTTTAAGGCATGCATGATACCCTTAAAAAATCTAGGCCTCCCTCCTTGTCATCTTATTTTCTGCAATGTCACTCTATAAAATGACATTCACTTACAAGCCATTAGTGACCACTGACATTTAATGTCATGATCTGAAATACAGATGTTAAGGACCTTAGTTTTGAGGGTTTAGATTGCATGTTTGCAAAAGAGTTTCATTCATGAAGGACTTAGAAAAATTTGCCAAAATAAATCAGGCAACACCTTGACTTGAGATTGTGTGTAGCAAGCCATGGCAAAATTAAGACAAGAAAATGCTTCTTTGGTTTTTAGCAGACACATAAAGGGGAGGGACGGTTGGATATATTGTGGTCTATCTTGACGAAAGAAAAACTACCCAGTTAACCGCAGCAATGATATTGCTTCTTCTTCTCCCTGTTCATGACAGGAAAATTTCATTTGCCAATGTTTCCAATGGTAAGTGGCGAAGCATCTCTTCTTTCTTTGAGAGACTGATGTGGGGATTTGAAACAGTACTGTTCATATTACTATACTAGAATGTACAGTAGCATTAAAGTAACAACACTGACAACTCCTAACTGTTTCCTCACTTGGTTGAACGAGCCTTGGACTTACTGCCACAGTAAATAAGTAGATAGTACAGTAGATGAATGGATTCACATAAAATATCTCTACAGCATTGCCATCTAAATTCAAATTGTGTGAAGAGTGTTCGTACGAATTGCAGACCACTTTTACTCTCATCAAGCACTGCAAGCAAAGCAACAGACTACAATTCTATTCAGCAGAAGGGAAAATAATTATGGATTGTTTTCTGTCTTGGACGATTCTCACACGATGCTAGTAAATGGAAATGCTTAGCAAGGTGATGAGAGGTGTCTTTGACTGTCTGAGAGGAATTTTACACGTCTTTTAAAAAGCCAAAATCAAATTGTGGTCTCAGAATCTATGTATCCTTTCCTTGAAATCTTGACCTTAGATGTCAGTTGGCTTTTAAAAACCATATTTCATTTTTTGTCAGGTTGGAAAAAAGTCCTCCACGCAAATCTGATTCAGTTATTCACATTAATCATTCTTCGACGAAATGCATCGACCGTTGCAATTTTCTACGAAAAATCGCACTGAAAAGAATTATTTGAATCTATCATTGGCTGAACGGATGGATTTACATAAAATCGACACATATATGCGGTTAATACGGTCTACTTCACAGCACAAGAAAAGGCTTTGCTCTACCTACAGTTTCTCAAACTCTATACCTTTGGCAACAACACTAACTTTTATTATGTCAGCAAAGCAAAGCTCACTGGATTCATTGACTCATGCCAAGTATCCATCTGGATTTCACAGAAAAATAAATATGCTTTTTTGAGACACTGAAATTCACTTTTAATGGCCACGGTTGATTTATCACTCAAAAGAGTGCTTTTCGTAATGACAAAAACCGCCAAATTATGATTGGACATAATTGCCGCGCGAGAGAACCAACACTTGTAATACCAACAGCCAAGTGTGCTAAGTAGCAACGACTATTGCCAGCAACGAAAAAAAATAATCAGTAATCACTTCCAAAAAGCAACAAGAAGTTTTTGGTGCAATTTTCATCAGGTGCTTCTTTGTTCTATTTTGTCAACGATTGACCGAATCGGATTTAAAATATCTACGTTGCCCCAAGTAAAAACCTGCCATCCTTTTCAAACCATGAAAAACAGAACTGTACCTGTTGTGACATTATGATTCACAATTAGTCAAACAAAAAAGTCTCATATCTAGATTGAGATTCAATTATCAATTGGACTCTAGTTTTTTTGCTGAAAAGCAATGCTCGTGCAACCTACTTCCTCTCATTAGATGAATAACATTAACAGCAGGAGGTAGTTTTTACAAACGGCATAGGCACCAAACACGTACCATATAATGACAGAAAATTCGGATTTGACGTCTACAGTGGCAAAAAAGCCCTACCTGTACCTAGCTGTGCATGCATGCCAGTCGATGTCTCCCCTTCACATCAATACTAAGCAGATAGACAGATATATTTCCAAGTAGTGTTTGTGTTTGTTTCCAACAAAATCATGGCTCCTGGCCATTCAAGCAAGCACAAATATAATGGAGAGCCGACATAATGAATGTGGTTTCACGTGTGTGTAAGACTATTATTGTAAAATTGTAACAGTCCTGACGGAAAATCAAAACCCTCTTGTGCATGTCATAGATTTGCAAAGAGCACAACTTTTAAAAACTTTAATTCAAGCCTTACCCCCCGGGGTGGCAACAGTGAGTCAGAATGCACTGACAATAAATAAAACTGTACAAAAATTGCAATGATATCTAGACTGTGACCGAGAAGGAGAGACACATCACATACAATAAAACCTCTGAACAAGCTTGAACCGTATCCTTTTTGTAGCCACCATTACCAATTGCAAGCCTGTCAACACTATCATAATATTTTTTGTCGACTGTCTGTGGATCTGTACCTGTCCTTAAGGCAGTTGAGGTTCTTGAAAAACGCAGAGATTCCGCTCATGATTTCGTATTTTTGGGGAAAGTTGGTGCAGTCTTCTGTACACTGTCACAAGTATGGATTTCGGCAATTATCTTGCTTGAGAAAAAATGAGGCACCAGGTTTAGAATTGAGATTTGAGCATAATCATCTTTGCACTGCAATAAAAAACTTCACTTTCACAAGACTTTTTTATGCTCCCATTTCCAGATTGCAATGCACAGGGGAGTCCTTAAAACTTGACTTCTTCACAAGAGCATGACAATGACAACGACATGGTCTGCTTCGCAAACGAACTTTTGTATTTAGTGGAAGCACACGGCAAAATTGATGACGATTCCAAAAGTGCCAACCCAGTAATTAACAGGGACTAATTATGGACATGGAATCTGGTGTTTCAAGGCATATAGATACATATGATGAATGGTGCTTAGGTTCTCCATCTGCTCGGCATGTTTTAGAGGCATTGGCAATTCATAATTCCAGAAGTCCACAAGGCGGGGTTGAAGCTATTCAGGGCTGGATTCCGGTTCCACAACACTGATATTTCTTTTCTATGTTGTCACACGACATGGAGCCGTGATTCATAATTTTGCGGCCAGTTATGACAGCCCGTGTCCAGCCTATTTATAACCAGGATCGTCCTGGAGACAAGACAAGCATCGCTGAGCACTCTGTTGTTGTTGTCCAAGAAAAGAAACTCTTCTTGAATGAGATGGTTTCACTTTGCTGGTCTTCTTCAGGTATTCAGGTATTGGGACTGTCATGCACAGTCTTGCACTTTTGTTTCACAGTGTCTTCAATCTTCTCCCCTTGTTCTTGTCGTTCTGCTAGTTATCACATGGCCTTGGAGGTTGTCACTTTTTCGCTGATGGATCGTCGTCAAAACTGCAGCACCTCCTTGTTTCGTGAATAAAACTATGCACAGCACTTCTTAAAACAAGGCAAGGCTAGTGGTAAGCCAGCCTTAACCTTTTATGCGGTCCCCCCTCTATTGGAGGCTTTTTAGTTCTTTAGTTCCTTGGCTTACAAATTGCAAAGTAAACAACGCACACCTCACCACAAAACAGGCACATGTGAGGCTAAAAAATCCATACAAAAATGTTATGTATACACGCACGAAAAGGCTCCTCAAACACTACTGAATATAAGGGGATCGAAGATTTTTTTGCAGAAGCGGCAGTAGCAAAGCACCCCTCTCCACAAGAGTAAGTTCATCGGCTTAACGCTGCGCGTTTTGCGTTTCAACGCGCTTGCAACAAAGTCTACCTTTACTTCCCCGCCGCCGGCTTCTCCGTTGCAAACTGAACGAGATTCCATTTTTATCGATCTTCAGACTTCATGAACTGTACATGTAGAAGGACAATAAACAAAGGTAGATATTTACTTAGGTATTGGAAAACAGCACAACGACTGTCTCGTCTATGATGATGATCAATAGCAATTGAAAAAGTTTGCTAGCTTTCAGCAAATCAAACCTGGACGCGTCTGCGAAATTACGGCAGCGGCCTTAACACAAATCAGAAAATAATTTTCGCACACAAAAAAGAGCTCTTCCAATGCTCTGGTATTTCGTCGATACAAGATTGGCAGAAAAGAAAAAGAGCTGTTCAACACGCGACCAACAGCTTCAGAACAATTCTAGAGAATGCTATAAAATCAGATTTTTAGGAAATTAACATTTTCCCTGCTTTTGCTTTAGAGCAAACTAGATGTTATCTTAAAATGAACTTGCATGAAACAAACAAAGGTAAGCACATGAAACCCTACATGGTGCAGTCTAGACATTAACCGGTTGTGTGTGATCCAGAAAAAGGTAACAACAACAAATTCAAAATGTTAAGTTAATTAATTAGGGGCTTTTAAAGGTCTTTCGTACGTGTGCCAAACACTTTTGGTTAAACAGTTTTTGTGATACGATGCGATGTATCATGACTTGGCAGGGATATGGGAACTACAACACTTAGATATCTAATTGCTGCAATCGAATCGAAATTAAATGCAGTAAAAACAACTATTTCTGCTTCTACGTGATCCTACTATCTAGGTACTAATGACCCTGCCATATCTCCAGGTACGAAGAAAAATGCTTCATGCACAATTTACTTCCAAACGGGATACAGAAAGAAAAACAATTGAAGGTGTTGTTTTCATCTTGTTCTGGCAGTTCCTGAGTTTTTACAAAATTCCTTGAATTTGGCCTAGAGGGGTGCCTGTTGCCTACAAAACAAGGCATCAAAATGTACCAAAAAATATGACAAAATGCCACATATACCGCAAGCATTACACATTAAGAAGTCACGGTTTCAAATCTAAATTTGAACCAAGGAGATAAAATTATGGATAGTCATGCAGCCACAAATATTTGTTCTTTTTTAAGAACCCCTTCATTCTATGAACAAATTGAGACTCAGTCAATTGTCAATTCCACTAATTGGAATATGTTTGGATACGTTTTTTGCAGGTTGCACCGAAATTAGCAAATACAAAAGTAGCCACAAAAAATATGGTAAAGGGATAAAGGACAGCCAACGGAATTTTGTCACTCTTTCAGTCAGATTCAGAATCATTTAAATTCAATTTGGCATCCTTGGCATAGATGTACAATAGCACAGACAGATCGCTAAAAGTCACAATTCTATTGGATTGCAATAAAAAATCGGCCGAAACCGCAACATTTTTTTCGTATCTTATTAGAAGCATCACGTACAAAGTACTAGCTGTTTATGTTTAATAGTAGACAGAGACGCAATATTTATTATTTAATGAAAATGAATGTACTAACAACAAATTCGGCCTTGAAAATCACAACGGTGATAATTCACAAGCTATTTGACAAAGATGACCAAAAATAGAACGTTAGCTTGTGTAATACAAATCGTCTGCAATGTTATACTATCGTTGATATCTATTAGTTCCGTTCCGTTAAAGACCATGAAAATTCTCGACCTCTCTCACAAAAGGGGCAAATTGTTTGGAAAAAGAAAACAGATTTTTCTTGGAAATCGAGAGGACCCCCTTGAAACTGTTGAAACTCTGCATTTACCAAGGTTTAAAATCTAGACCAACTAAGTATCACAGAAAATTGGAGCAAATGGCAATCGTGCAACTCATCTTTGAAAAGGGAAGGAGACTTCAAAACCCATCAGAGCGTAAAGCAACATGACTTGAAACTTGGCCAATTATAATACTTACGCAGGAGTTTGCCTGTGGACATCGTGGATGTCCAGGTCTCCGCCATATTTGATGATTTCGGCCAGGATTCTCCGGGAAGCTGAGTAGCAGGCTGCGTGAGTTGCAGTGTAACCGCCGATTGATCTTGCATTGGGATCGGCTCCAAGGGAGAGCAGCCTCTTCGTCATGATCAGCTTCCGTTTGTACGCTGCTACAAACAGGGGCGTTTGTCCAAGAGTGTTCCAGGAATCCACGAAAATCTCTGAAAAAACGTAAAAAATCGTGAAAACACCCTTATTTCATGGCTCTTCAAATAATGCAAATATACCATGTTTTGCTAAATCTTTTGGCCTCAATCTGGTCATAAATCAAGGGTAAACAAGAGAACATGACAACATTTAGTGGCTCGTCCGTGAGATTTGCATTTTAGTAAGTAGAAACCTTTGTCTCATATTTAGTGATAAGTGCTCGCTCTAATTGGAAAATGGTAATGGACATTGGATAGCCAAATTCTCACGCCATTTACAGAATGATCCATCTTTGCCTTGTTGCTTAAAATTGTTTATTCGTGCTAGGGACAAAATGCTAGATGGTTATCTTTGCTTTGTGTAATCAATAGATAAGGGGAGGTTAAAAAATCCCCTCTCTTCTGCATATTGACATTGGACGTCCACGTCACAATGTTAAGCCGAATGCCATTTGTTTGATGGCTATTTCTGTGTCGTATGTAACAATATCGAATGCTTCCATTCCTCATATCTACTTTCATGATCTAATATAGTCTAGGACCACCCTTACCCTTAGTCAGTCAGACAGTGAATTTTATTGCCGCAGATTTATTAGCGGAAGCGATTCCAATAAAGGGATAAAGCTCGATGAAAGTTTTAAAATCTACTTTTCCAAAATCAATTGAATTACTGCTGAAGTTTAAGGCAGACACCGCAAAGAATTAGGTCACAGTCTCACCGTGGACCTATTTTCCTGGTTTCAAATAACTCCTTTTCATGCAAAGAAATGATTAAGGATACTAAATAAGTTGGCTGTGGCATTCTATAGTTACTTCCTCTTTCGAGAGAGCTAGAAAAAAATGGCTGTCTGAGGTTGAGTAACTCACTTTGCTCGTAGACGAGGACTTGCACTTTGTACGGATCGTTCAACCAGACGGCGAGGTGGAGCCGATCGGCCGGTGTCTTGTTGCGAGTCCTTGGCAATCGCATCTGGACGGGCTCGACGGTGCCCGTGTCGCTGTCGACGCCATGGAAAGATGGCTCGCCGTAATCGAGCTCCGTGATTTCATTCTCGTCACTGTCTTCTGGATCGGAGTAGCTCAAGTGGACGTTGCTGCTGCGCCTTCTCAAAGCCTTCATGATCACGGTCTTGCTTTAACACTTCACTAAATGAATCAGGAATCTTCTTGGAAATTCAAACTTTGAACTTTCACAATTTTCAATTTTTGAATTCGAATTATTCGATTCAAAATCGAAAACGGTTTCACCACGCAAATCGAATCGAAACGAAACAAGATGAGTTGCGCTTCTTCATGACCCCGCTCGCTAAATATTTGCAAAAAATGGCTTCATAAAAAACAACAACAAACGAAGGATTAGATCGAGATGCCGAAACTAAAATCAAGACGAAAATCACAGGTTTTAATTCAACAACAAAGTAAACGGGATTGTGTTTATACTGCACTGTAAAAGTCAATAATTCCAATTGAAATTAACAATTGAATCTTACGAACTAAAGGTTATTCATTTAATACAGTGAAATATCTATTTTCAGTAGAAACGGAAATGACATGAACATACAAAAACATCTAGACCTTGCGAGCATTCGCTCTGTGGTTTGATTTTTCTTTTTTCTCGGATCGAAAAAAGCCGATCTAACAAAGGGGTCTACAACAAGCCTAAATCAAGGTAGAGAATAGACTTAACTGGAAAACTAATTGCAGTTGATTTAAATACGTTCTTAATTAGATTTTGATTACTGCATTTAAACCAGATTTTTTAGCTCAAAGTAAGTTTAATTGACGAGTATTTTGCCAAAGAAACTAACGCTCGGCTTCTCACTACCGCACAGAAAAGCAAAATTGAAAATAAACAGAAGATTTTGATTCTGATTTCTGAAAATCCTACGATCTCAAGACTTTGATCTCCAGAGTCCAAGGCTATGTCAGTGTCGCGTCATTTAGTGCTGTCCATCGCTCAGCGAAGAGTCTCTCCTTCAATCGTGTCGACGCCATGTTCAGTTCGTTTCGCCTCGTCCGGAGGAGACGATAGTGTCCCATTTTACAAGCGAATGTTCCGGCGAGGCAAGAGAGTCGAAGAAAAGGAGGCAGAGCTCGAGGCAGAAATTGCGGCGAAGGCCGAGTTGCAAATGGTGCGAGAAGCCGAGGCTGAAGCTCGTGAAGCAATGATCGAAAACAAGCGGCTGTGCAGCAAACTGAGCTATTCCCATAGACAAATCATGTTCGGCAAGGCTCCTCAGGTCGGGCTCAAGTTTGAGTTCGACGAGCAGGATCGGAGCAATGAGGCAAAGGCCAAAATGTTTGCCCAATACGGTAAAGCTTCTGGAGTGAGTCCGACGGTAGCTTGGCCAACCAGGGAAGAAATCGAAGATCAGCGAGAGTACGAGCGGGTTCTGTACGATGGACTGACAATTCAGGAGACCATGGAACAGATTCAGCAGCAAGAAGAGGCCAAAATCAAGGAGATCACCGAAAGAGAGTCCGAGCTGGATGCAAAGCTCAAAGCTATGGAAAAAGAGTTGAAAGAGTGGCAACGAAGAGTCGAGTCGAGAAACAAGGCTGCTGAAAAGGAGCGGTCACAACGGCAGCAGATTTTGGACGAGGTAACGATTGAGTTTGGTTGTTGGTCTTCATGTTTTTCATGATTTTGATTGCAGCTTCGAGATGAATTTGGCTACGAGATCAATCCCAACGATCCACAATTTGCGGAGCGAATCGAAGAGAAGGAGAAGGAGTATGCCAAAAAGAAAAAGGAGGAGAAGAAACAGAGGCGTGCCGAAATTGCGATTGCAAGAAACGAGCAAAAAAGTGGAGAGAGCAAAGAAAGTGTCGAAAATTAGTCCGTTGAATAAAACGCTAGGTTTTTTGTTACTAAACTTTGCTAATGCTAACCAACGTAATTTATTTCAATCTTGCCTAAATTGCCATCCTCGCCGGAGGGAGTGGACCTCCTGCAGACACTTGTGTGTTCATAAAATCAAAAGAGACAGATTTTCACAAGAAAACACAGTGTCTTTTTTTCATATTAAGTATGTCGACTTGGCACCTAAAAATTAATCTTGCTTCTTGGCAGCTATGTCATTGCCATTAAAATACTTTATACGCATGCTATCTGGCGATACATTAAGAAGCTGGTTTACATATGATTACCTTACCATTATGGTCATATTATATCATCCTGTTTTGTCCATCAAACCAAATGAAAGTAGATATGGTATTTACTTAGATATGTGACTATAAATGCAGGCAAGCATCGTATTTATATTACAGAGGTTTTTAAGCAAATGTGCAGAAAATTGAAAAAGCAGAATATTCGTGCCTATGTTCTTTCAAGAAGCTGGTTTAAATGTTTATTCAGGGCTCTTGAGCCGTGGATGAAATGTAAGTCTTCCCTTTGACAGAAGCCAACAAGAACCACCAAAGCAAAATGTAATATTGCCAAAGTGTTACTGCTCCATAGTATTTGCCTTTCTCTGACAACACAAAGACTAGACACACCTGCTTTCAAATCATATTTTCGATGTTATCAACTATGCCTAGCGTCTATATTTACATTGCCAATTGGGTACTGCTATTAATATCCTTCTATAAAGGACATTTCCAGAAATCGACTATGATGGGCATGTTCTAGAATCTAGTATGCCTGCGTCAATCCGAAAGCCAGCAATAATGTATCTTATACCATATACTGTACTTTTGCGATTCATGAAGAGAAGTGCGTCCGACTAAAGGAAGGAAGCAACAGTTATAGCCCTCAGTCTACCCTCGTCCACCGTTAAGATCAGACATGCCCAACCAAAAAGAGTTCCCATCTAGGAGATATTCCATGTCCTGGATTTGGATCACGTTGGCATTTTGCATCTTGGCCATTCCATCTTTGGCAAAGGCTTACAATGATGATTCCGCTGTTTACAAGTGGTCCCCACGATATCTTTATGGTGGTGGAATGAGAAGGGCTGATGCTTTTGTCGGCCAAGAGGACACTATTCCCGACAGAGTAAGTACTAATTAATAAGTTAATTACATTAACACAATGCCCATTTAATATTGTAGTCTTCGCAATATGTCCGAGTGTATGGACTCCCCAGTAGAACTGGTTACAACCGTGAAGGGTCTTTGGCTTCTCGAAATCCCGGATTTTATGGTGCATCCCGAACGGTAACAGACCTGAATAATTAATTAATTAATTGTGATTAATTTGATTTTTTATGTACAGGACCACATGAAGAGATCCAGTTGTGTGGCTGCGGGAGACATTTGCCTGTTCAGGTAGGACTTTTGGGAAATTAAAGTTTGTCACTCCGACTTTGAAAAGAAACTTTTCAACGTGATTTTATTGGGGGACCACCTTTGGTCGTATAGTCACGCAATCATGGAAACTTTTAAAAGCGTAATATTATTTCCTGTTTTCAGAGGTGGTGAGGGGAAAATAACTAGTATATAGGTGTCCATGCTTTGGCATGGAACGTGTTCTCGCTCGGCAAAACCCCTTAAAAGTTGTATGTAAAACGCAACAATAACATGCTTCTACATGTTGAGAAAATACTCGAGTCCTGCACTTTCACTTCACCTTGTTTTGTACACACCTTGGAAAATCAGTGGTGCGTCTAGCCTAAGCGTAATTAAACAAGGACCATATAGTGCAAGGTTA
>JAAUYL010092024.1_pt1 | contig 28431 bp, 24 predicted proteins | sample 7278011 | NCBI WGS metagenome assembly JAAUYL01 (sample SAMN14350225, study PRJNA611818) | marine sediment metagenome | isolation source: surface marine sediment (1.8m) | place: French Polynesia: Moorea | collected 2018-08
ATATCTAATTCAATACACTTTTCTGAGAAAAAAGCCTTTCAAAGGACTTATACATAACTTCTCTTTTTTGTCTACATTTTATGTTAAGAAAGATGTTTATAAAGCATAGCCCTTTTAGGGGGACTTTTGATTATTTAATAAACATTTTTTCTTGTTCAGTTGGTTTGATAACAACTTCTGGTAAACTATCAATTAACTCCTCTACTACCTGAGTCATTGTTTTCCCTTTTACTCCTGCATATAACCTTAACTTATCCATTCTTTCATCATTCAAGGGAATGGGCACCAAGAGACCGTAAATTATCTAGGGCTATTTATGATTTAGGTTGGAGGCAATTTAGGACTCTTTTAGAAGGAAAAGCTGAAAAATACATTCGTGATTTCAGAGTCATTGATAGATGGGAACCAACATCTCAAGTATGTTCATGTTGTGGTTTCCGTGGTGGAAAATTAGACTTGTCAATTCGTGATTGGTAGTGTTTGAACTGTGAAACCACACAGGACACAGACCACAACGCAGCAATAAATATATTACTCGCGGGCGGGCAGTCCGAGAGATTAAACGGACGTGGAGACAAGCGTAAGACTAGCATCAAGGTAGCAGCAGCCAATGAGAGGTCAACCCACTTTGAGCCTATACAGTTATCTTTGTTCGATTTGGATAACTATTAGGTGGATAGGAATCTCCTCGCCTTCAGTGAAAATAGCTTGGCACTATTAATTTAACCAGGAGTTGCTGATTAACTATCAAAGCATTGATAGATCAAGGTAAGTACCTTTTTAGGTCGAAAAAATTGCCAGCTTTTCGGTCTGAAAAGCTGAAAAAGTTAGAATTTTGGGGAGACAAGGGCAGAAAAATCAAGGGAAAATTCTTCCGACTACCTCCTTTATAATTTCCATTTCTTCTGAGTTCTGAGTTCTACCCTTAGCAAAAGAATTTTTTAGCAAACCCTAACTAAAGAGAGACATTTTTTAAATGACTGCGAGGCTCAAAAGTACGATTAGCTTTAATTTTCTCATAACATTCCCTTTCTAAAGAACTAATATTTTTTGGAGCAGTAATAATAATTCTTACTAACTGGTCAGTACGTTCCCCTGATTTTGGTTTAGGCCATCCCTTACCCCGTAACCGCAAAGACTGACCAGAACGAATACCCGCAGGAACATTAACATTGACCATCCCATCAGGAGTTGGTACTTCAATAGACGTACCCAATACAGCTTCATCTGGAGTTATTGGCACTTCACACAATAAATTATCTCCCTCAAACTGGTAAAAAGAGTGAGACTGAATTTCTACCTTTAAATACAAATCTCCCCTTTGCTTAGTATATGGATCTAGTTGACCTCTACCTTTAACTCTAATTTTACTTCCGGATTTAACTCCAGGGGGAATTGAAACCTCTCCACTACCAACACGTTTTTGTGTTCCCCGAAAAGCTTCTGCAAAAGTAAGAGTAATATCAGCTTCTAAATTTAGGGAATTTGTTGACTTACGACTATCAAAACCAGAAGCACCATCAAACCCATTACCAAACCCACCTGGCCAACCTGTATTTGTTTTGTAGGTGTAAGTTCGTCGTCCACCAGCATTACTACTAGCGGGATTACCACTACGTCCCAATAAGGTATTGATAAAATCGTCAAAGCTGGCATACTGACTAAAGTCAAATCCACTAAAATCTACAGTACTACCACTTGTGCCACCAGGCCATCCACTGCTACTAGAGCCTACCTGTTTCCAGTATTGACCAAATTGGTCATATTTTTTGCGTTTTTCTGGATCTGATAAAACTTCATAAGCTTCGTTAACTTCTTTGAAACTAGCTTCTGCTTTCTGATCGCCAGGGTTCATATCTGGGTGATATTTCCGAGCTAATTTACGGTAAGCTTTTTTTATTTCTTCTGCACTAGCACTTTTGCTTAAACCTAAGATTGAGTAATAATCTTTAAAATCAGTTTTAGCCATTTATTCTCCTCCTTATCTGAATATTTTTGAGCAACTACTTAATGTTAATATATGATTACTTTTTACTTGACGAATGATATAGCATTCACATTTGATATCTGAACATAAAGTTAAATGTTTGAGGGAACAGTGGGAGGTCATTTCAGTTATCAGTTATCAGTACCTCTGGCTGAATCATTGGGATTGAAATAATGAACCAAATATTTTCTCTTGGTCGATTGGATATGGCGAGGTTTCCTCACCATCCCATCCTATGGAAAGCTCCGCAATTCAAGTCGCTCCGCGTTTCATGTCGGCGACAGCCGAAAACGACCGCTTTTTTATCCCTTTAAAAGGGGAGGCTTTAAACCTTATTTTTTGGTAATAAGAGAGTTTTTTGGAGTAGAAAAAATGACATTCTAGTTTTAACTGATTTGGAAACACTAATATTTTCAGTACCATTACAGTTTGTTTGGCAATATCTAATATCTGCTCTTTCTGAGCAACAATTATACTTTCTGATGTATAATACCAAGCGTGAAAAAAGAATATTATAAATAAGCTTGAATCAAAAGGGCTTTATGTGAATGTCTTTTTGACTAAAAGAGATAGATGAACACAAAAAATGCTGCAATTTTATTCCTCTTAACTCCTGACTCCTAAGCATCACCCTAACTATGTTGTAGCAAAAATTTATCAAACTAGTATAAGTAGGTTTCAACCTAGATATTAAGGTTGGCGACAATTTTTCTGCCAACAACAGTAAGAACTGCCCCCCACGTTCTTAGTGATTAATCAAGCGGACTCGATATTGTGATTGAGCTTCTTAATTTCAAGTTATCAAAGCTTAAGATTTAGTCAAGTTCGGTTTTTCCTGAAATACTAATAGCAATTGCCGTACCCTATTTTTCAGCTATTAGTAACCAGCTCGTTTATTTCCTTGATTTTAAATTACTTTCAAGACTGGTTCATGTAATCTATTTACCGAATAATTAAGGTTTAAAGCCTCTCCTTTAAAGCATAAAAAAGAAAAAATTTTCCTTAAGCGTCAATCCTCTTCTTTTTAAGGAAAGGTAATTATTAATTATTAATTGTTGAAATGGCAATTACCATCAGTCAAAATTAAAAACTAAACAGTAAAATAGAAATCATTTTAGATTACAAATAATGTAGAAATAAAGATTATTTTTTTCTAATAAATAATGAATATTTATAGAACAATATTATCTAGTAATTCGTTGCAGTCGATCGAATCCTTCTTCACAACTTGGGGGAGCATCTGTTAATTGTCGAGACATTTTGATTATTACTTCTTCTGGGACTTGGCGCTTTCGCCGTTTATTTCTTTCTAAGCATAATTCTAATGATTTGTCAAGCCATAAACCAGTTATGTAGCTAAATCCAATTTCTCTAGCAAGGTCAATCAGTTCTTTTCGTCGCCGACGTTGGGTATTAGTAGCATCATATATAGCCAGAGATGTTTGGCTTACAGCTTGGTGAAATTGCTGTTGTACTTCCTGCCAAACTTGAAGCCAAGACCCTTGAATTGCTTCATCACCAAATAATTGAGCGCGGATAGCATCAGTAGAAATTAATTTACACTGAGGATATTTAGATACTATTTTCCTGGCTAGAGTAGATTTACCACTAGCTGGAAGTCCGATCAGAATAATTAGTCTGGTCTTGACATCCTCCTGACGTTTCGCTGACGCGACAACGGGGGATTCCCTAAAATTACTAATAGGGGCTTTCTGCTTCATAGCACCTACCTCCAAGGCTTTTCCCTCTTTTCGGTCTTACGGTCGCTCCACAGACTGACAACAGCTAGCCCAGCTCAATTATAGCTATAGAGCATAACATACTATTGTAAGAATCGCAAAATTGATTGGTTTTCCAATACGACCCTCCCCTGACTGAGAGAGCAGGTCTTCAACCAACGTTGAGATAAACTAGCAACTTCCTCGGCGCAAAAGTACCTCAGAAGATTCAAGCATCGGAATTAAAATACTGAGCTTTGATTTCTTTAATCCCCTTCAAAGGGGAGACTGGAGACCTCATTTTTTTCGTTAATATTTAGTGGTTAGTAGTATTGACTGATAACCACTAACCAACTAATTACTTACAGAGAAAAAATTACTAAATCACTGTTCCATCAGGGATAATAGCATTTTTCAAGACAACAACAATACCACCACGAATGATGAATCCTTCATCCTCACGTTGAGCTTCTTCTATCTTGTCTTTATTGATTATTTGGACATTACGGCCAATTCGGGCATTCTTATCAATAATTGCCCCACGAATAGTCGTTTCAGCACCAATACCCAATGGTATCTTACCCTCATTTATACCAGATTGACGTTCGGCAAAAGGTTCATAGAAATCACAACCCATCAGCAGAGAATCTTCTATTATAGAGCCAGCTTCTACACGAGAGCGCACACCTAAAACACAATGGTCAATCCGGCATTGTTTAAGAATACAACCTTCTCCAACAATTGACTCTGTAATCTGGCAGTCCAAAAGTTTGCTTGGAGGTAAGTAACGGGAGCGAGTATAGATAGGAGCTTTTTCATCATAAAAACTAAAGGGAGGCTGAGGCTGTTGTGTCAAAGCCAAATTAGCTTCATAGAATGACCGAATAGTCCCGATATCTTCCCAATAACCTTCAAATGGGTAAGCTTGAACATTATAATCTTTAGCCGAATTAGGTAGAATTTGCTTACCAAAATCTGGAGCTTGGGATTCTTCCAATAGTTTGACCATGACATCTTTATTAAAGACATAAATCCCCATAGAAGCAATGTAGGGTTGTTCTTTAGCGACTTCTGGACTAACTCCTAAAACAGTGGTATCCACTGCCATAATTTTTAGATCGTCCCCTTTAGGTTTTTCGCTAAATTCAATGATCCGACCTGAGTCATTGATTTTCATTAAACCAAAATCAGATGCCCGTGCTTCATCAATGGGCAAGACAGACAGAGTAATATCTGCGTTGGTGTCAATATGGCGTTGGACAAACTCCCGATAGTCCATGCGGTAGAGATGGTCTCCGGAGAGAATTAGATAATAATCAACATCCCACTCTTTAAATAACCAGATATATTTACGGACAGCATCTGCTGTTCCTTGGAACCACTCTGGATTATCTTTAGTTTGTTGAGCCGCGAGAACTTCTACAAAACCTTCACTGAAACCAGGGAAGTTATAGGCACGAGTGATATGACGGTTGAGAGAAGCGGAGTTGAATTGGGTCATAACATATATTTTCTGCATTTCTGAGTTGATGCAGTTACTGATAGGAATATCTATCAACCGATATTTCCCAGCTAGGGGTACTGCTGGTTTGGCCCGCAGTTTTGTTAATGGATAGAGACGGGTACCTGCGCCACCGCCTAAAATTATACTTAGTACGTTTTTCACGGTTGAACCTCACTGCCAATGATATTGCCTTTCTCAGTGTCCAACGGTAGGGGATCATTGACAAGGGGGTTTGTAACTGTTGGCTAAAATCTGGTATTATCTATAAAAATCTGGGATTATCTGTTTTATGCTACTAGGATTCACGCGCTGAACTGCACCCAAATAACCAGCAAAAAACCTTACTGGCTAAACACGCGGGTATAGCGCGTCACGCCTATAATTGGGGTTTGTGGTTAACTAAAAATATCTTAAACCATAACCAACATAATCCAGATAGTAAAATCAAGTTTCCTACTGCTATTGACTTGGCCTTTGCTTTTAGTAGCCATGGTCAAACCTAAAAACTATTGGTATTATGAAGTGTCTAAAACAGCGCCTCAATATGCCTTGAGATATTTGTCAGAGGCTTGGAAACGAAGATTCACAAAAGTGTCAGGAGCGCCTAAATTTAAGAAAAAAGGCAGAGATGATAGTTTTACTCTTGATGGTTCAATATCAGTAGGTTTTAATCAGATTAAATTACCAAGAATTGGATGGGTAAAAACTTATGAAATACTGCCAGATAATGTATCTCCGTGTGGCTGTAACTTAAGCCAAGAAAGCTGATAGATGGTTTATTAGTTTGAAGATGGAAACCATACCTCAAATTACTGATAAATCAGTAGATATAGTTGGTGTTGATTTAGGTATAAAATCTCTAGCTACGTTATCTACTGGTGAGGTTTTTGTTGGTGCCAAATATATGCAAAAAGTTAGAATCTAAACTATCTGAAAAGCAATACCTAAACAGGCATAAAACCAGGTTTTCCAATAACTGGAAGAAAGCACAACTTAAAATAGCTCAATTACACAACAGAATAGCTAATATTAGGAAAGATACATTGCATAAACTGACTACTTATTTGGCTAAAAACCACAGCCAAATAGCAATAGAAGACTTAAATGTATCAGGTATGATGTCAAATCACAAGCTAGCTAAGGCTGTTGCTGATATGGGATTCTATGAGTTTCGTAGACAGGCGCGAGTACAAATGTGAGTTATACGGTTCTGAGCTAATCGTTGTTGATAGATGGTTTCCTAGCTCTAAGACTTGCAGTAGGTGTGGTCAGGTGAAACAGTGTCTGTCTTTATCGGAGCGTGTTTTTAATTGCGAACACTGCAATTTTAGCTGCGATAGAGACTTGAATGCAGCGTTAAATTTAGCTATGGCGGGCAGTTCGCCCGTGACAGCCAGAGGAGCTGGATAACGCCGACGTTGCCAGAGAGAAACAGGAATAGAACAGGCTATCTATAGATAATCATAGATTTATATAAATAATCATAGGTTTCTAAGAACGGTAGATATAGGAGAAGTCAGAAGTCAGAAGTTAGAAGTTAGAAGTTAGAAGTTAGAGGTCAGAAGTAGCCCCTGAGTGAGTTTGACCATTTATAAATTTTCTAACCTATTTGTGGGGTGCTATATATAGATGCTTAGATATGGTGAGGTTAAATTTTGGTTATGGGTAGGCGATCGCTAATTATATTTTCTCTAATGGGTTTAATATTAAATCCGGTAGTATGGGTTATAGATAAGGTGTAGAAACCGGGTTTGTATGTCCCCTACGATACTCACGTCTGTCTCCCATAAACCCGGTTTCTGATAAAACTCTGGAAATTGCTTGGGAAGAATTTTTCCTTCTGACCTTGTCTTATGACTTTTTCAATGTCCTTTTACAAATCATACACACCACCAAAAATTAAAATTTTTTATAATCCAACAAGTGTAGTGAGAGTTGGCAGATAAGTTTTGAGAGTAGTTGCTAGTTTGCTGGCGTCTGTCACTGCTGCTGTTAGACCTTTAAGAACATTCAATGCCATGGAACAAAGTTTTAGCACGCGTTCTCCTGGTGTTTTTTTGGCTTCTTCTGCTATGGTTTCTACAGCTTCAAGTGCTTCTTTTTTTTGAGCTTCTGATAGTACAGAGTCATCATTAATTGATTTTTGTAAGGCATTTAAAATGGTGGCTAAATCTTCACTATTTTCTGTTTTAATATCCTGAAGTTCTTGGATAGTATTGCTAATGTCATTATTGAGGTTTACTAATGCCATATTTCCATGAGAATTTGTGAGAGTAACGCCCCTCAGATTAACATCTCCAGATGTGGTTTTATTTCCACTAACTATATCGCCACTAACTTGAGGATTTTCATTTTTGTTTTCCATAATTTCTACCTTTTCTGAAGGGTTTAATAATATATTAGCTTTATGACCTTGAATGGATAATTCATTATAATAGTTATTTGTAATGCTCTGATGAATTGCTGGTTTGTCTGCGGTTGGTGAAACACCAATTTGTACTAGAACTACATTCTCATCTTTTTGCTCTATTTTCCAGCGACTTTTATTTATTCCTTGATATTTATTTGCTGTTTTATCTAGAGCAGTACCTAGAGCTTGCCAACCACCAAAATCAAAATCGTGTAAAAGTACATCTACAGTTTCTTGAAGTTCATCTATCCATCTTTCAAATTCACCATCTTGAAATTCTCCACTGTCTGGTTTAGGTTCTAAAAAACCGTGTTTCCCTTGCTTTATATAAATTATTTTACAGTCAACTTTATCAAAGCAAGTACGATTATTTATACTCCAATCTTCTATACAGGTTTCTGTTAGACTAGCTCCGGAAAAATTTACATCTAATACTTGAGCTTTAGATAAATTTGCTCCTTCTAAATTAGCATCTGTTAAGTTTGCACCGTTTAAGTTTGCTCCTATGAGAATAGCTCCTGCTAAGTTTGCTCCTCTTAAGTTAGCACCACTAAGATTTGCTCCAGTATAATCTTTGCCAGCGCCATCCTCTGGATTTGTAAGTAGCTTTCTTACATGAGGATCTTCTAATATTGTTTCTTGCAGTCTAGATAATTCTAACCCTGTAACATTTTTAAAACTAGCGCCAGTTAATATAGCTTTTCTAAAATCTGTGTGGGGTAAGTGTGAATTATCGAAGCAAGCATCTGTTAAATCAACACCGTAAAAAGATGTTCCACCTGTGGCGGATAAAAATACGGCTATTTTTTTTATCCATGCAAATTGTGGTGAACCTCTGATAGCTTTTCTAGAAATAATATAACCTGTAAAAATTGTGGCAATTTCTGAAATATATATTATTATTTCTTTTTGTTCCTGTTGTGGATTATCAGTTTTTCCAGTAATAGCTATAGCTGCCAAAATAGCAGTGCTTATAATCAAAAAATCACTTATAGTTTCGCTAGCTACAGATGTAAAACTTATTGCAGTTCCAATTATTATTATTCCTAAGTATGCTATAACAACAAGAAGTACAATGAATGCTAGTAATTTAATTATTGTATTAGTTTCTATCAAATTAATAAATATAAATGTAATACACAATATCAAAGCAATTACAATAAAAGTATTTCTTTTGATGCCATTCGCAGCTAAATATAAGAAAAGAATATAATTTACTAATATTATTAATCCAAGTTCTGTTTTGCCAAAAGAATATTCTTTCGATAATTCTTGAAATATAATAGACAGCGATATCCCTAAAATTAAAGGTATTATAGTTGATAAAATAGTACCAAATATTCCAGCTCCTACGACGAATATTTTACGGATTATATGATGCCCACCTTGTGAATTTACAAAGTCTTTTTTTTCTAGATTATTTGTAAAATAAATACTACGAATATTATTTGAATTAGACTTTTTCATGTGATACTTTCAGAAGTATTTTTAATTAATTAAAAGTTATAGCAATCCTATTTGAATCGTGGCAAAAATTTTACAGTTTTTTAGGCAAAAGGCAAAAGGCAACAGGTAGGATTTTCAACTTTTTTATCTACTTTTTGATTTTTCCCAACCTATTTAGGATTGCTATAGTCCTTTCATTAATTGATAATTGATAATGGATAATTACCTCTGGTTAAAACCTTTATTGATTGAAGATAAGGAAATATCTTAGCACTTTTTTTCCCCTATCCAAGGGGAGGCTTTAAACCATAATTAATTAATAATTAATAATTAATAATTAATAATTAATAATCCGGTAAATGTAGTGATACAGCAGATTCCGCCCGTTATGAGGTACAAATATTAATTATAAAGCTTTCTAGTGCGGGCATCTTGCCCGCGATAGGTTTACCTCACGGGTAATGGAAAGCGCTGTATCTATAAAGTAAACCCCTTTCACACTCAGGAATCTAACCACAAAAATCACTACTTTTACAAGACTACCAACTCCAAAATCTCCGTATCCAGTCTTCTAAATAATCTGTCCATGTATAATCACCGAAAGGATTATTAAAAGATATATCTATATGCTCAGTTCTAAGAATCTCTATAAATTCTGCTGAAGTGTTTGTCTCTTTAATAAACTCAGCTTCATTTTGATACTTTTTCTTAATATAAAGATCTATGTCAAACTTAAATAATGGTATATCTACTTCTTCTCCCTTCAAATCATCAATCTTACAACCTAAAATATCGCAAATTTTTTGAAGTTGTTCTTGAGTAGATGCTGCTTCAAATTTCTTTTTGCTGATAAGTTGGGTACTATAAAAAGCCAGTGTTAATATATCTACTCCTGAATTCTGGCTTAATTTTTTTAGTTCGTCAGATATGTTTTTTACTTTTTCAGATTTTTGCTGATCGTCGAGATCATTATTTGGGTCGAAATTTAGGCCGAGTTTCTCTAATATCTTAAGTTGAATTGCTCCTTTTTTAATATTTTCAATGTTTAGTGGTTCATACTCATTATTAGAAATAATCATAGTTTTTGGTGTATCTTCACCCTCAAACCATCTTGTAGGAAATTCTTCTATCCAATCTTCTGTAGGGTTCTTTGGATTAGATTCAACTTTAACTTCCTCTATCGTACTATTTTGCTCCTTTAATTCTAGAGCTTTTTTTGTCAGTTTTAGCCATGTCATAATTACTTAACCCTCAGATTTTTTGAATTATTTATTGATAGTTATATAATTATTCATTCTAGAAAGCTTAAATATGGAAAAAAATAAGGTTGTTACATAATTTTACAACAAGTTCAATATCTGGTAACTTTGAGTAGAACAACTTAATTCAAAAGTTTATTTATGGAAATTCAAACACCAGAATGGGTCAAACACGCTGTATTTTATCAAATTTTTCCAGACCGTTTTGCTAAAGGTCAACCACCCACCAAAACCAGAAAAGGAATAGACAAAGGTTCGTATCCCAGCACCTTAGAACCTTGGGATGAACCTCCTACTCCTCAAGGTTACAAAGGAGGAAACCTCTGGGGTGTCATCGAAAAACTTGACTATATTCAAGACCTAGGTATCAACGCGATTTATTTCACCCCAATTTTTCAATCAACCTGTAACCATCGCTATCATACCCATGACTATTATCGAGTCGATCCAATTTTAGGAGGTAATGAAGCTTTAAGGGTATTAATAGATGCTGCTCACGATCGCAATATTAAAATTGTTCTGGATGGAGTTTTCAACCACGCTAGTCGGGGTTTCTATTTCTTTAACGATATCTTGGAAAACGGTCCTCATTCTCCCTGGTTACATTGGTTCAAAATAGAAAATTGGCCTCTATCTGCTTACGATGGTAGTTTACCTGCTAATTATGTCGGATGGATAGGCAACCGTGCTTTACCTGTATTCAATCACGATAACCCAGAAGTGAAAGAATACATTATGGAAATTGGGGAATATTGGTTAGAATTTGGCATTGATGGTTGGCGTTTGGATGTACCCTTTGAGGTGAAGACTCCTGGGTTTTGGCAAGAATTTCGCGATCGCGTCAAAGCTATTAACCCAGAAGCGTATATTGTGGGTGAGGTCTGGAGTGACTGCGTGCAATGGTTGGATGGTACTCAGTTTGATGGAGTGATGAATTATTTATTTACGGGTCCGACTATTGCCTTTAGCGTAGGCGATCGTGTGGATATTGAGCAAGTGCAAGACCGTGACTATTCAGCTTATCCAGCTATATCTGCTGTTGAATACGGTCAAAAAATCGAAGAGTTGTTGCAACTCTATCCTTGGGAAATTCAATTAACTCAACTCAATTTATTAGACAGTCACGATACAGCTAGAGTTTTGAGTATTGCTCAAGGGGATAAAGCAAGTGTTGAATTAGCTACTTTATTATTGATGACTTTTCCTGGTGCGCCAAGTATTTATTATGGTGATGAAGTAGGTTTACCAGGGAAGTTAGACCCTGACTCTCGTCGTGGTTTTCCTATTACTGAAAAATGGGATAATCAAGTTCTCGAATATCATAAAAAATTAATTGCTATTAGAAATCAATATCCTGCTTTGCGTACTGGTAATTATCAAGTTTTGTTTGCCGAAGGAAATGTTTATGTATTTGCTCGTATTTTAGGAGAGGAGGAAATTATTGTCGGTGTTAATATTGGTATGGAAGCAGCAAAAGTAAATGTTAGCGGTAGTAAGCTTAAATCTCAACCCAATAAAATTGTTTATGGTAATTGTGAAATATCTTGGCAAGGAGAAAATGAAGCTAGTAAATTAGAATTATATTTGCCTGCAAGAAAAGGTTGTATTTTAATTAATAATTAATAATGGATAATGAAAACTATCTCTAAATTATCCATTACAACACTTCCCGTTTCTATGAGGTAAACTCATCGCGGGCAAGATGCCCGCACTACAATAGTTTTACCATTTACCCTGTACATCATTTGCCCTAAATATATATGCTGTCTCAATTTAAAACACAGAGAGGTTTAACCTCTAGGGATTAATTATTAAACATTATTAATTATCCTGGATGCTTACTCTAAAATTCCTACAATAACTTGAAGTAACTCTAACAAATCTGTGGGAACTCGATACAAATTTATATCTTGTATGATTTGCTTTTTTTGAGTATCAAGAACAGCAAATTGCCAAATATTACCCATTGATACTGCACCATATAACATATAATAGCTGGCAAATTCTGCTTGCTCTAAAGCAATCAATTCTACTGCAAGTTGTGTGAAACCTCTTTGTAAGTCAGCATTTTTAGCCTCAATAACCAAAAGCTGATTTTTGGTTTGGAGAAAATAATCTAATTCTCCTTTCAACTGTTCGCTAACTTTTAAAGAATACCCCACCTTAATTTTAACTTGGGTGTAGTGAATTAACTCCATCAAAACAGGAGCAATTAGAAACTCCCGTCTAGCCATTTCGCTAGTTAAACTGACACAAAGTAAAATTTCTTCCAAGCGTTTTTTTAAAGTGTTTAACCCTTCGAGTTGGCGATGGGTTTGGGGTAAAGTAAGCGATCGCGATTCATACCCATAGCCAAAATAGGATAGAATGTCGTCAGGTTCAGAGTTTAATTTAAAGTAGTCAGCAAAGGTATAAGATTGAGTTGGTTCAATAACCGAAATTATAGACATATAACATAAATTATCTATATAAAGAATTTTTGCTGTGATTAAATTTTAGTAGATTTAGATAATGTTAGCAAATCTTCAGTAGAAGTTGTCTTCATTTTCCATATAATATATAGGTTGTAAGAATAAATGCAGTGATAAGTGTAGGTACAATGGCGATCGCAATAATTTAATATATTATTAATAATAATCTTTAAAATGAGATTAAATTTATGAGTATCGAAATTAAATCCTTAAAAATGCGTTTCTATGGAGCTAAAGACATAGACTCCATAGCTCAATTGAGTAAATTTTCCGAGCAAGAACGTCTAGGAATGAAAGCCGTCGCCCAAGTTTTACCCTTCCGAACCAACAATTATATAGTGGAGCAATTAATTGATTGGAATAATATTCCTGACGATCCAATTTTCCGACTGACTTTCCCTCATCGAGAAATGGTAGATTTACAGGACTGTAATCAAATCGTTCAGCTTTTAACATAAAATGCTCCTAAAGCTGTTTTAAAAGAGGCAGCTAATGAGATTCGTCGGCGACTAAATCCTCATCCTGCAGGACAAAAAGAGTACAATGTTCCTACCCTCAATGGCGAACCTGTCCCCGGAATTCAGCATAAATATCGAGAAACAGTGTTAATTTTTCCGACTGCGGGGCAAACTTGCCATGCTTACTGTACTTTCTGCTTTCGCTGGCCTCAATTTGTGGGACTTGATGACTTAAAATTTGCTACCCGTGAATCAGGAATCTTTCAACAATACCTGCAAAAACATCAAGAAGTCAGCGATGTCTTGCTAACAGGGGGCGACCCCATGACCATGAAAGCATGGCAACTGGCCTTGTATATTGAACCTTTACTAGAACCAGAGTTTGACCATATCCAAACGATTCGGATTGGGACAAAATCTATTTCTTTTTGGCCTTATCGTTATGTTACTGATGAAGATGCTGATAATACCTTACGCTTGTTTGAAAAAATCGTCCAACAGGGCAAGCATTTAGCGGTAATGGCTCACTACGAACATTGGCAGTAGTTGGATACCCCAGTTGCTCAAGAAGCGATTCGACGGATTCGCTCTACAGGGGCGCAAATCCGTACCCAAGCGCCTTTAGTACGCCATATCAACGATTCGGCAGACACTTGGGCAAAAATGTGGCAAATGCAGGTGAGTTTGGGCTGTATTCCTTATTAACAGAAAAAAAGGCTTAATTAAGTTACTGAAATTAATCACGACTTACCAAGTGGAACGTTTGGTATTATCCCACAAAGATAGATTACTCAGGTTTGGTGCTGAATTAATATTCTCGCTTTGTGAACAATTTGGAGTAGAAGTAATCATAATTAATCGCTCACAAGACTCAACCTTTGAAGAAGATTTAGTCAATGATGTGTTGGAAATAATTACAGTATTTTCAGCTAGATTATATGGTTCGAGGAGCCACAAAAACAAGCAAATTGTTCAAGAGCTAAAAAATGTTGCATCGAAGCTTTAAAACGAAGTTAAAACTTAATAATCAACAAAAAACAATACTTGCTTGCGCACGCAGGTGTTGCTCGTCATGCTTATAACTGGGGGTTAGCAACTTGTATTACGGAATACCAACAGACCAAGAAACGCCCAAACGCAATTACCTTGCATAAACGTTTAGTAGCTGAAGTCAAATCAATTAATCCCTGGTATTATGAGGTGTCTAAATGTGCACCAAGGGCAAGCATTAAGAGATTTAGAGAGAGCATTTAAAAACTTTATAACTATTGCGAGCCGTGGATTTCCGGCCTTTAAGAAAAAAGGCAGAAAAGACAGCTTTTATTTAGAAGGTAGTATTAAGATTATTCAAGGAAACTACATACAATTACCAAGAATAGGAATAGTAAAAACTTACTGTATCTTACCTTCAGTACCAGTAAAAAACGTCACCATATCCAAACGAGCAGATAGTTGGTACATCAGTTTTAAGTACAATTTTGAACAAGATACAACAGAAAAAGTAGGAGAAACTATAGGTGTAGACATAGGCATAAATACATTAGCAACCTGTTCTGATGGCAGTAAATTTGCTAACGTCAAAGCCTATAGGCAAGCCAAAAAACGATTAGTTCGTCGTCAACGTGCAGTCAGTAAAAAAGTTATTGGCTCCAAAAACCGACTCAAAGCAGTAAAGAAACTGGCCAAAGTCCACAAAAAAGTAGCCGATATCAGAGCAGATACACTACATAAACTCACAACATGGTTAGCTAAAAATCACAGCACCATAGTGATAGAAGATTTAAACGTAAGTGGAATGCTCAAAAATCACAAACTAGCAAGTGCTATTGCTGATTGTGGCTTTTATGAATTTAAGCGTCAGCTTACATACAAATGTGAATGGTTAGGTACTGAATTAGTCATAGCAGATAGATTTTACCCAAGTTCTCAAATCTGTTCAAACTGTGGACATCAACAGAAAATGCCGTTACACTTGAGAACTTACGAATGTAGTGAATGCGGTTTTGAAGCTGACAGAGATTTTAATGCTGCTATCAACTTGAAAAACTATGTGTATCAGTAGCTTGAGTTTCAAGCGATTTTAAGCCTGTGGAGAGAATAAGTTACAGACTGCGGTCAGTGGTTCTCATAGAAGCAGGAAGCTAGCTCCAAAGCTCAAATCTCATTTGGGTAAGTTTGGATAAGTTTAGTAGAACGGTTATGCTCTAGTTTCTTAGGAACAGACGAGACCAACTCCTACGAAATGGGAACATTACAGCACTTTTGAGGATGGTGAGGTACAGTGGAAAACTAATATCTATTCCCTATTTACTAAGATGATAAAATTTTGTACCTCAGGCGCCTCCGAAACTGCTGTAAGGAACGACGATATAGTGTTTCAGGCGATCGAGCAGGTGGGGCGAGTATTAGCACCTGCTGGAGAATTTGTCTTTTTTTTATCGGGTGTTTAACGATCGCTTCCCACTTTATCTAGATGTGATGTCAAAGTTAGCGAGATATTTCGACCTTACCACTCTTAAATTGCTTTGGTATGTAGGGGAGGAAAAAAGACATGGTTTATTGCTTTGTGTGGATAAATTTCATGTAAATAAATTTATGGTTCTTCTTGCTCCCCTACAACTTTTTTCATATAATTTCCCCATAACTGTGCAGCTTGACTGCTACTGCCATAAGTAGGAGAGTTATCATCATTTCCTAACCAAATTCCTGTAACCATACTTTGGTTAGGAATATATCCAATAAACCATAAATCTACTCCATAATTAGTAGTGCCAGTTTTACCCGCTTCTCCTAATCCCAGATTAGCACTACCACCTGTACCAAATTGCACAACTCCTTGGAGCATTTGAGTCATTCTTTCTGCTATGTATGGTTTCAAAATAGGTTTGTTAGCTTGAATATCTCCTTGAGGGTTTTCACAATTTGGATCTGGGTTATAGGAATAAATGCAGCGACAAGTGTAAATATTATTGCGATCGCCACAATCACTACTATCTATAATCTTCCTAATAGTATGAGGTTTATTCCCGACTCCACGATTAGCAAATACTCCATAAGCACCAGTCATTTCTAAGACATTAACTTCACTTTGACCCAAAATCAACCCAGGTACAGCATTTAACTTAGACTTAATCCCTAAACGCTTTGCCATTCTTACCACTCTATCTAAACCTACCTGTTGAGCGACTCGCAAAGCTACTACATTTTCAGACATTGCTATACCTGTGTACATATTTGTATCACCGTTACGGCGTTGACAACCACCGTAACTCACACCCATCCATCTGAGGGAACTACAAGAATATAATTTTGTTGGTGGTATCCCCCTTTCTATGGCAGCAGCATAAGCAAAGACTTTAAAAGTAGAACCTGGTTGACGTTGTGCTTGAGTCGCCCGGTTAAACTGACTTTGTTGGTAATCTGCACCTCCCGTCAGAGCGATAACTTCCCCATTCCTAGAATCTATTGTGACTATAGCACCTTGAGAGAAGTTCACATAAGAACCAGTATTATTAATGCTATCTTGTAAAGTTGTTTCTGCCTTGGTTTGAATTTCTTGGTTTAAAGCTGTTTGAACGATAAAATTTCCTTCTCTGGCTAAGTCTTCTCCTAATAATTCTTCTAATTCACTAAATACATGACTATAATAATAAGGTGCTAATGTACCTTGGATAATTTCTTTAGCTTTGGGATTAATTTCTATTCGCGATCGTCTAGCTCTATCTGCTGCTTGTTTGTCAATCATTCCCAGAGTAAGCATTCGATAAAGAACCCCATCTCTTTTTTGTACGGCTATTTCATAATTTTGTACTGGGTTAAAACTATTGGGTGCTGGTAAAATTCCTACTAATGTTGCTGCTTCTGATAAGGTTAAATCTGCTGCACTTTTACCAAAATAAAATCTTGCAGCATCTTCAAATCCATATAAATCTAATCCTAAATAAACTTTATTTAGATAAGCTAATAATAATTCTTCTTTACTATAAAAAGCTTCTATCTTCAGAGATACTATTGCTTCTCGCAATTTCCGACTAGCAGAATCTTCTGTGCCTACATAATCTCTAAATATACTTCTTGCTAGTTGCTGAGTAACTGTACTAGCTCCTTCCCGTATACCATCTGAACGTAAATTTATTAATACTGCTCTTAATATTCCGATGGGGTCTACTCCAATATGCCAATAAAACCGACTATCCTCAGAAGCAATGACTGCATCTGGTAAATATTTAGAAAATTTAGAAATACGTCCCAATTCATAATGAGAATTTCTATAAGTTGGACGTAGAGGTGTTTGTCCATCACGAGCGTAGACAACTACTGGGCCAGTAATTGGATTAGGTAAGGGGTCTACCTGAAATTTTGTCCATTCCAACAAAATAATTAAACTGACCAAAGCAGTGAATCCAGAAATGCCAAAGAAACTATAACGAAGGATTGGAATATACCACGCAGGAGGATGGATATACCTAACTTTAACAGCATCAGCTAATGCAGGTGGTCCTAAAGTTAAAATATCACCATGACGTAAAGGAAGACTAGAAATCTGTTTTTTTCCATTGTAGATACCATTAGCGGAATTTTCATCTTTGATGATATAAGGGGCATTAGCTCTGTTTGAATCTCGTGAGACTGATAGATGAATTTTGCTAATTAGGGGATTACGAATGACAATATCACAAGCTTGGGAGGAACGACCTAGTAAGTAGCGATCGCCTAAAAGAGGATATTTTTTAGTTGGAGTAGCTTCTGCTTCCTCTATCCAGAGTTCAGGTACTTTAGCATTAGCTCTGAGTGCTAGTCGAGAAAAGTTGACACTAGCATGAATAGTTTTCACCACCTGGGTAATATTGCCCAAGAGAGTTTGAGAGTTACGAGGAGGCTGAGAATAATTCATAACTATAGGGAATAGGTTCAACAATTAATAATTAATAATTAATAATTAATAATTACCTCTTCTTCTAAAGAAGAGGGTTAGATTAAAAAGAATTTTTTTCTCCATTCATGGAGAAGCTTTATACCTTGATTTTTTGGTAAGACAAGGAAGCCAAAACGCCAGACAATTAAAACTCACATTTAGCTCTAAATAGCTCTTAATATATACACTTTTTTCTTCCTTGTCACTAAGTCATATCAAATCCATGTGAATACTTATTATATCGTTAGGGAAGATGGGGAGGTTGAAGTATAGATATAATTATAAACATATACTATATAACCAAATTCTATATGATACCTAGTCTGAGAAGACTTTTGCCAAATACTTTATATAGCAATATGATTTAAGTTGTGAGATATTGAATAATTTTAGGGAACACTTAACTTGGAACAGGGAACAGGGAAGAAGAAAAAAATATATATTATTAATATAATAACTGCTATATTCTCTAATTTTAAGGAACACCTCAATTCTCACATCTGATTCGGTGATTGCTATATATTAAAATTTATTAGTAATTATCTCAACTGAATATTACTCAACAATCCGATTAGCTTCCCTACTTTTGACTTCTACCATTCACCTAATTATTTCTAACATTTTTTTTTGTCAAAATGGTATTACTGAGAATTACCATGATTAGGTTTATAGCTAAAGCAATTAACATCCTTAGCTTCAAGCTATATAATCTGAAACTGAGGATGTCTATGAGTAGCTTTATTTAATTTTAATCATAACTCTCAGAATTTGCTGCTAAATACGCCATTACTATTAAAGCAAAATCCGATAATTACCAACTAAATTTTAATCTAATCCAGAGTCAGTTACTGCCCCAAAACTACTAGAAGATACTAACTTCGCATATTTTGCTAATACACCTCTAGTATATCGGGGTGTTGGTGCTTCCCATGCTTGACGACGCTTTTCTAGTTCCTCATCGGAAATATTTAACTGTAGTAAACGCTTATGAGCATCAATAGTAATCATATCTCCTTCTTTAATTAGAGCGATCGCTCCACCTACTGCTGCTTCTGGAGCTACATGACCAACTACCATACCGTAAGTACCACCAGAAAACCTACCATCAGTAATCAACCCTACTTTATCTCCTAAACCAGCACCAATAATAGCAGAAGTTGGAGCCAACATTTCCCGCATTCCTGGTCCACCTTTCGGACCTTCATAACGAACTACAATAATATCCCCTGCTTGAATTTTGCCTGCTAAGATTGCTTCTAAGCAAGCTTCCTCTGACTCAAATACTCTTGCTGGACCTGTTATTTCTGGGTTTTTGACTCCTGTAATTTTAGCAACTGCTCCCTCAGTTGCTAGATTTCCTTTTAAAATAGCTAAGTGTCCTTGAGCATACATAGGATTATTCCAAGGGCGAATCACATCTTGGTTAGCAGGTGGTTCTGAAGGTACATTTGCTAATTGCTCTCCAATAGTTTTACCTGTTATGGTTAACGCATCTGGGTGGAGTAGGTCATGTTCTAGAAGCATTTTCATTACTAGAGGAATGCCACCTGCTTGATGCAAATTTGTAGTAACGTATCTACCACTTGGTTTAAGGTCGCACAATACAGGTACTCTTGCCCTAATAGTTTCAAAATCATCCAAAGATAATTCCACATTAGCTGCATGAGCTATTGCCAAGAAATGTAATACTGCATTAGTGGAACCTCCTACAGCCATAATTACTGAAATTGCATTTTCGATGGCTTTGCGGGTAATAATTTGACGAGGTAGAATTTGTTTCCGAATAGCTTCTACTAAAACATGAGCTGACTCTTCGGTACTATCTGCTTTTTCTGGATCTTCGGCAGCCATTGTTGATGAGTACATTAGACTCATTCCCATTGCTTCAAAAGCTGAAGACATGGTATTTGCGGTGAACATTCCTCCACAAGACCCAGCACCAGGACAAGCTCTACGTTCAACTTCTGTTAATTCTGTTTCGTCAATTTTTCCAGCGCTGTATTTTCCTACTGCTTCAAAAGCACTAACTACGGTTAAGTCTTCGCCGTTATAGTTGCCTGGTTTAATAGTACCACCGTAGACAAATATAGCTGGGATGTTCATGCGGGCGATCGCTATCATTGCTCCTGGCATATTTTTGTCACATCCACCAATAGCAAGAACTCCATCCATTGTTTGGCCATTACAAACTGTTTCGATGGAGTCGGCAATTACATCTCTGGAAACTAGGGAATATTTCATTCCCTCAGTACCCATAGAAATACCATCGCTAATAGTAATAGTGCCAAATATCTGTGGCATTCCTCCGGCTTCTTTTGTTCCGCTCATGGCTCGCGTGGCCAGATCGTTAATACCCATGTTGCAGGGAGTAATGGTGCTATAGGCATTGGCAACTCCGATAATTGGTTTGGTAAAGTCTGAATCTTCAAAACCTACAGCTCTCAGCATGGCTCGGTTTGGAGCGCGTTGTACTCCTTTAGTCACTAATTGGCTTCTTCTATTTTCTGGCATAGTATTTTTTGACTCTACTTTCTTATTTGACCAAAAAAATCAACAGTATACAAGCCCCTGGATTTATTCTTGGAGAGGGAGAAAAACTTTCGGTCTTGCAAGCTCTTTGATTCATCAATGGGGTCATGTTTTTGACTTTTGAGTTTTAGATTTTTTACCTTAGTAATTTGTCATGTCCTACTTTAAATATAAAATATAAAATAGAAAAACTTTGAGGCAGAGCAAATGGAGGCTGAGGAACTTCTCAAGCAATATGCAGCAGGAGAAAGAAATTTTAAAGGTATTACCCTGGTAGGAATTAATTTAACCGGAGCTGATTTAAGTAATGCTAATTTTACTAGGGCAAACCTCCGTAATGCAATATTGAAGGGTGCTAACCTCAGTGGAGTTAATTTCAGAGAGGTGAGTTTAGGGGATGCTTATTTAAGTGGAACGAATTTGAGTGAAGCTAATTTGATTGGAACAACTCTGGTGAACACTGATTTGACTAATGCTAATTTGAGTGGAGCTAATCTACGGGGTTCTAATTCTAGAGAAGCTAATTTGAGTCAAGCTGATTTAAGGGGTGCTAACTTAACGGAGGCTAATTTAAGTCAGGCGAATTTGACTGAAGCTAATTTGAGTGAAGCTACAATGATTCGTGTTAATTTGATTAGGGCTATTTTAAGTGGTTCTAATTTAGAGTTTGCTAATTTAACAAATGCTTTGATGAATGAATCAATTTTGCAGGAGGTAAATCTGACAAATGGAATTCTAAGTGGAGCTATGTTAAGTGGTTCTAATCTGAGTGAAGCTGATTTGAGTAAATCTACTACTATTGGGGCGACTCTGAGTGAAGCGAATTTAAGTGGAGCAAAACTACGAACTACTAATGCTAGTTGGACTACTTTACGAGGTGCTAATCTCAGTGGGGCGAATTTATTTCGGGCTAAATTAAGTTGGTCAAATCTGACAGGGGCAATATTGGTTAAAGCTGTTTTGATTGACGCGAAGCTAAATAAAACTAATTTACGAGATGCAGATATGAGAGGAGCTATTATGCCTGATGGTACAACTTTTCCCTAAAAATATTGTTGCTGTTAACTGAAAATTTTAAATTATAATGGCTGTTTTTTTTGATTCTTTATATCAAGAAGTATTCATAAAATTTATCTATATGTAATCGAATATAATTAGAATATATTTACAATTTAATGAGAAATTATTGGGAACTGTAGGAATAAATCAAAATAAATGCTGAAGAATTAAAGAGTCGATATAACCTAGGAGAACTAGATTTTCGCAAAACAAATTTAGTAGAGGCAAATTTAAAAAGTGTACACCTGGAAAAGGTTAATTTGGCAGGTTTTTCTTTGGCTTGTGCAGATTTAACTAAAGCTGTTCTGTATGAAGCAAATTTTTCTGATGCTTTTCTCTACTCGGCTAATATGAAATATGTCAAGTTGGGAAAGGGGAAACTTGTTAATGCTGACTTGAAAAAACTAATTTAGAGGGTTCTTTTTTGGTTAAGTCAGAGTTATCTGGTGCTAGATTAAGTGGCGCTATTTTATCTGGTGTAAATTTGAGAGGTGCTAACCTAGAAGGTATTAATTTATGTGGCGCTAATCTTAGTGGTATTAATTTGCGTTCTGCTAATCTGAAAAATTCTAATCTTCGTTGGGCTAATTTGAGTCGCGCTCGACTTAATCAAGCTTTAATACAAGGTGCTTTTCTCACAGGGGTTAATCTGAGTCAAGCAAATTTGATGAAGGTAGATTTACATGGAATGGATTTGAATGGGATTAATTTTAGTGGAGCTGAAATGAAGTTTGCCAATTTGTCTGGTGCAGATTTAACTGCCACAAATTTTAGTGGTACTAATTTAACTTATGCTGATTTAAAAGCAACAATTATGAATGGCTCTAATCTGAGAAATGCGGTATTAATTTATAGTGATTTAAGTGCGACAGTTTTCACGAGAGCTGATTTATCTTATGCGGTTTTAACTGATGCTAATTTGAGTCAAGCTAATCTTAATTTAGCTGATTTGCATAAAGCTGATTTAAGTCGTGCTTGTTTACAGGAAGCTTATTTGTGGAAGCCTGATTTGAGTGCAGCTAATCTTAATGGTGCTGACTTAAGTGGGGCTAGTTTAAGGGGAGCAATTTTAGATGGGGTGGACTTACAAAATACTAATTTAACAGGGGCTATGATGCCAGATGGTAAAGTTTATTAATTAGGAGTCATTTCAGTTATCAGTTATCAGTTATCAGTTATCAGTTCCTCTGCCTGTTTGCGCAGCATTCCGTAGGAAAGCATCGGGATTGAATATTGAATAGAATATTTTTTTCATCCCCTTGAAAGGGAAGGTTTGAGACCTTATTTTTTGGTCAGGAGTCAGTAGTCAGAATGAATAGCTTCAACTTCTTGAGTAGGAAAAAGTAAACATAAGAATAATTAAAATTATAGCAATAATATTTCAGTTGTAAGATTTTAGTTAGTGGTAATTAGGCTTTCAATAATTAATAATTAATAATTAACAATTAATAATTACCTCTTCTTAAAAAGAAGAGGATTGCTTGAAAGAAACTTTTTTGTTTTTTCCCTTGAAAGGAGAGGCTTTAAACCTTAATTTTTCGGTAATATTCTTTTTTAAAATTGCTATAATTCAGTTTTGAAAGGATACCAAAAGCAATAGCTGATAGCTGACTGCTGAATGCTTAAGTTTTAGGTTTTGGCTAACAAGTAAACCTTCATATAGAATCCTATTTAATTTGTCATATTTTGGTGGTAGTTAGGAGTTAGGTAGGGGAGGGGTCTGGTTGGCGACGTACATATTAATTATTATAAAAATTGTCACAACCAATTTAGGATTGCTATATAGTGTTTTCAAATGAGATGTAAATCTAGATTGAGGTTTTTCTGATAAAAAAGTCTGCAAAAAGAGTACCTACTAATTCTTTCCGACAGCTACTATTTCATGGTGTTTTACCTTCTTCCCTCCATACCTCCATACCTTTTTAATAGGACTCGGTTTCCGCATTTCAAATGAAAATGCTATATTGCCAGAAATAAACACAATTTAACTCATGTAGGTATGAGGCGTGAAAATTCCCACAGATAAACAAGCGGTTAATTGTTTTATTATGTGTCAAAGAATCACACAGATGTATTTACCGATTTATTTAGTTAGACTAGATGAAAGAAGCGATGATATTTTCATTCTTGCAGGTGAAGATATCCAAGTTTTAATTGATAGAAATGGTGAGGTAACAATTTTATGAATTATCCTACTAATTTTCAAACCATGAATGAATCAGAATTACGGGCTTATGTATTAGCTCATCGAGACGATACCGAGGCGTTTTATGCCTTAGCTGACCGTCTAAAGTCTAAACCAGGGCGTAAGTTATCCGAGGGAGATTTAGACCGATTACCTGAAATTTTAGCAGAAGTTAAACAAGAGAATCAATACTTATCACAGTTAGATATTAATCTAGAAAATCTCAAAAACAAATATCAAATATTAATTCTTCCCAGTAAGATAAATAATTCTCAAGAAGATTTAGAACTTATTGATACAGATGATGCTATACATCTGACGAAATTATTAAGATTAGAAAAATTATCTTGTGCTAATTCATATGACCTTGGATTAGAAGCGAAAGTTTCACATTTGAGAAGCTTTGAAATAAAACTTGGATTAATTTGGATACTTGATAAAGCTTGCATACCTATATTAATTGCTGTAATAGTTCGCCTCATAGGAGATAAAATCTCACAATTAAACAAAAATAATCAAAATTCTCCACAAATCCAAGCAGAGTTAAAAATATTCGACAATAAGATTGAGTCTGGTTCTGTTAACTATCACGGAGATGTTGATGGATTCCTGAAAGTATTAGAGGGATTTAAAAATGGTGAAAAAGAGCAAAAATAATCAAACTGAATTTTTTAAATATAAAGCTTCAGAGTTGTCGTAAAATTGGCTAATGCTTATGTAAAATAATAAATTATATGCATCTCAGTTATTATGTTTAACTTTTATCGAAAAATACAAAAATTATCTCGAAAAGTACATACAAACAAATCAAGAATCTGAATATTATTGTTTGCGAGATTTACTTATTTTTTTCAAAGGATTACAAGAAACTTCATTACTCTTAAAATTGACTAAAAATCAAAATTGGTACAAGGATAATAAATTAGTTGAAAAAATTTGGGGTATAAAATGCAATTCAAAAGAAAGACTTGAGTTTGTTTCTCCTTTTAGATCAGGGTTAGTAATTGAAAATGCGTTGAAAAAAATTTATCAATTTGAAGAAAAATTTAGGCAACGGTTTGGAGATGGAAAATATCTAAGTCCTGGATTAGTCATAGATAAATATATTTGTAATATTTGTCATCAAGATACTAGAACTTGTATACATATCGCTGGAAAATTATACAAAAGGAAAATTTGTGAATATGAACCTATAGGTATTCAAGTAAATCATTTAGCGATCGTAAAAAATCCTAAAGATATGAGATGTCGATTATGGTCATGGAATATGAAAAAAAATTCTCAAGGAACGTTAACAATCGAGAATTGTTTGTTCTCGACTACTTTTGCTGTTGATGACTTTTTACAACAAGAAAAGTGATATATAGCAATCCTAAATTGGTTGTGAAAATTTTTATGACAGTTGATTTTAACTTAAAACCTTCATTTGACAGCCAAATAGAAGCTTGGTGTTATATAATGTAGCGAGTTAGAAAAGGCTCTGAAATTCTTATAATACCAAATCCATGTTAGTGATACCAATTCACTTTAAAAATGTCACAAATAGTTTCAAATTTTAGATGTAAAATAATTTCCTGAAATTACTGTAGCGTTAAGGGACTTCCAAATAAAAAATTATCCCATTAGCTATGAAAATAAGGGAGTAGGGGCATCTATGCGAATCGCCCCTACGCTCAGAGGGAAGAAATTGAAAAAGTAAGGGATTAGGGAGTAACCAGTTAACGCGATTAGTAGAAAAATTGGGATAATTTATTTTCTGCTATTCCCTAAAGTTCTAAAAAGTTCTAAGTCTGTAAAATATTACTTTTGACTTTTGACTTCCGTGAAACGGTATGAGAAGGTATTTTTTAAAGTTACAGTCATTGCTACATAAGGGATTTGATAATTGAACAAGCCTTCCTTTATACCCGGATTTAGTATGATTCCGTTCCATTATTGCTTGAAAGTTATTTCAGACAATAAAAAGCCAGAGAGGCAAAAACAATATAAGCCAATACTTTTAAGCTTTAATTGCCCCTAGTTGCACGAACCTTCAATCTAGGCCAAATAATTTGAAAATTTCTATATGATTTATTTAACAGATAATAATAGTATTAAAACAGTTATTGAGAAATTGACTCAAACTAATATACTTTGGATTGATACAGAAGTTGCAGATTATAATACCCGTCAACCTAGATTATCTTTAATTCAATTATTAGCCGATCCTCAAGATTTTCTAGGTGACAATGTTTATATTTTTGATATTTTAGAAAAACCTGATTTAACCAACTTTTTTATCGATCGAGTTATGGTTAATCCTGATATTGAGAAAATCTTTCACAATGCTAAGTATGACATTAAATTTCTAGGTAAAAGTCAAGCTAAAAATATTACTTGCACTTGGGAAATAGCTAAAAAATTACCTTACTATATTTTGCCAGTATCTAACTTAAAACTGAAGACATTAGCTGAAAAACTCACTAATTTTAAAAACATAGATAAAGAAGTACAAGGAAGTGATTGGGGAAAACGACCACTCACAGAAAAACAACTAGAATATGCAAAAATGGACCCAGTTTACTTAGCTCAAGTACACTTGGCTTTATTAGAGTTAATTCATCAAAATAATACTGAACCTGCTACTGATAATTTAGATGAACTGACTCATAGATATCAAGAAATTTTACATGAATGGAAATTGTTAGATTCAGAAATTTCTCATATACTTGAACGGATAAAATTAGCGATGCAGGCACAGAATATTTCTGAAACTTCGACTTTTAAATTATCATCTGTAGAACGAACTACTCAGAAAGTTAATTTTGCTGAGTTGGCAACTATAGTAAAAAGGCAGGGAATAGATTTGGATTTTCCCATTACTTTAACTCAAAAACTACAAAAAGATTTTGGAAATATTATCGATAAACTTTCCCTAAATACACAGAGTAGTTCTAGTTGGAAATTGACTTTTAAGGGTTTTCCAGATATTACTGACCAAGATTAGTTAGAAAATTAGAACAATTGCAACAATTTTTAATTATTGGATTTGCTCAATTCGTAGACTAAGTAACTATTCTATCCTACTCTTGTAGATAGCAAAGCTACTAAATATTGGTGGCTTAAATATAAATAACTAAACACATATTATTGAGGACCAGTCAAAATGATGCAAGCTCAAGATATTATGACCACGGATGTTGAAACAATTCGCGGTTCAGCAACAATAGCTGATGCTGTAAAGAAGATGAATGACTTATCTCTCCGTGCTCTAATTGTAGAACGTCGTCACGAGCAAGATGCTTATGGTATTATTACAGAGGCAGATATTGTTTATAAGGTTGTTGCATACGGGAAAGATCCCAAACAAGTGCGAGTGTATGAAATTATGACTAAGCCTTGTATTGTGGTTAACCCGGATTTAGGTGTAGAATATGTCGCAAGGTTATTTGCTCAAACAGGTATACGTCGAGCACCTGTCATTAAAGATACATTGCTTGGTATTATTTCAGTTACAGATATTTTAAGCAAGAGTGATTTTGTTGAAAAACCAAAATCTGTGCTGCTGGAAAGGAGAATTGAGGCAGCTATTGAAGAAGCAAGAAGTATTTGTGCAGAAAAAGGTGTTACTTCTAAAGAATGTGCAGCAGCATGGGATGTTGTAGAGGAGTTACAAGCTGAAGCTGCTCATCAGAAGGCAGAAAGACTTGATAAAACTGCTTTCGATCTTTATTGTGAGGATAATCCAGAAGTTGCTGAAGCAAGAAGTTACGATGTTTAGTTTCAGAATTTTACCTCTATATATGTAAGATTTTTTCTTTTAGCACTGAGGATAATATCCAGTGCTTTTTTTGGCGAGCACCAAAAATGATAATTCTAATAGATATAGCGATCGTCTATAAGTTTTCAAATTTTATTCACAGCAGCACCAATAATATCAAATCCGGTTGAATACTGATTATATGCTTGGGGGTTGGGAGTGTGGGGAGTGTGGGGAGATTGAAGTAATTATAGAATTATAAACATATATTATATAACCGGATTTTATATAAACAGATTAGGCGATCGTAATATCTACAGAGTCTATAGAAGAAAAAAAATTACCTTTTGAGAGGGTTTAGCAGTTTTTCACACCTCATCAAAAGGAGCAAATATATCTGAACTGCTCTTTTGACATCCTCCCGACGTTGCGCAACTGCGACAACACGGAATTCCTAACCATCGCGCTCTTAGGGCTTTCTGCTGCCTCTTTACCGAAAAATTCAGGTATAAAGCCTCTCCATTTATGGAGAAAAAGCGGTCGTTTGCGCAGCATTCCGTCAGGATGGGATGGCGAGGTCTCCTCGCCATATCCAATCGACCAAGAGAGCGGTCGTTTGCGCAGCATTCCGTAGGATGGGATGGCGAGGTTTCCCGAAGAATGCAGAGCCGCGTTTCATGTCGCGTTTGCGCAATTATTCCGTAGGAAAGCGAAACGCAATTCAAGTCGCTCCGCGTTTTTCATGTCGGCG
>JAAUYL010016890.1_pt1 | contig 28263 bp, 27 predicted proteins | sample 7278011 | NCBI WGS metagenome assembly JAAUYL01 (sample SAMN14350225, study PRJNA611818) | marine sediment metagenome | isolation source: surface marine sediment (1.8m) | place: French Polynesia: Moorea | collected 2018-08
ATGCATCTGGAACATCGTCCATCAGATGGGAAACCCAGCGGGAGCAATTTGTCCGAAAGTCAAGTTTCAGGCATGACCAAGACACTAATGTCAACCAGAAATCCATAAGTAAAATTGAGCTCGAGTATACTATCTATTTACTACCAATCCTTTAAACTTTGCTTTGGATGAATCAAAACTTGACTGTTTGAAATTAGTCGGGGTGTGCAATTAACAAAGCCACTTGTGGTTGTTTCAACTTGGGGGCACGAAACCACTGCTGCACAAAATCTAACTAAAGTTTAAGTGGCAGTGGAAGGAGGCTCAGGACGAGGGATGACTTTAATTGTAAGGTGCTCAAGTGCATGCAAGAATAACTTTTGATGGCATTATAAAAATCCGTGGCAGTTTCACGACACTTTTTGATTCATAAAATAACAATATCACAATAAATACCGAGCCTTGCCGCTAACAGCGCTGAGCGGTTTTTTAGCATTTTTTAAGCAAGACGGTTCTGTGTTTTAAAGTACAATCCATTTTTAAAGCAATAAAAGTAGGTTTTGTGAACATTTTGAATAAGCGCACTTATATTCAAATGTTTGTAAACATTTTCATTCCGTGTCGTCCCGAGGAAAATAGCTTCATTTCAATGTCAGACAGATAGACATGTCTCCGCAGGGAGTCCCCGTCTCTTTGATGGCAACAAACAAAGCAATCACAAAAGGCAATTAGCACTCACATATTACACAGTACTAAATGGGGGCTCACAAATATGACTACATAAGTATGAGCAATGGATTTCCCATAGTTAATTTACGCTAGCAAACTCTCTGTCATTTCCTAGCCACATTCATAAATACAGTTTGCAAAGAGACAGACTTGATAGCGATATATTATTTTGAGGCCAAGATTTATGTGTCTTATACGTCAGCGCCCTCTATGGGTTGTTTCAGGCAGAACGAAGGATCGAGGAAAAACCACCGCACGTATAAAAGGGCTATTTATTCAGACTTAGAATGGCAATTTTCTGAAGTTGTGATTGCTGTTGCCTACATGGGAATGTAATTTTAGTTGATGCGAATCCAGTCCATAAATCTCTTGAAGAAAGCCAATTATATCAGCCAGTGAGAAATGAACAAATCACAATTGTTTGCCGAATATATTCTTGTGAAAGACAACCATTCTTTAAGGCGTTGGCAAAACAAAATGGAACCTAATAAAAGTGTGGCACAAAGTGGCACCTTTTGTTTTGTACTCAGCCGTTATTATTGAGATAAATATTTCTACATTTTTTCCAAGCACTATCCAGCATATAGCACAGCAGCAATTTAACCATAAAATGTCACACAAAAACGACAGACGGTTTGTCAGCAACGCAAAGTCCCTCTAATTCGGTTGGCAGGCAAAAAATAGGACCACATGCAATACTGGTTCTTGTCATTAAGATGACCACAACACTCGTGTCAATTGTGAGGCATTAAAGTCTACGGTCAGTAGACGGATCTAAAAGTGTGCAATAACGAATAACGACAACAACGACACGACAGGCACTTTTTATAATAAAGTGTGTTGTCAAATGTCTTCTGCCATGAAAATGTGCTTTGTTTCTCTCTTTTTTGCGCCAGGTGACAAAAAGAAATGTTGGCGCTAGTGGCGCAGATGTTTTTGGTTTCTCATTCATTTTTTTACAAAATGGAGAACTTATAGTGGTGGTCACGATCCAGTTTGATGGGCCTTATTCTCATTTTATTCGTTATGGTGCAGATTTTTGAAAAGAAACACATGACCCTGCCCATGTCTAGGTTTGCAACTACTTATTTCATTATCAAAAAATGTGAAGCCTGAATCCGGCCAACTCTGGAGCTGTATGCACACGTAGGTAGGTCGCTTCTCGGAGTAGATAATTTGTTCTTTGATCACTCGCCAGCTTCGTTGCTTGACAGGGCGTTTATGTTATAAGAATTAGACTTGCCTAGACGAAGAACCAGCTATATAAATGTCTGAATTCTAATAGTCTATTCGGTTGATTGTACTACCAGGATGATTACAAAAGAAAGAGAACAGTAGATCTCCTCCACTCTTGCTGCACGAAGCTGCTGACAGTCGATAAATTGGTTTCCACTCATCTCAACTTGCATAGAAGAATATACAATTACACGGAGAGGGAGAAAAAGTTCGACCGACGAAGAGCTCCGTTTAATGAAGATGTCAGTCCAAATTCGGGCCGTCTGGGCCCTTTTGTAAAGCCGAGAATTTCCCATTAATTCCAAAATTAGTTTCAATAAATACTACAGCAAACTGTTTTGGTTTGGATCTATGTTATTTTATTTGCAAAACATCATGTCAACTTTGATGGAGAGCTATTTGAAACCTTGTTTGAAACTTGTAGTATGTAGTGTTTATGTTGTTGTTATTTCTTCAAGATGCGACGGAATGTTTCGAATGAAATATTTTGAGAAATATGTTTTGCCAAACAATAATCTACCATAGATCCACCCACATCTTTAGCAAAAAAAAGTACCAGAAACACTTTTCCGTCCGCAATAGCTCCAAATTGACAGCCTCTATGGAGCGTTTATTTTTATGGCTTGTAAGACAAGCCCGATTACACACGGTAAATGGCTGCAACACCATAAAAACCCTTCTTCTCTCCTTTCTTTGCTTTGTATTCTCTCTCTTTTCTTTTGGCTATGTAGACAGATAGTCAAAGGCTTTACACTTACTTCAATAATTTACCCACAGAGTAAACCCAAAACGCAAACACTTCTATAAATGCCATGGCCTGACTACTCCCTTCTGTGAGTACCTTTACCTCTAGATAGGTATAAGCAGGTACTTTTCTCAATATTTATACGGCAGAGGGAGCTTTTTTAAAGGCGGAGCAACGCAAGCTAAGCTTAGTAATTCATCATTTACAACAGGGGGAGAGAGGAGGAGCCTATAAAACCGACACATAATACAATACACATGTTGCCATACTAAGATAGTAGATACTTGGAGAGAGCCAGGTAGAGTCCGCATTTGGAATCGTATTTAGTAGTAGTGCTGTATATAAATATGGAGAGACACATTGCTTGCCTTTCCAAACAGCTCATAAACCATGTGCGCAGTGCAGCGGAACGCAACGGCAAGACAGCGAGCGGTGGCCGGTTTGCTTGGCATTGCCGTCCTCATCTAAATTGACCTCATAAGATTATCTACTCCTTACTAAATAGACTGAAAATTCTAGCCCCGATTAAGGAAAGGAATCAGGCTTGGGTTCGCAGATAAAATCAGGCAAAAGAGGAGGTAGACAAATGTACAATATGTCCGCTAGATGAATGGCCATAATTGCAATTTGTCATGTGAAAATTGGAGCTGAAATCTAAGAGCTGCAGTGTAGGAACCTTATAAAAGCCCCTCAAGCCAAGAGCAAAAAATGCTACCCATAATGCCAGTCGTCTAGATGGAGTAGTGTATTTTCTTTTTGCATTTATTTCTTCACCAGGGCAGAATTGAAGGGGCTTGGATACTAAGTAGTGGATACTTGAAAGGAGAATAAATATTAATGTAACTTTTATTTCTTAGAGGCCAGCACAGTTCCCACCACATTTCGGTTTTCTTCAGGTTTCATTGTTGCGGTGAAACTGGTTTGAAAGATTCCATGGCGTCATTGTGCTCCTTGAGTGAGAATCCAAAGATGAACATATGGTTTTCATCTGGTTCAAATTGCCGGCACTTGGCCGCGTCTTTCAGCATGAGTATGCTCTTTTTGTACTGGTCCATGAATTCCCGTTGGTCGATGTCTCCCTTAAATAAGTAGAAAATGATAAATATTTACGGTATCCAAGAAAAAACGTCAATATTTACTCTGTCCAGTAAACATTGGCACAACTTCATCGAGCTTGACGACAAGTGCTCCATGATTCGTCCTCGCCATTTGGAGTAACCGGGATTGACTTTGTTGTAGACTTCAAAATAGTTTTCGCATAGCTTCACCTTCTTCTTGAGTTTTTCTACCGTGTCGAGAGGCTCTTTAGTGCCCAATAGTTGGATGATTAGGTACTTGATATTCATGGCAATGTAATGATCTAAAACAAATTAATCATTTCAAGTTAAGAAACAAAAAAATTAGCTTACTTGGATGAAGACTGGACTGGAGCTGGAGTAAGTATTCCTCCCATTTCTGAAGCTCGACGGCCAGCGACATTTTGTTTCCAATTTCCTTGAGGTCGGCAGTTTTCTTCTCCACCTCTTCTGCGGTCTCCTCTTTGCCGCACTTGTCGCACCCCCATACCGACTGGTAATCTAGCGGGTCCTATTTCATTTTGAAATAGGGTGGTGCGCGTATTAAAAGTAGGTAAGTAAAAAAGGCTTGAACTCATTTGCAACTCTTACCTTGGGCAACAGGTATCCGTCATTGTCAGGGCAACGGACAGCAGACAAATAGGTGTCCATTTCCGTGGGGTCGGAACATCGGACGCACTGACAATTAAACCGCCAATGGTCAAGAAAAGCCTTTCGTCGAGCCTGCAATTAAAGGGGCAAAGCTAAAGAAATGCATATGAGGTCATTTGAAGCCATGGCATTCTCACAAAGTTTCCTATCAGCGGGTCCTTGTAGTCGATGGTCAGGTCCTCCCCCTTGGAGATTTTCCTCATTGCTCTAACCGTTACCGTTCTTCCATCTTTGCTGCAAACGTAACGGCAATTCGCTCCGCAATTGTGGGCAATAATGGAAAAGATCGGAAATAGGGCGTGGCCCATAGGCTCGTTTTCATTGGCTAGAAGGCGTGGCAATGCCACGGCATTGGTCCTATAAAGAAAGAAATTGAAGGAGGGCGGGACCATTATAAAAGGGGGAGTCGTTTACCTTGTCACTCCCAGCATCCGCTCGCAATCCTGAACGTCATCGTCATCGAGGCCGCATGCCCTCAAAAAGGGGAGTGCTATTGCTTCCACCCACTCCCACTTTTTGTCAGAGACACGCCTATCTTCCAGGTGGGATTCAAGGGCCATGGCAAGGCCCCATCTCTCGGGATTGGACTTCTTGAGCGAGATCAACCGGAGGACGGCGACGAGGCCGTATACCGGATGTGGAAACTTGGCCTCGGGAATGATGGTGATTTTGTTCGGCTTGTGCTCCCTCAGGACTAGGCATTCTGGTTCATGGATTGGCGATTCCATGCATTCCTACAATTGAGCAATGATATTGAAAAGCAATCTTTCATTTTATCGCAAAACTAGCTACAATGTACATAGACCTCTAAATAATATTTACAATTCTGGTTCTGCGTAATTTATCAGTTTTAACAAGGGCATGATTTATTGAAACTTTTTCAAAACTTTTTTTCTGTTCCTGCATGATGTCACATGGTATGAAAATGTTTCATGTCTGCTGTCCATAAGTGTGTTTTACGGCCGTTATTGCATATAAATAAATACGGTAAATATATTTACAACGTTTTAGCAGGGAATTATTAGGTGGGAAAAGTGCATTTTACGGTGCTGCCGCTCTATAGATATCAACCTCTGCAAGGCTCAGGCTGTCATATGTAGGTTTCAACGTTTCTGCGAAATCTCTATTTTCTATATAGAATTTTCTACGTCTGCCTTGCCGCCTTCAGCTGCGTCCTATCTCTCGTTCTTTTATGATCACACATTTTTGCATGCATGGTTTTTGTTCGAATTGAACGTGAAAATGACATATGGTTATCAGGGGCAGAATATCGGATTTTGCAATCACACAAGCACACCTACAGCGACTCTGTCAGATCCAAGCTTGACGTAGATTCGTATTTGTTAATATTGAGTTTTAGGGTTAATAAGAGGAAGAACATGCCTTCAGAACAGTATTGGCTAAGGCAAAGTTGAGATGTATTTGGGTCTAAGGTGGACTCACTTTTGATGACAGAAACGAACGTAATCGCTATGCGGATTACTTGCGCAGGAGGAGAGCTGTGATTTAGACAGACGGACATGCAAAGGAATCAACGAATGTGAAGTAGAGAGTCGTAGAGAAAGTAAACATTGAGCCTGGTTTCCTCAAAAGAAAGCTATCAAATCAACAAGTCCTGTTTGAAAAACATCTTGCCGTGTAGCAGAAAAATTCCGATTTTTGTTTACCTTTGAATTGCACATGGGCATGTTGCAAAACTGGCAAAGGGTCGTGCAGTCGACAAAATTCAAACATGTCAAACAGGCTGGCCTGCTCTCGTCGCATCTCGGACCTACAGCAAGTGCTGAGTCCGCAAGAACCGCTTCGAATGGCTTGATATCCCTGATTAAGAAGGGCCTAATTACATTAGCCACCTTGACAAAATTAATATTTCCTTACCTTATAGCCACTGTGTACCGTCCTAGGGTATCGTTCCTTTGGACTTTAAACGCCATGCAGGAATTGTCGGTGGGATTTTTGTGGTACCCCAAATGTAGCGGGGTGCAATACACAAACAGCCCGCAATCCTTACATGTTTGCAGGCTCTCCACTGATTCTCCACAGAAGTAACACCCTGATTCCACGACATTTTTGCCATTTTGTTCTGCCATTTTCTAGGCAACTTTTTCTTCGCTTTTGTGTGGTCTCTTTTTTACCACCACGACCACCACCACCACGTCCGTCTCGTCTCGTCTCGTCTCGTTTTCCCGTTCCCGGTCTCCTTCCTGCCTGAAAAGTTTTGCTGACAAAAAGTTCTTTTGCTTGGACGGATGCCAAGTAAATATTCCGCGAAGCATTTCTTCAAAGAAAGGCTATAGTTTAGTAGTGAGCGAAACTGATAAAGATGAGCAGCATGGAGCATGAATTGCAACGTTGTTGGGTGCGATATATTTTGACGATATGTGATTTGAAGCGTCGCAGAAAGCACTCGCGTCTCGTTCGTAACTGTAAATAGCCTTTAGCACGTGGAGTCTCTTTAGTTTTTTGGCAAAAAAACTTTCTCCTAAAAGTCTCGTCTTGTTTCTGTTTCTACATACAAAGATGTCGCATATACAAAAGCGAGTATGAACACAAACGGCATTGTGTTAAACTGACGTCCCCAAAGACTGGGGAAATGTTGTTTGTCTTATTTACTCATTGCTACTGGCTTGTCAATTGTCATGAGAATATGAGAATAAGGAGAAATTTTGAAAATCCAAAGTATGAGTATGGCGCATTTTTGCCTCTTTTTCTCCGACTTGGGCGTGGATGCAATTTCATGGAAAATGGAAGGCAAACGTTTTGACTCTGCCTGCTCCTCAAAAAATCGTGAGGTTTTTTGACATTCTGTTGGTCTACCGAGTCACATCCATGGCATTACGGGAGGACCGGGTCAAATAATGATTGGCGTTTTGACGCGCAAAGAACGGTTTGAAAAACAGAGATAGGGCATGCTTGCCGTGTGCGGTTAAAGCCACAAAATTACAAGGCTCTCTTCTTCGAAACCCGAGGACAAATTCACAAAAAAGTCCCCCTCTCCTCAAACTTTTTATGCCTTGCCCCTTTGCTCGAATTTTCTACTGACCAACAACGACAAAAAATTAATCCATTGGTCCTTGCAAAAGGCTTCAAAGGACTCTGTTTTAAAATGACAAGACAGTAGACATTTTCCTTTGGTCACGCGTGAATGGGAGACATAATGTATTTTTTACCCAAACCACCACAAAAACTCGTCATAACGCTAGCCGAATGGTCTCCATTTTTGGTAAATATCATATGACTTTTTATGTCCGCATGCTATTATAATATAGAATATCCTTTCTCCGAGCATTAAAGTATCCACTTACAAAAGGTCCTGGCTTCAAATTAATATTTCACTGACGGCCATAAATCAGAGCTGGCAACTAAATACACAAAACTACTGATCAGTCATCAAGATACGGACCAATGACTCTTTGTTTTCATTCCAACTCCAAGCTCGAATCCAGAGCGACCACAAAAGGGCTTCTTCAATTGTTGGTTTCGACGAGTTTGTGGAATTTCCGGGAACATCATGGCGACGAGAAAAGGCCATTTCAGTTTTGTATGCGCGTTACCCCCCGAAATTCCTTGGTCGCAAAGCGGAGATGGATTACTTTTAGCGGTGAACATGACAGATATTCCTCTGCTCTTCCCCTTTGGACCTGAAATGGACTTAAAAATGCCTGGTTCTTTTGCAGTCGAGATGGATTTTGACTTTCATTTTGTTGGTCAAAACTGAAAATACTTTCTGAATCCAGATAATGCCGATTTCAAAATAAACGTGGTACTGGTTTGTCGAAATTCCATCATGTAAACATCAGTCATCGACGAGACCAAACAAGCCACAAAAATTCTTTGGAAAAAAGTAAGATTTTGGTGGATTCCTGTCCAATTCTTTCCAACGGCTAAAACTGCAATAAATATGTAAATATGCCCTAAGTATTTGCCATTGAAACCATTTCGACCTGGCAGGGTTCGCGTTGTCTTTTTTTTCAAGGGAGCTAAATTCTTGCCCCCTGCAGTGTTTTGTGATCTCTTCTCTCCAAGGAAATGGAGTCCCCCTTTATGCACTGGGTGGGATCCTTCAAAGTTGGCAAAAGTCTTGCCTTTGTTTCTCCAAAGTCAAGCATATTCATGAAAGGACTTGAGCATAGGAGAGACAGAGACAGTAGAGAGACGCCGGCATTTGAAGCTATCTTTGCAAGCTATCGGGCTTCGCAGAGGATGGATGGTTGGGTAGTACAAGAAAAGTTGATATTTTTACAATATGCATTTAGCCCTATTGTTTTGGTTCGTCTCTCCTTTCAGAAACGGGGGAATCTGGCTTCTGATCTACGTACACCATATATTCTTAACTTTAGTCTTTGCAAAGTAGAAGCGATTTTAGGGAGAGTAGTACAGGGTCCAAAAAGCGTCAAACAGATAAATGCCTGGCGATGTCTCGTGGTCAGATATCATCATTTGTAGCGGTCAGTGGTTCGCAAGAATTCTAATGCACGCAGCAAATACACCCATACTTAAGTAGAAACAAAACGATTGGAAAGCGATGCTACCTACTAGATATGTACTCGTAGTTACTATTGTATTTGAGGTATCGATCAGATAAAATAGTTGCTGTCAAGCCAACTTATGATCTTCGAATTCAATCGCGATGCTGCTACTTTTTTTCGTTTCTTGTTATATTGTTTGAATTGTTGTCTTGTCTCGAAATTGCATAATTGCCCATAGCCATAGCTCTGAAAAATAAATCTGGGAATGTCTTACAGGTTTGGCAACTTATTTGCAACAACAGGTAGATTTCTCGTTTTCTAGCCAAATAGATGTCCAGACACAAATGTGGTAGCTGTCCAGGAATTTTCGAGCGAAGCTCCTCGCTCCGTCGGGAGAGGGGAAATATTTTGGCAGCGAAGCTCGAAAACCAACTTTTTAACCAGGCCATGCACGTGCCGCCCGCTGGAAGAGTTATGTGACAAGATGCTGCCTCTGCCAGTGAAATAACGAAAAGAAAGAAAAGGAAAACCAAAACCTGAAATCAAGAAATCAAAACTCTTTTCTTAAAGGTCTAACTTTGCACAAATCAGATTCGCAATGCCCGATCAGACGTTGAAATTCGTATTATTCCTGTTGTGGGGCCCCCTTTTCGAAAAAGCTGCCATGACAAGATTAATACACTCCCACGTCAACACATCAGCAAAGTCGTACCATAAATTAGCGGCATATTTTGCTTGCCCTCACACACAGACTTAAAGCAAAAGAACAGAAACTATCTAACTTCTCTATATGCAATGCATAAATACGAAAGGAATGTTGTTAGCATAAAATTCATTGACCACTAATTGCCAAATTCCTTCAATTTCAGGCGCATTATTCTGCATGAAGCAGTAAAAACTAAACGAACATCTCATCAAAACATTTTCTATTTTCATTTATTTAATGTTTTATTTTTTTAATCAATTGAATATACCTAGATACTTAGATTAGTGGTCGCTATAAAACAAGCGCTAACACAGTTTGAATTTTCGCGCGCTCGGCGCACGCCGCGGAGAGCGCCACCGCTCCTGTGCGTGCTGCCCCCTCGCGGAGGTTTTCGGCATTAAGCAAAACTCGCCGCGCTCTGTATAAAATAGCATTTTCTGATTTTTCTCGCCCGAAGACCGGCTTTTCGCTGCCTGAAACGTTTACGAAAAAATGCGACTTGACTTAAATTGTAAACAGAAAAGTGGTGAATTTCAAACAAACCTTTCTTCACAGAATAAATATCGACAAAATTGACCGCCGATCTTGAATGTCGACAAAATTCCTTGGCTCTTCCCTCTCTTTTATTTTTCATCCGCAAAAAATGCAAAAAAATGACGAGATTATTGCTTCATTTCACGATTACAATAGTTCAGAAATTATTTAAGTAAGTTTGTTCTTGTTAACATTGTGACTAGTAGATTATACCATCTAAGTGACCATATTCACTGTGTTTGCATATCCTTTTTGCGCGCGGATAGAAGTTCTCAGTTACTCGAGTTTGATTTGCTCAGCTCAGCTCAAACAACAACTATGTTTTGCTGAGTCCCGACTCTCGCTCTTAATTTTCGTCTGCTGAGAAGTGCAGGCCTCAGCTTGAAGCAAAACCACGTGGCGTGTTTTTTGTTACGTTTATTAACCGATTTTTTCCGATCGAGACCACGATCGCCATTTTAGTTTTATTGAATCCAATCAACTTTTTACCTCATTTTACATCTCAAGACCGTGTTTTAACGATTAACAAGTGATTCTAATTGACGAAGTACCAATCCCAAGGCTTTCGACAGATTTTGTGCTCTAATACAGCGGCCGATTTAGTGCTACCGAGGTCATCAACATGGCTTGCATTTTGCCACGGAGGATCAAGCTGGAGGAGGCCAAATTTTTGAACGAGGGAAGTATCTAGCTTTTAGACCGACGAACGCCTTTTCACTTACTTTTGGTTTCAGACGAGAGCTCTGTCTCTTGACGGTTAACACTGATCGTCGGTTTATGACTTCGTCAAATCCTCGAGCCCGAGTTTCGCCACTGTGCGAAACGAAAGCGAAGCAACAGTTCAGACGGGAGAATGGCAAAAGCCTCTTCGCCGTTTGACTTCGAGTTGCACAGCGATACCGACGACGACTTCTACGAAGCGTTTAGAGACGACAGCAAGAAAGAAAATGAGACCGGAACGGAGGACAACGACGATGATGAGGAGCTCGATGTGGTTGGGATCGATGCCGAGGCCTCCGAACCTCTTACGGAACCATCGATCGACTTTTCGCATGCGTCGATGAATCGTCAGCTCTCCAAAGTAACTTCCTGCAAGGTAAGCTCACTGTCTCAAACCCAAAATTCATTCTAAAAGTAAGTCCATTGTGTTTCCTAAGTAAATAGAAGCCAATAGGGCGTTGCAAAGCATGGAATATCTTAACGTTAAGTAGCCGAGCCTCCAACATAGTAGCGCAGCATCCTCATTCCTCCTCTCCTCACAGACAGTTGAGTTGAGGCCGTTAGCCTCTGGAAATACAAAGGCAAAGGCTAAAGCTGCTAGCGAGGCCATGTACTTACGTAGTAGCTAAATAATGTACATTTGGAGGTTGCCTATCCCACGGTATAATGGAGGGAACGAGCTGGCTACACATAAAGAGAGACGACGAGCGAGACGAGGTTGTTGAGGAAGAGAGAAAGGGGGCCTCTACCAAGTAGTATATGTGTAGCAGTCTACTTGGCGAAATGAAATGTTTTGTCAGGTTTTCATGCTCATTGGCTGCTCAGCCCGCTCCTCCTTCTTCTTTCTTTTTGAAGCCCTTCCGAGGCTGCGAGGCTGTATCCACACATGTATCCACATGCAGGCGAGCTTCTCATCTTTGTTTCATATGAGAGGCCGTGGAGGCTGCTTCCTCTTCCCTTCTCCTCGGCGTCCTCATTTTTTGCGAGGCCAAAAGAATATCGTGAAAGCAGGCACCCGTCGTCCGCGCCGTGACACCCGGTTTAAAAGCCTTTCCATCTTCTTCTTTGATTGACAACATTGCGCTTGCGCGCACCCCTCTCTTCACCGAGGAGAGACTGTTGTGTTGCATGCATGCAGTCTCACATATCATCCACCACAGAAGTACGTGTACTTCAGAAGAAGTTTTGCCGGGTTGTACCGGCACGCCGTCCCGCCACCTCCGCCACTCTCACGGATTTGCCGCCACTCACGGAGATCCACGACGGATCGCGAGACTGGCGGCAGTGAAAATCCCTCAAACCGCTGATGCGGCGAGATTTACCGTTGGGTGTCGAGGCGCGACGAGCGCACGCGTTTTTCACGCCGTCGTCGACGTCTGACAGACAGCTCTACGGGGAGATGGCTGACCGATCCATCGGGCTATGACAGACAGTCTCAGTGTCAATTCTTTACCATTTCTAGTGACAACCGACGAGCGTTGTTGTTGAAATTGCTCTTCTATCCCGTATCCATAATAAATCACAGTGAGACATCAGAGCAGGAAAAATCAGGCCTAGTGAGCAAATCATCTGGCCAAGCTTACTATAGCTTATCAGGAGGGCATGTCGAGCTCTCCAGTCTCTTTGTAGAGATTCCTGCCTTTTAATTGGATTTTAAGGCCTATCATAAATAACCAACACTCTTAAGGAAAATAACGAGACCCATAGTGAAGTGAACCCCAATCAGTGAAGTGTGGCAGTGGAAATCCACATTTTCATTGAGAGGCTATAGATTGATTTCAATAGCCAACAGTGTTTTGAAGTGATAGTAGGCCTGACAAAGTCTTGACTGGCCGAAAAAATAACAGTGACAGCAAGTGCATCCATTAATTTGGCACTGATAGTCGTTGTTCGTGATTTTCAGAGCAACCTTCTATTAGTGTTTCGAACCTAGATATTTTTCCCTCCAAAACGGTTTTTGTTAGGGCCTCACCATTACTACCAGTGTAGACCTCGATTCTTCCGCCATCAAGATGGCTCAGACTAGGGTACGTCTTAGCTAGGCTCTTCTGATCATATTTTTGATGGCAAACCCAACCCCAAAACCCGAAACCTCCAGAGACTCCTTAAGAGAGAATTCTTCGAAAAATTTGCGGACCCATCTTAATTCTGTACAAACGCCGCAAAATCTGGCGTCTCTTAGCAGGACGTAGTAACTAGCTAGCTAACCTTTGCTAAAACCCTTCCTTGACCACCGCAGCAGCAAACAGAAAAATTCTAGCTAATCCCTTTTGAAGTGAGGAAGGTCAGAATTCTTTTCCTGGACTCTGTGGAATAGCAGAATACAAAACAAAAAGAGTCAAAAACCTGGACAGATTGAACAGATTGAAAACTCATCAGTTTTAGTTGCTCAGTGACACCATTCAGAAGTGGACGATTGCTCTCAGCAAAACTCCAAATTTGCCAAGTGCCATCTATCACAAAGTTGTATTTTTGACAAGCCACCAAAAGAAAGTGTCGACGCTTTCTTGGCCAGTGAATATTTTGAAAAATAAAGTCAAATTTTTCCTGACATATCAAGATGAAGGTAAAGCAAAGGCAGTAAATGAGAATTGAAGTCTTGAAGCAGAAACAGAAGAAAAGAAGTCATATTTTTCGCCGAGATTGTGTCGGCAGTAATTTTTTATCGGCCTCCTTGGAAAAACACAAGCAAGCTGACCCTTTGGCTCGAGTCCCACCGACCGACAATCTTGAGGCAGAAAAAGCAAGCAAGAGCAAAATTGTTCTAATTTCCATATCTAAATTTTTACTGTTTTCCCCCGGCGGTGGTGGTGTACTGGAACTGTGGAAGTCCGTCGTACACTGTGCCTTGACACGCAACTGTTTCTAAACTGGCTAAAGTCAACAACTCTGTAAATTAAAAACACAGCAAGTTGATCTTATCGAAAAGTCTAGCGTAGAGCATAGCACAACATTGGTGGTGGTGGAAAACTGCTTCTACTAACTCCGGCTCCGGCTAAAGAACTACTTGGGACTAGTATTTAGTTTTTAGAGTCTGAAGCTGAGCTCTGCAAATAGCTACACAGACTTATAGACTGCCGCTGTCGCAGTTAGTTAATATGAAGTTGCTAGCTAGAGCTATGGACGACGGAAGGAAAATAACAAAATTGTCCAAAAAAACTAGCCACCGCACAATTGTGGCCATTTTTCATACTTTTCCGAGAGGGCCTAGTGCTTAGCTTAGATGTGTCACACAGTTTTTCGTCGGGAGAGAAAAATTGAAAATTAATAGAAATGCTGCTGAGTTTTGGGCGCCAAACTAAGTGTAAACTGGATTTTTATGCTCCACAGATGGATTTTCGCTTTTGCTTGGAAAAATTCTCTCTCCCCTCCTATTCCTATTCTAAGTCTAGTCTTCTCTCCTCCGTTATCCCAAATAAAATTTGAAAAGCCCACATCACACAAAATCCTCGCTCCAGGCCACAAAACCTCAAATCCGCCAACACAACATTATTACGAAAATACGAATCTCGGAGAGTCTACCCGCAAGATTTTTTCAGTGTGTGCAGTGTGTGTATTTGTGAAGTTTGAAAAATAGTGCTGTTTTCAAAAGGTGGCTCTCCGAATTTTGCCAGCGCAAAATTACTAATCGTAAGTTTTCTGTTTGTTTGTTTAGTACGACGGAGGTTGGCCGGCCTCGATGACGCCGACCTCTGTGTACCCGGGGACTGACCCGCATTCAGCCGCCCTCGATCAGCTGTCGGCCGCACACGCGCAACAGGCGGCCGCGGCAGCCTCGCACATGAACCACGCGGCCGCGGCCATGCACAACCCCTACGTGGCGGCGGCGGCCTCGGCGGCCTCCAACAACCAGGCCGGCGGCAACCATGTGACCGGCATGCCCACAGGTCAGCCGGACGTTCACAAGCGCGACAAAGACGCCATCTATGGGTAAGTAGACCAAAGAAGACAAGTGGAGACAAAGTGGAGACAAGTTGAAACAAGTGTCACAAAAGTGAAGACAAGTGCAAGAATCGTGAAAGCCTTCCCCAAATGTTTACAGTGTTGTTAACATTCCCTTTTCCGCTAGTGGTTGATTCAGAGTGCCGCTGTTTCCGCTTACTACCCTTGAAAAAGTCCCTCTCGTATATCATCCATGTGTAGCTACTTGCTATGATAGCAGACAGCAGTGGTGTGGAACGAAAATGTTTAGGGCAGGAAAAATTGTGCTGAAACTTTGCCCGAGCAAAATAGCCGAAAAAAGTAAAAGGGAACGACGAGGGCAAAATTTGGCTTGCTCATTTAATATGTGCCGTGCCTGCCATGCCATATTGCAAAAGTGTGTAGTGGTGGAGTGTCTCGAAAATCAGCTGCTTACTGTCTATCTCTACCTTGGCTAGAGTTTCAGTTTCAATTCTGCTGTGGAAAAATTTTGCACTCGGAAAATTACACAGTAGTGCACTTCGCAAGGAAAAGGGCAGGTCAAAATGCGATCGCCTTTCACAGAAAACTGAAATATTCGCATTTTTTTTTCGAAAAAGGGATGAGTGAATTTGTTTGCCGTAAAAATGCAATAGGACTACATATTCGAAAAACATAGATAATCGCACATGGACCATAAATCTTTATTTTACGAGCGGCATTAGTGGCTGCAAGAAAAACACACCACCTAGCACGAACTTGTTTGAATGGGGAGAGAGCCGTGTTTTGATATGACATTAATGAGTAAATTTGGGTGAACTTTTTTTCAATTTTCTGAGCTGCTCGCGAGTTAGCATTGCGTGCAGTGACATCCATCCCTCTGATCTTAAAGGAGGGCGGGAAATAGTAGCCATATAATTTACGCTGTAGCACCACCACCACACCACTTTATACTGCTCATAAAAACAGCTCTGTACATGGGGGAAACATAGTTACTTGTTCTCCGTACACTTATCTTGTTTTAGAATTAGCCACCAGAGAGACTATAGTTCTCGAGAGTGATTTGTCATGAAATCCACGTAATATCTGTTATTATTTGTATGGCTGTGGTGGCTTGAATTTATCGGCAATCGGCACGCCATCTACAAATGTTCTAAAAATGCGTCACAAAACTCCCAGGGAAAGTGATTTTCCATAGGTATTTGTGCCACTATTACTGAATACAGAGTAGGGCGATGATAAGTTGTCACTGTGTCAAGTGACAATAATCTTTCACGCCATCACTGTCACGACGTTTGACATGTTAGTCAGAGCCAGATTTAAAGAACAACAATTATTTAATACCTCAAAAGAGCGGGACAGCGGCTATCTATCGCATTAACAGCGCTACAGCTGACCACCAAAAGTGCGCGCGCAAAAATCATAAATCTAACCGGCATTGACAACCGGCTCGCGTCTCTACTCTGCTCTGCTCAGCCGGAGCGGCCGGTCAACCTGTCCTTTCTGTCCACTTAAAAACAGTAAAACCACTAAATGCGCATGGCAATTGACAATTGGCAATGCTAATGGTAAAACTCTTGAAAATGACAGCTGACTTCGTTTGTGGCATTTATGCTTTTGGGCGGAAGGATTTAGTGGTCAACTATTTGGCGCGAACACACCCAGATACAAAAGGGCTTTCCCTTAAGGAAACGGCATTACGTTTAGCGATTTGCGATTACATCATAGCAAAAGGGGGCGCATCAATGGTCGACGGACGGCGAGTTGGAGTTATGATACATGGTAGCTCCGGAAATCGCTCGTCTGTCGCCAGTGTGTCATTCTGTTCTGCGTATATGCAGGCAAATAAATAATAACAATGATAGCTCAACCAACCACAAAAGCTCACGATCCCGAGCTTATCTAATGCCATGTTGTACATCCCGTGTGTTTTTGTCACCACAGATCGGCATGGATGAAAATGAATACGTTCAAGTGGCACTAAAAACCTGCCAATTTTGATCAATGATTCCCGACGTGTCAAGCTCGACAAATTGTTTATAACCCCCTTTTGACACCCGAACTTGTTTTCCCGATTTTTGTATACAAATAGGATTTTTTTCAAGTTCAAAGCCGAAGTCGTCGATTTTATCCCGTCGGGAAAAGTGAAATTTCATCTTGCATCATGTCACTTTGTTCTGAGACTTGTCACTTAATCACTTAAGCTTGCTCATTATTATAGGACTGAAATGTATGAAAATAATATGTCATCTAATTTTTCTTCTTGCTTTGCAGGCACCCTCTGTTTCCTCTGCTGGCGCTAATTTTCGAAAAATGCGAACTGGCCACATGTACCCCGCGCGATCCCTCCGTCGCTGGCGGAGACGTTTGTTCCTCAGAATCTTTTAACGAAGACATTGCAGTCTTTTCCAAGCAGGTAAGACCAAAAACCTTTTTTACTTAAAGTATGATGATATTATTAGCAAGAGCAATGAACGCCTAACCCAAGGTCAATCAAGCACACATGCAAGAAATAGAAGTACAGAGAGAACGGTGGTACAATAATGTCGCATACTATTGTAAGTCGAGTTTCGGCTACAATTTCCAAAACGCTCAGAAACAGTCTTGCTCCTTCTTCTCCTCCCGATCTGAGCTCGAGACTCTGCTGTGCGAGCTAGTGAGCTGGGTTTGGGGGGACATAGCTATACCGCTCGAGTTAGAGATCTTTTGCTTTTGCTCTGCTCCGAGTGAGTTTAAAACATGTAGCCAGAGCTCTCCTCGTCTGCTGTTGTTATTGTCATTTAAACTTTGCGTTTTTCACAATCTTCACAAGATTGGAATTTGATGCGGACGGGGTGCGTTGAATAGAGGTTGTTTGCGAGGGCATTGTTAGTGGGGATCGGGTTTGGGGTGTAGGGTGAGGTTTAAGGGATAATAGCCCCCTCCTAAGAGTTGTAGAGCTACGGAATTGTTGTGCCAGTAATGTCTCCAGCTGAGTTGTCAGTTGTCCCGGGTCATCCAGCCGTCAAGAGTCAAAACTCGGGACACACAGAAGAGAAAAAAGTTCGTTCAACAGCTAGCTAATAACATTCCCCCTACGTACTTCTTGCTGGCTGGACCTTTGGGTATAAGATAGCTTTTTCCATGGCTAGCTAATTTTATTTGCCGTCGTCCGAGACTTGCTTTTCTCGGGTAGATGTGTGTGGTTTCCGATTCCCCTAGCTCCTTCTTTTCCTACGTTTTTCCTCACTATTTCGAGGCGTTGCTGCTGAGTCTTCTTTCTGTGTTGACTGAAATCTGAGCGCAAAGGAGAAGCTCTCCTCTCTCACTAAAATGTAGTCCAATATTCTACTAAGCTTGCTAATAAGTGCTCCTTTTTACCAAACACCCAGAAAAATGGGCAAAAACAGCCAATTTGCCAATTACTGAGCAAATTGATAAAGCACCACCACCACCAACGAATAATAAGCAATATTTAATTTTGGGCTTAGTATTGAAACCTACCATTCACCAATGATTGCCACGTTGCTCTAGCAAACGCGAACGGCAGATGAGTTTTTATACATTTTTTTCAAAGTTACCCCCTCTCATTGAGCTATGTGCGATGTGTGTGAATTGAGCCAAGTTTGAGGGCTGAACTTCAATGTGATTTCCTAGGAACATTGTTGTTGTCCGGCACCCAAAAATGTAATTGGAATTCCGGACGATTTAGGAAGCTTAACCAAACCTTGCTTGGTATATCAGGAGTGGTTTGTTGGCTAAAAGCGCATATGTGTACCAAATAATACTAATAATACATCCTATACGTGTGTGCTCTCTGTCAAATCTGAACCACAATTTTCAGCTGGTAGCAGCTTTAATTTCCAAGCCAGTCCAAAAGAAACCCGACTATGGCTATGCATGCGCCAAGTTAAAAAGAGTTAAATCCCTTATTTATGTACTGGCGCGTAATTGAGATTGATTTACGAGCTTGCAAGAGGGTTGTGAGAGAGCTGAGAAAAAGCATGTCCTTCTTTCGGCGGAATGTATGGTCTCTGGCGTAAGAATGTAAGTAAGTGTTAGCTTTGGTGGCAAATTAACTAGCTTTTATTGCACTTCTTGAAAGTCACAACAGGCCATTCCTCTTTCTCTAAGTACCCGACTCGCCCAGAATTGACCCTTAATTTAGACCGCCAACCAAATGACCATGGTTAGAGGCTTAGAGCAACCTCTTTAAGTATGTGGCATTGAATAGCTCCAAGGGTTGGTTAAATGTGTTGTTCAGTTTGAACTCCTCAGAGGATGAGAATCATTGAAAATCATCAGGTGTGCTGAGCTGATATCCCCCTTTAGTTAGGTCGGCTGTAGTTTTACTACTTACTACAGTGCCCCCTCTGCTGCTCCGAATTTTCGGCTGGAATCTGTCCTGCCGTTTTACAGTACACATCTGAGCTGGTCGTGGTAGTGGGACCTTTGAGAGATCGAACACAATAGTCAAAGCTTTGCTCAACTTTTGGCTATGCAGCTCACACAGGGGACACTGTGAAATCTGATTGTGCACACCATGTCTCTGTACTTTACTGTACTGTACATAATGCAGGGTTGGCCCGGCCCCCTTGATATTCTGCGACCAAAAAGAGCAAACGGTTTGATATATTCCCAAAATTCCGATTCTGTTCAGTTGACAATACGAGAGGTAGAGATTACAAAATGTTAATAGATGTGCAAAGCTATGGCTAGAAAATAGCAGCATATATTTTCTAGGCAGAAATGGTTCCTTCGTAGAATTTTCTTCCAAAGCTCACTAATGCAGATTGACGCCAGCCTAATCCCTGCAAGCATGTTAAGATGTCTGTTGTTACACTTACATTGCTATGGGTACGATTCTTAAGGTCTTTCTCCTATAGCTCCTTTTCCTAGGAGTGTGAGAAAAACCCAGCATATTGCAAAGCCAAGAAAAAATATCTCTCTGATAATCCGCAGATACAATAATGGTCTTTAATTTTGCCAAGTATAAAGACAACAACAACAACGGCAGCAACAAAGCTGTAAGGCGCGCACATTTTTTCCTATTTTCAATTCGCCATTGTGCTCCTGCCTTTGAGGAATGCCTGTTAGCTTGATTTAATGAAAAGAGAGTCGAGACCTTGGTGCTTTTACCATGTTTGTTCAATTCACAATTTTGAGCAAACAAGAATTTGCCTTCCATCTTCATCTGCAATAGCTTTACACTTGCATGTGCACACTATACCTTAAGTAATGTTGTTGTGATTTTGAGAGAATTTGTTTGATTAAACATTGCTTGTTAATCCTGTTTGTTTTCGAGCAAAAACACACGATTTTGTGCCGGTAGCAAGGCAGGCCAAGCTCTACATGTTTTTAGATAAATAAGAGGAGAGGAGATCAAGTATGTAGACGAAAACGAGAAATTACAGTGCTTCAAGAGCTTTTCCATCGTTTTTTTCTCGCTCTATCTGATAGCTTTGTGTAGCGACTGGCGACACGGAGTCAAGTAGTTTTAGGACTTGTCTATTTGGTAAACATTTGCCGAGAAGTGTGTTTACTTTGTCTTAAAAACACGATAATTTCTGTTTCGATTTCAACAGCAGAGTACTTATTGTAGCAAAAAAAGAATTTTGCGCAGACCAGACTGTCTAGTTTTCCTGGTAGTACTAGGAGTACTGGGGAAAAATAAAGCGATTCCCTTTTTTTAGGAGACGGGTCGTAAATAAGACAATTTACAAGTGCACATGCATGCATCAGAAAAGCGATCGGATCTCGGTTATCACCTGTTGGAAATCTTCATTTCTCTCGTTCGTGATTTATCTCGCGACACGCCGTTAAAAAATCCTGCGATTTCCACTTCCCTCCTCTGATAGAGACATCTCTTTACCTGACAAAACTTTTTAACAGTTTTCGGCGTACAAATGTATATACTTAGACACACATTTTCTAACGACCTACCTACCTACCTGCAACAAGTGGTCCTCGATCTGATGTGTCGCATTAATGCTTTGTAGACTTTTTTGAAACCTAGGGCAGAATATCTACAGTAGATATGCTTGGATCCTCCGATATTATTTATCGCCTCACATTTTTATAGACTTGTTCGTTTTGACATGCTTCCCGACGATATTAACAGCGACAAAAAAGTGTTTAGGGGTCAGAGGTGCTGCAAGCATTTTAAAAGGTTCCCCGTCGTCCATGTTTGCCATATTGGTATACGCGTATCATGGCCGCCGAATTTATATTCAAAACTAAGTGATAATCGAGTTTAACCATTCAACTGGATCGATGGGTCTTGGTAGCATAGAATGGTGGCGCTAAAGTCGACCCTGTATGCAGCAGCAGCAGCTGTCAGATGACATTAACTTTTGGCTGGCAGATGGGATAGTTTTATTTAGTAACATCACATCTCCCTCAAACCCCCCATAGCAGCTCTCCAGTCTCCATCCATCCGATGTGCATTTTATTCAGTGTAAAAGTTTGGTGCGGAGCTTTTGCTTGCTCCCCAATTCAGTTCAGGGGAGAACAGATTTTTTCCATACGCTAGCACGGCAGGATGTCGCTAATGAAGCGTCAATTTATTCGTTGCCTTTTTGATTAAATCAAAAATTATGAAGCTGCTATGGAGAAGAGTGAAGACCATTTTATGCTTGTTACTCAATGGGAAAATATCTAGTCAGTCAAGAAATATTGGGCGCAATTATGCTCTACATTTTCTGGGGTTGGTGGTGGTTCACGGTTAGAGGGTTTTGTTAATTAACCGGCCGGCAAAGCATATTGAGTGCTACGAGCGGTGGTCAGTCCAATTTCCGCTGCTTTTGACGTTGTAGCGCCTCTACTCTACATTATTCCCAACATAAACATATTGGAATTCACATTCACAGTGTTCATTAATTGTGGGGGAGGGGGAAAGGGACACAGTCATATCATGCCAATAAATGCAAGCTTAATTCCATTCTTCCGACACCTGGCCAAGCTCCCATATTCGTATCGTAAATAAACGCACCTCGCGAAATCTATGTAGCTATACATGTACTCTGCATACTCGTCTCTCCCGACGCATTTGTTTATTTCCTTTTGGCTACCCACACGTGAATATAAACATTTCACCATACATCTATCTATTTATCCCGGAAAGCAGCCCAGCAGCTTCCTCAACTATTCATGTACAAGACATCTTTCAGTTCTCTGTACTTACTATGAGCGTAGTGATTACATGTAAGAGTTAAAAGACTAATACTGAGAAACGGCTCATTGCTCTTGCTAATAGAAAACATTTCATTGCTCCTCTCTCTCCTTTTACTCCCTATGTATTTTTCTTGTCTGGCCAGACGATGCGTTGGCTATTATTGCTCTCGAGCGTTTTAAAAAGATGCAAGATGTAAATCTTTTTAGGAGTAATTGTCGTTGACACGTCCTCTATTCTATATCTCAATGCATAGCACAACAATTTGCTAAAGTCTGGCTCGGCATAGAATTGCCCTATACAGGGTAAAGGGTGACAAGTGTATCGACCTCTTAAACGTATGCGACTTTATTTACAGGTTCGAAACTAACTGACATTTTATTTGTCCATTTCAGATAAGAGCAGAGAAGCCCTATTACGTGGCTGACCCAGAAGTGGATAGCTTGGTAAGTCGAACACTACATAAAACCTTTCTCTCATTCTCTCTCCGTTTTCCATTTCTTCACATCTCAATTTCGACCAGAATAGCCACTGTGCACCTGAGAAGTGTCTCTTCTAGTGGTGACATTTCTGCTTTGATGCACAGAATATTTACTACAACCTGCTACCTACTTTTTAATGGTGCAGACGAACAGGCAAAAAATCGCCATACCTTTGGTAAAAAACCATTTGCTTATCTTGCGCGCGTTTTGTAAGTTTCGACTCGCTGGAATTTCTGAGGCTTAATTTGTAGATCTTTTTTCGGTTCGTATCGCGAAAAAATGCGTTACAGACAAGGAGTCAAAACATAATGACAGTTTTTAATGGTGTCGTGGCAAGCAATTTAGATAGATCACTTCATCAAAATTAATGTGCAACAACGAAAAGCCTGTCGTTTCCTTTTTCTCGTGGAGTGGAGTAGAGTGCAAGAAACTATGATTAGGAGAGCCTACGAAGCATCGCTTAATTGCACGGAAATGTTGTTTTTCTCGTCCCCAAAGGAATTTTCTTTCGACCGTACGAAGGAGCACAGAGGGCAAAGCACCTAAAGTTGTGCTACACCTTCAAGGTCTTGACGATAATGAGCCACTTTCGTAGCCGTGCCCTCTGTCCTCCTCTAAGAAAGAACGAGAGCTAGATATGTGGAATAACTCGCGTCGGTGACATATTTGGCCGGAATAGTTGGACATCAAGCAAGAAGTCGAAGAAGTCGAACCTCGTTGTTAAACAATTCTCAGCATGTCATGTGTGTCCCAAAATCACACACCGGCCGTTTCTCAACGATCTGCTGATCTCATACGCGACTTTTAATAAGGGAGGAGAGAGGGAGACCAGAGCTAGACTGAATTCCAAAGCCTAGGTAGCTCCTCATTAAAGCTCGCATTGTTAAGTCGGATAGGTCGTTAGAAGAATTGAGGCTGCTTCTTTCAATGCAGACCAAAGTAACTTAAAATGTACTAATTGTCCTTGAGGGAGAAACAGCCGGCCTAATTGTGCATATAAAAGCTATCCCCCTTTTCCTCAAGCTTAAAGCTTCTTGCTTACGACATGCTAAATTTAGTTAATGACGATTCCTACATTTTGTGTAGAGATGCGCAGGACGAGGAGAAGCAGGAAGGAGTTGAGGCAATTTAAAATGTAAAACGTTCAACAGCATTTTCTTCTCTCGGACCGTCCTGCAATGTATTCCTAAGCTTATGAAGGATATGTAAGCCCTAACCCAAAGCTGAGGAAGTCTCGCACTTCTTATTTCACTCTTACGTAGCTAATAGTCTTCTACAAACTGACTGGCAAAAAAAGAGCTGCTCGACCCGATTTTTGCAAAACGGCCATCGTCGTCCTCTTAGAAGGATTGTAATGGCGTCGGCCAAGGCCTGAAAACGGAAACTAGAGCACAACGCGTAAATTGCGAAGTAAGTAAACTGAGCATCCTTAGATGTGTTCCATCCCCTAAAAGGTTGATATTCCTGCTCCATACTGTATTATCCCAGGCGCATTTTAGTGTACTTAATTGAGCTTGGGCTGGCTCAAGGGCTTTGCAAAAATTTGACATCAAAACACGGCTTTAAAAGCAGCTCCAGATACTCTCTTTTATATTGTTATAGTGGCCCACATCACAAAATATCAAGCCTAGAGTCAACAACCTCATTCACCTGCCGGCGGCCTAGAATTTACAGAATTGCTAGCCATTGCCATTTTACATACTAAATCTATTTACGTAAGACCTAAACTGAGTATTTAGCTAGTGTGTTTTTGAACGCTGGGCTATAGCAAATGTCTCGCACTATAGCAAAGTTCATGCCTCCTCCTTCTCTAAATGTGTGTGAGAGAGAGCTATTAGGCCACAAAAATGTGCTCCTGCTAAGCCCGAAGAAGCTTAAGCCATTAAGGGGGATATGGGGATATGTGATGTGCGTGGAGGGGTAAGGCCCAGAAGGAGGCCTGAATTTTACTTTACAGGGTGAACGCACGCCTAGCTATCTCAGCCTTTTATGTGTTTCAAAGGCCAGAAGGCAGGAAGGAAGAGCGTTTCCTAAGTGCTGTTTTGAAATACCCTGTCAAACAAAACTCAAAATATGTATTGCGGGGGAATTTTGCACTTCACTCTGCTGCTTTTATTTCGCCCCTAATTTGTGTTGTTTTTGTTTAGAGATGATCATAGGCTTTCGGGGTCTTTTGTGCACCTTGCAAAAAGCATGATACAGCAGGCTAGGAAAAAATAACAACATAATGTAGTATAGGTAATGTGCCGTAGAGCGAATTCCTGTCGCCAGGGGGCTTTTTGCCTGGATTGACAGGCTGACTGGAGACGTGATGTGATAATAACTATCCTGTTTTGTGAAAACACAGCCTCTCTCTCGAGTCGCAGAACAGGTAAACTACGGACTACGGCGGCGGAATCCAGTACAATATTCATGGATAGTAAGAGGAGGGCTCTTTTTGACTGACAACCCCGTACGCCCCAAACAAAACTCCGTAGTCGGTACCATAGAAAGTTTTCCGGTAATTGAAGATTCGCCTAGGTTTTCTCGGGATTTTACGGAGATTTTCCTTACCCTAGAAACAGCACTTATAGCGACACACTAGTCAATAATTTGTGCGGCGCGGCATAATCGCTCTGTAAGAAGACGACGGATAATTTGTATTTTCGAAAAAGCAAGAATCTCCCCAACTTTTTGGTGCTTCTAACCTAGCCCCCTATAGAGGGAAAGTGTAGGCTCGAAGCACCCGAATTTTCGGGCTGATCAACATGTTTCCTTATCAAAAATGCAAATCTCCGGGCGAAGGGAGCGAGAGCGAGAATGGTGGCCATTAAATATAACAAGCTATAGCTAGCCAGAATCGGCGAAACAGTTTCATTTCCAATTTAGTCTCACACATTTTGTCATTTCGAAAAACAGCTTTGCTTTGTCCATCACGTCATGTCAGTCAGTAAAAATCAAAATGTAGTGTGGTTGTACCATTATGTTGTGTTACATATGACTTTTTTACGAATTGCTTTTGCTAGCTTGATATGCCTATCGTAAAAGTCGAATGTGGTTAACAACACGGGGATCACTTTTTTATTCAAATATCGGAGCGAGACAAAAAAGGGATTGAGAGCGACGGACAATGCTTAGATATTTTTAATCGCTCTTAAGTCGCATCAAGTGTTCATCAACAGAACAAAGACGGACAGACATTAAAAGGGAAGGATTCATTTGAAATGACTCTGATTGAAAATTCTCGTGAAAGCAGAGAGAATAAAATATGGCTTTGAAAATGGCTAGGATTGTATTTTGCGAAGGGGAACACACGTTTGCGACAGGCGCTAATCTCATTCCGATCAGCGATCGTTGTTCGAAAAAAAGCGAAAAATGCACACGAGGCTACGTTAGGTGTTCTGCTTTCCGTTTTCAAGCCTCCGTCCGATCGCGACATATTCACACCTTTTCTACATTTTTCTGCAAATTTCTGCAATGTAGAGTAATACTCGTAGAAGATTTTTATGCTGAAAACAGATCATCGAAAATTGGTGACTTAACCTACAAAAATATTTATTATTTGCTGCTGCGACATTGACCTTAATCCGTTATTTTTTACCTGACAGAACAACAACAACATAATGACGAGCTATTTAGTGTTAGTCAGTGGGAGATAATAAAACGTGTTCCTATAATATGTGTAGACGAAGGTATATCAGTTTCATTTTCCAGATATTTTATATGTGGCATGTTCGGTTCGGTCTCTCTTATCAGATGTCAAAATTTCCGCGTCACTGAAAAAAGCCCTTTGCCTGCTGGTTTAAACTTTTAACTTTTTAAAAAGATATTAAAACTTGATCTTCAGAGTGGCATTTGAAATCATTATACGAGCTTTGCTATGGTCTTAAGTTTCATCCCCCAAATGTTGTTTGCTTTGAAACAAGGGGAAACCATCCCAAAACATGATTATCTAGCGCTACCGTGCCGACGTTCTTTTTCACTCTCTCTCCACGATCCAATGTCGGCTTAATAGTATTCACAAACACACCCGCCGTCGTCCCTAGCTATCCCTATCTGCCGGTGACAGCCTTATTTGCTTAGCAGTTTTAATGGTACACTTTGCATACCATTTGAATATTTGCCGTCGAAAGCAAGCAAAGACGAGACATATCTACTAATAGCGATAAATACATATTTGCGCGAGCGTAGCGTTTTTGCCTCATTTTTTGCCGGAAAACTTAATTTCCGGCGACGTAGACACTTAGCCCTTTTCTTCGTGTTTATTTTGCAAAAAAAATCAACCAAAGGTATGGTCTTTCAAAAGGATGTCCGTTCGATATACTAATTCCTAATTCTAATATCACTTAATTATTTCTCTGCCTTTCATTTTTAGATGGTCCAAGCGATCCAAGTCCTACGGTTCCACCTCCTGGAGCTAGAAAAAGTAAGTCTCACAGTGCATAATTTTCGCCTAAATTAGTGTATGTTGGTTGGTTAATATTCCGAAAATAGCAGCTTTTTTTATTTAAAGTGGATTTAACCTGCGGTTAGAAAATGGAAAAGTCTTCCCCTCCTCCTCCTCTCCATAATTCCCACACTGCATAAACACATAGTCGCACGCAATCTTGGCCAATTTTATTAAGTAATTTGCACAGAGCACTTCGGTCTCTATTGACAAATAATTTAGCAAAGTGAAATTTGTCCCCGGGCAGCAAAAAGTTAATGAGCTAAACTTATACCATCATTTTCACCCATAATGCAAAAATTCTTGAATTCTGAGCTAGAAGAGAGTTTGCGGTTTTCCAGACAACTCCCAGTAATGTGAGCAGCTTCAAAGAAAAAGGATGGTTATTTTAACTTTATTTTGAAAAACCATGTATGGAATAAGCACATGCACGGTGGGGCAAATGAATGCAATATCTCTCACATCAATCACATTGCCGGCGGACCCACAACGTTCTTATGCCTTCCATGCATGTGTATTTTCGGTAGCAATTTTCCCGATAGATTGCATGGCATTCTCTGCTTTGAAAAAAATATAACACTTGCAATTTTACTTCTCTTTGGTAGGAAATTCAGTAAAAAAATTGTTTGGCCTGATTAATGCACAACGAGTTCGATCATTGATTGAACCATTTTTTTTTGTTGTAAAAGCGTTTTGGTACGACACATTATTTGCGGACTACATGTGAATTGCAATGATTAATTTCCTTTTTAATCTGACCGCATGTAGGTTTTGCTCGTCAAATAAGCCAAAACATACAAAAAACCATAACCAAAATGAGTAAAAAAAGAGATTGCAATCATCAAGCCATAAGTGAGCTCGATTATTGTGTAGTCCCCCGAAACCTCATAATGCAAGACATTATCATAACTTTGCTGTGTAGGTCTATATCCCAGACCAGACAGAAGTGATAAATTCGCCAATTTTTACATTTGTAGCTCAATTTGTAAGTATTTAACTTGGGTTTACCTGTTGAAAATGAATTTCGGGCTTTCGCCCAAATTAGAGCATTTAGGCACGCAACTCTGATTTTTTCCCCGTAGTTGGCACAATATTATTAGGGCTAAAGCCCAGTCGTTTTATGGCTAAAAAGTGCATTTATGAATTTAGCCCTAAGGTGCCAACATGGAAATGTTTTAATCAGCGAAGGCAGGACGTAAAAAAAGCGCACCAGGCAAGCATTTCTTTCCTATTCTTCGTCCACATGACGCGTATTTCCTCAGATTGTTTGCCTGGCGTACTTACTTTTCTGAATTAACGCAATGCATTTTTGCCATTTACCAACGAAAATCGTCGCGTTGCTTCTCGTGTGCACATATGCAAGTCTGCTTTTTTGAATTTGATTAGAATCTCGTGTGTGGCTTTAAAAATCATAAAATTGCAACATTTTCCCCATTTTTGCAACAGGCTCGAATGATTCG